>JACRYN010000014.1_pt1 | contig 125364 bp, 109 predicted proteins | sample 8023231 | NCBI WGS metagenome assembly JACRYN01 (sample SAMN15756473, study PRJNA655841) | gut metagenome | isolation source: fecal sample D84 from domestic dog with diarrhoea | host: Canis lupus familiaris | place: South Africa: Mmabatho, Mahikeng | collected 2019-09
AAGATCAAAAGCAGATCAAGAGCGGCTCGCTTCGCATCGTGGTTACCGTTGAGCTTACAGAGTTATGTAGATACCTATGACCATCGCAGGCAAGCCAGCTCCCACACTGAAGGGCGTATACCTTGGTTTTTATGGTCTTCAATCAACCCGCTGAATACTTCTTCAACAACCGCCAACCACAGGTCTAGGGTGACGCAACAATAAAAACAGCAGGATGCAGCAATGACCGCCATGACCCGCTGCCTGGACCGTCCTGGATTTATGCCACGGCTGTCCGCCCACCATGCGTTGCGTGCGCGGCTGACTGTGCCTCTGCTGACGGCGCAGGCGCGGGTAAGGTTGCTGTGCGCACCGGGAGGCAGTGGCAAGAGCGCGTTGCTCGCCGAGTGTGCGCTGCAGGCGCCGAAGGGCTGTCAGGTGGTGTGGATGCCACTCAACGGTGCCGCGCTCAGCCCCTTGGAATTCTGCGCACGGCTGGCGCAGCAGCTTGGCTTGCCGTTTGTGGATGAAGCCACGTTATTGCTCGACTTGGGCCGTTGGCCACACACCACGTGGTTGTTTCTGGATGATTTCTGTCGCTCGCCTGCGCCTGAGCTGGATGCGCTGCTGGACCGTTTGCTCGCCGCTGGCAGCCCGCAGTTGACCTGGTGGCTGGGCGCGCGACGGCGCCCGTTGTGCAATTGGCCACGCCTGTTGCTCGACGATGAGTTGCTGGAGTGCAGCGAGTTGTTTTTCAGCGCTGAGGAAGTCGAGCAACTGCTCGCCCCGGGGCATAGCGTCGACAGCGTGATGCAGTTCAGCGCCGGTTGGTGCGCCGGTGTGCGTATCGCCTTGTTGGGCGACGGCCACCCCGACAAGACCCTGCTCGATTACCTGCAGCATGAGCTGTTCAACACCTTGTCGGCGCCATTGGCTGAGGCTTGGCGCGTGCTGGCCCATCTGCCGCGTTTCAACCTGAACCTGTGTGAGTACTTGTTCGGTGGTGGTGACGGCGCTGAGCATTTGCGCGAATTGCAGGCACTGGGTGCGTTTATCCAGCCCTGGGAAGACACCAGCGACTGGCTCCACATTTTCCCACCGTTGGCGCGACTGCTGCGCGACGAACCCTGGCCGGCCAAACGCTCCTGGCACCGACGCGCGTGCCAATGGTTCAGCGCCGAGGGTGACTGGCAGGCCGCGTTCGAGCAGGCGTTGCTGGCGCAGGAATATGAAGTGGCGGTGAGCCTGTTGCAGCACTTCAGTTTCGAGGATTTGTTTCGCCAGCAGAACGCCGTGCTGCTGTTGCGCCTGCATGAACAGCAGGGCGATGAATTGATGTTGGGGTCGGCGCAACTGGTGGGGCTGCTCACGGCCGCGTTGTTGTTTGCCGGACGCTTCGAACAGGCGGCCTTGTGTATCGACCAACTGGCCCGGTTCGCCCCGCAACCGACGCCTGCCGCGCAGCGCTATCTGCTGGCGCGCTGGCAGGCGCAGTGGGGCTGGTTGCTGCATTTGAGCGGCGACGCCGAACGCTCCCGCGAGCACTTTCTCGAAGCCCTGCAAGCGTTGCCCGACAGCGCCTGGACATCGCGCCTGATGTGCCTCTCGGGCCTGACCCAGCAAGCCTTGCTGCGCGGTGAGTTGGAGGCCGCCCAACGCTTGAACCGTGAAGCGCTGTGCCTGGCCCGGGTCCACGGTTCGCTGGTATTGGAGGCCCTGCTGGAGTTGGACCACGCCCAATTGCTGGAGCAGCGTGGCGCGCCGTACCGGGCGCAAAGCCTGTTGGAAACGGTGCAAGCGATGTTGGCCGGGCAACGGCTCAACGCCGGGCCGTTGGTGGGGCGTATTGTTCTGCGCCGCGGGCATCTGGCCTTGCGTCAGGGCCAGGACGGCCTGGCCGCCGAATGTTTCGAGGCCGGCTTGAGCATGTGCCTGCAGAGCCAGGACAAGCGCGTTCTGTACGGCTTTCTGGGCCTGGCGCTATTGGCGGCCAATCGTGGCGACTACGCCCAGGCCTTCATTCAATTACGCGACGCCGAACGCCTGATGCAGCAGCGCCATGTGCCCGACACGGTGTACCGTGCGGTACTGCTGTTGGTCAGTGGGCACTTCTGGTTGCAGCAAGGCCGCGCCGAATTGACGGTGCAAGCCGTGCGCCGGGTGTTGCGCCACTTTCGCGGGCCTTGCGCCAAGCAGGCACCGCCGGCCACCTTGGAGCTGATCCCGCGCCTGGAATATTTGCTGGTACTGGCCGAGGTCAAGCTGGGCTGTGCCGAGCAACCTATCGCACGGCTCAATGCCTTGCTCGACACCTCACGGCAACGCGGCATGCTTTGCCTGGAAACCGAATTGCACCTGGTGCTGGGTGAAGTGACCTGGCAGCTTGGCGACCCGGCGTTGGCGCGTCGGTCGCTGCAAGCTGGCTTGGCGCTGGCAGAGCGTTGCCAGGTGCAGCAGGCGGTCCGCGAGTTGCGTTTACGCGCTCCGGGACTTTTGAGTGAGCTGGGCCTGGAGCCCCAGGCCGCGCCTGCCGGGGCGGCGCAGAACCCGCTGAGCCAGCGTGAGCTGGAGGTGCTGCAACTGATCGCCCTGGGCAACTCCAACCTGGAAATCGCTGATCGCCTGTATATCTCCCTGCATACCGTCAAGACGCATGCGCGGCGTATCCACAGCAAACTCGGGGTAGAGCGACGCACCCAGGCGGTGGCCAAGGCGAAGACGTTGGGCTTGATGGTCTAGGCGCAGAATGCTTGGCGGTATTGGCCCGGCGTGGCGCCCATGGCGTGGCGAAAGCGCTGGTTGAAATGACTGGCGCTGGAAAAACCGCACAGCAAGGCCAGCTCACTGATCGGCAAAACGCTGCTGCGCAGCAGGTTTTTCGCTCGCGCCAGACGCCGTGCCAGCAGGTATTGATGGGGCGGCACGCCGAAGCTTTGGCGGAACATTCGGGCGAAATGGTATTCGGACAGCGCGCACATGGCGGCCAACTGGCCGAGGCTGATGGCGTCTTCCATATGTTGATCGATGTATTCCACCAACCGCCGCCGTTGGTGCGCGGCCAACCCGCCTTTCAAGCGCAAGCCTTCGCGGGCGCCGACCTGGTTGAGCAAGGTATGGCTGAGCAGTTCGTGGGCCAGGCTGCTGGTCAGCAGGCGCTCGCCGGGCTCGTGCCAGTTGAGGCTGACCAACTGGCGAAAACGCTGGGCCTGGAATGGGTCTTCAAGGAAGGTGCCCTCGCGCAAGTGCAACTCCCGTGGCTCCCGGTCCAGCAGGGTGACGCAGCCGAGGGCAAATTGTTCCGGGCTGAAATACAGGTGGGCCAGGCGAATATCGCCATTGATCACCCAGGCCGACTGATGCTCGGCCGGCAGGATGCACAGTTTGTCGGGGCCGCCCTTGAGGCCCGGCTGATCACGCCGAAAGGTGCCCGTGCCACCCCCGATGTAGCAGGACAAGGTGTGATGGCTGGGGGCCTGGTAATCCTGGGCGTCATGGTGGTTGCTCCACACGGCAGCAGCCAACCCGTCACCGAGCTCGGCGCAGGCTTGCAGGCGTGCGTGGGGCGAGCGGTTGAGGGCTTGGAAGACGTGCAGCGATTGCAGCTCTGGCATGGTGTGTTCTCCGACACCCCGCATCCTACGCTCCACGGCTGGCGCTGTGAGCCCATCGCCCGACAAAAGCGCAAGAATGTGCAAGAGCCTGCACGGGGTTGAAGGCCACACTGTGGCTCAATCGACGGAGCCGGCTATGAATCTTTTCCTGTATCTACTCACGGTACTCATCTGGGGCACCACTTGGATCGCCCTCAAATGGCAGTTGGGCGTGGTCGCGATTCCTGTGTCGATTGTCTATCGCTTCGGCCTGGCCGCTCTGGTGCTGTTCGTGCTGTTGCTGCTCAGCCGCAAGTTGCAGGTGATGAACCGGCGCGGGCACATGATCTGCCTGGCGCAGGGGCTGTGCCTGTTCTGCGTCAACTTCATGTGCTTTCTCACCGCCAGCCAATGGATCCCCAGTGGCCTGGTGGCGGTGGTGTTCTCCACGGCGACCTTGTGGAACGCGCTCAATGCCCGGGTGTTTTTCGGCCAGCGGGTGGCGCGTAACGTGCTGATGGGCGGGGCGCTTGGGTTGTTGGGGCTGGGCTTTTTATTCTGGCCGGAGCTGGTTGGGCATACCGCCAGCCCGCAAACCTTGTTGGGCCTGGGCTTGGCCCTGCTGGGCACCCTGTGCTTCTCGGCGGGCAACCTGTTATCGAGCCTGCAACAGAAGGCCGGGCTCAAGCCGCTGACCACCAACGCCTGGGGCATGGCCTATGGGGCGGCGATGCTGGCGACCTATTGCGCACTACGTGGTATTCCCTTCGAGATGGACTGGAGTGCGCGGTATATCGGCGCGCTGTGGTACCTGGTAATCCCAGGCTCGGTGATTGGTTTTACCGCGTACCTCACCCTGGTGGGCCGCATGGGGCCGGAGAAAGCGGCGTATTGCACGGTGCTGTTTCCGGTGGTGGCGCTGAATGTGTCGGCCGTGGCCGAGGGTTACCAGTGGACGGCGCCGGCGTTGATGGGGCTAGTGCTGGTGATGCTGGGGAATGTGCTGGTGTTTCGTAAGGCCCGTGCGCTCGATTGTTCCCACGCTCTGCGTGGGAATACCGCTCGGGACGCTCCGCGTCCGCTCTCGAGGCCATGATGCGGAGCGTCGGGTGAGGCATTCCCACGCGGAGCGTGGGAACGATCACCGATCACTTGAGGCCTAGCCGCTTGGCCATGCGCCCCAGGTTGGCGCGGTCCAGGCCCAGTTCGCGGGCGGCGCTGGCCCAGTTGTGCTGATGGCGTTCCAGGCAGGCGCTGATGAGTTGGCGCTGGTAATGCTCGGTGGCCTGGCGCAGGTCGCCGCTGACCACCGGGAGGGCAGGGGCCGGTGCCTCTTCGGCCGCAGCCGCAGTCACGTCGGGCAAGTCCAGGTCCAGGGCGCTCAGGCTGAGAATCTTGGGGCGCTCGCGGCAGTTGCCCAGGGCTTTCAACGCGCTGCGTCCGATCAAGTGCTCCAGCTCGCGCACATTGCCGGGCCAGTTGTAGGCCGTTAGGGCCGCCTGGGCATCTCCGGTCAGGCGCAGGCTGCCCAGGCCCATGCGTGAGCGGTTCTGTTCGAGGAAGAACCCCGCCAATAGCAGCACATCACGCCCGCGCTCGCGCAGCGCTGGCACTTGCAGTGGGTAGACGCTCAAACGGTGGTAGAAGTCGGCACGGTAGCGGCCATTGCGCACCTCTTCGGCAAGGTCGCGGTTGGTGGCAGCAACCAGGCGCACATCCACCTGGTGCTCCTTGTCCGACCCCAGGCGCTGCAACTGGCCGCTTTGCAGCACGCGCAGCAACTTGGCCTGCACGGTCAACGACAACTCACCCACTTCATCCAGGAACAAGGTACCGCCATTGGCCAGTTCGAACTTGCCCCGGCGCTCGTTCGACGCGCCAGTAAAGGCGCCGCGCACATGCCCGAACAGTTCGCTCTCTACCAAGGTCTCGGGCAGGGCGGCGCAGTTGAGGCTGATCAGCGGTTTGTCGGCGCGGGAGGAGGCGGCGTGGATCGCCTGGGCCACCAATTCCTTGCCGACCCCGGTTTCGCCGGTAATCAGCACGGTCAAGTCACTGCCGCCGACCAGGTTGATTTCCTCGACCAGGCGCTTGTGCGCTTTGCTCTGGCCGATCATTTCCTTGGGCTGCTGGCCACTGGCCTGGCGATAGATCTCGGCGCGCTGGTGCTCGTCTTCGGCCCGCAGCGCCAGGCGCTCGATGCGTTCAGCCACGTTGACGGTGGCCGCGGCGAGGCTGGCGAAGGCTTGCAGGGCGTCCAGCTCGACCCGTTCAAAGCGCTCGGTATCGAGGGCGTCCAGGGTCAGCAGCCCCCAGGGCTGGTCGTCGATAAACAGCGGGCAGCCCATGCAGTCGTGGACTTCCAACTGGCCGTGCAAACCGGCGACCAAGCCGTCATAGGGGTCGGGCAATTGGCTGTCACTGTCGAAGCGGGTAGGGCCGGGGCTGCTCAGCAGGATCTCGAAGCGCGGATGTTCGCTGACCTTGAAGCGTCGCCCCAAGGTATCGGCGCTCAAGCCGTCCACGGCCAGCGGCACCAACCACTCGCCGTCCAGGCGTAACAACGCGGCGGCGTCGCAGGGCAGCAGTGCACGCATGGCTTGCAGCAGGCGCCGGTAGCGCTCGCCTTCGGGCAAGTCCCGGGACAGGTCAGCGACCAGCGGCAGCAAGGTGGTGAGCAGGGGTTGTGCAGTCATAATGACTCCTTGTAGTCCTTATGACTATAAAGTGTAGGAGGTCATACTGACTACAAAATATTTAACTTGTTGAAAATAAAGGATTTATAAGTTGGCATGATTACTGACTGTTATAAGGCAATCAGTAAGAAGACCCAGGAGTCTCCCATGCTTAGTGCCCAAGACCGTGCAATCATCAAATCTACCGTGCCCCTGCTGGAAAGCGGCGGCGAAGCGCTGATTACGCATTTCTATCGCATGATGCTGTCCGAGTATCCCGAAGTCCGCCCACTGTTCAACCAGGCCCACCAGGCCAGTGGTGACCAGCCTCGCGCCCTGGCCAATGGCGTGCTGATGTACGCGCGGCATATCGACCAGTTGGACCAACTGGGCGACCTGGTGGCCAAGATCATCAACAAACACGTGGCGTTGCAGATTCTGCCGGAGCATTACCCCATTGTTGGCGCCTGCCTGCTGCGGGCTATTTCCGAAGTGCTGGGCAGCGAGATTGCCACCCCCGAGGTCATGAGCGCCTGGGGCGCGGCCTACGGCCAGTTGGCGGACATTCTGATCGGCGCCGAAGCGGCCATCTACGACGAAAAAGCCCAGGCGCCCGGCGGCTGGCGGGGGGCGCGGGCGTTCCTGTTGGTCAAGCGCGTGGAGGAGAGCGACGAGATCATCTCCTTCTACTTCGCGCCGGTGGACAACGGCCCGATCCTGGCCGCAGCGCCCGGCCAGTACATCGGCCTGAAACTGGTGCTCGATGGCGAGGAAGTGCGTCGCAACTATTCCCTGTCGGCCCTCACCGACACCGGGCTGTACCGCATCAGCGTCAAGCGCGAAGCGGGCGGGCGGGTCTCCAATTACCTGCACGACCAGATGCATGTCGGCGCGACCATTGACCTGTTCCCGCCGTCGGGCGAGTTCACCCTGGCCGCCAGTGATAAACCGCTGGTGCTGATCAGCGGCGGGGTAGGCATTACGCCCACGCTGCCGATGCTCGAAGCCGCCCTGGCAACCGAGCGCCCGGTGCATTTCATCCATTGTGCCCGTAACGGCGGGGTGCATGCGTTCCGTGACTGGGTGGACACCCTGGCGGCCAAGCATCCGCAGCTCAAGCGTTTCTACTGCTACGCCGAGGATGACGGCATCAGCCCGGCGGCAGACAAGGTCGGGATGCTCAACCAGGAGCAACTGGCGGCCTGGTTGCCTGAGCAGCGTGATATTGATGCTTACTTCTTGGGCCCCAAGGGCTTCATGGCGGCGATCAAGCGGCATCTCAAGGCGCTGGGTGTGCCGGAGAAGCAGGCGCGCTATGAGTTCTTTGGCCCGGCGGCGGCGCTGGAATAGAATTTGGCCAATTGACCCTATCGGCATTATCGCGGGCAAGCCCGGCTCCCACAGAGGATCGCATTCCAATGTGGGAGCCGGGCTTGCCCGCGATGGCGTCCGCACAATCACTACATTTGCCACGATTAATCCGCTGTTAACCCCCCTCTGTTTTAACCACTGCCTGTGTGTAAACTTGTTGCCATCAGGCACAACCATAATCAGAGAAAGGGAAAGACGGGGATGATTGACGACATGCGTTTAGGCAGGGAGCGGCGCTTTCTGGTGTTGCTGGGCATCATCTGCCTGGCGCTGATTGGCGGGGCGCTGTACATGCAAGTGGTACTGGGCGAAGCACCGTGCCCGCTGTGCATTCTGCAACGCTACGCCTTGCTGCTGATTGCGCTCTTCGCGTTCATCGGCGCGGCCATGCGCACCAAGGGCGCGCTGACGTTCTTCGAAGGGTTGGTGGTGCTCAGCGCCTTGGGTGGCGTGGCTGCGGCCGGCCACCATGTGTACACCCAGTTCTTTCCCCAGGTCAGTTGCGGCATCGATGTGTTGCAGCCGATCGTTGACGACCTGCCCCTGGCCAAGGTGTTTCCCCTGGGCTTCCAGGTCGACGGCTTTTGCAGCACCCCCTACCCACCGGTCCTCGGCCTGTCCCTGGCCCAATGGGCGCTGGTTGCATTCGTGCTGACGGCGATCCTGGTGCCCCTGTGCATCTATCGCAACCGTCATCCCAAAGCCTGAACCGCCGCGCCTGCCGAACGCTCCGTTGCTTCTGAATGAAGGCGGAGCGTTTTGTTTGTAGGGATTTGTGAAAGCACCGTGACGAGGGGCAACGGAAGGTGCGCGCAGCGTGCGACATGTTGTCACATGAACGTTGTCGCAGGACGTTTCTGACCCGCCAAATCGGCCCTTGGATTTGCACCCCACGTACAAATTGTGCTGTCAGTTCGTGGTTCCCACGGCGGCCCGATTCGTGTGCGGCCCCAATCCCTGAAGCATCTATGAATGCCTTGTTTTATGGGCACTTGGATACCCTTGGCATGCCCTTACAGGCCGTAAGGGAAGTGGCACTGTGCCCAATAACACGGCAATTTTTGTGGTTTTTGTTGAGAATCGAACGCGATAAGATCGCGAATCTTTGCAACTTTGGTGAAGGATTGTTGCTGGAATCGATAAAAATTATTTCTCTATAAGACATGGTTTATACATCGCTAGCTAACTACAATCGCCCGCACTGAATGTCCGGTGCTGTTCAATATTTGAGCATTGGAGCGGTCGAGGAGCAGATGGAAGGCTCAATGCGACCCCAGGTTCCGGCAGCCTTTCAACTATCCGCACCAAATGGAATTGGTCTGTAACAAGGCCTTTAGCCACGAAATCGAATAAGAACTCACTGCAGGTCCGTGAAACGTACAGTCATGACGTGTCGGGCAGGCTCTTATTCAATCGAAGAGAAATGCCAACCCTTGGCAGGGTGAAGTGTTGGCGATCAAAACCCAACTGCATTGCGCAAGCTGCTTTAGAGGTCGTGAGATGAGTAAAAACAGGTACCCCCGATTACTAGGCTTTTTGCCGCTGCTTGGCATGATGTTAATGCTGGGAGGCTGCAAGTGGACCTTGCTCGACCCAAAAGGACAGGTCGGTCTGGATGAACGAAACCTGATCATCACCGCTACCCTGCTGATGCTGCTGGTTGTGGTGCCTGTGATCGTGATGACCTTCGCCTTCGCCTGGAAATACCGCGCGTCCAACACCAGCGCCACCTATGCGCCGAAGTGGTCGCACTCCACCAAGATCGAGATCGCGGTGTGGTTGGTTCCGATCCTCATCATCATCGCCCTGGGTTACGTCACCTATAAGTCGACCCACGCGCTGGACCCGTATCGTCCGCTGGAGTCCGACGTCAAGCCTGTGAACATCCAGGTGGTCGCGCTGGATTGGAAGTGGCTGTTCATCTACCCGGACCTGGGTATCGCCACTGTCAACGAGATCCGCTTCCCGGAGCACACCCCGCTTAATTTCCGGATCACCTCCGACGCCGTGATGAACTCGTTCTTCATCCCTGCACTGGGTGGCCAGATATACGCGATGGCAGGCATGCAGACCCGCCTGCACCTGATCGCCAACCAGAAAGCTGAAATGGAAGGCATCTCCGCCAACTACAGCGGCGCTGGCTTCACCGGCATGAAATTCAAAGCGATCTCGACAAGCCAGGAAGATTTCGACGCCTGGGTAGCTGCAGTCAAGGCCGCACCTAAACAGCTTGATCAAGCTGAATACGACGCTCTGACCAAACCGAGCCAGAACAACCCTGTCGCCTTGTACTCCGCGTATGAGCCGGACCTGTTTCAGAAAATCGTCGACAAGTACGAAGGTATGAAGCCAGGCAAGCCGGTCAAGCACGAGAAGAAAGAAGTGGCCGTGGTTGAAGGTTCTGATACGGGCGCGCATTCAACTGCTGGGGCAGAGGAGTAAACGATGTTTGGTAAATTAAGTTGGGACGCGGTCCCATTCCACGAGCCGATCGTAATGGTGACTATCGCCATGATCGCGCTGGGTGGTTTGGCGCTGGTTGCGGGTATCACCTATTTCAAGAAGTGGTCCTACCTGTGGACCGAGTGGTTGACCTCGGTTGACCACAAGAAAATCGGCGTCATGTACGTCATCGTTGCCATGGTCATGCTGCTGCGTGGTTTTGCCGACGCCATCATGATGCGTACCCAGTTGGCCATGGCCACCGAGGGTTCGCCTGGCTACCTGCCACCTGAACACTATGACCAGATCTTCACCGCCCACGGTGTGATCATGATCATCTTCATGGCGATGCCTTTCTTCACCGGCTTGATGAACCTTGCCTTGCCGCTGCAGATTGGTGCGCGTGACGTTGCCTACCCGTTCCTGAACTCCCTGAGCTTCTGGCTGCTGGTGTCCGGCGTGGTGCTGATCAACGTTTCCCTGGGCGTCGGCGAATTCGCCAAGACCGGTTGGGTTGCGTATCCGCCATTGTCGGGGCTGCAATACAGTCCGGGCGTGGGTGTGGACTACTACATCTGGGCGCTACAGTTATCAGGGCTCGGGACGACATTGACGGGGGTCAACTTCCTGGCCACCGTCCTGAAAATGCGCGCCCCTGGCATGAAACTGATGGACATGCCGATCTTCACCTGGACCTGCACCTGGGCAAACGTGCTGATCGTGGCTTCGTTCCCGATCCTGGCCGCTACCATGGCGCTGCTGTCGCTTGACCGTTACCTGGATTTCCACATTTTCACCAATGAACTTGGTGGCAATCCAATGATGTACGTGAACCTGTTCTGGGCATGGGGTCACCCTGAGGTGTACATCCTGATCCTGCCAGCGTTCGGTATTTTCTCCGAAGTGATCTCGACCTTTACCGGCAAGCGCCTGTTCGGTCACCACTCGATGGTCTACGCCTCTGGCGCGATCTCCGTACTGGGCTTCATGGTGTGGCTGCACCACTTCTTCACCATGGGTTCGGGGGCCAGCGTCAACGCCTTCTTCGGCCTGGCGACGATGCTGATTTCCATCCCGACGGGGGTGAAGCTATTCAACTGGCTGTTCACCATCTACCACGGTCGTCTGCGCATGACCAGCCAGGTCCTGTGGACCCTGGGCTTCATGGTGACCTTCGCCATCGGCGGCATGACCGGCGTACTGCTGGCCATCCCGGGTGCTGACTTCGTGCTGCACAACAGCCTGTTCGTGATCGCCCACTTCCACAACGTGATCATCGGTGGTGCTGTATTCGGCTACATCGCTGGTTTCAGCTTCTACTTCCCGAAAGCGTTCGGCTTCAAGCTGCACGAAGGCTGGGGCAAGGCTGCGTTCTGGTTCTGGATCTCGGGCTTCTTCGTCGCGTTCATGCCGCTCTATGCACTGGGCTTCATGGGCATGACCCGTCGTCTGAACGCCACCACCAACCCTGAGTGGGTACCGTACCTGTACGTTGCCATGTTCGGTGCGGTGATGATCGCTGTGGGTATCGCCTGCCAGCTGATCCAGCTGTACGTCAGCGTGCGTGATCGCAAGCAGAACATGTGCGAATCCGGCGACCCATGGAACGGCCACACCCTGGAATGGTCGACCTCGTCGCCACCACCGTTCTACAACTTCGCCGTGATCCCTACTGCGAACACCATTGATGCGTTCACCGAAGCCAAGGAAGACGGTACTGCGTACCAGAAGCCCAAGCACTACGAGCCGATCCACATGCCAAACAACACCGCCACTGGCGTGGTGATGGGTGCGCTGTTGACCGTGTTCGGTTTCGCGATGATCTGGCACATCTGGTGGCTGGCAATCGCGAGCCTGGTGGGCACTATCGGTTACTTCATCATTCACGCTGCCCGTGATGATCAAGGCTACATGGTGCCGGTCGAAACGATCGAACGCATCGAAGCCGAGCAACACGCTCGCCTGGTAGCCGAGAAGAAGATCCCGGCCAACCGTGTAGAAACCTCGTTGGAACAGGCTTAAACCATGTCGAACTTAGTGACCAATGCTGGACACGCCCATGTCGATGACCATGGGCACGATGACCACCACCACGACTCGGGGCCGATAACCGTCTACGGTTTCTGGCTCTACCTGATGACCGACTGCATCTTGTTTGCGTCGATCTTCGCGGTGTACGCGGTACTGGTAAACAACGTAGCGGGTGGCCCGTCGGGCCACGACATCTTCGAACTGCCTTACGTGCTCGGCGAAACCGCCTTGCTGTTGTTCAGTTCGATCACCTACGGCTTCGCCATGTTGGCCTTCTACAAGGGCAACAAGAAGGGCGTACTGAGCTGGCTGGGCCTGACCTTCCTGTTCGGCCTGGGCTTCATCGGCATGGAGATCAACGAGTTCCACCTGCTGATCTCCGAAGGCTACGGCCCGCACCGTTCCGGTTTCCTGTCGGCGTTCTTCACGCTGGTCGGCACCCACGGTCTGCACGTATCCGCTGGCCTGCTGTGGATGGCAGTGATGATGTATCAGGTCAATAAGCACGGCCTGACCAACACCAACAAGACCCGCCTGAGCTGCCTGAGCCTGTTCTGGCACTTCCTGGACGTGGTCTGGATCTGCGTATTCACCGTCGTTTACTTGATGGGGACTCTGTAATGGCTAATGCACACTCCCATGACAGCCACGATTCGAGCCACGGCAGCGTAAAGTCTTACGCCATCGGCTTCATCCTGTCGGTCATCCTGACCCTGATCCCGTTCGGCCTGGTGATGTACCCAACCTTGCCGAAGTCGATCACCTTGATGATCGTCCTGGCGTTCGCGGTGATTCAGGTTCTGGTTCACCTGGTGTACTTCCTGCATCTGGACCGCTCCAAAGAGCAGCGCGAGAACGTGATCGCGTTTGTGTTCGCAGGCCTGGTGATCGTTCTGCTGGTTGGTCTGTCGCTGTGGATCATGTTCAGCATCCACACCTACATGATGGCGAAGTGAGGTAAGACCCGATGTCGCTTAAGCACTTTATCCAAATCACCAAACCGGGGATCATTTTCGGTAACGTGCTTTCTGTGGCGGGCGGTTTCTTCCTGGCCTCCAAGGGACATGTCGATCTGGCCATCTTCCTGGCTGCAATGATCGGTACGTCCCTGGTGGTTGCTTCCGGTTGCGTATTCAACAACTGCATCGACCGTGACATCGACATCAAGATGGAGCGCACCAAGAATCGCGTGCTGGTCCAGGGCCTCATCTCCCTGAAGCTGGCACTGATCTATGCGACCGTCCTGGGTGTTGCCGGTGTGGCCCTGTTGTACAAGGTGGCCAACCCGTTGGCGGCGCTGTTTGCCGTGATCGGTTTTGTCATCTACGTCGGCCTCTACAGCCTGTACCTCAAGCGCAAGTCGGTTCACGGCACGCTAGTGGGCAGTCTGTCGGGGGCAATGCCGCCGGTGATTGGTTATGTAGCTGTGACCAATAGCTTCGACATGGCCGCGCTGACGCTGCTGGTGATGTTCAGCCTGTGGCAGATGCCGCATTCCTACGCCATCGCGATTTTCCGCTTCAATGACTACCTGGCTGCGTCGATTCCGGTATTGCCGGTCAAGCGTGGCATCCAGGTGGCCAAGAAACACATCCTGCTCTACATCCTGGCCTTCCTCGTGGCGACCTTGATGTTGACCTTCAGTGGCTACGCCGGCATGAGCTACCTCGCCGTCGCCGCCGCGATGGGTATGTACTGGTTGTACATGGCCTGGACCGGCTACAAGGCGGTGGATGACACCGTCTGGGCGCGCAAGCTGTTCGTGTTCTCGATTTTCACCATCACCGCGCTCAGCGTGATGATGTCCCTGGATTTCCAAGTGCCGAAAGAGCTGTTGCTGACCTACGCCCACTGAGTGGTCTTGCAGTAAAAAAGCCCCGCCTTCGAAAGTCGCGCGGGGTTTTTTATTGAGCGCTGCGCTAAACCGGATACGCTGCGTTATCGTTGACGTTTTTCGCGAGCGAGCTCGCTCCTACCCCCCATTCTACAAATGCAGGAAGCAATGCAATGAGTAAAAAAGCCGTGATGGTCTTCAGTGGCGGGCAGGATTCGACCACCTGTCTGATCCAGGCCCTGCCGCTGTATGACGAAGTGCACTGCATTACCTTTGATTACGGCCAGCGCCATGTGGCAGAAATCGAAGTGGCCCAGAAATTGGCCAAGCAGTTGGGTGCCACTGTGCACAAAGTGATGGATGTGTCCCTGCTCAATGAGCTGGCGATCAGTAGCCTGACGCGCGACAACATCCCGGTGCCGACCGTGAACAGCTCGGGTGAAAGCCTGCCGAGCACCTTTGTGCCGGGGCGCAACATCCTGTTTCTGACCCTGGCTGCGATCTACGCCTATCAAGTGAAGGCCGAGACCGTCATCACCGGTGTGTGCGAAACCGACTTCTCAGGCTACCCCGATTGCCGGGATGAGTTTGTCAAAGCACTCAACCAGGCCCTCAAGCTGGGCATGGAATACGACGTGCGCCTGGACACGCCGTTGATGTGGCTGAACAAGGCCGAGACCTGGGCCCTGGCCGATTACCACGGGCAACTGGAGCTGGTGCGCGAGCAGACGCTGACTTGCTACAACGGCATCATCGGTACCGGCTGTGGCGAGTGTGACGCGTGCAACCTGCGCGCTCGGGGCTTGAATGACTACCTGCAGAACAAGACACCTGTCATGCAGAGCCTCAAGCACAAGTTGCAACTCAAATAACCCTTGTAGGAGCGAGCTTGCTCGCGAAAAACCTGAGAGCGCCGCGTTCCACCAGATGCGCTGCGTGATCGTTGACGTTCTTCGCGAGCAAGCTCGCTCCTACAGGATTATTGATAGCGTTTGAACAATGAGCGTGCGCCATAGGCGGGCAGGATATTGAAGAACGCGAAGCCGACTTTGATCGCGATCTGTACATAGATCATGCTGAGGATGTCGCTGGTCTGCATCGCCCCGTAGAAGGCGATAAAGCAGAACAGGAAGCTGTCGATAATCACCGCAAAGAACGTACTGAGGAATATCCGCAGGTATAGATACCTGGAGTTGGTCAGCTCCTTGATCTTGCACAGCAAGTAGGAATTTATATTCTCCGACATCAGGAACGAGACCGAAGAGGCCACCAGCACCGACGACACTTGCAGGATCACGTCGGTATAAGGCCCATCCAGCTTCCAGCCCGGTAGCCCCGGCAGGAACGTGGAGCCATACAGCAGGATGATGATCATCGCGTTGCTGGCAAACGCAAACAGAATGGCTCGCCTGGCCAGGCGCAAGCCAAAATTCTCGTTGAGCAAGTCAACGATCAAGAAGGTCAGCGGGTACAGGAACGTGCCCGGCGTAACGATGATGCCCAACGACTCCAGGTAAATCGGTTTGGTCGCGGCAATGCTGGTGAAGATATAGAAGGTGAACAGCAGCAAGTTCAGGATGATGTAGATCATCCAAGAGTTTTCATTGCGGTCGTTTATATCGTAGGCGGTCAGCGTTCCGCCTTGGGAGTAGAACTTCTTGTACAGGTTCTTGATTTCCATCTTGTTGAAGTTGTCCATCATTTCACTGCTGAGCACTTCACTCAGCTTGATCTTGAGGACCTTGCCCGTGGCGATCACCATGATCACCGCCAGGCGCTTGTCGTTTTCAAAGCCCAGCAACTTGTATTTGCTGTTTTCCACGGCGCCTTCAGACGTTGTCATTGAAGCGCTCCTCAAGGATGTCGCCGATGACACACAAACGCTCTGAGTTCCCGCAGGGTTCGAGGGTGATGAACAGCTTCTTGGTGGCGCGGTCGTACACCAGTTTTTCTTTATCGTCGCTCGACGAGCCTTTCTGCACGATCAGCAGGTCCCCCGGTTCATTAAGGCCGGGAATTCCGTGCTCCAGGCGCACGCCGATCAGGTTGCAGGCGCTGCCAAAGTAGTAGGTCAGCGGATGAAGCGTGGCCAGCTCACCGATGCGCTTGCCCAGGCTTTGCATGAGCAGGCTTTCCTTGAGCACAGGCACTGCCGCCGGGTTCTTGTTACCCAGTGGGGAAACATTGCTCTCGATGACTTCCTTGGCTTCAAAACTGATCGTCTCGATTTCTTCGTAGGAGACGCCAAAGAAGTCAGAAATCTTGCGTATCGTCGACTGCTGTACGTTAACGACCTTGCCTTCCAGGATGTTGTAGATAGTGGTCCTGGTCAGGCCGGCGGCACTGCTTAACGAAAGCTGGGTTTCGCCACGACTCTTGATCAAGTACTTGATGTTGCTCTTCAAGTGCTCGGTTTTTTCCCGTCTGTGTATCAAGTGCTCACCACTTCCATTTAGTCATCAGTCCATGCCGGCAGAACCCGTTCTTGACGGTTCGCGGCAGTGAAAGTGTTGCATGCGCCCGCTACAACAATAAAGTACTGAGTGCAGGGATACGCCTCGGTGGTAAATCAGGCAACGGCTTTCTCGTCATACTCTTCTGAACGGCCAGCGCGAATCCCTCGCGCTTCTACAAGGAGTAGTCACCATGGTGCGTGTCAGTCGTCGATCCCTTCTCGCCCTGGGCGCGGCCCTGCCTGTATTGGGGCAGCTCAATTGGGCGTTCGCCAGCCCGGCGCCGACGAAATCTGACAAGGTGCTACTCAATTACAACGAAAGCCCCTACGGCCCTTCAGACGCGGCTCGCCAGGCGATGCAGCGCGCGATTGCAGCCTCCGGGCGTTACCCTTACCCGGACATGTATGCATTGGCCGCGCTGTTTGCCGAGCAACAAGGCATCGCCGAAGAAAACATCGGGGTATTCGCCGGCTCGATGGCTGCCCTGCGTTACGCGGTGCTGGCGTTCGCCAGCCAGACCCGCGGCCTGGTGATGGCTACGCCGTCCTACGAAGTACCGCGCCAGGCGGCCGAATCGATCAAGGCGCCGGTGCATGAAGTTAACCTCGACGCCCAGCATGCCCACGATGTGCACGCCATGCTCGCCGCGGACCCACAGGCCGGCATGCTGTACCTGTGCAACCCCAACAACCCGACCGGTACGCTCACCTCGACCGAGGCTATCCGCCACGCTCTGGTGAATAAACCCAAGGGCAGCGTGCTGGTGGTGGACGAGGCTTATATCGACTTCTGCGACGCCCCCAGTTGCGTAAGTTGGGTCAAGGAACACCACGACCTGCTGGTACTGCGTACCTTCTCGAAGATCTACGGCATGGCCGGTGCGCGCCTGGGCCTGGCGATCGGCCACCCGGCGCTACTGGAGCGGTTGGCCGTGTTCGGCGGCGACAACGTCCCGGCCGGCGCCAGCTTGCTGGCCGCCCGTGCGAGCCTGGAAGACGCGCAACTGGTGGGCCAACGCAGAGCGCTCAATGCCAGGTTGCGCGATGAGACGATCGCCTGGCTCGAGGGCCGGGGCTTTACCTGCACCGTTTCCCACAGCAACTGCTTCATGATCGACGTGAAGCGCCCGGCAGAGCAGGTGATTGAGCAGTTGGCGGCACGGAATGTACTGGTCGGGCGGGTGTGGAAGGACTGGCCGCAGTGGGTGCGGGTGACGGTGGGCAATGAGCAGGAGATGGAGCGCTTTCGCGAGGCGTTCGCGGCGCAGGTCTAGCCCCTGGGTTTGCATCCGTTGCCTGGACAGGTAAGCCAGGCATGCTGCATGCTCGACCGGGTTGAATGATCAAGGAAGACACCCGTGCGACCTAATGGCCAACCCGATAAGAAATCGCCCATGCTGCCCGAGGATATGCACCGCTTGCTCGATACCGAGCTGAGCCGCCGTGGCCTGGGACACTTCGAGGTCTACCAGTGTGGGCCGACGCTGGACCAGGCGCAGATTGTGTCCAATTACCCCGAGGCCATGGAGCCTTCCGACACGGCCGACGATTTCTACCGGCGTGGCGAGCTGGTTTCATTGACCCGTACGCGGATCAAACCATTTTTCTGGAGTGATGAACACCTGCTGGCCGTGGCCGATGAGGCGGTGCCGGTGCCGGGCCCCTACAAACCCGTTGGCGAGGGCGCCAGTTTTATCGTGCATGGCAATCGCGGCTTCTACTCGGTGCTCAATCTGTGCAGCTTCGGCGAACATCGGCAATTTCGCGAGACCGTGCTGGCCCATCAAAGTGAACTGCAGATGCTGTTGGTCTCGATCTACGACGAGGCCCTGGAAGATCACGCGGCGCCTGTCGAACAACAGACGGTGCTGACCCCAAGGGAAACCGAAGTATTGTCCTGGGTCAGCCTGGGCAAGACCTACAACGAAGTGGCACTCCTGACGTCGATGACCTCCCATACGGTCAAGTTTCATATGAAGAATATCTTCGGCAAATTGCAGGTCAGCAACGGCAAATCAGCAATCGGCAAGGCCCTGCAATTGGGCTATATCCGCCACCCGGCCTGAGGCCGCAATCACCGCCTACCTGTCCAAATGGGTAGCTTGTTCGCCGCACAGTGCTGCATTAGTTTGCCCAGCTATGGAGTTTGGCGCCGGACACACCGGCGCCGCCATTGCGAAAGGACATCCGGATGAGCCGCTCTGCAGCTTTGCTCCACACCTGTGCCAGCGTGCTGCGCTGATGGGTACTTTTCACGCCTTGCGCGGCCTTAATGCGCGGTTGCAAGCATTGTTCATGATCACGCTGATGTTCCGCACGGGCACCCTGGCGTTTCCTTTTTACGCGGCGTACCTGATTCATCAACACGCGATATCGGCAGGTACGGCAGGCCTGTTGGTCGGTGTATATGGCGCGGGCGCCCTGTGTACCGACCTGATCATCGGCGCCGTGATCAAGCGGTTTTCGGCCAACCGGGTCATTCTCGGTTCGTTGTTGTTCAACGCGGTGTTGCTGCTGGTCATTCCCTCGGTGGATAACCTGCTCGCGCTGTTCCTGTTGTCGTTTCTCTGGGGGGCCTGTTACGAAGCCTTCACACCGGCCGCGTTCTCCGAGACAGTGGCTCACAGTAATCTTGAGTCACGCAAAGTGGCGTTTTCCTGCAACCGATTGGCGATCAACATCGGCATGGCCATCGGGCCGCTACTGGGCAGCTTGATCTTCCTCAGCAATGCCGACGCGGTCTTCTACATCAATGCCGTGCTGTCCCTGCTGGCCTTCGCCGCCTGCCTGCGGTTTGGTCGGTCTCGGCAGGCCACCCAAGGCGTACCTGTCGCCGTCAAAGGCGAGGGCTTGCCCGAGGTGGCGGCTCATGAGCGTTCGCGACTGCTGGTGATCCTGTTGGCAGCGCTGCCGGTGCACGTGGCTTACGCATTACCGCCGACTTTTCTGTCGGCGTACATCATCAACTACACCCAATTGCCGGCCTATTACGTGGGCATCATCTTTTTTATCAATGCGTTGCTAGTGATTGTGTTTGAAGTGCCGATCAACCTGCGCATGGCGCACTTGTCGAGCAGTCGCTCGCTGATCATTGGCCTGTTGCTGGCAGGCTGCGGTTTCTTCTTGATGGGCTTTGGTCAGGTCGGCGCGCTGTTGGTGCTTGCTACGGTGTTGTGGAGCCTGGGCGAGATGATTGTGTTCCCCGCGATCACCCACTACGTCAGCAGCATTTCCAGCCGCGACAGCGTGGGCCGCAACCTTGGCTACTACTCGGCGGGCGTCAACATCGGCGTGATGATCGCGCCCTCGTTGGCGTTCATGTTGCTGGCCCGGCCAACCTTGCCGTCACCGTGGCTGCTGGCAGGCTGTGTGTTGTTGCTGTTCGCAATCGCCGTGGGGATGATGAAAAGCTCGGCGGTGTTGTGGAATAAAGAGGCGTAGACGGCAACCGGCGCTGCGCCTTGCGCGCGCGCCTGGTTGCGTCAGCTACTTACTGGGCGGCGATGGCGTAGCCGTCAAAGGCGCTTTGCTGTTGCAGCGCGGTCACGATGCTCTTGCGCGTGACCGGTTGCTCGGCGCCGCTGTTGTCGATGAAGGTTTCGCTCGCAAGTTCCGCCTCGCTGCCTTCGCCCACAAAGGTGAAACCCAGGAACTCCAGCGCTTCGCGGTCCACATTGAGCTTGGAGCGCGGCGTGCGCAGCGGCAAGGTGACGCTGATGCCATCCTTGCTGATCACAAACACTTCGGTGTCTTTCTTGGCGCGTGCAGCCTTGCCCTTGCCGGCGCTCGGGTTGCTGATGGCCTGGTGCGACTGGTTAAGCACTTTGAGGGCCAGGCCATAGACCAATTCCTGGAACTCGGGATCGTCCTTGAAGCTGGACAGGATGCGGCTGATCGAGAACTGGCTGCTCAGGTGTTCCAGGGCGGCGTTGTCTGCGGCTTCGGCGTCTTTCAATTGTTTGAGCTGGCCCATCAGGTCATAGGCTTTGTCATCGTCGAAGGCATCGTGGGCCTGGCGGATGGCAACGCGTAGCTCGCGGATCTGGTCGCTTTCCTTGGAGGTATGAAACGCGTCCAGCACCATCTCGCTGATGATCTTGGCGGCTGGCACATGCTGTGAAAGATTGATGGCGTTTTCGTATTCGGCTTTGGCGTACAGGGCGACTACGGATTCTTCGGCGGATTTTTCGGTGTAGGAATCAGACATTAAAATTTCACTGCGTAGTATGCGGAGAGACAAAAAAACGTCGGGCATTTTCAGCGGGTGAGGGGATCAGGTCAAGGCAGCCCGCTATTCGTCCAGCTGTGTGAGGCACGCCTGGAAGATATCCAGGCCTTCCTCCAACACCGCAGGTTCAATGGTCAGCGGGGCCAGCAAGCGCACGATGTGCCGCGACTTGCCGCTGGGCATCAGCAGCAAGCCAGCCTCTCGCGCCAGCTCCAGCAGTTGCGCCAGTTGCTTGGGAGCGGGTGTGCCGTCGGCGTGGGCCAGTTCAATGCCCCGCATGGCGCCGACACCGGTGAGGCGGCCCAGGTAGGGCGACAGTTGCTGCGCGCGCCAGGCTTCATAGCGACCCACAATCGCGGCCTCCTGCGCGACGCCCCAGGCGTGCAGGTTTTTGTCGCTCATCACCTCAAGGGTCGCCAGCGCCGCCGCGCAGGCGACGGGGTTACCGGAGTAGGTGCCGCCCAGGCCGCCTTTGGGCAGGTTGTCCATCAGCGCCTTGCGCCCGACCACTGCCCCCAGCGGCATGCCGCCGGCGATGCTTTTGCCGAGCAGCAGCAGGTCCGGCTCGATGCCCAGGCGCGAGAAGGCGAAACGCTGGCCGGTGCGACCAAAACCCGACTGGATTTCATCAATGATCAGCAGGATGTTGTGCTGGTCGCAGAAGCGTCGCAAGACTTGGGCAAACTCAGTGTCCAAGGCTAGAAAACCGCCTTCGCCCTGCACCGGCTCGATGATGAAGCAGGCCACATCGTTTATGTCGATTTCCACGCTGAACAGACGCTCCATCGCCTTCAGCGCGTCGGCGCAGGTCATGCCGTTATCGGTACTGGGGTAGGGCAGGTGATATACAGGGCCGGGCAGTACGCCGACCTTCTGCTTGTAGGGCGCGACCTTGCCATTGAGGTTGAGGGTCGCCAGGGTGCGCCCATGGAAGGCACCGTCGAAGGCGATCACCGCCGTGCGACCAGTGGCACCACGGGCGATCTTCAAAGCGTTCTCTGCCGCTTCTGCACCGCTGTTGGTGAGCATGCCGCTGACGGGGTAACCCACCGGGATAAAGGCGCTGAGGCGTTGCATCAACTCGATGTAGGGCGTATGCGGTGCGGCGTTGAACGCGTAATGGGTGAGCCGGGCCGCTTGCTCGCAAATGGCCGCCACCACGGCCGGGTGGCAATGGCCCAGGTTGAGCACGCCGATACCCCCGACAAAGTCGATGTAACGCTTGCCTGCAGCGTCCCAGACCTCGGCGTTTTTACCGTGACTGAGGCTGATGGGGTGAACGATGGAAATCGACTGGCTGATGCTAGCGTGACTCATGGCTCTGGGACTCGGCAGTGGTGGGCGCAGCGCTATCTAAGCCGCGCGCCCGGCCTTGCCGCAAACGAAATAAAGTCGCCGTGTCATTCCACCTTGGAAGGAGCTGCGACTATTCCGACACCCCATCCTTGCCCGCCGCCTTGGATCGGTACAAGGCTTGATCGGCCCGCGCCATCAGCGCAGCCGGGGACTCGCCCATGCGCCGCTCCACCACGCCCAGGCTCAGGGTAACGTTCAAGGCGCCCACGGGGGCCGCCTCCTTGATTTTATGGCGAATCCTTTCGGCCAACTCTTTGGCCTCGTCCAGGCTGCTTTTGGGCAGCACCACCATAAACTCATCGCCGCCCCAGCGCGCCAGCAAGTCGCTTTTGCGTACGCAGGCTTCCAGATGTTCCACTACCCGTATCAGGGTCTGGTCGCCGACGCCATGGCCGTATTGGTCATTGATCGGCTTGAAGTCATCGACATCCATGGCCACCAGTGCCAGGGGCAGGCGGAAGCGTTCGGCGCGGTCGCATTCCTCCAGCAGCACTTTTTCCAGGCGGTACCGGTTGGCGATGCGCGTCAGGGCGTCCCGCTCGGCCAAAGAGCGGTTTTCGTCCAGTTGCAATTGCAGTTGCTGGTTGACGCGCGACAACTCAAGCGTGCGCTCCGCGACCAGCGCTTCCAGAGACTGGTTGCGCTTTTGCAACTGTTCGATGGAGCATTTGCGCGTATGGATATCGCGGTGTGCGCCGACCATGCGCGCCACTGAACCGTCGGGGTTGCGGGCAATGACGTAGCCGCGGTCCTCGATCCAGAGGTACGTACCGTCTTTTTTGCGACAACGGTATTCGGCCCGGTAATGAGCGGCGCGTAGGCTGATGTAGTCATCGAACACCGTCATCACGCGAGGGTAATCCTCGGGGTGGATCACGTTCTCCCAGGTGAAGACGCTGTTTTCCAGGGAGTGGTGGGAGTAGCCAAGCATTTCGTACCAGCCGGGATTGCGGTAGACGAAGCCGGTATTGGCATTCCAGTCCCAGATGCCATCACTGACCAACTCCATGATGGCGTGCAACAGGTCGACGTTAAGGTCGGAAACCTCATGGCGTAGCGGTTCTTTGCCGGATGTATCGTCCATCTGCACGCTTCCTGCGGGGGCTGGCGCCCAAGGCCAGTCATGGTTGACGCCGATACTCCGTGGCTGGCGCTACTGTACATCGGCGCTTGCGCGCTTTGAATAGGGCAGGTGTGCTGCTTTTGACGAGTGGCGAAACGCTATTTTTCTGGCGCCATCATCTTTGTTCGAGGCTTCCCATCCGCGTTGTGCTGGTAAATGGCTTGCGGTTGGCCCTGCTCATTGAAAAACAACTGGCCAATGCCCGCCGAGTTCCACAGCCGCTCACCCGCTTCGGCGTGCTCTGGAATATAGGGCACCACCTGCATGGTGCGGCGGCGGGTAAACCAGTTAAGCGGCGAACGCGGGGAGTAGAGCCAGCGGTTGAGGCGGTCGAACCATTCCAGCAGGCGCGGCGGGAACTCGTTCTTGATGCCGCTGCTGGTGATTTGCCAGATATTGGGGCCGCCGTTGCGGTGGCGGATCAGCACTTGGTAGACAAACGAGTAATGCACATCACCGGAAAGGATCACGTAGTTACCCGGCGTGCGCGAGTGGCGGAAGATATTCAAAATCACTTGGGCAGCGCCGCGGTGGGCCATCCAGTTCTCGGCGTCCACCAGCAGTGGGAAGCCACACCAGCTGAAAACCTTCTGCACCGTCTCGATCAGCTTGACGCCAAAGACCGGCGCGGGCGAGACAATGATGGCTGACGGGTGGTCCAGTAGCGCTTGTTGCAGTTCGCTCAAGGCTTCCCAGTCCAGCAGGCCGGAAGGTTGCTTGAGGGTGAACTCGCTGCGCCAGCGTCGGGTGCGGGTGTCGAGTACCACCAGCGCCGGTGTGGTGGGCAATACGTAGTGCCACTGCTGGAATTTCAGCAGCGTGGTGACTAGCTCATCCTGCTGTGTGGCGTCCAGGTGGTTGTCTTGCGCCTGGTTGGCAAGTGCCTGGGTTTGGCTCACCAGTTCGCCAAACACCGTGGGCTGGTTGCCCCAGCCCTGGCATAAAAGATAGGCCATCAACGCATTACCGATGATGCGTTTGGAGAAGGGATGGCCGTAGGCAGTTTCTTCCCATTGGGCGCTGAGGTTCCAGTCGTCGGTGATGTCGTGATCATCAAAGATCATCAGGGTCGAGAGGTGGGCGAATACCCGGGCGACCCCTGGAAGGCCACTGCGAAATTGATCGATCTGTGTCTGTTCGCGGGCATAGCGCTGCTGTTCTTGCGCGCTCAGCTGCGGCGGTTGGGGGGAGATCAGTGTCCACGGTGTGGGCGACCAGGCCAGCAGGTACATGGCGATCACTTCGGCAAAGGTCACCAGGTGATTATCGGCGGTGCTGCTGGTGAAAATCGGTTTCTTCACGCCGCCGAAAAAGCGCTCACGCAAGGTCTCGTTACTGTCCAGCGCGGGGAGCAGGTCGGCGCGATGGTAATAGCTGGCGCGATGCCCGTAGAGGGCGGCACTGTCGTCAACCACGGCCCCTTCCAGGTATTCGTCGAACAGGCCCAGGCGCGCGATTAATTCATGAATTGCCCGCAGCATGGGCCCCGCGACGTCGTCGGCGTAGACCTGGTCGCCGCTCATCATCAGCAAGGCGGGGCGTTGTGCCACGGTGGGAGCTTGCGCCAGCAGACGATCAATGCACAGCAACCCGTCATCAGCGCGATGGTGAGGCTTGCGGCAGGAGCCGTGGACCAGTTGGTGGATGCGCCCATGCACGACGAAATCGGGCAGCGTGGCGCCTGCGTACAGCAGATGGGGTGCCCACTGGGCTATTCCGCAGCCGTCAATAAACAGGTCATAGTGGATGTTTACATCCAGAGGCAGGGCGTCAGTCAGGGGCACATCGATCAAGTGGATAAACGAATGGCGCCCGACGGGAACGATTTGACAATGTGCATGAAGGTGAATATCCAGTGTTGATCCCTGAGCGTGCTGCAGCCTCATAACCAGCTTCAGTTCCCGGCTCGCCACCAGCCATAGCACCACACGCTTTGGTTCCAGGCGGCGCAGCAACGGGCCGGCAAGTACGGGGGGAAGTGACTGCAGTTCAGGCATGACGCGATCGGCTCACTAATAAGACAAGCACTCAGTATAACGCTGAAAATGTCGGCATTTCGTCAACGAACGTCAGACAGTAATATGTTGTGGCTATTAATGAATAAGCAGCGCCCTGGGCGCTACTTATTTAGTAGTTGCGCTTAAGTAAGTTTACTCAAAGAACATGGCCTTTGCCGAGACTGTCCAAGCCACCACCATTACGTCTGCCGCCTCTGTCTGCGGTGACCCCATTGTCATTAATCGAATTATCGGGAGCGATTTGATCGAGGCTTCGTTTCGAGCGTGAGTTGACCTTCTCGCTGGCTTGGGTGTCTTGGTCGGGGGCGGATTGGGAAATGTAAGTATTGACGGGATTAAAGCCGGTAGAATTGAACACGGTAACGCCTCACTATTAATGGCATGGTTTACATGGCATGTTCTTCCCTGTAACAGTGCTCGGCGTAAGTTAGTGGAGTTCGGTGTTTTTTGCGAGGTGTTCTATGTTTCTGTTTGTGATGGCTGAGTTGGTTTTATTGTTGAATTTTGGTTGTTTTATTTTGAAACTTTTTTAAAGAAATGCAATGTTGTATGAGTATATGTTTGGTTTTCCGTCCTCGGTTATGGGGCAGCAGGGGCAATATGGTTGCCCCTGCCGGCAAATGGCTCAGTTGTTTGCCTCAATCGTCACCTTCGGTACGGTAAATCGAAACTCGCTGCCCTGACCCTGCTTGCTCTCGGCTTCGATCCTGCCGCCATGCGCCTTAACGATGCCTTGGGTGATATACAGCCCCAGCCCGCTGCCGGTGGGGTTGTTTTCAGTCTGGGTCCAATAGCGATCGAACACATGGGGCAAATCGTCCGGCGCAATGCCCTCACCGGAGTCGCGCACCGAAAATACAATCTCCTCGCCGGCGCTCATGGCGCTGATGCCGATGTTGCCCTGGCGCGGAGTGAACTTGATCGCATTGCCGATCAGGTTCGACAGCACCTGGAACAAGCGCTCCGGGTCGGCCTTGATTTGCAGGCCAGGCTCGACATTGAACGACAGGTCGATGCCCTTTTCCGAGGCCAAGGGCGCCAGCAGCGAATACGCCTCTTCAAAAATCTGGCTGACGTCCAGCGCCACCGGCTTGACCACATAGCGCCCGGCTTCGATTTTCGAGGTGTCGAGCAAGTCTTCCAGCAACACGTTCATGCGCCCGGCAGCCTGTTGCATGGTGTCAATGGCGGAAGATATGCGCCGTGAAGTGTGGGGACCATCGGAGCTGAAGGCTTTTTGCATCATGCCGCAGAGCATGGAGATGACGGTCATGGGGTTGCGCAGGTCGTGGGAAACCACCGCGACCAGCTCGTCCCGCGCACGCACCGCTTGTTGCTCGCGCAGCACTTGGCGGGACAGGTCGTTCTCCAGGGCCGAGCGGCGCAAATCGTTGGCGGCAAACAGGTCGCCATGGCTCCACTTGGTGGAGATACCAGCCATTTCCACTTTCCAGATTTCAAACGAGGTGCGTGGGCGAAGGCGCATGCCCGCGTCGCAGGTTTCCAGATTCAGCGGCTTCTGCGGGTCGCCACTCCAGTGGATGTTCTCTTTGACTTCCGGGCGAAACCACAGCACCCCGTTATCCACAGGCTTGGGCAAGCTCATGGCGAGCACGCCGCTGGCCACGCTCTGGTATTCGGCGGCCGGCGGATAAACCGAGGCCAGGTTATGGCTGGAAAATACCGGTGCGCCGTCGCCCTGCAACCACTTGTGCAGCGCGCGTATCTGCGCCGGTTCCGGGCAGTTGCCGTAGCGGTGTAATTGCTTGTCTTCGATGATCGCCACGCCGCCGGAGAGGGTCAGGTCCATCAGCAGTCGGCCTTGCTGGGCCAAGCCGTCGAATACGTTATTGGCAGAGGCTTTCATCGCCCGATCCAGCAGCGCCAGCGCTTCGACTTTCTCGTCGCGCTGGCGGCTCAGCTCCAGGGCCTCCATGGCACTGATCTGCAATGACAGCACCTGGCCGATGGTCTGGCAGGCCATGCGCAGGTCGTTGGGCACCAGCAGCGGCTCACGGTTGCCGCAACTGATCAGGCCCCAGAGTTTGTCGCCCTTCATCAGTGAAATACTCATGGACGACAACACGCCCATGTTCTGCATGTACTGGCAGTGAATCGGCGACACGCTGCGCAGGGTGGCGAAGCTCAGGTCCAGAGGCTGCCCGGTGTCCGGGCGCAATTTGGGCACCAGCGGTACCGGTTCGTAGGATGCATTCGGGATGATCCGTAGCCAGTTGGTGCGATACAGTTCGCGAGCCTGCTCGGGGATGTCGGACGCGGGGAAGAACAGCCCGTTGAACAATTCCATGGACGGCGCCGAGGCCTCGGCGATCACCTGACCATGGCCTTCCTCTTCGAAGCGATAGATGAGCACCCGGTCATAACCGGTCATGGCCTGGATTTCGTTGACGGTGATGGCGTAGAGCGCCTCCAAGGTCTTTGCCGATTGCAGGCGGTGCAGCATCTTGCCCAGGTCGCTGGTGCGGCCACTGTGCGCTCGGGGTTTGAAATCCTTGAGCCGTGGTTCGAATTCCAGCACTAACACGCCCTGATGGCGATGCAACAGGCCTTCGAACTGCTCACCCTTGAAGGTTATCAGCAGGGGCGGCGAGTCCAGGAATGCGCTGTCCTCGGCCATGGTTTGCACGGCCTGGGCGTACTCCTCGCCAATCAATCTGTGCAACGGTTGATCCAACAGCGCCTCGGGGGCGTGGCCGAACAACGTACCGACGTTGGCACTTACCTGAATGATGTTCAGGCCAGGTTCCGACAAGGTCAGCAGCACGCCGTGGGGCTGGATGGCCCCCGGAAAACGAATGGGTTCGTCGGCGCAGTTGGCAAGCAGCTCTTCAAAATCTTCGGGTTTCATAGCAATACCTCCTGGCTGTCGAGCCATTGCTCAAAGCCGCTGAATGTCGAGCGGGCCGCCATCACCGCGCGCACGGCGGCATCTGTATCCAGTGGCTGACGGCCCAGATAATCGAGGAAATCTTTCCAGCGCCGTCCGGTCTCGGCGCCGTATACATTGAGAAAGGCACCGCCGTTGTCGGCGTTCACATCCAGGCGCAGGGCTATTTCCCGGCGCAGCACTTGGCCGCCCAGGGTGGCGCCTTCCAGCACATACAGGGCGCCGAGGCACGCAGCTGGTGTGTCTAATACGGGGAGCTGGGTACAGCGAGGCAGGGCATGGATGGCGTGCTCAGTCAGGCCGAGCGCGTGCAGGTCATGGACCAGGGTTGGCGTTTTCACACGCAACGCAGACTCATATCCGTCGGGAATCAAACCGCTGTCATACAGCGCCGCTTCCATTGGCTGATAAAAGCCGTGGTACGCCTGCAGCAAGCGCCGATACCACTGGGCATCCAGGCGCTCGGAAAAAAACGGCAGGCGCTGTTCCAACGCCACATGCAGCAGGCCCGTGCCCGTGCGCAACGTTTCCAACAAGGAGGGCGCACTAACGTCATGGGCCTGTGAATGCATTCAATGAGCTCGAACTGTGGGCCTGTCGGCCATGAATGACGCGTGAAAATGGGCGACGATTCTACACGACTCATTGTCGTCAGCTGAACGCAGAAGCGAAAAGGCTGACCATCGGATCAGAAAAGTCGCTCCCTGCACCTTACATGACCGCAGAACTAGCCCTCAAGTTCGGTTGAAATGATATCGCGCTGCTATCAATCCCGGGACTGGCCCTAGTGCGTCAATGCTGTCTGCACGCACTCAAGCAAGTGGTCGGTACTCCAGGGCTTGGGCAGAAACCGCACGGAACTGCCCAGCTCGGCGGCGATTTTCGTATTACCTGAGGTCAGCACTACCTGTACTTCAGGCCACCGGTGGGCGACGACACGGCTCAAGTCATAACCATTGAGCAAGCCGGGCATTTGAATATCACTGACAATCAAATCCACCGGGTCATCGCCGCGCTCCAGGTAAATCATCCCTTCGTCTGCCGATGCAAACGATGTCACCACCGCACCAAAGTCTTCCAGCACATCCACCATCAACGCCCGAATGATCTCGTCGTCTTCCAATACCAAAATCGATGGCTGAGCCATGATCCTTACTCCACCATCAGGGGTTCAGTAAGGTGGAGTAGGGGTTGGGTATATAGGTTCGATTGGATGTTTTTTAAACGATGGGTGGTCATTTGGCTGCTTGTGAGCCATGGGCACGACAATCCGTTAAGGTGAACGCCACCCTGCCATCCAAGGAATGCCATGTTCGACCGTAACCCACTCGTGCCTGAACTGATCGTCACCCGCCTTGGCGCGAGCCTGGCGTTCTGGATCGAACAGTTAGGTTTCGCTATTGCCTATCAGCGCGCAGAAGAAGGCTTTGCCTACCTCGACCTTAACGGCGCGCAAATCATGCTCGAACAATACGGCCCCGAGGCCGGCCAGTGGCTTACCGCACCGTTGCAGCCCCCATTCGGGCGCGGCATCAACCTGCAAATCGATGTGCCCGCCGTAGCACCCATCCTGCAACGCTTGGCGCAGATCGGCTGGCCCTTGTTCCGCGATGTAGAGGACGCCTGGTACCGAGCCGGTGACGTGGAGGCCGGGCAGCGCCAGTTCATCGTGCAAGACCCGGACGGGTATCTGGTGCGTCTGGTGCAGCGGCTGGGAGAAAGGCCGGTCGAACAGGCATAATCCAAGGCAACAGCCGATAGGGAGACGTGAATGAAGTATGTGTTATTGACTCTCGCCCTGACCGTTATCGCCGCACCCGCGTTCGCTGCGGGCGACGCCGAGGCGGGCGGCAAATTGTTCACCAAGACCTGCGGCGGCTGCCACAGCATTGGTGAAGGCGCGCGGGGTGGTTTTGGCCCGGAACTGAACGGCATCATTGGCCGGCCTGCCGGTACCACTCAGGACTATCAGTATTCGGATGCGATGAAGAACTCGGGCGTGGTGTGGACGCGGGAAAAACTGGCGGCCTACATTGAAGACCCGAAATCGGTGGTCAGTGGCACGCGGATGATCTTCTGGGGGATCAGTGACCAGGAGAAGATTGAAAATATCCTGGCGTATTTGGAGACATTCCAGCCCAAGTGAGATGCCCAGGCTGGCACGCATCACCGTCCTCTGTCCTCTGTAGGAGCGAGCTTGCTCGCGAAAAGCTCACAGGCGTCGCATTCATTCAGGAAGCACGCGTGATCGTTGACGTTTTCGCGAGCAAGCTCGCTCCTACAAAAAAGCCTTGCTGAACCCGCGACGCAAGGTCCGGGTAAAAGGGTCGCGAGTTCAGCCAAGCACTCCCATAGCATCTTGGCATCGTGGGGTAGGTGCTCTGAAAAAATATCCCAATCAGAAAACTCAAGCGTATCAGGCATTTCTACCAAGCCGGTGATGGCGTCCCAAAAAGCATCCCAGTTTTGGCGATACCAGTTGGGAAAGTTGAGTGAAGTGCACAGCGTGGCGTGAAGTTCTTTGTGGTTCTGGATGCGGCTAAGGTCAATTTTGATGAGGGATGAACGGGTCACTTGTGCACCATTTGCTTTTTCATCTGCTATAGCTCAGGCTGAATTCTTTGAGTCATTACTCGTTTGAAACTTCGTAATCAAATGCGATGAAGTAGTCACTTTCTGAAAGAGCAATTTCATGAGAAAAGCGCGGCTGTATCACTGATAGCCATTCCCTGCGCAATTCAAACATGCCGTTATTGACTTCCGCTGCGCTCAACAACCCGAGCGTGGAAATCACCGAATAGTCATCTCCGCAGTCCGCTGAACTTTCCGTTCCTCTTAGCCTCTCTGTGGTTCTGTCGAACCATTCCAACCTTATTTTTAGTCCCATGTAGTCCTCACAAATATTTTTTGATGTTTCGTTTTTTGATCGGCCCTTTTAGCTGCTCGCCGCTTATGTGGTTGAACGCACCTATATGGCTCCCATCACTTGCTAGATAAACCTCCAGCTTCCCGTGCTGAGAGTCCCATTCATAGATCTTCCGACCTTTTTCCTCAATCCAGCGTTCTCTCAGCCCGGCGCCTCCTTGTCTGGGAGTCTTGGGTTTTGCTTTTATCAGTTTTTCAAAGCCAGTTATTTGTTCAGTGTTAGGCGCTTTGTGGTACTTGTGATCCCCAGCCTTGGCACCTACCACCACATACAGCGGCCGAACCCCCGACTCCGCCGGAAACACCAGAATAAAATCCCGATAGTCCGGTGGGTAAATAGGGTTAACCAGAATCTGCGCCGCCGTTCCCGTCGGTGGGTAGATCCAGATCACCGGTGCTTGCGGCGCAGCCTCCAATGCCGGAATACCTAAGGTGTCATTTGGATCAACGGAGGGCGTCCAGATCAGCTCTACGCCATTATTCAAATCTGCTACTAACTGGCCACTGCGGTTTTGAAATTGCACCACATCAATCATCTGCCAATCGGCATTGTTACCTGTGTAAAACCCATACCCCTTGAGCGTGCCGTCGTCGCGTTGCTCGATATGCAGCCGCATCTGCGAACGCGCTCGTTGCAGCGAACGCAATTGTTCCTCGTTGTAGAGCGCGCTATCACTTAGATCCGACGGCCAAGCCAGCGCTACCAACCCTGTCAACAGGCTACCAGCGACGGATGCGCTGACTGTGGTCGCCGATTCCAAAAACGCTGAACGCAATGCCAACTGCCCTAAGCCGGCTGGCAGTGCACTGCCGCTGATCTTGCGCAAGGCAACCGCGCCTCGGGCGTCCACTTCGAGCCCGCCCAACAGACTTAAATGGCTGTACTCCTTGATCAGTTCCAGTGGAACAAAACCGGTGGGGCTCGAGTAATGGGCGATACCGTCAGGCAGTTGGCATGGCTTGATGAAGACGCAGCTGGGAGGTTTGGCTGGTGTAGGTGGCGGGGCAGGGGATGGCTCGAAAAAATCGACAGTAGGCGAATACGGCATACGCGACGGTTGCCGGGTGAGGATTCGTCGCTTGAGTAACGCTTGTTCGGTGGGTGGATAAAAGCGTTCTGACATGACCGATTCACTTCCTTGCGCGAGGGAGTGAGCCTATGAGGGGGAGTCAGGAACCGATATCAGCTCAATTTTCAGTTGATGTGGGAAAAGTTGACTGGTACGTGAGTCGCCGGCATTGTTTCGAATATTGCGATTTTCGTTTGTTTCGTTTAGCGTTGGCCTCAACTGAATTGCGCAAGACCGGAGTTGCATCATGACCATCAACAACCTTCCAAAAACGATCCTTCCGCTGGAAAAAGAAGTCGAGGCGGCAGTGCAAGGCCAGCGTGAATTAGCGTCCCTATTGTCGACCAAATTTGAAACCCAGCGCATCGACATCTTCGACAAAGAAGATAAGCCACACAGGCTTGTACTCCCAACCTCCGCACTGCGCCTGCTGGTCGATATTCTGGGCGAATTGGCGCTCGGCAATGCCGTCAAGGTAGTGCCGGTTCATGCCGAGTTGACCTCGCAGGAGGCGGCCGACCTGCTTAATGTGTCACGCCCGCATTTGGTCAAAATGCTCGAGGACGGCGCTATCCCTTTTACAAAAACGGGTCGACATCGGCGAGTCCGCTTTTCGGATTTGATGGCGTTCAAGCAACGGCGTGACGAGCAAAGCCAAGAGGCAATGGAAGCGCTGGTTCAACAGGCCCAGGAGTTGGGAATGGGGTATGACGGATGAGGTGTTCGCCCTTTACTGCGGTATACGACGCTTGTGTTCTCTATCCTGCGGCACTTAGGGACTTACTCATGTGGCTTGGTTTGTCTGGTTTGTATCGAGCGCGATGGACTGCCCAGATTCAGGATGAGTGGAAGCGCAACGTACTCAAGAACCGACCCGATCTTACGGCGGCTCAGGTGGACTGCACGTCGGCGCTTATGGACATTGCGATACCTGACGCTCTGGTGACCGGATATGAGGACCTGTGTTCGAGTTTGGATTTACCAGATCCGGATGACCGGCATGTGTTGGCAGCGGCCATTCGCAGTAAAGCTGAGGTTATCGTGACCTTCAATTTGAAAGACTTTCCACCGCATGTATTGGCTGCCTATGACATTGAACCGATGCATCCGGATGACTTTATTTCGGATCTCTGGGATTTGGATCAGGCGGCAGTGTTGGGAGCAGCGCAGAAGCAGAGGAGGGCGTTGAAGAAGCCCGCGATGGAGGCGGGAAGCTATCTCGAAATGTTGATGCGGCAGGGCTTGGTGCAGACTAGCAAGGCAATGGGACCTTATGAAATGATGCTGTGAGCAGGATGAGCCCGGTGTACGTCAGTTGAACCACAATAAAAAAGACCTTGAAACGCCAATGTCTTTTTTATGCCTGTGGATCAACTCAGCAGGTGCTTGGAAATCAGCCGCGAGATTTCCACGATCGAGGTCTTGCCAGTGAATTCGAACTTCACCTTCCCCAACGACGAAAAGTAAATCTCCAACTCCGAATCAAGATCAAACGTCCCGGACGTTTCCACCGAGTACGCCACGATGTTCTTGTACGGCAATGAGGTGAAGTCCTTCTTGCTGCCGGTAATTCCCTGCACGTTAACCGCGATGATGCGTTTGGTGGTGAACACGACGCCGTCGCGCATGGCCTTGTACGCGTCGACCACTTCTTCGCCGTCCAGCAGCAGGGCCGCTACGCGTTCGGCGTATTCGTTGTTTTGCTTGAGCTTGAAGAAGCCTTTGTTGTTGAAGTCGATCATGTGCCTGTCCTGGGTAAGTGGTGCCGTCGGTGTATGACGTTTTGCTTGCGGATCTGTATCTAACGCCTGGGCCTGCAAGCCCCTAGCATGACGCTCAACACGACCGCGTCGGCGAAGGATTTCACGCTGGCAGCTTAAAAAACCAGGAGCCAATCCATGCCTGATATGTCCAGCTTGCTCGCCTACGGCCTGATTTCACTCGGCATGGTACTGACACCGGGGCCGAACATGATCTACCTCATTTCCCGCTCCATCTGCCAGGGGCGCACGGCCGGGTTGATTTCCCTGGGCGGGGTGGCGCTGGGGTTTGTGGTGTATATGGTGTGCGCGGCGCTGGGTATCACGGCGTTGGTGATGGCGGTGCCGTTTGCCTACGACGCGCTGCGGCTCGGCGGGGCGCTGTATCTGATGTACCTGGCCTGGCAGGCGGTCAAGCCGGGTGGGCGTTCGCCATTCCAGGTGCGCGACTTGCCCAAGGACAGCCCGCGCAAGTTGGTTACCATGGGGCTGGTCACCAACCTGCTCAATCCCAAAGTGGCGGTGATGTATTTGTCGTTGCTGCCCCAGTTCATCGACCCGAACGGTCATGGCAGTGTGCTGGTGCAATCCCTGGCGCTGGGCTCCCTGCAGATTCTTATCAGCGTGAGCGTCAACGCGGTGATTGCCTGCATGGCGGGTTCCATCGCGGTGTTCTTCGTAACCCGGCCTGGTTGGCAGGTGCTGCAGCGCTGGCTGATGGGGTCGGTATTGATGGGCTTGGCGGTGCGGATGGCGGTGGAAGGGCGCAAGTAAGTCCACGTCACAGGATGGCTTTCAGGTAATCCTTGAGTGCGTGGAGCGGGGCGTCGAGTATTTCCAGGGTCGGTGCTTCGCGCACGTTCGTTGCGAGCCGCTGCAACTCGCGACCCATGACGGTATCGGCGCCACCCAGGGTGTCGAGTGCCAGAGACAGGCATTCATCGAGCTTCACTTGGATCTCGGCCAGGTTTCCCTGGCGCACCAACAACCCAAACACCTCGCGATCATAGCCCTCCATCACGGGATCATCGCGCAGCAACGGGCTGCCGTCGTCAGTCTCATGCACCAGCTTCAACGCAAACAACGCAACCGCTTCAAGCGTCAACTCCATGGTCCCGCTCCCTCCACTGCCACGCCTGGCACTTTTTTGCAGGCGAAAAAAAAGACCTTGAATTTCAAGGTCTTTCTTTAAGATGGTGCCCCGAGGGAGACTCGAACTCCCACTCCTTTCGAAAACGGATTTTGAATCCGCCGCGTCTACCAATTCCGCCATCAGGGCTCAATGGCGGCGAAGTATAGAGATGAGATTACCGTTGGTCAATCACGTTTCATGGTCTATTTTCACTATTTCCGCTAGACTTCCCGGCCCTGCTAGACGAACCCCATCATGCGCGTTGCTGACTTTACTTTTGAGCTCCCTGATTCGCTGATCGCTCGCCACCCTTTGGCCGAGCGTCGCGCCAGTCGACTGCTGACCCTGGACGGGGTCAGCGGTGCCCTCGCACACCGTCAATTCACTGATTTGCTTGAGCATTTGCGCCCAGGCGATCTGATGGTTTTCAACAATACCCGGGTGATTCCGGCGCGGCTGTTTGGCCAGAAAGCATCCGGCGGCAAGCTGGAAATCCTGGTGGAGCGGGTGCTGGACAGCCACCGCGTGCTCGCCCATGTGCGCTCCAGCAAATCGCCCAAACCGGGGTCGAGCATCTTGATTGAGGGCGGTGGCGAAGCCGAGATGGTCGCGCGCCACGATGCCTTGTTCGAGCTCAAGTTTGCCGAAGAAGTGTTGCCGTTGTTGGAGCGCGTCGGCCATATGCCGTTGCCTCCTTATATAGACCGCCCCGATGAAGACGCGGACCGCGAGCGCTATCAGACCGTGTACTCACAGCGCCTCGGCGCCGTCGCCGCCCCGACTGCCGGGCTGCATTTCGACCAGCCATTGCTGGATGCGATTGCCGCCAAGGGCGTCGACACGGCCTATGTGACCCTGCACGTGGGGGCCGGTACGTTTCAGCCGGTGCGTGTGGATAACATCGAAGACCACCATATGCACAGCGAGTGGCTGGAAGTCAGCCAGGACGTGGTGGATGCGGTGGCGGCGTGCAAGGCGCGTGGCGGTCGAGTGGTTGCCGTGGGCACCACCAGTGTGCGTTCGCTGGAGAGTGCAGCGCGTGATGGCGTGCTCAAGCCGTTCAGTGGCGACACCGATATCTTCATTTTTCCAGGGCGACCTTTTCATGTGGTCGATTGCCTGGTCACCAACTTCCATTTGCCGGAATCCACGCTGTTGATGCTGGTGTCGGCATTTGCCGGTTACCCGGAAACCATGGCTGCCTACCAGGCCGCCATTGCTAACGAGTACCGTTTTTTCAGCTACGGTGATGCGATGTTTATCACCCGTAACCCGGCGCCGCGCGGCCCTGAGGACAACTTATGAGTCGTATGTCGTTTGAATTGCTCGCTACGGACGGCAAAGCCCGTCGCGGCCGCCTGACCTTCCCGCGCGGCACTGTGGAGACCCCGGCCTTCATGCCGGTCGGCACCTACGGCACCGTCAAAGGCATGTTGCCCCGCGACATCGTCGCCACCGGTGCCGAGATTATCCTCGGCAATACCTTCCACCTGTGGCTGCGCCCGGGCACGGAAGTGATCAAGAAGCATGGCGACCTGCATGACTTCATGAAGTGGCAAGGCCCGATCCTCACCGACTCCGGTGGTTTCCAGGTGTTCAGCCTGGGCGCCATGCGCAAGATCAAGGAAGAGGGCGTGACCTTCGCCTCGCCGGTCGACGGCGCCAAGGTGTTCATGGGCCCGGAAGAGTCGATGCAGGTGCAGCGTGACCTGGGCTCGGACATCGTGATGATTTTCGACGAGTGCACACCGTACCCGGCCGATGAAGACGTGGCGCGTATCTCCATGGAGCTGTCGCTGCGTTGGGCCCAGCGTTCGAAGAACGCCCATGGCGATAACACGGCGGCGCTGTTCGGTATTGTCCAGGGCGGCATGCATGAAAGCCTGCGCAAACGCTCGCTGGAAGGCCTCGACAAGATCGGCTTCGACGGCCTGGCCATCGGCGGTTTGTCGGTGGGCGAGCCCAAGCACGAAATGATCAAGGTGCTCGATTACCTGCCAGGCCTGATGCCCGCAGACAAACCTCGTTACCTTATGGGCGTTGGCAAACCGGAAGATCTCGTAGAGGGTGTGCGCCGCGGTGTGGACATGTTCGATTGCGTGATGCCAACCCGTAATGCCCGCAATGGGCATCTGTTCATCGATACAGGCGTGCTGAAGATCCGTAACGCGTTCCATCGCCATGATGATTCGCCGCTGGATCCTACCTGTGACTGCTACACCTGCCAGAACTTCTCCCGTGCTTATCTGCACCATCTGGACAAGTGTGGGGAAATGCTGGGTAGCATGTTGAATACCATCCACAATTTGCGTCATTACCAAGTCCTGATGGCTGGTTTGCGCGAGGCTATTCAACAGGGTACATTGGCCGCCTTCGTCGATGCCTTCTATGCCAAGCGTGGCCTCCCTGTGCCGCCCTTGGACTGAGTTTTCCGACCCTAAGATTCACTATTTGCAACTGGAGTGCTAAATGAGCTTTTTTATCTCTAACGCCATGGCTGACGCCGCTGCGCCTGCTGCTGCCGGCCCTATGGGCGGTGGTTTCGAGTGGATTTTCCTGGTCGGCTTCCTGGTCATTTTCTACCTGATGATCTGGCGTCCACAGGCCAAGCGCGCCAAAGAGCAGAAAAACCTGCTGGGCAGCCTGCAAAAAGGCGACGAAGTCGTGACCACTGGCGGTATCGCCGGCAAGATCACCAAGGTTTCCGATGCTTTCGTGGTACTGGAAGTCTCCGACACCGTGGAAATGAAGTTCCAGAAGGGCGCCATCGCCGCCACGCTGCCTAAAGGCACGCTCAAAGCGATCTGAGTAACAACCTTTACCAATCGACGGGGCGCGCAAGGCGCCCCGCGTTATAAGCGGGCGGCGTGATGCTGAACAAATACCCTCTGTGGAAATACGTACTGATCCTGGCGGTGCTGGCGATCGGTTTTATTTATTCCGCTCCCAATCTCTATCCTGATGACCCGGCGATCCAGATCTCTGGCGCCAGCACTTCGCTGCAGGTCAATCAGGCTGATCTGGACCGTGCGAGCAAAGCGCTCAACGACGCGGGCATCCAGGTTAAAGCGGCAACCTTGGCGGCTGGTTCCAAAGGCGGCTTGTTGCGCCTGACCAAGCAAGAAGACCAATTGCCGGCCAAGGATGTCGTACGCAAGGCCATGGGTGACGACTACGTTGTCGCGCTCAACCTGGCCCAGACCACGCCACAATGGCTGCGCAGCATTGGCGCGCACCCGATGAAGCTGGGTCTGGACTTGTCCGGTGGTGTGCACTTCCTGCTGGAAGTCGACATGGACAAGGCCCTGGACGCACGTCTGAAGGTCTACGAAGGCGACGTGAAGAGCCTGCTGCGCAAAGAGAAGCTGCGTTATCGCAGCCTGCCGCAGCTCAACGGCGCTATCCAGCTGGGCTTTGCTGACGAAGCATCCCGCGAACAGGCCCGTGCGCTGATCCGCAAGAACTTCAATGACTTCGACATCGTACCGGCCGACCTCAATGGTCAAGCGGTGCTGCGTCTGGCGATGAGCCCGGCCAAGATCGCTGAAATCCGCGAATACTCCATCAAGCAGAACCTGACCACGGTCCGTAACCGCGTCAACGAGCTGGGTGTAGCCGAGCCGATCGTGCAGCGCCAGGGCGCCAACCGCATCGTGGTTGAGCTGCCAGGCGTACAGGACACCGCTGAAGCCAAGCGTATCCTCGGCAAGACCGCCAACCTGGAGTTCCGTCTCGCGGCAGACCCAGGCGCTACGCGTGCCACTTCCGAAGAATTCGAATTCCGCGAAGGCAACCGCCCTCCAGCGCTGATCGAGCGTGGCTTGATCATCACCGGTGACCAGGTGACCGACGCCAAGGCCGGTTTCGGCGAGCACGGCACGCCTGAAGTGAACATCCGTCTGGATGGCCACGGTGGCGAACTGATGAGTCGCGCCACGCGCAGCAACGTCGGTCGCAGCATGGCGGTGATCTTCATCGAGCAACGCCCGGTGACCACCTACACCAAGCAGATGGTCAATGGCGTCGAGAAAGACGTGCCAGTGCAGACCTTCAAGGAAGAGAAGAAGATCATCAGCCTGGCGACCATTCAGTCGCCGCTGGGTGCTCAGTTCCGTATCACTGGCCTGAACGGCCAGGGCGAGTCTTCCGAGCTGGCGTTGCTGCTGCGTGCCGGTGGCCTGGCGGCACCGATGTACTTCGCTGAAGAACGTACCATCGGCCCGAGCCTGGGTGCCGACAACATCACCAAGGGTGTCGATGCGGCGCTGTGGGGTATGTTGTTCGTGTCGCTGTTCATCATCGCCATCTACCGCTTCTTTGGTGTGATCGCCACTGTCGCCCTCGCGGGCAACATGGTGATGCTGCTGGCCTTGATGTCGTTGCTGGGCGCCACACTGACCCTGCCAGGTATCGCCGGTATCGTACTCACCATGGGTATGGCGGTGGACGCCAACGTGCTGATCTTCTCGCGGATTCGTGAAGAGATCGCCGCCGGCATGACCGTACAGCGTGCAATCAACGAAGGCTTCGGCCGGGCATTTACCGCGATCCTCGACTCCAACCTGACCACCTTGTTGGTCGGCGGGATTCTCTTCGCCATGGGCACGGGCCCGGTGAAAGGCTTTGCGGTGACCATGTCCCTCGGGATCTTTACCTCGATGTTCACGGCCATCATGGTGACCCGCGCAATGGTCAACCTGATCTTTGGCGGGCGTGACTTCAAGAAGTTGTGGATTTAAGGGGCTGCCATGTTACGTACAATCAACTTCATGGGCGTTCGCAACGTTGCGTTCGGCGTCACCGTGCTCCTTACCGTTCTGGCGTTGTTCAGCTGGTTCCATAAGGGCCTGAACTACGGCCTGGACTTCACCGGCGGTACGCTCATCGAGCTGACCTACGAGAAGCCGGCCGACGTTACCCTGGTGCGCAGCGAGCTGGTCAAGGCCGGCTATCACGAAGCCGTTGTGCAGAGCTTCGGCGCCACCACAGACCTGTTGGTGCGCATGCCTGGCGAAGACCCGCAACTGGGTCACCAGGTAGCCGAGGCCTTGCAAAAGGTGGGTGGCGACAACCCGGCATCGGTCAAGCGCGTCGAGTTCGTCGGCCCGCAAGTGGGTGAAGAGCTGCGCGACCAGGGCGGCCTCGGCATGCTGATGGCGCTGGTCGGCATCATGATCTACCTGGCTTTCCGCTTTCAGTGGAAGTTCGGTGTCGGCGCCATTGTGTCGCTGATCCACGACGTGGTCGTGACCGTGGGTATCCTGGCCTACTTCCAGATCACCTTCGACCTGACCGTACTGGCGGCTGTGCTGGCGATCATTGGTTACTCGCTCAACGACACCATTGTGGTCTTCGACCGGGTTCGTGAGAACTTCCGCGTGCTGCGCAAGGCGACGTTGATCGAGAACATCAACATCTCCACCACGCAGACCCTGCTGCGGACCATGGCGACGTCGATCTCCACCTTGCTGGCGATTGCTGCGTTGATGATCTTCGGTGGCGACAACCTGTGGGGCTTCTCCCTGGCGCTGTTTATCGGCGTTCTGGCGGGTACCTACTCGTCGATCTACATCGCCAACGTGGTGCTGATCTGGCTGAACCTCAACAGCGAAGACTTGATCCCTCCTGCCGCTACCGACAAGGAGGTCGACGACCGTCCTTGATGGGCGTTTGTTGATCCGCTGTTACAAGAAAGGCGCGAGTATTGAACTCGCGCCTTTTTTTTTGCTCCAAGGCTGGGTATAGCGCGGATCTTTCGGTCCGCTTGTGATGGTCAGGAGGTTCATGTGAACAAGTCGTTGCTGGTTGGTGCGGTATTGGGTGCTGTCGGTGTGACTGCCGGAGGCGCTGTTGCCACCTACAGCCTGGTAAAAAGCGGCCCTGAGTATGCGCAAGTACTGGCGGTGCAGCCGGTTAAAACCCAGATCAAAACCCCGCGTGAGGTCTGCAAGGACGTCACTGTGACCCGGCAACGTCCGGTGCAGGACCAACATCAGATCGCCGGTACCGTGGTGGGTGCCCTTGCGGGTGGCCTGCTGGGCAACCAGATTGGTGGCGGTAACGGTAAGAAGCTGGCCACCGTGGCCGGTGCGGTCGGTGGTGGCTACGCCGGTAACAAGGTTCAGGAAGGTATGCAGAACCGCGATACCTACACCACTACGCAAACTCGCTGTAACACCGTTAACGACATCAGTGACAAGGTGGTCGGATATGACGTGCGTTACAACCTGGACGGCAAGGAAGGTACCGTGCGTATGGAGCGCGACCCTGGCAGCCAGATCCCGGTGGATAAGGAAGGTCGTCTGATCCTCGGTCAGAACCAGCAGTAATCCCCAGGTCTGGTTTCGATCCAAGTGTGGGAGCTGGCTTGTCTGCGATAGCGGTGGGTCAGTAACTAATCAGTTGGCTGGCAGCCCGCCATCGTAGGCAAGCCAGCTCCCACATTGGATTGTATTGAGTCAGTTGGAATTGGTTTTTGGTAAATCCCACGCATAAAAAAAGCACCCCGCGGGGTGCTTTTTTGTGCTCGCTCGCTTAGCGCTTCAGCGAAGCCGGCAGGTGCGGCTGGATCGCCGTCAGTACTGCCTTGAAGCATTTGGTGTTGCCAGCCACGACGTGGCCTTTCTCCAGGAAGTCATGACCACCGGTGAAGTCGCTCACCAGGCCGCCTGCTTCCTGAATCAGCAGGGCGCCTGCTGCCATGTCCCACTCGGACAGGCCCGACTCCCAGAACGCATCAAAGCGACCGGCGGCTACATACGCCAGGTCCAGGCTGGCTGCACCGGCACGGCGGATGCCGGCGGTCTGGCCAACCAGGGCGCGGAACATGCCCAGGTAGTTCTCCAAGTTGTCCATCTGGTCGTCACGGAACGGGAAGCCGGTACCCAGCAGGGCGCCTTCCAGGCTGGTGCGGCCGCTGACACGCAGGCGGCGGCCGTTCAGTTGGGCGCCACGGCCACGGCTGGCGGTGAATTCTTCCTGGCGAACCGGGTCCAGCACAACGGCGTGTTCCAGGCGGCCACGGTATTTGCAGGCGATGCTCACGGCAAAGTGCGGGATGCCGCGCAGGAAGTTGGTGGTGCCATCCAGTGGGTCGATGATCCACAGGTAGTCTTCGCCTTCGCCACTGCCTTTGTGCAGGCCGGTTTCTTCACCGAGGATGCCGTGGGTAGGGTAGGCCTTGCGCAGGGCGTCGATGATTTTCTGTTCGGCGGCGCGATCCACCTCGGATACATAATCCTTGGCGTCTTTTTCGTCGACCTTGATGGTATCCAGGCGCTCGATGGAGCGGAAGATCAATTCACTGGCGCTGCGGGCGGCGCGCAGCGCGATATTCAGCATGGGCTGCATGGATAGGTCACCTAAGGTTGTTAAAGAAAGCCGAGCATTCTAGCAGAAACTTTCCTCAGGTGAAGGACGACGTTCGCTTTCATGGCATAACCTTAGGCGGTTCTGTAAGATTTGCTCCCCTTTCCTGTGTCCGCGAGCGCCTCCCTTGCTGCAAAACATTCGTGTCGTCTTGGTCAATACCAGTCATCCCGGCAACATCGGCGGGGTGGCGCGAGCCATGAAAAACATGGGGCTGACGCGCCTGGTGCTGGTCGAACCGCGGGTATTCCCGCACCACGAGGCTGATGCCCGTGCGTCCGGCGCCAATGACTTGCTTGAAAATGCCCAAGTGGTCGCCACCTTGGAGGATGCCTTGGTCGGCTGCAATCTGGTGCTCGGCACTAGCGCCCGTGATCGTCGTATCCCTTGGCCGCTGCTGGATCCGCGTGAATGCGGCACCAAAGTGGTGGAAGAGGCTGCTGGCGGTGCTGAAATCGCCTTGGTATTCGGCCGTGAAGACTCCGGCCTGACCAACGAAGAGCTGCAGCGATGTCATTACCACGTGCATATTCCCTCAGACCCTGAGTTCAGCTCGCTGAACCTCGGGGCTGCGGTGCAGGTGCTGACTTATGAAGTGCGCATGGCCTGGCTGGCCGCTGCTGGCCAACCGAGCAAAATGGAAAAGGAAGAGGTTGCATCGACCAAAAGTGGCGAGTTGGCCACCATGGACGAGCTGGAGCGGTTCTATGAGCACCTGGAGCAAACCCTGGTCGCCATCGAATTCCTCGACCCTGAAAAGCCACGGCACTTGATGGCGCGCCTGCGTCGTTTGTACGGCCGCAGCTCGGTGAGCCGGGCTGAAATGAACATATTGCGTGGCATCCTCACGGAAACCCAGAAAGCGGCCCGTGGTGAGCTTCTTGAGCGGAAGGATTAAAAATGTTCGAGCGTTTGCGAGAAGATATCCAAAGCGTTTTCCATCGTGACCCGGCGGCGCGCAACGCCTTTGAAGTGCTGACCTGCTACCCGGGCATGCACGCGATCTGGATCCACCGCTTGTCCGGCGCCCTGTGGGGCATGGGCTGGAAGTGGCTGGCGCGGCTGGTATCGAACTTTGGGCGTTGGTTGACCGGTATCGAGATCCATCCGGGTGCCAAGGTAGGTCGTCGGTTCTTTATCGACCACGGCATGGGTATCGTGATTGGCGAGACGGCCGAGATCGGCGATGACGTCACCCTCTATCAAGGCGTCACCCTGGGCGGCACCACCTGGAACAAGGGTAAGCGCCACCCAACGCTGGGCGATGGCGTGGTAGTAGGGGCGGGCGCCAAGGTGCTCGGGCCGTTTACGGTGGGTGCCGGCGCCAAGGTTGGCTCCAACGCGGTAGTGACCAAGGCTGTGCCGCCGGGTGCTACGGTTGTGGGCATTCCAGGCCGCATCATCGTCAAGCCGCAAGTCGGTGATGAGCAAGAGGCCAAGCGCAAGGCGATGGCCGAGAAGATTGGTTTCGATGCCTATGGCGTCAGTGAAGATATGCCCGACCCGGTGGCTCGTGCGATTGGTCAATTGCTTGATCATTTGCAGGCGGTGGACGGCAAGCTGGAGGGTATGTGCGGGGCGCTGAAGGAGTTGGGTAGCCCGTACTGTGCCAAAGACTTGCCTGAACTGCGTGAGGAAGATTTTGCTGAAATCAAGGACGAAGCCGCTACCACCAAGGCAGGCTGAACGCGATCTCTTGTGGGAGCTGGCTTGCCTGCGATTGCGGTGGGCCAGCAACCTATAAGCAAGCTGATAGACAGCTATCGCAAGCCAGCCAGCTCCCACATTTGATCTCCATTGGTTCGGTGGTCTTGCAGCAGGCCTGGTTGCGCTGTTCGATCCCACCCCAACCCTGCTATGATTCGCGCGCCCTTTTTACGGGTAATCCTGACTAAAGTACTAGGTCTTATAGTTGACTTAAATACTCGGGAATCGCATACTTGCTCCCATTCTGAAACACCTTGGTACTTGTCCATGAGACTGACTACAAAAGGCCGATACGCGGTGACCGCCATGCTCGACTTGGCCTTGCACGCGCAAACTGGGCCGGTGTCCCTGGCCGATATCTCCGAGCGCCAAGGCATTTCCCTGTCCTATCTCGAGCAGTTGTTCGCCAAATTGCGCCGTAGCAATCTGGTTTCCAGCGTTCGCGGTCCGGGTGGCGGCTATCAGCTGTCCCGCGACATGCAGGGTATTCAGGTGGCCCAGGTGATCGACGCGGTCAACGAATCCGTCGATGCCACCAAATGCCAGGGTTTGGGTGACTGCCATGCCGGCGACACCTGCCTGACACACCACTTGTGGTGTGACTTGAGCCTGCAGATCCATGAGTTTTTGAGTGGTATCAGCTTGGCTGATCTTGTGACTCGCCGTGAGGTGCAAGAAGTAGCCCAGCGTCAGGACCAGCGCCGTTGCAACACCAAGGCGCCGCGTCTGGACAAGATCGAAGCGTCCGCCGTCGAGTGACAGCCGAAGAGCTAACGGCACGCCAGCCAGCCTGATTTAGGAGAAAGTCCATGAAATTGCCGATTTACCTTGATTACTCAGCGACCACCCCGGTTGATCCGCGTGTCGCGCAAAAAATGAGCGAATGCCTGCTGGTCGACGGAAACTTCGGCAACCCGGCCTCCCGTTCCCACGTATTCGGCTGGAAAGCCGAGGAAGCGGTCGAGAACGCTCGTCGCCAGGTCGCTGACCTGGTCAATGCCGACCCGCGCGAAATCGTCTGGACCTCCGGTGCCACCGAGTCCGACAACCTGGCTATCAAGGGCGCGGCGCATTTCTACGCGACCAAAGGCAAACACCTGATCACCACCAAGATTGAGCATAAGGCTGTCCTGGACACCATGCGCCAACTGGAGCGTGAAGGTTTCGAGGTCACCTACCTTGAGCCAACCACCGACGGTATCGTCACCCCGGCCATGATCGAAGCTGCGATGCGTGAAGACACCATCCTGGTTTCGGTGATCCACGTGAACAACGAAATCGGCACGATCAACGACATCGCCGCCATCGGCGAGCTGACCCGCTCCAAGGGTGTGTTGCTGCACGTCGACGCTGCTCAGTCCACCGGCAAGGTCGATATCGACCTGTCCAAGCTGAAAGTCGACCTGATGTCGTTCTCGGCCCACAAGACTTACGGCCCTAAAGGCATCGGCGCGCTGTACGTGAGCCGCAAGCCTCGCGTGCGCATCGAAGCCACCATGCACGGCGGCGGTCACGAGCGCGGCATGCGTTCGGGCACCCTGGCGACCCACCAGATCGTCGGCATGGGCGAAGCTTTCCGTGTAGCCAAGGAAGACATGGCTGCCGAAAACGTGCGCATCAAGGCCCTGAGCGATCGCTTCTACAAGCAGGTCGAAAATCTTGAAGAGTTGTACATCAACGGCAGCATGACCGCCCGTGTACCGCACAACCTGAATTTGAGCTTCAACTACGTTGAAGGCGAGTCGCTGATCATGGCGCTCAAGGACCTGGCGGTATCGTCCGGTTCGGCCTGCACCTCGGCGTCCCTTGAGCCTTCGTACGTACTGCGCGCCCTGGGCCGCAACGACGAACTGGCCCACAGCTCTATCCGCTTTACGTTCGGCCGCTTCACCACTGAAGAGCAAGTCGACTACGCCGCGCAGAAGGTCTGCGAAGCCGTCAACAAGCTACGCGTTCTGTCGCCACTGTGGGACATGTACAAAGACGGTGTCGATATTTCCAAGATCGAGTGGGCGGCACACTAACTATAGAAGCCGCCACCCAAGCTCTGTAGGAACGTGGCGGAAAACGCAGGCGTTTCTACAGGGTTCCAGAGCGGCCCTGATGAGTGAGGATTCAGTACCATGGCTTACAGCGAAAAGGTCATCGACCACTACGAAAACCCGCGCAACGTCGGCAAGATGAACGCGGAAGATCCAGATGTCGGCACCGGCATGGTCGGCGCCCCGGCGTGCGGCGATGTGATGCGCCTGCAGATCAAGGTCAACGATGCTGGCGTTATTGAAGACGCCAAATTCAAGACTTACGGCTGCGGTTCGGCCATCGCATCCAGCTCCCTGGCGACCGAATGGATGAAAGGCAAGACCCTGGATGAGGCTGTCACTATCAGCAACACCCAGCTGGCCGAAGAACTGGCGTTGCCGCCGGTGAAAATCCACTGCTCCGTACTCGCTGAAGATGCCATCAAGGCAGCCGTTCGCGACTACAAGCAGAAGAAAGGCTTGATCTAAGCATTTGGCGACGAGTAAGGAGTCAACGATGGCTATCAGCATGACAGAAGCGGCTGCGCAGCACATTCGCCGCTCCCTGAATGGGCGCGGTAAAGGTGAGGGGATTCGTCTGGGTGTACGCACCACGGGCTGTTCCGGCCTTGCCTACGTGCTGGAGTTTGTCGACGAGGTGGTTGAAGAGGATCAGGTGTTCGAAAGTCACGGCGAGAAAGTGATCATCGACCCCAAGAGCCTGACCTACCTGGACGGCACCGAACTCGATTTCGTCAAGGAGGGGTTGAACGAAGGCTTCAAGTTCAACAACCCTAACGTGCGCGGTGAATGTGGCTGCGGCGAAAGCTTCAACATCTGAGGCTACTCGTGGGTACTCCTTGTCATTTCGCTTTATTCGAGCTGCAGCCGAGCTTTCGGCTGGACCTTGAGCAGCTCGCCACGCGCTACCGTGAATTGGCGCGTGGGGTGCATCCGGACCGCTTCGCTGACGCTTCCGAGCGTGAGCAGCGCTTGGCCCTTGAGCAATCGGCCAGCCTCAACGAAGCCTATCAGACGCTCAAAAGCCCCGCGAAACGCGCGCGTTACCTGCTCGCCCTGAACGGTGGCGAGTTGCCGTTGGAAGTTACGGTGCACGATCCGGACTTCCTCATGCAGCAGATGCAGTGGCGCGAAGAGCTCGAAGACTTGCAGGACGAAGCCGATATAGCCGGTGTTGCGGTCTTCAAGCGTCGTCTGAAAACCGCCCAGGATGAGCTCAACGAAAGCTTCGCAGCCTGTTGGGATGATGCGGCGCAACGCGAACAGGCCGAACGCCTGATGCGGCGCATGCAGTTTCTCGACAAGCTCACCTACGAAGTGCGCCAGCTAGAAGAGCGCCTCGACGATTAACCCAGTGCTGCCCGTGATGCACGCCTGATAGACAGATAAGACCTGATTACCATGGCTCTACTGCAAATCGCCGAACCCGGCCAAAGCCCTCAACCGCACCAGCGTCGCCTGGCGGTCGGGATTGACCTGGGCACCACCAATTCCCTGGTTGCTGCCTTGCGCAGCGGCCTGTCCGAACCGCTGCCCGACGCCGATGGGCAGGTGATCCTGCCGTCTGCCGTGCGTTATCACGCCGACCGCACTGAAGTGGGCGAATCGGCCAAGCTCGCCGCGTCCGCAGACCCCTTGAACACGGTGTTGTCGGTCAAGCGCTTGATGGGTCGTGGGTTGTCCGACGTCAAGCAATTGGGTGACCAACTGCCGTACCGCTTTGTCGGCGGCGAGTCCCATATGCCGTTCATTGACACTGTCCAGGGGCCCAAGAGCCCGGTGGAAGTGTCGGCCGATATCCTCAAGGTGCTGCGCCAGCGTGCGGAAAACACCCTGGGTGGTGAGCTGGTAGGGGCGGTTATCACCGTTCCGGCGTATTTCGATGATGCCCAGCGTCAAGCCACCAAGGATGCGGCGAAACTTGCCGGCCTGAACGTGCTGCGCTTGCTCAACGAGCCGACTGCGGCGGCTGTGGCCTACGGCCTCGATCAGCACGCTGAAGGCCTGGTCGCTATTTATGATCTGGGCGGCGGCACCTTCGATATTTCGATCTTGCGCCTGACCGGCGGTGTGTTTGAAGTGCTCGCGACCGGCGGCGACAGCGCTCTGGGTGGCGATGATTTCGATCACGCCATTGCTGGCTGGATCATCAGCAGTGCCGGCTTGTCGGCCGACCTGGACCCAGGCGCGCAGCGCAACCTGCTGCAAACTGCCTGTGCGGCCAAAGAGGCGCTGACTGACGCTGCTTCTGTTGACGTTTGCTACGGTAACTGGTCGGCGCCACTGACTCGCGAAGCCTTTGATACGCTGATCGAGCCGATGGTTGCCCGCAGCCTCAAAGCCTGCCGTCGTGCTGTGCGTGATTCCGGTATCGAGTTGGAAGACGTTGGCGCAGTGGTCATGGTAGGCGGTTCCACCCGCGTGCCGCGCGTGCGTGAAGCGGTAGCCGAAGCCTTTGGGCGCCAACCACTGACCGAAATCGACCCGGATCAAGTCGTCGCCATCGGCGCTGCCATCCAGGCCGATACCCTGGCTGGTAACAAACGTGATGGCGGCGAATTGCTTTTGCTCGACGTGATCCCGTTGTCCCTGGGCCTGGAAACCATGGGCGGCCTGATGGAGAAGGTGATTCCGCGCAACACCACCATCCCCGTCGCACGTGCCCAAGATTTCACCACCTACAAAGACGGCCAGACAGCCATGATGATTCATGTGCTGCAAGGCGAGCGCGAGCTGATCAGCGACTGCCGTTCCCTGGCGCGTTTTGAGTTGCGTGGCATTCCGGCGATGGTGGCGGGCGCAGCGAAAATTCGCGTGACCTTCCAGGTCGATGCCGATGGCCTGCTCAGTGTCGCTGCGCGCGAACTGGCGTCTGGCGTTGAAGCCAGCATCCAGGTCAAGCCGTCCTACGGCCTCACCGATGGCGAAATCGCCAAGATGCTCAAGGACTCGTTCCAGTATGCCGGTGACGACAAGGTCGCCCGCGTATTGCGCGAGCAACAAGTGGATGCCCAGCGCCTGCTCGAAGCGGTGCAGGGCGCCCTTGAAGCCGACGGCGAGCGCCTGCTGGATGCCGAAGAACGCATGGTCATTGACCTGCAGATGCAGGAACTGGCCGAACTGATGAAAGGCAACGATGGTTACGCCATCGAGCAACAGACCAAGCGCCTGTCGCAAGTGACTGATGCCTTTGCCGCCCGCCGTATGGATCAGACGGTTAAAGCCGCGCTGGCGGGCCGCAACCTGAATGAAATTGAGGAATAACTGATGCCGCAGGTCACTTTTCTACCGCACGCCGAACATTGCCCTGAGGGCATGGTCGTGGAGGCTGAGACCGGCAAGTCCCTGCTCGACGTCGCCCATGACAACCACATCGAGATCGAAAGTGCCTGTGGCGGCGTCAATGCCTGCACCACCTGTCACTGCATCATTCGTAAAGGTTTCGACAGCCTAAATGAGGCTGACGACCTGGAAGAAGACTATCTTGATCGGGCGTGGGGCCTGGAGCCGACGTCGCGCCTGAGTTGTCAGGCGAAAGTGGGGACTGAAGACCTCACCGTCGAAATCCCGAAATATTCGCTCAACCATGCAGCCGAAGCGCCGCATTGATTCAAGGAAATGTCATGAGCCTGAAATGGGTTGATGTACAAGAAATCGCTATACAACTTGCTGAAGCTCATCCTGAGGTCAATCCTCTTACCGTGAACTTCGTCAAGCTGCGCGACCTCGTAATGGCACTGCCGGATTTCGACGACATCCCTGACCGGGGTGGCGAAAAGGTCCTTGAGGCGATTCAAGGCCTGTGGATCGAAGAAGCAGACTGAGCCGCCTTTTTACGCAGTTAGGCAATACCCAATAACCCGCGTATAATTCGCGGGTTTAATTTTTCGTAAATTACCGTTTCTGGAGTTACACCATGGCTGTTCAACGTACTTTCTCCATCATCAAGCCTGACGCTGTTGCAAAAAACGTCATCGGCGAGATCACCACTCGTTTCGAAAAAGCCGGCCTGAAGGTTGTAGCTTCGAAACTCAAGCAACTGTCCAAGGCTGAAGCTGAAGGCTTCTACGCTGAGCACAGCGCTCGTGGCTTCTTCGGCGACCTGGTTGCCTTCATGATCTCCGGTCCTGTTGTTGTCCAGGTTCTGGAAGGCGAAAACGCTATCGCTCTGAACCGTGAGCTAATGGGCGCTACCAACCCTAAAGAAGCTGCTGCTGGCACCATCCGTGCTGACTTCGCTGAATCCATCGACGCCAACGCTGTTCACGGCTCGGACTCCGAAGCTGCTGCTGCTCGCGAAATCTCGTACTTTTTCGCTGCTACTGAAGTAACCGCTCGCTAAGCATCGGCTTAAAGAGTGAGGGTGAATCCATGACTACATCGACTGTTAAAACCAACCTGCTGGGTCTGACTCAGCCGGAAATGGAGAAATTCTTCGACTCAATCGGGGAGAAGCGTTTCCGTGCCGGTCAGGTAATGAAGTGGATTCACCACTTTGGCGTCGACGATTTCGACGCCATGACGAACGTCAGCAAGGCCCTGCGCGACAAGCTCAAGGCCATTGCCGAGGTGCGTGGTCCCGAAGTGGTCAGCGAGGACATTTCCAGCGACGGTACCCGCAAGTGGGTAGTGCGCGTGGCGTCCGGTAGCTGTGTCGAGACCGTGTACATTCCCCAGGGCAAACGTGGCACTTTGTGCGTTTCGTCCCAGGCAGGCTGTGCCCTGGACTGCAGTTTCTGCTCCACCGGCAAGCAAGGCTTCAATAGCAACCTCACCGCCGCCGAAGTCATCGGCCAGGTGTGGATTGCCAACAAATCCTTTGGCAGCGTCCCGGCGACCGTCGACCGTGCCATCACCAACGTGGTGATGATGGGCATGGGTGAGCCGCTGCTGAACTTCGACAACGTGATTGCGGCCATGCACCTTATGATGGACGACCTGGGCTACGGCATCTCCAAGCGCCGTGTGACCCTGTCGACCTCCGGCGTGGTACCGATGATCGATGAGCTGGCCAAGCACATCGACGTCTCCCTCGCGTTGTCGCTGCACGCACCTAATGACGCATTGCGTAACCAATTGGTGCCGATCAACAAGAAATATCCGCTTAAGATGCTGCTCGAATCGTGCCAGCGTTATATGGCGACCCTGGGTGAGAAGCGTGTGCTGACCATTGAGTACACCATGCTCAAGGACGTCAACGACAAGCTGGAGCACGCGGTCGAGATGATCGAATTGCTCAAGGACACCCCGTGCAAGATCAACTTGATCCCGTTCAACCCGTTTCCTCATTCTGGCTACGAGCGGCCGAGCAACAACGCCATCCGTCGTTTTCAGGATCAACTGCACCAGGCCGGCTATAACGTCACTGTGCGAACCACTCGTGGTGAAGACATCGATGCCGCGTGCGGCCAATTGGTAGGGCAGGTGATGGACCGCACCCGCCGCAGTGAACGTTATATCGCCGTGCGCGAACTTAACGCCGCTGAAGATTTGCCGCAAATCGCTGTGAATCGAATCTGAGAGAGGATCTCTATGCCCTTGCGCCTTGCGCTGCTTTTACTGTTTACCGGCCTCGTGGCCGGTTGCGTTTCATCGGGTCATGACAGCCCGTTGCGCACTGATAAAGGCCGTGATGAGGCGCGAGTTGCCTATGTGCAACTGGGTGTGGGGTATCTGCGCCAAGGCATGAGCGAGCAGGCCAAGGTGCCGTTGAAAAAGGCCCTTGAGCTGGACGCCGATGATGCCGATGCCAACGCCGCGCTGGCTTTGGTGTTTCAGGCTCAGGCCGAGCCCGAGCTGGCCGACCGCTATTTCCACAAGGCCCTGGCCTCCCGCCCTGCCGATCCGCGGCTGCTGAACAACTACGGCAGTTTCCTGTTCGAGCAGCAACGGTACGACCTGGCGTCACGTTATTTTCAGCAAGCCGCCGCCGATACCCTCTACCCGCAGCGTTCGCGGGTGTTCGAGAACCTCGGTGTGACCTCGATGCGCCTCGGTCAGCGCGACAGCGCTCGCCAGCAGTTGGAAAAAGCCCTGCACCTGAACAGTCGCCAGCCACGGGCATTGCTCGAAATGGCTGAGTTGTCTTACGAAGACAGGCATTATGTGCCAGCACGTGACTATTACGAGCGTTTTAGCCTGCTCAGCGGGCAAAATGCACGTAGTCTATTGCTCGGTGTGCGCCTGGCGACGGTTCATGAAGAACACGACACGGCCGCACGTTTTGGCCAGCAACTCGAACGACTCTATCCCGGTACGCCGGAATATCAGCAATACCTGTCGGAGCAATGATGAAAGCCGCGCACCCGGAAGATGTAGCAGCTAATCGCGTCAACCCAGGCGAAACCTTGCGCCAGGCCCGCGAAAGCAATGGTTGGTCGCTGGCTGAAGTGGCCCTCAAGCTCAATTTGACCAGTACCTCGTTGGCCAATCTGGAAGCCGGCGCGTTCGACAAGCTGCCTGGGCACACTTTTGCCCGCGGCTATATCCGCGCTTATGCAAAATTGCTGGGTATCGACCAGGCCGTGCTGGTCCAGGAGTTCGACCAGTTCACCGGCACCGATGCCCAGGGCAGTAATGTCCATGGGTTGGGGCGCATCGAAGAGCCTACGCGCGTTTCCCATACCATTTTGCGGATTGTCAGCCTGTTGTTGCTGATTGCCGTGGTCGGCGGCGGTTTTGTCTGGTGGCAAGACCAGACCTCCCAGCGCAACAAAGACCTGACCAGCAACGCCATGGAACATGTCGAAGTCGAAAGCGCCGACGGCACCACCCAGATTCACCCCCTGGACGAGCCGGAAGACCAGGCCGTGGTAGAGGGGCAAGCTGCGCCGCAAGCGCCGGCCACTGCCGAACAACCCGCGCCAGACGCCGGCACGACCCCTGCTGCGGTACCGGCTCCGGCTGTTCCGACCGCTCCGGCCGCACCCGTGGCCCAGGCTCCGGCGGTTCCGACGCCTGCACCTGCGACCCCTGCGCCAGCCGCACCCGCAGCGCCGGCGATGTCGCCTCCCACCACCCCGGCATTGATCGCCGGTGATGGGCGCGTACAAATTACCTTCATCGCTGACTGCTGGACGCAGGTCACCGATGGCAACGGCAAAGTGCTGTTTAGCGGTTTGAAGCGTAAGGGAGATACGCTTGACCAGGGCGGCAAGCCTCCTTTGACGCTGCGTCTGGGCTTTGCCCGTGGCGCGCAAGTGGCCTACAACGGCCAGCCTGTAGACGTGGCGCCGTTCACCAGTGGCGAGACTGCTCGCCTCAAGTTGGGACAATAGTCATGCACGGCGAATCTCCAATCAAACGTCGCGTATCGCGCAAGATCTGGGTCGGCTCGGTGCCGGTGGGTGGCGACGCCCCCATTGCAGTGCAGAGCATGACCAACAGTGACACCAACGATGTGGCTGCCACCGTTGCCCAGATCAATCGTCTGGAAGCGGCTGGCGTGGACATCGTACGGGTGTCCGTTCCGGACATGGACGCAGCCGAGGCCTTTGGTCGTATCAAGCAGTTGGTCAAGGTCCCACTGGTTGCCGATATTCACTTCGACTACAAGATCGCGTTGCGCGTGGCCGAACTGGGTGTGGACTGCCTGCGTATCAACCCCGGCAACATCGGGCGTGAAGACCGCGTGCGTGCCGTGGTGGACGCTGCCCGTGATCGCGGTATTCCGATCCGCATCGGCGTCAACGCCGGCTCCCTGGAAAAAGACCTGCAAAAGAAATACGGCGAGCCCACTCCGGCGGCGCTGGTTGAGTCGGCACTGCGCCACGTTGAACACCTTGAACGCCTGAACTTCCAGGACTTCAAGGTCAGCGTAAAGGCCTCGGACGTGTTCATGGCCGTAGAAGCCTATCGCCTGCTGGCCAAGGAAATCGTGCAACCGCTGCACCTGGGTATCACTGAAGCGGGCGGTTTGCGCTCAGGCACAGTGAAATCTGCTGTGGGTCTCGGTATGCTGCTCGCCGAAGGGATTGGCGATACTATCCGCATCTCCCTGGCGGCAGACCCCGTAGAGGAAGTGAAGGTCGGCTACGACATTCTCAAGTCCCTACGTTTGCGTTCCCGTGGTATCAACTTCATCGCCTGCCCGAGCTGCTCGCGGCAGAACTTCGACGTGGTGAAAACCATGAACGACCTGGAGTTGCGCCTGGAAGACCTGCTGGTGCCGCTGGATGTCGCAGTGATCGGTTGTGTGGTCAACGGGCCGGGTGAGGCCAAAGAGGCCCACGTGGGCCTGACGGGTGGCACACCGAACCTGATTTACATCGACGGCAAACCGTCGCAGAAGCTAACGAATGACAATCTGGTGGATGAGCTGGAAAAGCTGATCCGCGAGAAAGCGGCCGAGAAGGTCGCCGCTGACGCAGCGCTGATCGCTCGCGGCTGATTGAACGAATTTAAGGATCTGATGTGAGCAAGTCTCTGCAAGCCATTCGTGGCATGAACGACATCCTGCCGGAGCAGACGCCACTGTGGCGCTACTTCGAAAGCACTGTCGCGCGCCTGCTGGATAACTACGGTTACAAGCAGATCCGCATGCCGATCGTCGAGTTCACCGAGCTGTTCAAGCGCTCCATCGGTGAAGTGACCGACATCGTCGAAAAAGAGATGTACACCTTTGAAGACCGTAACGGCGACTCCCTGACCCTGCGCCCGGAAGGCACTGCCGCGTGCGTTCGCGCCGTACTGGAACATGGCATCACTGGTGGTGGCCAGACCCAGAAGCTGTGGTACATCGGCCCGATGTTCCGCCACGAGCGCCCGCAGAAAGGCCGTTACCGCCAGTTCCACCAGATCGGCTGCGAAGTGTTCAACCTGGACGGGCCGGACATCGACGCCGAGCTGATCGTGCTGACCTGGCGCCTGTGGGGCCAACTGGGCATCCGCGATGCGGTCAAGCTTGAACTCAACAGCCTGGGCACCAGCGAGTCCCGGGGTCGCTATCGCGAAGCCCTGGTCGAGTACCTGTCGGCCCACCTGGACAAGCTGGACGAAGACAGCCAACGCCGTCTGAAAACCAACCCGTTGCGCGTCCTGGATACCAAGAACGCCGACACCCAGGCCGTGCTGGTCGATGCGCCGAAAATGGCTGATTACCTGGACGACGAGTCCCGGGTGCATTTCGAGGGCCTCAAGGCGCGTCTGGATGCAGCCGGTATTCCCTACGTGATCAACCCCAAGCTGGTGCGTGGCCTCGACTACTACAGCAAGACCGTGTTCGAGTGGGTCACCGACAAGCTCGGCGCCCAGGGCACCGTGTGCGCCGGTGGTCGCTACGACGGCCTGGTCGAGCAAATGGGCGGCAAGCCGACCACGGGCGTAGGCTTTGCCATGGGCATCGAGCGGCTGATCCTGCTACTGGAAACCCTGGAGCAGGTCCCGGAAGAAATTTCCCGTCAGGTGGACGTGTACCTGTGCGCCTTCGGCGAGGCTGCCGAACTGGCGGCCCTGGCCTTGAGCGAAAAAGTACGTGACCAGTTGCCCAACCTGCGCCTGCAGATCAATGCCGGCGCTGGTAGCTTCAAGAGCCAGTTCAAGAAGGCCGACAAGAGCGGTGCGCTTTACGCACTGATCCTCGGCGATGACGAGCTGGCCCAGCAAGTGGTAGGTTTCAAACCCCTGCGTGGCCAGGGTGAACAACAGAACATTGCCTTTGATGCGCTCGCTGCGCACTTGGCCACCTGCGTCGTGCAGGGTTGAAGCTGTCGAACAGCCGAATTTAGCGATTAAGGAGTATTGGGGTGTCGAGTACTGATGATGAGCAACTGGCCGAGTTCAAGGACTGGTGGCAGCGTAACGGCAAGCCCCTGGTCACTGGCGGCCTGCTGGCTTTAGTGGTGGTGTTCGGCTGGCAAGCCTGGACCAAGTATCAGGCCAACCAATCCCAGGGCGCTTCGATCGTTTATCAGCAATTGCTGGAAACTACCCTGACGCCGGACGGCAAGCCTGACCCTGCGCAGGTGGCAGACCTGGCCGGCAAGCTGAAAAACGAATTCGGCGGTAGCACCTACGCCCAATACGGCAGCCTGTTCGTCGCTAAAGTCGCGGTCGATACCGGCAAGCTGGATGACGCCGCCACCGAGCTGAAGGCCATTGCCGACAAGCCGACCAACCCGACCCTGGGTGAAATCGCACGTCAGCGCCTGGCACAGGTATTGGCGGCGCAGAACAAGGCTGACGAAGCACTCAAACTGCTCGACGGCGATGCTGACAAGGCATTCGTGGCCACTCGCGAAGAGCTCAAGGGCGACCTGTTGGTCCAATTGGGTCGTACCGACGAAGCCCATGCTGCGTACCAAAAAGCCAAGGCGGCGCTGTCTGATGAAGCGGCGGTCGGTGGCTTACAAATCAAGCTCGACGACTTGGCCAAAGGGGATGCGTGACGTGATCCGTTGGAAACATGCAGCATTGCTGGCTCTGGCCGTTTTGGCCGCGGGTTGCAGCAGCAACAGCAAAAAAGAACTGCCTCCTGCCGAGCTGACCAGCTTCAAGGAAGAAGTGGTCCTGCAAAAACAATGGAGCCAATCCATTGGTGATGGGCAGGGCGACCTCTACAACCTGTTGCAGCCCGCGATTGACGGCGACAACATCGTGGCTACTGATTCCACTGGCGTCGTGGTTGCCATGGATCGCATGAACGGCGACGTCAAGTGGAAGAAAGACCTCGAACTGCCGGTTTCCGGCGGTGTGGGCGTCGGCTACGGCATGGTGCTGATCGGTACTCTCAAGGGTGACGTGGTCGCGCTGGACTCCAGCACCGGTGAAGAGAAGTGGCGCGCTCGCGTGACCAGTGAAGTGCTCTCGGCGCCGGCGACCAACGGCGATATCGTCGTGGTGCAAACCCAGGACGACCGCGTGATCGGCCTGGAAGCCTCCACCGGGGACCAACGCTGGTTGTACGACAGCACCCCTGCGGTGTTGACCCTGCGCGGTACCAGTGGTCCGATTGTGACCAACAACCTGGCCGTTGCTGGCCTGTCGACCGGTAAAGTGGTTGCCCTGAATACCCAGAACGGCGTGCCGGCCTGGGAAACTCGTGTGGCCATCCCGCAAGGTCGTTCCGAACTGGATCGCGTTGTAGACATCGACGGCGGCTTGCTGCTGTCGGGTGAAACCCTCTACGTCGCCACCTACCAGGGGCGTGTTGCCGCGCTGGACCTGCAAAGCGGTCGCATCAACTGGCAGCGTGATGCCTCCAGCTATGCGGGTGTCGCCCAAGGGTTTGGCAGCGTCTATGTGAGCCTAGCATCCGGCACCGTTGAAAGTGTGGATGAGCGTTCCACCACTGCACTGTGGAGCAATGACTCCCTGGCTCGCCGTCAACTGTCGGCACCGGAAGTCTTTTCCAGCTACGTAGCGGTGGGTGACTTCGAAGGTTACCTGCACCTGCTGAGCCAAGTGGATGGTCGCTTTGTTGGTCGCCAGCGTATCGACAGCGACGGCCTGCGTGCGCGTCCGCTGGTGGTGGGTAACATGCTTTATGTGTATGGCAACGGCGGCAAGCTGGAAGCCCTGACCATCAAGTAAAGGTTTGACTATGCTTGGGGTAACCCCCAGGCGGCCCTGTTTCAATGCCTGTTGCTGTAGGAGCGAGCTTGCTCGCGAAGGACGTCAACGATAACGCGGGTTTTCTGCATAAACGCGTCGTTCTCGGTTTTTTCGCGAGCAAGCTCGCTCCTACAGTGGCGGGGGCAGAAGCAGGGCATGTGGCATGTTAAATGCCGCCCCGAGCACCAGCCGCTGCCCTGCAGCGGCTTTTGTATTTTCTGAAATAACGAAGTGGAGAGCCGCATGGTTCCCGTAATCGCCCTGGTGGGCCGACCTAACGTCGGCAAGTCCACCTTGTTCAACCGCCTGACCAGGACTCGCGACGCCATTGTCGGCGACTTGTCCGGTCTGACCCGTGATCGCCAATACGGTGAGGCAAAGTGGCAAGGGCGCTCCTACATTATTGTCGACACCGGTGGTATCTCCGGTGACGAGCATGGCATGGACGAAAAGATGGCCGAGCAGTCGTTGCTCGCTATCGAAGAAGCCGATGTGGTGCTGTTCCTGGTGGACGCCCGCGCGGGCTATACCGCCGCTGACCAGATGATTGGCGAGCACCTGCGCAAGCGCAACAAGCGTTCCTATCTGGTCGCCAACAAGATCGACAACATCGATCCTGAGGCCGCCCGTGCCGAATTCAGCCCGATGGGCCTGGGCGATGCGATTCCGGTCGCCGGTGCTCACGGCCGCGGCATCACCCAGATGCTGGAAATCGCCCTGCGCGACTTCCCAAAGGATGATGTCGAGGAAGAAGAGGGCGAGGAAGAGATCGTCGCTGAAGGCGAGGAAGCCAAGCGCATTCCTGGCCCGAGCGAAAAAGACGGTATCAAGATCGCTATCATCGGCCGCCCGAACGTCGGCAAGTCGACCCTGGTCAACCGTATGCTCGGTGAAGACCGCGTTATCGTCTACGACCAACCCGGTACCACTCGCGACAGCATCTACATCCCGTTCGAACGCAACGAGGAAAAGTACACGCTGATCGACACCGCCGGTGTGCGCAAGCGCGGCAAGATCCACGAAGAAGTTGAAAAGTTCTCGGTGGTCAAAACCCTGCAGGCGATCAAAGACGCCAACGTGGTGATCTTCGTGATGGACGCCCGCGAAGGCGTGGTGGACCACGACCTCAACTTGCTGGGCTTTGCCCTGGAAGCCGGTCGTGCCCTGGTCATCGCGATCAACAAGTGGGACGGCATGACGCCGAGCGAGCGCGATTTCGTCAAGATCGAGCTGCAGCGTCGGTTGTTCTTCGTCGAGTTCGCCGATATCCACTTTATCTCGGCACTGCACGGCACCGGCGTGGGCAACCTCTACGCGTCCGTACAGAACTCGTTCAAGTCTGCGGTCACCCGCTGGCCGACCAACCGTCTCACCCAGATCCTTGAAGACGCGGTGGGCGAGCACGCACCACCGATGGTCAACAACCGCCGGATCAAACTGCGTTACGCCCACTTGGGTGGTGCCAACCCGCCGATTATCGTGATCCACGGTAACCAGATCGAGAAGGTGCCCAAGTCCTATGTGCGTTACCTGGAAAACACCTACCGCCGTGTCTTGAAACTGGTCGGTACGCCGATCCGTATCGAGTTCAAGGGTGGCGAGAACCCATACGAAGGCAACAAGAACACGCTGACTGACCGTCAGGTGAACAAGAAGCGTCGTTTGATGACTCACCACAAGAAGGCCGACAAGAAGCGCCGTGATAAAAAATAACGGCAGTTTCGAGTTGTAAGCTACAAGCTGCAAGAGAGGGCTCCTTTGGAGCCTTTTTTGTGCCTGACGGTTTGCCCCTTGACCTGCTTGCAGCTTGCAGCTTAAAACTTGCAGCTCACCCGAAGGGGGCTCCCATGATCACCAGTAAGCTGCCAAACGTCGGCACGACCATTTTCACCACCATGTCGCAACTCGCCGCCGAAACCGGCGCGCTCAATCTGTCCCAGGGTTTTCCCGATTTCAATGGTCCGCAGGGTTTGCTCGATGCAGTGGGTAAGCACATCGCCCTCGGTCATAACCAGTACGCCCCCATGACAGGCCTGCCGGTGCTGCGTCAGCAAGTGGCGGCCAAGATCGCCCGCAGCTATGGCGTCACGGTGAATGCCGACACTGAAGTGACCATCACGCCAGGCGCCACCGAGGCGATTTTTTGCGCCATTCAGGCGGTGATTCGCAGCGGTGATGAAGTCATCGTGTTCGACCCCAGCTATGACAGCTACGAGCCTTCGGTTGAACTGGCCGGTGGCCGCTGCGTGCATGTGCAACTGAGCCTGCAAGGCTTCGCCCTGGACTTCGAGAAACTCAAGGCTGCGCTTTCACCGCGTACGCGCATGATCATCCTCAATAGCCCGCACAACCCCACCGGTGCATTGATCAGCCGTGTCGAGCTGGACCAGTTGGCCGAACTGATCCGCGACCGCGATATCTACCTGGTCAGCGATGAGGTCTACGAGCACCTGGTATTCGACGGTGTGCCCCACGTCAGCGTATTGGCCCATCAGGAACTGTATCAGCGCGCATTCGTGGTCAGCTCATTCGGCAAGACCTATCACGTCACAGGCTGGAAGACCGGCTACGTGGTCGCGCCACCGGCCCTCAGCGCCGAACTGCGCAAGGTGCATCAATATGTCAACTTCTGCGGCGTCACCCCTTTGCAGTACGCTTTGGCGGACTTCATGGCCGAACACCCGGAACATGTCGAAGAACTGCCGGCCTTCTATCAGGCCAAGCGGGACCTTTTCTGCGACCTGTTGGCGCCATCGCGCTTGAGCTTTACCCGGGTGACCGGCACTTACTTCCAACTGGTGGATTACTCGCAGATACGCCCAGACCTGGATGACGTCGCCATGTCCCTGTGGATGACCCGCGAACATGGCGTGGCGACCATTCCGGTTTCGGTGTTCTACCAGCACCCACCCCAAGGCCAGCGCCTGGTGCGCCTGTGCTTTGCCAAACGCGAGGAGACGTTGCGACAAGCGGCGGAAAAACTATGCGTGATCTGAGTGTACTGCCCAATCTGAACATTGCCTTGGTGCAGACGAGCCTGGCCTGGCATGACCGGCATGCCAATTTCGAACACTTCGAGTTGCTGCTGGAGCAGGCCAAAGGCGCCGACTTGATCGTGCTGCCAGAGATGTTCACCACCGGTTTTTCGATGGAATCAGAAGCTCTCGCCGAGCCGGAAAACGGCCCCACCCATCATTGGCTCCAGGCCCAGGCGGCAAAGTATCAGGCCGTGATTACCGGCAGTGTGATCATCCAGGCCGCCGATGGCAGCCACCGCAACCGTCTGCTGTGGGCGCGGCCGGATGGTGAGGTGTTGCATTACGACAAGCGCCACCTGTTCCGCATGGCCGGTGAACATGACCATTACACCCCAGGTGAACGTCAGGTGCAGTTCGAGTTGAAGGGTTGGCGCATTCGCCCGCTGATCTGCTATGACCTGCGCTTCCCGGTGTGGAGCCGCGACGCCCAGGATACGGACCTGCTGCTGTACACCGCCAACTGGCCGGGCGCTCGGCGTCAGCATTGGAATCGGCTGTTGCCGGCGCGGGCCATTGAGAACCTGTGTTACGTGGCGGCGGTGAACCGGGTGGGCACCGACGGCAAGGGGTTTGCCTACACCGGCGATAGCCAGGTGTTGGATTTCCAGGGTGAAACCTTGCTGAGTGCAGGGGAAGCGGACGGGGTGTTCCAGGTGATCCTGGATGCGGCGGAGCTGGCGGCTTACCGTACACGATTCCCGGCGAATCTGGATGCCGATAGCTTTCAGTTAGTCTAAGGCTCTTAGATTGTTCCCACGCTCTGCGTGGGAACGCCTCTTGGGACGCTCTGCGTACCGCTTCTAAGGGCGGACGCAGAGCGTCCAGGGCTGCATTCCCACGCAGAGCGTGGGAACGATCAGGCCCCTGGATTCTCACCCAGGGGCCTTTTGCATTACGGCAATGCTTACGCCGCTTTGGCTTCCAACTGGCTCAACGAACGGTTCAGCGCACTGAACAGCGCTTTGAAGCTGGCGGTAGTGATGTTTTCATCGATCCCCACACCATGCACCGGGCGTTCGCCGTTCACGCGCAGTTCAATATAGGCCGCCGCCTTGGCATTGGTACCCGCACCAATCGCGTGCTCGTTGTAGTCCATGATCTCCACGCCAATCGGCAGGCCGGCCACCAAGGCTTCCAGCGCACCGTTGCCTTTGCCTTTCCAGTGCAGGTTGGTTTCGCCCTGACCCTTGCCGGAAACTTCGACCTCGACAAAGCTGTTGCCGTTTTCTTCCTGCAAGCGATGGCTGACCAACGCATACGGCGTGTTGGCTTGCAGGTATTCACGCTGCAGCAAGGCGTAGATCTGTGGCGCGGTCATCTCCAGGCCCACGCGGTCGGTTTCGGCCTGCACCACCTGGCTGAACTCGATCTGCATGCGACGCGGCAAGCTGATGTCGTATTCCTGCTCCAGCAGGTAGGCGATACCGCCTTTGCCCGACTGGCTGTTCACGCGGATCACCGCCTCGTAGCTGCGGCCAATATCGGCTGGGTCGATCGGCAAGTACGGCACTTCCCACAGCGCATCGTCTTTCTGCTGGGAGAAACCTTTGCGGATCGCGTCCTGGTGGGAACCGGAGAATGCGGTATGCACCAGGTCGCCGACATACGGGTGACGTGGGTGCACCTGGATCTGGTTGCATTCCTCGACCACTTTGCGCACGCCGTCAATGTCCGAGAAGTCCAACTGCGGGTCCAGGCCCTGGGTGTACATGTTCAGTGCCACGGTGACCAAGTCGACGTTACCGGTGCGCTCGCCGTTGCCAAACAGGCAGCCTTCCACACGGTCGGCGCCGGCCATCAGGCCCAACTCGGTGGCCGCCACGCCAGTGCCACGGTCGTTGTGGGTGTGCAGGCTGATAATCACGCTGTCGCGACGGTTGATATGGCGACCGAACCACTCGATCTGGTCGGCATAGATATTCGGCGTGGCGCACTCGACGGTGGCTGGCAGGTTGAGGATCATCTTGTGCTCAGGCGTCGGGTTCCACACCTCGATCACCGCGTCGCAGACTTCCTTGGCGAACTCCAGCTCAGTGGCGCTGAAGGTCTCTGGGGAATATTCGAAGGTCCACTGGGTTTCCGGCTGCTGGGCGGCGTATTTGACGAACAGCTTGGCGGCGTTGACCGCGATGGCCTTGATGCCGTCCTTGTCCTGGTTGAATACGATGCGGCGGAACGACGGCGAGGTGGCATTGTACAAGTGCACAATGGCTTTCTTGGCGCCGCGCAGGGATTCGAAGGTGCGTGCGATCAAGTCTTCACGGCCCTGGGTCAGCACCTGGATGGTGGTGTCCTCGGGGATGTGGTTGTCTTCGATCAGGGTGCGCACGAAGTCGAAGTCGGTTTGCGACGCGGCCGGGAACGAGGCTTCGATTTCCTTCACGCCAACGGCCACCAGGGTCTTCCAGAAGCGCAGCTTTTTCACCGCGTCCATCGGCTCGATCAGCGACTGGTTGCCATCACGCAGGTCGGAGCTGCACCAGATAGGCGCTTGGGTGATGGTTTTCGACGGCCAGGTACGGTCCGGAATGTCGATGGTGGGGAACGCGCGGTACTTCGAAGACGGGTCTTTGAGCATGCTCATCGGGAAATCCTTGGTTGTAGGGGCCGAGAAAAGGCGGCCTGCCGTGGAACTGTTATTGGGGATAAAACTGAGGGCGAGGCAGATCGATTCAGCCTGGCAGTCGTGCGCTGACAAGGCACAGGCTGCGGTGCTGGCGGAGCTGAATGAGGGTGTGAGAGGTTTTCATAAGCCCAACCCTAACCGTGGCCAAGTGAGATGGCAAGGTGGTCAGGAAAAATTGATAGATTTTCTGTATAAAACAAGCTTTATGAATATTTATTGCTAATAGTGTCTTGTTTTCTTCACATTGTTGCGCTGCTGTAGGTGGTGGCGCAATTTTGGTGATGAGGTTTTCCCGTGGCGCCGCATGCGGCAGTGAAGGGCTCACCATCGCGCAAACAACGCACGACGGTGATTACTCAAATCACTTTATGGAAGATCTGATAATCCCCTGCCGTAAAGCTATCCGTGACGTTGGCCCCGGGATCCCTTGGTATTGACGGGCCGCTGATGGCAACACTCTTGTTGAATGCTTTGTCCGGGTAAACGCCTATGCCCACCCCTCCAGTGAGTTCCGCCAGACCTGGAACGTTTCGGGCTGTGTTCATATGGGCCCGGCCTACCAAGGCGAGTACTTTTTCGCCCGGCTTGCGTGTTTCCAAGATACGGGTCGCGAAGTAATTGAATTCTTGCAGGCGCGTAATGCCGTTGTCGTTGTCCCCAACGTACTTGTAGAAATCGGGCATATCCGATCGGCGGGTCAAGTAGTGGTGCTCGAGGGATTTGACGGTGATTCCATTGTCACTGGCAAGTTGAACCAGTTCCGAGAGCGTGGGAGACGCGCCTTGAGGACGGTGGCCACCCATGCCCACATCCATGAGCTGGCCCGCGGCATTGGTTTCGACACCTTCAATATAAAACGTGGTAACTCCCGACTCTTTGAGGGCCTGCATATTCTCTTTGAGCATCTGGAAACTGGCGATTTCGTTATGGCGCTCGCCCAGTACCACCACATCAGTGATTTCGTAGGCCTTACGCAACAGGTCGGCCGGCGAGGTGCCGGGTGCGAGCTCCAGCCGGGACGGGCGCGGCGGCATCTGGCCTTGAGTGAGCATGTTCTTGTAGAAGTTATACAAATCCCGCCTGAACCAATACCTGGCCAGTGGCAGGGTTTTCGGGGTGAAGTCTGCTTCGACCAGCCGCCCTCTGTTGAGGCTGAAATACTCGGCGTCTGGTAACGCTGGTCGGGCAGGGGCCTCGGCGCCTGTCGTCGAAGCTCCCGGTGTCGGCGTGGGGGCTCCACCGGGCAGTTGATTCAGGCGCCATTCACCGTTGCCCGCATGTTGTACAGAGGCGACGATTCTGCTGCTTTTGGGCGCAGTTGCTGGGACGTTCGGGTCGATGATATTGACCCAGCCACTGCGAGCGTGAAAGGCTGAATCGATCTGATAAACCCTGCTCACGCGGGTACTGTCGGTAAATCGGATGAACCACTCGTCGCCAACGTTATAGGTACCGTCACTCCTTAGCGTCCGGCCGTTGATCATATCGCCAGGCCTGGCGTACGCACTCAAGTCGCGCTCGGGAATGACGGCGTCGTTGGGCGTGCGTGAGCCGGCGATAGTGTTGCCGGTGCTGGCTAAAGGTCGTGCCGGCACTGGGCTGACGGGCGCAGGCAGTGCTCTTGGCCCTGGGCGCGGGGTAATCGCGCCTGTCGCCGTCGACGACTTGAATACCGGGCGTAGGGGGGCCGCGCGAACATTGGAGATACCCGTGGCAGACAGGGTGAAATCACTGTAGATCGCCCGTCCCAGGCCGGGTCTTTTGATCAGGTGCGGCAACACTCTGCTGTTGGCGCGCAGTGCGCTGATGCCGGCTTTGCCCAGACGAAAACCCGCAGACACGCCTTTGCCAGCCACCGGTATCAGGTCGGTAAAGATCAATGCCACTTCAATGCCGAACTCGATTTTGTTCTTGAGCGATTGCCGTGCGACCTCCGCACTGCTTACGGACTGGTGGTCCGCTCGGTCGATCGCCATCTGTACGTGTTGCTTGTACAGATGGTCTTGGAAATCACCTTTTATGGGCTCAAGGCGAGTGGCGCCTCCCAGCAGCTTGATCGACGAGACCGCCAGCTCGGGTGACATCAATTTCGTTGGGCTGTACGCAGCTTCTTTAAGCGCTCCCTTGAACTGATCGACCTCATCTTTACTGACGGGTGATTTTCTTTGCGCGATATAGGTTGCCCACTCTTTTTTCTCCAGGAGGGTGTCGAGGGCCTTGTGGTCCGCGACTTCGCGATAAGTAATGCCGTCGGGAGCCTTGGGGGTGTACAGCACCAGCGATGGATCTGTCTGGTTGCCGATCACCATCACGCCCTGCACCGCTAGCCCCCTGTGGAGCAGGCTGTTGGCGACGATGGTTTTCCCATCGACTTGAGGGCGGGTGGCCGGGTCGGGGTGAGTCAGTACCGCATCCGCCCACTGCGCCGCGCGTTTATGGATGTTGTCGCTGGCCAGTTCCGTATAGGCGTCGGGGCTGAGTTCTGCCAGAAACGCCTCTTTGTCCATCGCGTCTGCCAGATGAGCTTTCCACGCTGTGCGCAAGTGCACAGCGCTCCCCGATTGGGCATCTGGGGCCATTTCCTGTTTGAGCAGTTTGGTGTATTCGCCACCGACATCGGCGGTATTGACCAGTGCCTTGAGATCGTCGGTATCCAGGGTAACCGGCTTGCCGCTCAGGTCTCGTACGGGCTTGCCGTGCTTGTCGCGCAGAGGCAAGGTCATTTTCTCATCGGTGTATACACCTCTTTCGACGGCAGGGAAGCCACTGGGATTCTTCAGCGCCAAGTCGGTCAGGGACACCGCGTCTTGTTTCGAATAGAGGGGTTGGCCAGTCCCTCTGCCGCCGTGGATGGCGGTGCGGGTGTGGACCTGCACCATGAGTTGATCCGCATCGATTTCTGCTGCCGGGTATCGCTGTTTGATGGCTGCATTCAGGCGGTCACGGGCGAAGGTGTTCAGCGCCGGGATTTTTTCAAGCAGGGGCGTCAGCGCATCCAGGCTCCGTTCCTGCGCCTTGTCCAAGTGCAAAAACAAGGCTTCTTGAAAGGGGCTTAGATTCTTCAACCATTCGGGTTGGAGTTTGTCGGTCAGTTTGGCGTCCCGGGCCAGCATGGCGTTGGTGCCATCGGTGAGGTACGACCAGTCGGCCGCATTATCGATACCTTCCAATGTGGCACTGTCGAGAAGGGGGTTGACGGTTTTGCCTGGCGCCAATGCTGTGCTCAGGTGGGTATTAATGTCTGCCCGCTGGCGTTTGAGCATCCAGGGGATGGATTGCGCCAACACATCCCCGGCCGATGGCTCGACACTGGACATCAGATCTTTTCCGGTAATAGGGTCGGGCCTGTTTTGCAGAGCCGGGGGCAGGCCTTGCAGGAGCAACTTGGCCTCGACACCGCTCTGGTCCAGGCGGCTGGCCAAAGCCTGGCGTGCCTGGGCCGGGGTTGCGAATTCCTCGAAACCTTCGCTGGGCGTGTACATCACGACGGGGCCATTGTCATCGTTGAGCGCAAGTGCGCGCCCATTCGGCCAGGTGGGCGGCGTAGCATAGGAGCCGTCTTTTCGGGTGATGAGAAAGGCCCCTGGCAGCATCGCGCCATGTTCCGTTTGGTCATCCACAGTAACGGGGTACACCCCTAAGCGATCACCGTCGGTGAAGCGTTTTTCCCGGTCTTGCAGGGTGGGGTAGCGCAACGCGGAGTCGATCAGGTCTTTGCCGGTCGCGCTCAGGGTGCCATCGCTCAGGCGCAGTGAGGCGAGGATCGACAGCTGTTTTTTGTGCAGGAACAACAGTTGCTCTTGCGGCGGCATCTGGAGCGTCGGCTGATTTTCCACCGGCCGCGGTGTGCTCCAGTATTCTTCAAGCGCCTGCGGGTATTGCGTGGCAATGCTGCGAGCAATGGATTGCAGCGTGCCTTCGGTAAAGGCCGGTACCGCCATGTCGGCAATGGTTCGTCGATAAGTGAATTCAGTGCTTATGCCTCGCTCCGGGCGCATCAACGCATTCGGGTTGGTCTGGATGTCGCGGATCATCCTGGCCAGTGCAGCCATCAGGGGCTCTGAAGAGGCCAGTGATTCGCGTCCATCGCCCACTCTGTAGCGATTGAAACTGAGCATGTCCGGATTCAGCGGCCTGATCGCGGGGAAGGCTTCCTCAAGTTGCGACTGTACAAAGGCCTTGAAGCCGGGTTGCTGGCTATGCAGGCGTTGCTTGTCTTCGGTCAGCAACGCGTGTTCAGCGGTGAACTGTGTTTCATTGCTGGGTTTGAAATGCTTCACCAACTGCGGGTATCGCATTTTCGCCGGGGTTATACCTGACGAGGCGGGAGTAGGTGGGTCATCGGGGGCGTAATTGGCGGCGGCGGTCAAGGGGACTGATGCAGGTTGTTGCAGAGTTGCGGGTGGTGTAGGCGGGCTGGTCGGGGGGGTACCGGGTGAGGCGTGAGATGAGGGCAAGAGGTTTTGCGAATGTCGCTCTGACAGTGCTGGGGTAAGTGACATGGAAAGAGTCTCATGGGAATTGGATCTCCAATGCTCAGGTCCTGCTCATTACGTCCGTGTAAATCGCTGGTTGAGTGAGTCTCGGGTGTCGGATGGTTCATCGCAAAAGTGTAAGAAGATCACAATGCATTGCAGCGAACCTCCGGCAGATCAGGCGCCAGCGCAGGAAATCACTGACGCCCCTCACGGCCACGGTATTCAGGGTTGAAACGCGCCGATAAAAATCGCCGGATCTACCCGTGCATCATTCAGGCTGACGTTCCAGTGCATATGCGGCCCGGTGGCCCGGCCTGTCGAGCCGACTTTGCCGACTACCGCACCGCGCACCAGTGGCTGACCCACCTTCACATCGATCTTCGACATATGGCAGAACATGCTGATAAAGCCCTGGCCATGGTCGACAAACACGGTATTGCCGTTGAAGAAGTAATTGCCGACCAGAATCACCTTGCCATTGGCGGGTGTCTTGATCGGTGTGCCGGCCGGTACGGCGAAATCCAGGCCCGAATGCGGGTTGCGTTCCTCACCGTTGAAGAAGCGGCGCACCCCGAATTTGCTCGAAAGCGGCCCGTTCACCGGTTTATCCAGCACCAGGTTGCTAGGCAGGTTCGGGCTGAAGCTGCGGTAAGCCTTGAGCTGCACTGCCAGTTCGCCTTCGATGCGCTTGAGCTGAGCCGGGTCAGGGTTGACCTGGCTCTTGTTCTTCAAAGTAATGCGCTGTTCCGGATACTTCTTGTAACCGACGATAAACGGCAGGTTGCGCCCCCCGCTGCTGATGCGCTCGTTGCCAGGCTTGACCGTTAACGGGATACCGACAATCGCCAGCCAGTTGTCCTGCTCCTTGACCACCAGCACCGGCTTGCCCTGGTAGGTGGCTTTCGGCGCCGTGGCCGAAGGGCCCAGTTCGACGACGGCCACGCCGCCTGGCACCGGTTTGTTCAGGGTTCGCGTGATGTAACTGTCGGCGTGGGCGTTAAATGTGAGGCACAACAGCATCAACAGGCTCAGTAGGCGTGGCATCGATCAATCCAATAATGAAAGGGTGACGGGTGTCAGGTGGTTGTCTTCCACCCGCACTTGCAATTGGCCTTCACCCAGGCGCGCGGTGAGGCGCTGGCCGGTGTGGGTTTGTGCGGCATTGCGAATCGCCTGGCCGCGCTCGTCCAACAGGATGCTGTAGCCGCGGCCCAGGGTCGCCAGCGGGCTGACCACCTGCAATGTCTGCACTTGGCTCTGCAGTTGCAGACGCCGAGCCTTGAGACCTTCACGCATGGCGCGGGGCAGGCGTTCGGCGAAGCTGTCCAGGCGCTGGCGCAAGAGTGCCAGTTGACGGCCGGGGTGCTGGCCGGCGAGGCGGGTTTCCAGGCGGATCAAGCGCTCGCGACGGGTATTGAGGCTACGCTCAAAGGCGCGGCGCAAGCGCATGTCCAGGTCATCCAGGCGCTGGGCCTGCTGGCGCAAGCGCTCGCCCGGGTGACGCAGGCGCCGGGCCATGCCTTCCAGGCGCAGGCGGCTGTGGCTCAGGCGGTTGCGCATCAGCATCACCAGGCGGCGCTGCAGGTTTTCCACTTGACGCACCAGATGGCTGGCGTCGGGAGCCAGCAACTCGGCGGCGGCGGAGGGAGTAGGGGCGCGGACGTCCGCCACGAAGTCGCTGATGGACACATCGGTTTCATGACCAACGGCACTGACGATAGGGGTAACGCAAGCATCAATTGCGCGGGCCACCACCTCTTCGTTGAAGCACCACAAGTCTTCAAGGGAGCCACCGCCACGGGCCAGGATCAGCGCGTCGAAACCCCGGGCGTCGGCGAGTTTCAGCGCCCGCACGATCTGCGGGATTGCTTCGCGGCCTTGCACGGCGGTAGGGATCAGGGTCAGTTCAACATTCGGCGCGCGGCGGCGGAACACGCTGATGATGTCGCGAATCACCGCGCCGGTGGGCGAGCTGATAATGCCGATGCGCCGAGGATGCACCGGCAGCGCCACTTTGCGTTCGGCACTGAACAGGCCTTCGGCGCTCAGCTTTTCCTTCAGTGCATCGAAGGCAAGGCGTAGCGCACCATCACCGGCCGGCTCCACGGTATCGAGGATCAGTTGGTAATCGCCGCGGCCCTCGAACAACGAGACCTTACCGCGCACCTTCACCGCCAGGCCATCCTTCAACGCCTGACGTACCCGCGCCGCGTTATTGCGAAACAGCGCGCAACGCACCTGGGCGCCACTGTCCTTGAGCGTGAAATACACATGGCCGGAGGCCGGGCGGGCGAGGTTGGAGATCTCGCCTTCCACCCAGATATTGGTGAACACGTCTTCCAGCAACACCCGCGCGCGGCCGTTGAGCTGGCTGACAGTCAGGACTTCGCGGTCCAGGCCCAAGCGGGCAAAAGGATCTTTAATCATGGGCGGCAGTTTATAGGCATTCGTGCAGGGTTTGACAGAATTGCTCCACCAGCGCGTTCGGCGCTTGCGCGCAGGCCAGGGCTACCGTGCTGTGGCAGTCCGGATCGGCCAGGGGCAAAAATTGCAGGTTGGGCGGGGCGATGTCCTGCATGGATTTTGGTAACAGGGCAATCCCGAAACCGGCCTGGATCAATTGCAACTGCGTGGTCTTGCGCGACATTACCCGCGCCGCCTTGGGGAAAAAACCTGCACGCATGCACAATTCAGCCGACAGATAGCTCAGCCCGCCGCGCTGAGGGTGGGGGATTGAAATAAACGCCTCATCCTTGAGTTGCATTAACTCGACCGCTGCGTTGCCGCGTGCCAAGGGATGACCCGCAGGCACTGCCAGCGCCAACGGCTCGGTGTACCAAGGCACCACGCGCACGCCTTCGCGCTGGCGCAACACCGGCAACCGCAGCAGGCCGACGTCCAGGCGGCCCTCGACGATTTCCTCCAGTTGGGCTTCGGAGGAGAGTTTGACGATATCCATCGACACACCCGGGCAGCGCTCCAGCCACGTGCTGATGCCTTGCAGTAACGCGCCGCTCATCGGCACGGTGCTCGAATGGCTCAGGCGCAAGGTGCCGAGTTGGCCCTGGCCCACTTGTGTCGCCAGGTCGCTGGCCTTGAGCAACTCACTCAGCAGGTTGCGCGCCCGTGGGTAGAAGGCTTCGCCGGCGGCCGTCAGCCTTGGCTGGCGTGCAGTGCGTTCGAACAGTGGGGTTTGCAGTTGAGATTCAAGCTCCTTGATCTGCCGGCTCAAGGCTGATTGCGCCACGAACAGGCGCTCGGCGGCAGCACTGAAGCTACCGCTGTCGGCGATTTCGACGAAATAACGCAGTTGCCGGGTGGAGATCAAGAGTCATGCCTTTTTGAGATGAGTAGCGAGCCTGGAAGATATTAGTCGCAACCCTTGCCGATGGCTAAAGTGAACGGCATCTCAATAGAAGGAATAAGTCATGAGCCCGGTTGAGCTGATGAGCCAGTGGACTTTCGGCGGTATTGATTGGCTGGTGATCGGCCTGGGCGTGACGGTGGCTTATATCGTGTTCGGCATTGCCGGGTTCGGCACGGCGCTGGTGGCGGGGCCGATCCTGATTTTATTCATGCCGCTGTCGAAGATCATCCCGTTGCTGGTGCTTCTGGACTTTGTCGCGGCGTTTGGCGGCCTGCTGCAAACGCGGCGCGATGTGAACAAGCCGGAACTGTTGCGGTTGCTGCCCTGCATGGCCATCGGCTGCACCCTGGGCGTGGTGTTTTTGCTCAACCTGCATTCGGACCTGTTGCTGTTATTGATGGGGCTGTTTATCAGCGCCTACGCGATTTACAGCCTGGCGGTGAAAGCAAGGCCGACTCAGCTGGCGGCGGGCTGGTCGATTCCCATGGGCACCGTTGGCGGCCTGTTTGGGGCGCTATTCGGCAGTGGCGGCTTCTTATATGCGATTTACCTGAACAGCCGTTTGCCCAAGGACGCTGCGCGGGCTACGCAAAGCGCGCTGATCAGTTGCAGCACGGTCGTGCGTTTGAGTCTGTTCCTGATTGCCGGGGTGTATGCAGATTTGCCGTTATTGATGTTGGCGGTTTGCCTGTTGCCGGCGATGGCCCTGGGGTTGTGGTGTGGGCGCAGGCTGACGATGCGGCTGTCCCGTGAGGCGTTCGTGCGGTTGGTGACCTGGCTGGTATTGGCCAGCGGTATTGCGTTGATCGGACGGTATTTGAGTACTTGACCTGATTTTTTCAGGGATTAAGCTGCCGTTCTCCCGGGCGTCATCGCGGGCAAGCCCGGCTCCCACATTGGAATGCGATCACCTGTGGGAGCCGGGCTTGCCCGCGATGGCGCCAATAGCCACACCGCAGGACTCCCATGAACTCCCAAAGCATCCTTGTCCCGAAAATCTCCACCTTGCCGGTCCACGAACCCCGCGCACGGGCGATTGTGCGCTGGCTGGTGCGCAAGAACATCATCAAGGAAGAGCTCACCACTTGCGGGCGTACCGGCAACCGCATGGGCTACGCCCTGGCCGATGGTGCCCGCGCGGTGGTGCTGCACCCCGAAGCGCTGCCGTTCAACGAGCCGGTCAATGGCCTGGAGATCATCTACAAGCGTTGCATCTATACCCCGGCCAAGGGGTTCCTCGAAGAAGCGGGCTGCCCGGAGTGCCTCAAGGAAGTCGGCGAGGCGCTGTTTGAAAGCCTGGAAGACTGGATGCCTGGCCACACCGATAACTTCACCTGCCCGCTATGTGGGCATGAAGACGACATCAATGGCTTTCTGTTCCTGCAGGAATGCGGGTTTTCCAACCTGGGATTCATTTTCAACAACTGGGCGGAGGCGGGCTTCAAACAGAGCTTTATCGACGAGTTTGCCGATTGGCTCGATCAAAAAATGAGCTGGGTCAAAGTCGAACTGTAACTTTTTGCCGAACACGATCGTTCCCACGCTCCCGCGTGGGCAACGCCGCATGGGACGCTCCGCGTCCCGTTGTTGTCGGAGATTTTGAATCCTGCCCCAAGGCGACGCGGAGCGTCACCAGAGGCATTCCCACGCGGAGCATGGGAATGATCGGGGCGATGAAATTACCCATCTATCAGTATTACCAAGTTTGTCAGAGTTTTACATTGAGCCCGGCAGGGTGCATGTATATAATGGCGCGCTTCCATTTTCCCGCTCGGGAGCCCCCGCGATGCTGCGTATCAGCCAAGAAGCTCTGACATTCGACGACATTCTCCTAGTGCCCGGTTATTCCGAGGTGCTTCCTAACGAAGTCAGTCTCAAGACCCGCCTAACCCGTGGCATCGAGCTGAATATTCCCCTGGTTTCCGCTGCCATGGACACCGTCACCGAAGCCCGTCTGGCCATTGCCATGGCTCAGGAAGGCGGCATCGGCATCATCCACAAGAACATGACCATCGAGCAGCAAGCTGCCGAAGTGCGCAAGGTCAAGCGTTACGAAGCCGGTGTGGTGAAAGATCCGATCACCATCGAAGCTGACGCCACCGTGCGTGACCTGTTCGAACTCACGCGTATGCACAACATCTCCGGCGTCCCGGTGCTGCACGATGGCGACCTGGTCGGCATCGTCACTTCCCGTGACGTGCGTTTCGAGAACCGCCTTGAAGTCACCGTCCGCGAAGTGATGACGCCTAAAGAGCGCCTCGTCACCGTCAAGGAAGGCGCCGACAAGAACGATGTGCGCGAACTGCTGCACAAGCACCGCATCGAGCGCGTGCTGATCGTCGACGACAAATTCGCCCTCAAAGGCATGATGACCGTCAACGACATCGAAAAAGCCAAGGCTTACCCACTGGCCAGCAAGGATGACCAAGGTCGTCTGCGCGTTGGCGCTGCTGTCGGTACCGGTAAAGACACCGGTGATCGCGTCTCGGCGCTGGTCGCTGCCGGTGTTGACGTGGTAGTGGTCGACACCGCCCACGGCCACTCCAAAGGCGTGATCGACCGCGTGCGTTGGGTCAAGCAGAACTTCCCTGAAGTGCAGGTGATCGGCGGCAACATCGCCACCGGCGCTGCCGCCAAGGCCCTGGCCGAAGCTGGCGCCGACGCAGTCAAGGTCGGTATCGGCCCAGGCTCCATCTGCACCACGCGTATCGTCGCCGGTGTGGGCGTGCCGCAGATCAGCGCCATCGCCAACGTCGCCGCTGCCCTTGAAGGCACTGGCGTACCCTTGATCGCCGACGGTGGCATCCGTTTCTCCGGTGACCTGTCCAAGGCCATCGTAGCCGGTGCCTCCTGCGTGATGATGGGCTCGATGTTCGCCGGTACCGAAGAAGCGCCGGGCGAGATCGAACTGTTCCAGGGCCGTTCGTACAAGGCTTACCGTGGCATGGGTTCGCTGGGCGCCATGTCCCAGGCGCAAGGCTCTTCCGACCGTTATTTCCAGGACTCTTCGGCAGGCGCCGAGAAGCTCGTACCGGAAGGCATCGAAGGCCGTGTGCCGTACAAAGGCACCCTGAGCGCGATCATCCATCAACTGATGGGCGGCCTGCGTTCCTCGATGGGCTACACCGGCAGCGCCAACATCGAAGAAATGCGCACCAAGCCAGAGTTCGTACGGATCACCGGCGCCGGCATGGCTGAATCCCATGTCCACGACGTGCAGATCACCAAGGAAGCGCCAAACTACCGTGTAGGTTGAGGCTTCCAGCAAAATGTTAAGTAACCGGGGCTGTTCTTCAGCCCCGAGTTGTTTCTGATTCATTAGACGAGACTGACTTCATGGCCCTCGACATTCACGCCCACCGCATCCTGATCCTCGACTTCGGTTCCCAGTACACCCAACTGATCGCCCGCCGCGTGCGTGAAATCGGCGTGTACTGCGAACTGCATCCGTTCGACATGGACGATGAAGCGATTCGCGAATTCGCACCCAAAGGCGTCATTCTCGCCGGTGGCCCCGAGTCCGTTCACGAAGCCAACAGCCCGCGCTGCCCGCAAGCGGTATTCGACCTGGGTGTGCCGGTATTCGGCATCTGCTACGGCATGCAGACCATGGCCGAGCAACTGGGTGGCAAGGTTGAAGGTTCCGAACTGCGTGAATTCGGTTATGCCCGTGTGGACGTGGTTGGCAAGAGCCGCCTGCTGGACGGCATCGAAGACCACATCGACGCTGACGGCCTGTTCGGCCTCGACGTGTGGATGAGTCACGGTGACAAGGTCACCAAAATGCCGGAAGACTTCCACATCCTGGCCAGCACCCCGAGCTGCCCGATTGCCGGCATGTTCAGCGATGAGCGTCGCTACTACGGGGTGCAGTTCCACCCGGAAGTGACCCACACCAAGCAAGGCGGGCGCATCCTGTCGCGTTTCATCCTCGACATCTGCGAGTGTGAAGCCCTGTGGACCCCGTCGAAAATTGCTGAAGACGCCATCGCCCAAGTGCGCGCCCAGGTCGGCACTGACAACGTATTGCTTGGCCTGTCCGGCGGCGTTGACTCCTCGGTTGTGGCCGCCTTGCTGCACAAGGCCATTGGCGACCAGCTGACCTGCGTATTCGTCGACAACGGCCTGCTGCGCCTGCACGAAGGTGAGCAAGTGATGGCCATGTTCGCCGAGAACATGGGCGTCAAGGTGATCCGCGCCAACGCTGAGGACCAGTTCCTCAACAACCTGGCCGGCGAGTCCGACCCGGAGAAGAAGCGCAAGATCATCGGCCGCACCTTCATCGACGTGTTCGATGCCGAGTCCAACAAACTGGACAACATCAAGTACCTCGCCCAGGGCACCATCTACCCCGACGTGATCGAGTCGGCCGGCGCCAAGAGCGGCAAGGCCCACGTGATCAAGTCCCACCACAACGTGGGTGGCCTGCCTGAGGAGATGAACCTCAAGCTGGTAGAACCGCTGCGCGAACTGTTCAAGGACGAAGTCCGCCGTCTGGGCCTGGAACTGGGCCTGCCGTACGACATGGTCTACCGCCACCCATTCCCAGGCCCGGGCCTGGGCGTGCGTATCCTGGGTGAAGTGAAGAAGGAATACGCCGACCTGCTGCGTCGCGCCGACCACATCTTCATCGAAGAACTGCGCAAGGCCGACTGGTACCACAAGGTCAGCCAGGCGTTCGTGGTATTCCAGCCGGTGAAATCGGTTGGCGTTGTAGGCGATGGTCGTCGTTACGCATGGGTTGTTGCGTTGCGTGCCGTAGAGACGATCGACTTCATGACAGCGCGTTGGGCACACCTGCCTTACGAACTGCTGGAGACGGTCAGCGGCCGGATTATCAACGAGATCGAAGGTATCTCGCGCGTGACGTATGACGTGTCGAGCAAGCCGCCGGCGACGATTGAGTGGGAATGATGGGACGTCCGGCATTGTCCGGCACGATCTAAGAAATGCCCTAGAGCCCGCGTAATTGCGGGCTTTTGGCTTTTTGGCGTTGGCAAATTCTGGCGTAGATATTAGAGAAACTGTGATCGAATCAAATCCGTATCGAACGGTGTTATCCCTTGATCAGGCGCAAACACCGTCTGTGCCAACTGCGATGAGGCTACGCCTTCTCCCCGCGCTCGAGCATGTAAGTCGAATAGCGTCTCCAAATCCGGCCTTGGTGTATGTATTAAAGCTCGCAGCATCAAGGACACCCCGCTGAGGTTGTTCTCGACGTTGTTCCACCTCGGAGATGATGTGAGCCCCAGATCGGCCCAAATTATGCGTCGCTCTTGCAAGTCCATTACGAATGGCAGGCAGATCCCTGTGTTGGATGCGATATCGATACGGTCGAACACGGAGCTTGGCTCGAATACTTCACCTGACGCCGTATCGACGCGAGCCATCCAGCCAGCGAAGCATTCTGGAAGGTCGCAGTAAGGCTGCTCGGTGTATGAGTTGATAGAGGTAACAACGTAGCGAATACCCTTCTCTACGAGAACATCAAGGTCGAGGTCGATGAACTCTGAAGCTCCATCGGGCGCGTCGACGATGTCGCCGCTGTGGTAGCCGCCGAAACTCTTCAGGTTGTAGTAAGCGACTGTTTCTATGAACACGAAGTTGGCGTCGAAAAATGCAGCGGACAAGTCGATATCTGTACGCCCATGGCCGTTCTTCCACCAGAGGAACAGGCGAATGAAGTGGGTGTCAGGTATAGGCAGCCGACTGCCCCGCACCAATGTGCGCAGGGCTTTCGATGAGGCACGCTGCGCCAGCGGTACCCTGTACTCGCGTAGTACTGGATCGATAAAGCAGCGACCTAGCGGCGGTAGTGACGCAAAACGCGTTACGAGAGCGTTCTCACAGATTGTGGCTGCACGAGCCAACACGTTGGGGCCTAGAGGTTCGCGTCGATCCTTGATTGCGTAGACTTTGGCGAGTGCGCCTTTGGGTGTGAATGCTCGCAGGGGGAGTGGGCGAGGAGCGCGTACCTGAGCCAGCAACTGCAGCAGAACAGGTGAGGACACTTGTGCCGCAACCGCCTCGAACGCGTCGAGGACCGATTCTGGTGCCGTTGCACGCCGAAGGGTCACGTCCAGCCGTCTTGCGAACTCGCCTGGGCGGTTTTGTAGTATGGGTGTAAGCGCGGCGATGTCATGCTGGGCAAGCAATGTTTCGACTCGTGATCCAAATGAGTCTGGCGTTTCGTTGCGACGTGCTGCCGTGATGGCGGCCAGCGCTCGTGGGTACTTATCGGCATAGTCGCCCGGATGCAGTACTTCAGCCAGGCGTTTCCATCGCTCTGCATGCCGCATCACGTCTTCTGCAACGTTGAGTGTTTTGTCGAGCAGGCGCAACAGCAGGCGACGCATTGAGCGCTTCATCGCTTTAAAACGTGTCGAAGCTGTCGTCAGTGACACGTCTCCTCCACTTAGCGCAACAGCGAGCCGTAGCACGTCTGTCGCCGTTTCGGCGTTTCGTTCCAGGAATGTATCTACCCGCGCATCGCCGGCTACGTGCAGGATAAGTGCACCGCCAACTAGTGCACGGATCTCCCGAAACGGCACGGACTCAGGCAGCAGTCGAAACACATCGCTTTGATACTTTCGAATAAACCAGATGACGTCGGCAGTTTCCTGTTCGGAGAGCGAGGTGCGTGATGAAATCAGCGGTTCGAGGAGTGACTCGAACTCGGAGACGCTTCCCGGTTCGATAACGCGGGATATGAAGTTGCCTTCAAGCATCGCAGGTCGAGCGTGTTCGGTGGGTGGTAAACGTAATAGCGTTAAGCAGTGAATGACGGCATTAAGGTACAACTCCGCCTCTGAGGCCGTCAGGACCTGCTCTGGAAAGTCTGGGTAGAAGGGTTTGTAATGTACATGAGCGCCAGTTTCCCGCCGAAGAACGCCGATAATTTCGCGCAGCCAATACTTGAGTTCTGTTGCTGACAACTTGGCGATTTGCTCAATCAGGGATTCTGACAGTACACATCGGAACGCCGCGACTTCCCGGACCGCCGATGCGACCTGCGCACGCGTGGCACCGCCAGTGCCGATGGGGACGTGAACTTTGCTACGGCGACGCAGGAACAACCCCTGATTCATACTAGATTTTCTCCCTTGGCCACCGTCGTGCTCGCGTTGCAGTTGAAGTAAAAACGCCTGCTAGAAGCAGGCGCGGTGTGGAGAGCGAAACCCCTAGGTCATAGGAGGTTAGAAGGAAGGTGTTCCATAGCCACGGCGGCATTCTACGAAAGGTTGAATCTGTTTGTCAGGTCGCTGCGTAATTCAACGGTAACAAGCTGCTTCGCCAGCAGAGAGGGGCCGCTTTGCGCCCCAGCGGGAGCAAGCTCCCTCGCCACAGGGTTACATTGTGTCCTTAGGTGGTGGCATTACAGGCTTGAACAGGGGGGACGGCGGTACGTTCAGCGTCAGAAAAACTCATCCAGCAGACAATAGAACTTCATACGCTGCTCATCGGGCTCAACGCCATAAGCCTCAAAAAATGGCCTCACCCATGCCAGCCCCAGATTGCTTTCAATACTTCGTGCTGCCAAGGCAAGGTCTTGGAACCGATCGCTGACCCCCAGCCGTCCACAGTCGATGAAGCCGCTGAAACAACCCTCTGCCGCCATGAAATTCGGCAGGCAAGCGTCGCCATGGGTCACTACCAGATCATGAGTCTTTGGCTGAGTTGCCACCAGTTCAGCAAACACATCCTCAGCGCTTTGCCCCAGTCGCTCGTCGTCGAAGTCTGTCTCGTCCACGAGGCCGGCACTGACGTGCTGCTGTGCGCGTGCGATGCGCAGCTGGAGGGAGTGATCGAAGGGGCACAGTGCCACGGGTAACTGGTGCAAAGTACGCAGCGCGGTCGCCAGGATGTTGATAATTTGCTCGGCTGAAAGCTCGCTGGCGCTGGCCAGGTCCTGTCCCGGTACGGTGGTCATCAGCAACCAATGGCGGTGGGCCGCTGTAACTTCATCCAGGACCACAGGCGCAGGCAGACCCATTTGCTGCAGCCATCTGAGTCGATCAATTTCGTCTGCCAACTCACTGTGTTCCTCCAGGAGCTCGGATTTCAGGAACAGATCCGTGCCGCCGTCATGGCGCAGGCGAAAGACGTCAGCGCGCGATTCACCAATGGCCTGTTGTTCAATCAGTGCATGGGGAAATTGTTCCCGCCATTTGTGGGGAATATTCATCGTTGTCTCCGGCGTCAGCGCCGCGCCACATCAGAAAAATAAAACTTATCCAACGTATGCCGCGACTCGGTGTACTCGAACTGCCTTCCATCCTGCAAAAACGTCTGGTTACTCACCACAATCACATGGCTTTGCCCCTCCAGATCCAGATGCGCCTGGTCGTCCTTGCTGCGTGGCAGGGCTTCGATGGTGCGTTGCGCGTAGCTGATCTGCAGCTGCAGCGTTTGCTCGATAAACGCGTAGATCGACTGCTCGGCGATGTCGCGGTCCAGGCCGGGAATCAGGTCGCTGATGAAGTGGTTGATGTCCAGAATCACGCGTTTGCCGCCGATGCGGCGCACCCGTTTGATGCGCGTGATCAGGGTGCCGGGTTCGGCCTCGATGTGTTGCAGCAGTGAGCCTTCCAACGGGATCTGGGCGAACTCGACCACGTCGGTACGTACATCATCGCCCAGGTCAGCGTGGGTTTCGTGGAAGCTGACGATGCCGCCCAGTTGGAACTCGATCGGGTTGGGCGACAACACAAAAGTGCCCTTGCCGTGGATTTTTTGCGCAAAGCCACGTTCCTGCAACTGCTCGATGGCGCGCCGTACGGTGCCACGGCTGGCCTGGTAGGCGTCCATCAGTTCGGTTTCGGAGGGAAGGCGCGTACCGCGTTGCAGGCGCTCGGTGGTGATGCTGGCAAGCAGATCCGTATAGATCTGGTTGTATTTGCTCATGGATGGCTCTTGCCCGGCGTTATGAAGGTGGACTGCGCGTTCAAGGCAGGAACCTTAGTGGCAGAGGTTGGGTTTGTCCATTGGACACCCGTGCCCGTAGGTGAAAAACCTGACGGAAAGATCGTATGAATAAACAAAAGTGTAACTCGTACAGACGAGTTGTTGATTTAACTCGTACAGACGAGTACTTTTCCCTCCTCGGCGTGCTGCCAACGACTGCCACCCATAAAAACAATCACAGTGGAAAACGAGCATGAGCCACGACTATTCAACGATTGCCCGCGAGATCCTCGACAACCTCGGAGGCCGCGAAAACCTCGAGCAGGCTGCCCATTGCGTGACCCGCCTGCGCCTTGCGCTCAAGGACCCCAGCCTGGTCAACAGCAGTGCCCTGAACCAGGTCGATCTGGTCAAGGGTTCGTTCTTTACCGGCGGCCTGTTCCAGGTGGTGATCGGCCCCGGCGAAGTGGAGAAGGTCTACGCCGCCCTGCGCGAACTGACCGGCCTTGCCGCTTCGACCATTGCCGACGTCAAGAAAGCCGGCGGCGACAAGGCCAACCCCATGCAGCGCCTGGTGCGGGTGTTCTCCGATGTGTTCATGCCGATCCTGCCCGCGCTGATCATTGCCGGCCTGTTGATGGGCGTGAACAACCTGATGGGCGCCAAGGGCATGTTCATCGAAGGCCAGACGCTGCTGGAGGCCTACCCGAATCTGGATGGCCTGTGGAGCCTGATCAACCTGATGGCCAACACCTCCTTCGTGTTCCTGCCGGCACTGGTGGGCTGGTCGGCGGCCAAGCGGTTCGGCGGTAGTGAAATCCTCGGCATCGTGCTGGGCCTGATGCTGGTGCACCCGGACCTGCTCAACGCCTGGAACTACGGCAAGGCGGTAGCCGGCCTCGACGGCCAGAGCCTGCCGTACTTCGATATCTTCGGCTGGTTCCAGATCGAGAAGGTGGGTTACCAGGGGCAGATCCTGCCAATCCTGATGGCGGCCTTTGTCATGAGCGTGATCGAGAAGTGGCTGAGGGCGCGGGTGCCGAATGCCATTCAACTGCTGGTGGTGCCGATCACCACCATCGTGGTCACTGGTGTGCTGGCCCTGGCAATCATCGGCCCGGTGACGCGTCACCTCGGCATCCTGATTACCGAAGGCCTGGTCACCCTGTTTGAAATCGCACCTATGATCGGCGGCGCGATTTTCGGCCTGCTCTATGCGCCGCTGGTGATCACCGGTATGCACCACATGTTCCTGGCCGTCGACCTGCAGCTTATTTCCACCCAGGGCGGCACCTTTATCTGGCCGATGATCGTCATGTCCAACCTGGCCCAGGGCAGCGCCGCGCTCGGGGTGTTCTACATGACTCGCAATGCGCGGGACAAAAGCATGGCCTCGACCTCGGCCATTTCAGCTTACTTCGGCATCACTGAGCCGGCGATGTTCGGGGTGAACCTGCGTTTCAAATTCCCGTTCTATGCCGCTCTGCTGGGCTCGGCGCTGGGCAGCATTTTCCTGTCGTTGAACAAGGTGCAGGCCTCGGCCATCGGCGTCGGTGGGCTACCCGGGTTTATCTCGATCGTACCGAGCGCCATTCCGATGTTCGTGATTGGCATGGTCGTGGCGATGGTCGTGCCGTTTGCGCTGACGTGCATGTTGAGCATGAAGATCGTTCGGCCTGGTTACCGGGTCGCCTGAAGATCGCTATCGCAGGCAAGCCAGCTCCCACAGTGATGTGTGAACACATTCAAATGTGGGAGCTGGCTTGCCTGCGATGAGGCCGGAAGGGCCAACACCCAACTCTACTGAAGGAATCCACCATGCAAACCTGGCAACACTCGGTGATCTACCAGATCTACCCCAAAAGCTTCCACAGCCACGCGGGTAACGCCACCGGTGACCTGCTGGGCATCGTGGACAAACTCGACTACCTCAAGTGGCTGGGCGTGGATTGCCTGTGGGTTACTCCGTTCCTGCGCTCGCCCCAGCGCGACAACGGCTACGACATCAGCGACTACTACGCCATCGACCCCAGCTACGGCACTATGGCCGACTGCGACCTGCTGATCAGCGAAGCCGCCAAGCGTGGTATCAAGCTGATGCTCGACATCGTGGTCAACCACACCTCCATCGAACACGAATGGTTCCAGCAGGCGCGCAGCAGCCTCGACAATCCCTATCGTGACTTCTACATCTGGCGTGACCAGCCGAACAACTGGGAATCCAAGTTCGGCGGCTCGGCCTGGGAATACGAAGCGCAGACTGGCCAGTACTACCTGCATCTGTTCGACCATACCCAGGCCGACCTCAATTGGGATAACCCCAAGGTACGCGCCGAAGTGTTCAAGATGATGCGCTTCTGGCGCGACAAAGGCGTGGGCGGCTTCCGCCTGGATGTGATCAACCTGATCTCCAAGCCCGCCGATTTCCCCGAAGACAACAGCGACGGTCGCCGTTTCTACACCGACGGCCCGAACGTGCACCAATACCTGCAGCAAATGCACCGCGAGGTCTTTGAAGGCCATGACCTGATCAACGTGGGCGAGATGTCATCCACCCGCCTGGAACACTGCATTCGCTACTCGAATCCAGCGTCGAAAGAGCTGTCGATGACCTTCAATTTCCATCACCTGAAAGTCGATTATCCGAACCTGCAGAAGTGGGTGAAGGCCGATTTCGATTTCCTGCAACTCAAGCAGATTTTCTCCGACTGGCAGGTGGGCATGCAGGCCGGTGGCGGCTGGAACGCGTTGTTCTGGTGTAACCACGACCAGCCACGGGTGGTCTCGCGCTTTGGTGACGACGGCGAATACCGCGTGGTCTCGGCCAAGATGCTCGCCACGGCGCTGCACTTTCTGCAGGGCACGCCATATGTGTATCAGGGCGAAGAGCTGGGCATGACCAACCCCGGCTTCGACAGCATTTCGCAATACCGCGATGTGGAAACCCTGAACATCTTCCGCCTCAAGCGCGACGCGGGAGAGTCCGAAGCTTCGAGCATGGCGGCGATCATGCAGAAGTCCCGCGATAACGGGCGTACGCCCATGCAGTGGAGCACCGAAGCGAACGCCGGGTTCAGCCGCGGTGAACCCTGGATCGGCATTCCCGCGAATGCTGCGCAGATCAATGTCAACAGCCAGATGGATGACCCGGATTCGGTGCTGCATCACTACCGCAGGCTGATCGACCTGCGCCGTCGCGAGCCGCTGATACAGCAAGGCGTTTACCGTGCGTTGCTGCAAGACCATCTCCAGGTCTGGGCGTACCTGCGTGAAGGTCATGGCGAGCGCCTGTTGGTACTCAACAACTTCTATGGATCGTCGTGCGAGATCCAACTGCCCGAAGGCGTGATCAACGCCGCAAACGAGCAACGCCTTCTGATCAGCAACTACCCCGATTGCCCGCTGCGCACGAGCACGATGGTGCTACGCCCTTATGAATCCTTCGTGCTGCACCTGACTGGTTGAAATGCCCCCTGTAGGAGCGAGCTTGCTCGCGAAGATCGCCAACGCTAACGCGCCCCTCCAGGTGTTGCGTGGAGGTTGCAAATTCTTCGCGAGCAAGCTCGCTCCTACAGGTGATCGCGTCACGCAAGACAGCAAGAAAAAACAATAAAAATAAAAGGAGCACTTCATGAAAACAACAATAAAACTGGGCCTTATTGCTTCCTGCCTCACGGTGCCTTTCGGCGCCCAAGCCCTGGAATTTGCCGGGTATTTGCGCAGCGGCGCGGGCACGTCAACGGGCAGCGGCAAGCAGCAATGTTTCCAACTGCCGGGTGCGCAAACCAAGTACCGCTTGGGCAACGAATGCGAGCAGTACGCCGAGCTGGAACTGCGTCAGGATTTGCTGACCCTCGATGACGGTTCGGTGTTCAGCGTCGATGCCATGGCTTCCCTCTATAACAAGTACGACCGTGCCCTGAAGTTCCAGGGTGAAAACAATGGCTCGGCGCGCATGCCGCAGATGTATGCGCAATGGTCCAACCTGCCCAGTCTCAATGGCGGTTCGCTGTGGGCCGGGCGGCGTTACTACAAACGTAACGACATCCATATTTCCGACTTCTACTACTGGAACCAGAGCGCCACCGGTGGCGGGATCGAGGACGTGTTGATCGGCGGCTTGAAATACAGCTACGCCCTGTCGCGCAAGGACAACCTGTACCAGAAGGAGTACGCCACCCGTCACGACTTCAACGTCGCAGGTTTCAAGACCAACCCCGGTGGCGAACTGGAACTTGGCTTGAGCTACATCGCCAAGGCCGGTGGGCGTGACACCAACAGTGGCTGGGCGCTGACGGCGCAGCATGTACAAGCGGCCTTCCTGGGTGGCAAGAACAAGTTTGCCCTGCAGTACGGCGAAGGCCCCGGCACCGGTCTGGGTTACACCGGCAATACCACGTTGGACAAAAGCAGCAAAAGTTACCGCGCCGTGGAGTTCTTTGATTGGCAAGTGACCCCGCGTTTCGGCGGGCAAGTCGAGGCGGTGTACCAGAAAGATGTGCGCCCAGGGCGTCAGGACCAGAACTGGATGTCGCTCGGTGTGCGTCCTGCGTATGCGCTCAGCGAGCAATTCAAACTGGTCACTGAGCTGGGGCACGATCAGGTCGAGGCCACCGGCGGTACGCGCAAATTGAGCAAATTTACCTTCGCCCCGACCTGGTCGCCCAAAGGTCCTGAGTTCTGGGCGCGGCCGGAAGTGCGGTTGTATTACACCTATGCGTCCTGGAACAAAGCGGCCAAGCGTGCGGCCAATGAGCTGGCGGCGGGCTCGGCGTTGTCCGACACCGGCGCCTATGGCACGGCGCGGCATGGGTCGAACGTCGGTGTGCAGGTCGAATATTGGTGGAAGTAAGCCGGGCTCGTGTGGGAGCGGGCTTGCTGTGGCGAGGGAGCTTGCTCCCGCTCGACTGCGCAGCAGTCGCAGGCTTTTGGGGGCGCTTCGCACCCCAGCGCAAGCAAGCTTGCTCGCCACAGCAAGCCCGCTCCCACCTTTGATCTTCGTCATCCTCATCCTTGCATCGACTCAATGATTTTTAAAGAACAACACAAACAGGTGAAGTCATGACCACATCTCAACCCCTGGAACTGCTGGCACCCTTGTCCGGGGGTTTGCTGGCGCTGGATCAGGTCCCCGACCCGGTATTTTCCGGCCGCGTGATTGGCGATGGCCTGTGCATCGACCCCACCTCGCAGACCCTCTGCGCGCCGTTGGCCGGGGTGATCAGCAATATTCAGGACAGCGGACACGCCGTCAGTGTCACCGCCGATAACGGAGTGCAGGTGCTGCTGCATATTGGCCTGGACACCGTGAACCTGGCAGGCCAGGGCTTCACCCGGCTGGTCGAGGAGGGCCAGCGGGTGGAGGCCGGGCAGCCGCTGATCGAGTTCGATGCCGATTATGTGGCGCTCAATGCACGTAGCCTGCTGACCTTGATGCTCATTGTGAGCGGCGAGCCGTTTGTGCCATTGGTGGCCGGTCAGGCGCTGGTGGAGTCCGGCCAGCCTCTGGTGCAGGTCTCACCGGGGCCGATGCCCGCTGAGGTGGACGAGGAAGAGGGCAATGCGCTGTTTTCCAAGCCAGTGACATTGCCCAATGCCAGCGGCCTGCACGCCCGCCCTGCGGCGGTGTTTGCCCAGGCGGCGAAGGGGTTCAGTTCCAGCATTTTCCTGCACAAGCAAACCCTGAGCGCCAATGCCAAGTCGCTTGTGGCGATCATGGCGCTGCAGACCTCCCAGGGCGACAGCGTGCAAGTGAGCGCGGCGGGGGAAGATGCCGAGGCGGCAATCCAGGCGCTGGTGGCGTTGCTGCTCGACGGCTGTGGCGAGACGCTGCCGGTAGCGGTCGAGGCGATCAACGAGCCCGCCACGCCTGCGTCTTCTGCGTCCGTGTTGCGAGGCGTCTGCGCGTCGCCGGGCTCGGCGTTCGGCCAGGTTGTCCAAGTGGCTGAACCGGCGCTTGAGATTCCCGAAGCCGGTGCCGGAGAAACCTTCGAACGTACCGCATTGGCCCGTGGCCTGCGGGCGGCAAACGAGGCGCTGCAAGCGTTGCAGGCCAAGGCGGCCGGCAGTGCCCAGGCCGAGATCTTCCGCGCCCACCAGGAACTGCTCGAAGACCCGACCCTGCTTGAACAAGCCCATAGCCTGCTGGCCGAAGGCAAGAGCGCGGCCTTTGCCTGGAATACGGCCACGGTGGCGACCGCCAGGCTCTTCGAAGGCTTGGGTAAAACGCTGCTGGCTGAGCGTGCGGCGGATTTGGCCGACGTCGGCCAGCGCGTGCTCAAGTTGATCCTGGGGGTGCCGGAGCGTTCCATGGAGCTGCCGGAGTGCGCCATTCTGGTCGCCGAACAATTGACCCCCTCACAAACCGCCGGCCTGGATACCAGCAAAGTGCTGGGCTTCGTCACGGTCGCCGGTGGCGCTACCAGCCACGTGGCCATCCTCGCCCGGGCCCTCGGCCTGCCATCCCTTTGCGGCGTACCCAGTCAAGTATTGGCCTTGGCCAACGGCAAGCGGGTACTGCTCAACGCCGACAAAGGCGAGCTGCAGCTGGAGCCGAACCTGGCTGAAATCGAGCAACTGCAGGCGGTTCGTCAACAGCAAAAGCTACGGCTGCAGCGTGAAGTGGCACAGGCCTCACAGGCGGCGGTCACCCGCGACGGTCACCACGTCGAGGTCACAGCCAACGTCGCCTCATTGCAGGAAGTGGAACAGTCACTGACCCTGGGCGCTGAAGGCGTGGGTCTGCTGCGTTCGGAGTTCCTCTACCTGGAACGCAACCGTGCCCCGAGCGCAGAGGAGCAGGCCGACACCTACAGCGCCATCGCCCGCGCCCTCGGCCCCGAGCGTAATCTGGTGGTACGTACCCTGGATGTGGGCGGCGATAAACCCTTGGCCTATGTGCCGATGGAAAGCGAGACCAACCCATTCCTTGGCCTGCGCGGTATCCGCCTGTGCCTGGAACGCCCCGAACTGCTGCGTGAACAGTTGCGTGCGATTCTTGCCAGTGCAGGCTTGGCGCGGCTGCATATCATGTTGCCGATGGTCAGCCTGCTGTCGGAGCTGCATCTGGCGCGCAAGATGCTCGAAGAAGAGGCGCTGGCCCTCGGGCTGGCCGAGTTACCAAAGCTGGGCATCATGATCGAAGTCCCCAGCGCAGCGCTGATGGCGGATGTGTTTGCGCCCCATGTGGATTTCTTCTCCATCGGCACCAACGACCTGACCCAGTACACCCTGGCCATGGACCGCGACCATCCGCGCCTGGCCAGCCAGGCCGACAGTTTTCACCCGGCCGTCCTGCGCCTGATCGACATCACCGTCAAGGCGGCCCATGCCCATGGCAAGTGGGTGGGCGTATGTGGTGCGCTGGCGTCCGAAACCCTTGCTGTGCCGGCGTTGATCGGCCTGGGTGTGGATGAGCTGTCGGTCAGCGTGCCGCTGATCCCCACCATCAAGGCCACCGTGCGCGAACTGGACCTGCACGACTGCCAGATCATTGCCCGCCAAGTGCTGGGCCTGGAAGAAGCCGACCAAGTGCGCGAGGCCCTGCGCCTGTACCACGCGGCCACCGTTGAAACCTCACCTGTCGTGGAGCACTGAGCATGTTCGAGAAATTGCAGCGGGCGTTCTGGAAAGCCCTGACGCCTGATTTGGTGGCCGAGACGGTCGCACCGACGACGCCGAGCCTGTTGTCGGCCGATGTGGTGAGTGCATTGGGCGGGGAGGGGAACGTCACGTCACAGCAGCGCGTGGCACTCACGCGGGTGCGGGTGCAGTTGCGGGAGGCGGGGCGTTTGGATGAGTCGGCGTTAAAGGCAGCGGGTATACCGGCAGTGATGGTGTTGACGGGTGGGGTAGTCCATCTGCTCACCGGCCTATAAGGCGACGATGATCACATGTGGGAGCCGGGCTTGCCCGCGATAGCGGTGTGTCAGGCGCCGACTACCTTGACTGTCAGGCCGCTATCGCGGGCAAGCCCGGCTCCCACAGGGATTTGCAGTGTGCGGGCTGCCGTGATCAGAGTTGTGGGGTGTCTTGTGGCGGCTTGGTCTTGTCCACGCCCGGCACATGCAGGTTGCCTTCCACCACCTGGTTGCCCTCCAGCTGCGGCTGGGTCACCCAGGTAAGAATGTCGTAGTAACGTCGAATGTTCGCCACAAAATGCACCGGCTCGCCGCCGCGGGCGTAGCCGTAGCGGGTCTTGCTGTACCACTGCTTCTGCGACAGGCGTGGCAGCATCTTCTTCACGTCCAGCCACTTGTTCGGGTTCAGGCCTTCTTTCTTCGCCAGGAGGCGCGCGTCGTCCAGGTGGCCGGTGCCTACGTTGTAGGCGGCGAGGGCGAACCAGGTGCGGTCGGGTTCGGCGATCTTGTCGTCCAGCTCATCCTTGATCCGGGCCAGGTACTTGGCGCCGCCCATGATGCTCTGCTTGGGGTCAAGGCGGTTGGACACGCCCATGGCTTGCGCGGTGTTCTGGGTCAGCATCATCAGGCCGCGCACGCCGGTCTTGGACGTGACCGTGGGTTGCCACAGCGATTCCTGATAACCAATGGCTGCCAGTAAACGCCAATCGACTTTCTCGGCCTTGGCATAGGCGCGAAAGTGTTTCTCGTACTTGGGCAGGCGTTGTTGCAAGTGCTGGGCAAAGGTGTAGGCGCCGACATAGCCGAGGACATCGACGTGCCCGTAGTAGCGGTCCTTCAGGCGTTGCAAGGTGCCATTCTTCTCGACCTTGTCCAGGTAACTGTTGATCTCGTTTAGCAGGCTGTTGTCGTCGCCTGCTGCCACGGCCCAGCTTTGATTGCTGGCATTGCCGAGGTCGAAGGCCACGCGCACGTTGGGGAAGTACACCTGGTTCATGGCCACTTCGTTGGAGTCCACCAGGGTCAGGTCGATTTGCCCTTCGTCGACCATGCGCAGCAAATCCACCACTTCAACGGCGTCGGATTCTTCGTACTCGATGGCCGGGTTCTGTTTTTTCAGCGCCGCCAGTTGCTCGGCGTGGGTGCTGCCCTTGAGCACCATGATCTTCTTGCCCACCAGGTCGGCGGCGTTGGTGGGGCGCGATTGGCCGTTGCGGTAGATAATCTGTGGGGTGACTTCAAGGTACGGGTGGGAGAAGCGCACCTGCTGCTGGCGCTGGTCGCTGCTCACCAGGCCGGCGGCGGCGAGTACCGGGCCGTTGGGTTTGCCCAGCCGGCTGAACAGGTCGTCGAGGTTGTCGGCCGTCTCGATTTCCAGCTTCACCCCCAGGTCGTCGGCAAAGCGCTTGACCAGTTCGTATTCGAAGCCGGTTTCACCGTTGCGATCCTGGAAATACGTAGCGGGACTGTTGCGAGTGACCACCCGCAATACGCCATCCTCCTTGATTCGCTCCAGTGTGCTGGGTTTATCAACACAGGCACTGAGCATCAGGAAGAGCAAGGTGGCGATGAGCCATTTGGCGCATCGCAGGCGCGAAACAGTTGGGAAGAACATCTGCGCAGTATACGCAAACGGCTCACGGCGCCATATCTCGACAGCGGCGCACTTGTCTGCTAGCCAGCGTAAAACTGTGCTGCAGCCCGCAGAAACGGGGCTTGGCGAGCGATTGTGACGGTTAAAATAACTGCGCCCAATACCCTGGATAACGCCGTAACTGCAGGCAAAGCGTGCCAACTGACGTTCGGCGGCGGCCACCGGTAGCGTTTCGGGTGCCGTTGGCGAAGGTTTACGCTAGAATGCACGGCCTCAAAGCACACCCCTTCCCGAGGCTGTCCCGAAGATGTTGATCCTGCGCGGCGCTCCTGCCCTTTCTGCCTTTCGCCACAGCAAACTCCTTGAGCAACTGAGCCAGAAGGTTCCAGCTGTTACAGGCCTGTACGCTGAATTTGCTCACTTCGCCGACGTAACCGGCGTCTTGACCGCCGACGAACAGCAAGTGCTGGCACGCCTTCTGAAGTACGGCCCAAGCGTTCCCGTTCAAGAGCCGACTGGCCGCTTGTTCCTGGTTCTGCCACGGTTCGGCACCATCTCGCCCTGGTCGAGCAAGGCCAGCGACATCGCCCGCAACTGCGGCCTGGATAAAATCCAGCGCCTGGAGCGTGGGATCGCCTTCTACGTCGCCGGGCAGTTCAGCGACGCCGAGGCCGAGCTGATCGCCAGCAGCCTGCACGACCGCATGACCCAAATCATCGTCAGCCAGCTGGAACAGGCTGCCGGCCTGTTCAGCCATGCCGAACCCAAGCCGCTCACCGCGATTGACGTGCTGGGCGGTGGCCGCGCCGCCCTCGAGAAGGCCAACACCGAGCTGGGCCTGGCCCTGGCCGAAGACGAGATCGACTATCTGGTCAACGCCTTCACCGGCTTGAAGCGCAACCCCCACGACATCGAACTGATGATGTTCGCCCAGGCCAACTCCGAGCACTGCCGTCACAAGATCTTCAACGCCAGTTGGGACATCGATGGCCAAAGCCAGGAAAAAAGCCTGTTCGGCATGATCAAGAACACCTACGTGATGCACAGCGAAGGCGTTTTGTCGGCTTATAAGGACAACGCCTCGGTCATCGTCGGCTCCGTCGCCGGTCGCTTCTTCCCGGATCCGGAAACCCGCCAGTACGGCGCGGTGCAGGAGCCGGTGCACATCCTGATGAAGGTTGAAACCCACAACCACCCGACCGCGATTGCCCCGTTCCCGGGCGCAGCCACCGGTTCGGGCGGCGAAATCCGTGACGAAGGCGCCACCGGCCGTGGTGCCAAGCCCAAGGCGGGCCTCACCGGTTTCACCGTGTCCAACCTGCAGATCCCGGGCTTCGAACAGCCGTGGGAAGTGCCGTACGGCAAGCCTGAGCGCATCGTCACCGCGCTGGACATCATGATCGAAGGCCCGCTGGGCGGCGCCGCGTTCAACAACGAATTCGGGCGCCCGGCGCTCACCGGTTACTTCCGGACCTTCGAGCAGTCCATCACCACCCCGCGTGGCGATGAAGTGCGCGGCTACCACAAGCCGATCATGTTGGCTGGCGGTATGGGCAACATCCGTGAAGAACACGTCAAGAAAGGCGAGATTCTGGTCGGCTCCAAGCTGATCGTGCTCGGCGGCCCGGCGATGCTGATCGGCCTGGGCGGCGGTGCGGCCTCTTCCATGGCCACCGGCACCAGCTCGGCCGACCTGGACTTCGCTTCCGTACAGCGCGAAAACCCTGAGATGGAGCGCCGCTGCCAGGAAGTCATCGACCGTTGCTGGCAGTTGGGTGACAAGAACCCGATCAGCTTCATCCACGACGTCGGCGCCGGTGGTTTGTCCAACGCCTTCCCGGAACTGGTCAACGATGGCGACCGTGGTGGCCGTTTCGAACTGCGCAACATTCCAAACGACGAGCCGGGCATGGCCCCGCACGAAATCTGGAGCAACGAATCCCAGGAACGCTACGTACTGGCCGTTGGCCCTGAAGACTTCGCACGCTTCCAGGCCATCTGCGAACGCGAGCGTTGCCCGTTTGCCGTGGTCGGCGAAGCCACTGCCGAGCCGCAGCTGACGGTTACAGATAGCCACTTCGGTAACAGCCCGGTGGACATGCCGTTGGAAGTGCTGCTGGGCAAAGCCCCGCGTATGCACCGTTCGGCCAACCGTGAAGCTGAACTGGGCGATGATTTCGACCCAAGCACGCTGGACTTGGCCAACAGCATCGAACGCGTGCTGCACCACCCGGCCGTGGCGAGCAAAAGCTTTTTGATCACCATCGGCGACCGCACCATCACCGGCCTGGTGGCTCGTGACCAAATGGTCGGCCCTTGGCAAGTACCGGTGGCTGACGTTGCCGTCACCGCCACCAGCTTTGACGTGTACACCGGTGAAGCCATGGCCATGGGCGAGCGCACACCGCTGGCCCTGCTGGACGCTCCGGCGTCGGGCCGCATGGCCATTGGTGAAACCCTCACCAACATCGCGGCCTCGCGTATCGGCAAGCTGTCCGACATCAAACTGTCGGCCAACTGGATGTCCGCTGCCGGCCACCCGGGTGAAGATGCGCGCCTGTACGACACGGTCAAAGCCGTCGGCATGGAGCTGTGCCCGGAACTGGGTATCACCATTCCGGTGGGCAAGGACTCCATGTCCATGGCTACCCGCTGGAACGAAGACGGCACCGACAAGAGCGTGACTTCGCCGCTGTCGCTGATCGTTACCGGTTTCGCGCCGGTCACTGACATCCGCCAGACCCTGACCCCGCAACTGCGCATGGACAAGGGCACCACCGACCTGATCCTGATCGACCTGGGCCGTGGCCAGAACCGCATGGGCGCCTCGATCCTGGCGCAAACCCACGGCAAGCTGGGCAAGCAGGCCCCGGACGTCGATGACGCCGAAGACCTCAAAGCCTTCTTCGCCGTGATCCAGGGCCTGAACGCCGACGGCCACCTGTTGGCTTACCACGACCGTTCCGACGGTGGTTTGCTGACCAGCGTTGTCGAAATGGCCTTCGCCGGTCACTGCGGCCTGAACATCGTGCTCGACAGCGTTGCCGAGGATGCTGCCGAAATCAACGGCATCCTGTTCAACGAAGAGTTGGGTGCAGTGATTCAGGTGCGTCAGGACGCTACCCCAGACGTGCTCGCGCAGTTCAGCGCCGCTGGCCTGGCCGAGTGCGTGGCGGTGATTGGCCAGCCGATCAACAACGGCGAAGTCAATATCTCCTTCAACGGCGACACGGTCTTTACCGGTCAGCGCCGCTTGCTGCAACGCCAGTGGGCCGAGACCAGCTACCAGATCCAGCGTCTGCGCGACAACGCCGACTGCGCCGAGCAGGAGTTCGACGTGATCCTGGAAGAAGACAACCCGGGCCTGAGCACCATGCTCAGCTTCGACGTCAACCAGGACATCGCCGCGCCTTACATCAAGAAGGGCATTCGCCCACAGGTTGCCGTACTGCGTGAGCAGGGCGTCAACGGCCAGGTGGAAATGGCAGCAGCGTTCGACCGCGCCGGCTTCAATGCGATCGACGTGCACATGAGCGACATCCTCGCCGGTCGCGTTGACCTCAACGAGTTCAAAGGCCTGGTTGCCTGCGGTGGTTTCTCCTACGGCGACGTGCTGGGTGCCGGTGAAGGCTGGGCCAAGTCGGCCCTGTTCAACAGCCGTGCCCGCGACGCGTTCCAGGGCTTCTTCGAACGCAACGACAGCTTCACCCTGGGTGTGTGCAACGGTTGCCAGATGATGTCCAACCTCAGCGAACTGATCCCGGGCAGCGAGTTCTGGCCGCACTTTGTGCGTAACCGTTCCGAGCAGTTCGAAGCCCGTGTCGCCATGGTGCAGGTGCAGGAGTCCAACTCGATCTTCCTGCAGGGCATGGCCGGTTCGCGCATGCCAATCGCCATCGCCCACGGTGAGGGCCACGCCGAATTCAGCAGCGAAGAAGCGCTGCTCGAAGCCGACCTGTCCGGCACCGTAGCCCTGCGTTTCGTCGACAACCACGGCAAGGTCACCGAAAGCTACCCGGCCAACCCGAACGGCTCGCCACGCGGGATCACCGGCCTTACCAGCCGCGACGGTCGCGTTACCATCATGATGCCGCACCCGGAACGCGTATTCCGCGCCGTGCAAAACTCGTGGCGCCCGGAAGAGTGGAGCGAAGACGGCGCCTGGATGCGCATGTTCCGCAACGCTCGCGTGTGGGTGAACTAAGGCCGTGTACAAGCTCGCCTTCTTCGTGCCCGACAGCCATGTGGAGACGGTAAAAACCGCCGTCTTCACCGCTGGCGGCGGGCGCATCGGCGACTACGACAGCTGCGCCTGGCAAGTGCTGGGCCAGGGCCAATTCCGCGCGTTGGACGGTAGTCAGCCGTTTATCGGGCAGGTGGGCCAGGTTGAAGTGGTTGAAGAGTGGAAGGTTGAGTTGGTGGTGGCAGATGAATTGATCGTGGCCGCTGTGGCTGCTTTGAAACTCAGTCACCCGTATGAGACTCCGGCGTATGAGGTGTGGCAGTTGGCGGATTTTTGATTCGTGGGCTGTATAAACAAGAAACCCGCTGGGCCCGTTTGGTCAGCGGGTTTTTTGTTGGTTTTAAGTGCCAATCGCAGGCAAGCCAGCTCCCACATTTGACCCCGTTGTCAGACCGTACATCAATCCCATGTGGGAGCTGGCTTGCCTGCGATGGCGTCGGCGCAAGCGCCTCAGAACTTTCCGACAAGCCTTTCAGGTTGTCCGTCGGAACTCGCACAACTAACCTTCTCGAGTCGCTGCCAATTCAGTGACCGGGACTGCAAGCCTGAAAAGTCACTAGGAGCCTATTCCATATGGAGTTTAATGATGATCAGCGACAACTTGCTAACTGGTTCAATCTCATCTCAAGCCGAGTCCCGCCAAGCTGGTGATTCACCGTCCGACCAGATCTTCACCGTACTACCCAGTCTGAACACCGAAACCCTGCTCGCCAATGCCTCCCAAGACCTGGCATCCGTACAGGCACTGGCGGGTAATCTGGCTTTTGAAATCGACGGCCCGCACCGTGATGCGGTGCTGGGGATTCATCGGATGGTAGAGGGTATTCAGTTGATGGTGGATCGAGTACTGGATCTACACGAAGTACCCACCAGTAACTGAATACACCACACTCTGTGGCGAGGGAGCTTGCTCCCGCTGGAGTGCGAAGCGCTCCCAGGATTTTTGGGGCCGCTGCGCAGCCCAGCGGGAGCAAGCTCCCTCGCCACAGGGGAAATCAGGCGTTGATCCGGCGAGTCACCAACCGCTCCAACGCTTCACCCAACCCCGACGCCTTGTCACCCATCAACAGGTGCCAAACACCGCTCTCAAGCTGACTCACACCCTGGCAACCGAGCGCAGTGAGCTGAGCCTCAGACAACCGCGAATCATCCCCCAATTCCACCCGCAGCCGGGTCATCGCCACCGCTTCCAGATGCCGTACATTCCCCCGGCCACCCAGCGCATTCAGCCATTTCGCGGCCTCCTGCACATTCACCGTCACCGGCTTATCCACAGGTGCAACCGCTACAGGCGCTGCTGCAACAAACCCTGGCATCGCCAAGCGAATTTCATCAGCGATGCTATCGGCCATCGGCCCAACCACCACCTGCAAACTCCCGCCGTTACCCGGCCGCACCACAGCCATGGCACCCAGCGCTTTCAACTCTGCATCCACCGCCTTGTTGCGATCCACCATGTCCAGGCGCAGCCGCGTGGTACAAGCACCGACACTCAGCAGATTCTCAGCACCACCCAACGCCTGGATATAAGCCGTCGCACACTGGTTATCGCTCATCGCTTCAGCCTGCACCACCTGGATGTCTTCACGGCCCGGCGTCTTCAGGTTGAAGCGGCGGATGCAGTAGCTGAACACCGTGTAGTAGATCACCGAGTAGGCCAGGCCTACCGGTACCACCAACCAGCCATTGGTGGACTTGCCCCAGCCCAGCACCATGTCGATAAACCCACCGGAGAAGGTAAAGCCCAGGTGGATATTCAGCAGGTCGGTGACCGCCATCGACAGGCCGGTGAGCAGCGCGTGAATCAGGTACAGGAAGGGCGCCAGGAACATGAAGGCAAATTCAATCGGCTCGGTCACCCCGGTGAGGAACGAGGTCAGCGCCATCGACAGGAAGATCCCGCCCATCACTTTGCGCCGCTCAGGCAAAGCATTGCGGTACATCGCCAGACACGCCGCGGGCAAGCCGAACAGCATCACCGGGAACATGCCGGTCATGAACTGGCCGCCTTTGGGGTCGCCGGCAAAGTAGCGGGTCAGGTCGCCCGTGACCACCGCGCCGGTTACCGGGTCGGTGAAGCTGCCGAACACGAACCACGCCATATTGTTGAGGATGTGATGCAAGCCAGTGACGATCAGCAGGCGGTTGAACACGCCAAACACGAACGCACCGAGGCTGCCGCTTTCCATCAACAGCACGCCGAAGCTGTTGATGCCGTGCTGGATCGGGGGCCAGATCAGGCCGAAAATCACGCCCAGGCCCACCGCGCTGAACCCGGTGACAATCGGCACAAACCGCCGCCCACCGAAGAACGCCAGGTATTCCGGCAACTTGATGTCCTTGAAGCGGTTGTACAGCCCACCGGCCATCAAGCCGCTGGCGATACCGGCGAGCATGCCCATGTTGATGGTGGTGTCCATCACCTTGAGCGTGGAGATCATCACCAGGTAACCAATCGCCCCGGCCAGGCCCGCAGTGCCGTTGTTGTCACGGGCAAAACCCACGGCGATGCCGATGGCGAAGATCAGCGCCAGGTTGGCGAAGATCGCCTGGCCGGCGTCGTGCATCACCGCGATGTTGAGCAAGTCGGTGTCGCCCAGGCGCAGCAGCAGGCCGGCGATCGGCAGGATCGCGATCGGCAGCATCAAGGCGCGGCCCAGGCGTTGCAGGCCTTCGATAAAGTGTTGGTACATGGCGTGTCTCCCTATTCTTGTTGTTTTCAGCTCAGCGGCCAGTGGTGTTGACAGGCTTGGCGAACGGCCTTGGCGCTGCTCAGGTTGAGCAGTTCCTGGCTCAGCTGCCGGCATTGCGCCGCGTCCAGATGGCGAACGCGGTCTTTGATCTCTCCGATCTGCGGCGGGCTTACCGACAGCTCGGTGACGCCCAGGCCGACCAGTACCGGCGTGGCCAGCGGGTCCGACGCCAGGGCACCGCACACGCCGACCCAACGCCCGTGCTTCGCCGCACCGGCGCAGGTGTGCGCGATCAGTCGCAGCAAGGCCGGGTGCAGCGCATCGACGCGCGCGGCCAAGCCTGCGTGGTCGCGGTCCATGGCCAGGGTGTACTGGGACAGGTCATTGGTGCCGATGGACAAAAAGTCCGCATGTTCGGCCAGCTGTTCAGCCATCAGCGCAGCGGCGGGCACTTCGATCATCACCCCCAGTTCGGGGCGCTGGCTCAAACCCAACTCGGCGCACAGTTCATCCAGGCGCTGGCGAATCTGCAGCAGTTCATCCACCTCGCTGACCATCGGCAACAGGATGCGACAACGCGCCAGCGGCGAGACTTGCAGCAGGGCACGCAGTTGCTGGTCGAGCAATTCCGGACGCACTTGGGCCATGCGAATGCCGCGCAGGCCCAACACCGGGTTGGCCTCGATCGGTAGCGGCAAATAGTCGAGCTGCTTGTCGCCGCCCACGTCGATGGTGCGGATGATCACCGACTTGTCGCCCATGGCATCCAATACGGCTTGATAAGCCTGACGCTGTTCCTGCTCATCCGGCGCGGTACGGCGGTCGACGAAGAGGAATTCGGTGCGTAGAAGGCCGACGCCATCGGCACCGTTTTCAAACGCCACTTGGGCCTCGCTGCTGGAGGCAACATTGGCGGCGATTTCAATGTTCACACCGTCGCGGGTGCGTGCCGGTTGTTGCGCCTGGGCCTGTTGCTGCTGGCGACGCAGTTTTTGCGCGTCGCGTATCTGGTGCACTTCAGCATGGCGCGCATCGGTAGGGGCCAGTTCCAGGCGGCCATTGATGGCGTCCAGCACCACGCGCTGGCCCTGAGGCACATCCAATACCTCGGCACCGAGGGCGACCACGCAGGGTAAGCCTTTCCCCCGAGCAAGTATCGCGACGTGGGAGGTGGCGCCGCCTTCGGCCATGCAGATACCGGCGGCCTGCTGTTCACTCAGTTGCAGCAAGTCTGACGGGGTCAGTTCATGGGCGCTGACAATCGATCCGGCGGGTAACTCAAAGTGCCAGGCCTCACCCAGCAAGGCCCGCAATACGCGTTGTTGCAGGTCGCGAAGATCGTTGGCGCGCTCGGCAAACAACGGCTTGCCCAACGCCAACAGCACGGCGCACTGGGCCTGGATCGCATCACGCCAGGCGTGGGTGGCAGCGCTGCCGTGGGCGATGGCGTCGGTGGCCGCTTCCAGCAGCGCCGGGTCTTCGAGCAGTGCAAGGTGAGCGGCGAAGATGTCTTCTTCCTCGACATTCTTGCGTTGGCGGGCATGCTCGAGGGTGCTGCGGATTTCGTCACGCACCTGCTCCAGTGCCGTGTCGAGGCGCTGCTGTTGTTCGTCGGCGCTATGGTTACCGGTGTCTTCGGGCAGCTCGATGCCGGACAGGCGGAACAGTGGCCCGCACACCAGGCCGGGTGCTGCACACACGCCTTGCAGCACATCGGCTTCCACACTGGCGCGACGTGGCGCAGCAGTGGCTACCGGGGCGTGATGGGCTTCGCTGACCGCCACGGATAGCGCCGCGACCAGCCCTTGCAACGCCGCCTCTGCGTCTTGGCCACGGCAACTCACCCGCACTTCGTCGCCTTCGCCGATGCCCAGTCCCATCAAGCCAATCAGGCTGTCGCACGACGCCGATTTATCAGCGAAGTGCAGGTGCGACTGGCTGCTGAAACCCTGGGCGGTCTTGCGGATCAGGGCGGCAGGGCGTGCATGCAAACCGCCTCGATGGGTAATGCGTACGCTGGCGCTGGCCTCGAAGCTGGAGTTATCCACAGCTGCTTGGGCGGTGGCGGTGGTGCGCGCAGCAATCTGCAACAACGGCTCACCGATCTTGACCGTCTTCAGCGCCACGGGCGTCAGCTCAAAGCGCTCACTGTTGGTCAGGATGATCAAGCTCACCAGGCTCTTGCACTGGCGCGCAATGCGGTCCAGATCAAACTGCACCAACGGCTGACCCTCGCTCACCCGTGCGCCTTCCTTCACCAGCAAGGCAAAGCCTTCGCCATTGAGCTCCACGGTGTCGATGCCCACATGCATCAGCATCTCAGCACCGTTATCGGCGCGGATGGTCAGGGCGTGCCCGGTGCGGGCGACGTGGATGATCACGCCGTCACAGGGCGCGTGCAGGCAGTCGTTCAACGGGTCGATAGCGAGACCGTCGCCCATGGCGCCGCTGGCGAACACTTCGTCGGGGACGCGGTTCAGGGCCAGCACCGGCCCACTCAAGGGGGCGCTAAGGGTCAATGGATTATTGTTGTTGGGCATGGGCACGGTACTCATCAGGAAAACGCCGCTTTAGTGCGTGCGGGTGACTTTGCTCAGGTGGCGCGGCTGGTCCGGGTCCATGCCCCGTGCCTCAGCAAGGCCTGCGGCCATCACGTAGAAGCTCTGGATAGCCAGGATCGGGTCCAGGCTCGGGTGTTCGGCGCGGCTCAGCGTCAGGTCGCGTTCGGCGATATCGTCCGGCGCAGCCAGCAACACGCGAGCACCGCGTTGGCGCATATCGGCGGCCAGGCTCAGCAGGCCGGCCTGCTCGGCGCCGCGGGGGGCGAACACCAGTAGGGGGTAGTTCTCGTCGATCAAGGCCATCGGCCCGTGGCGCACTTCGGCGCTGCTGAAGGCTTCGGCCTGGATCGCCGAGGTTTCCTTGAGCTTGAGCGCGGCTTCCTGGGCGATGGCAAACCCGGCGCCACGGCCGATCACCATCAAGCGCTGGCTGCCTTTGAGGGCGTCGACGGCCAGGCGCCAATCCTGTCTGGCGGCGTCACGCAGGCCCTCGGGCAAGGCCTGACAGGCTTGCAGCAAGTCGGCTTCTTGATTCCAGTGGCCGATCAACTGTGCACTGGCGCTGAGGGTGGCGATAAAGCTCTTGGTGGCGGCCACGCTGAGTTCCGGCCCGGCGCACAGCGGCACGTGGAACTCGCAGGCGGCTTCCAGCGGTGAGTCTTCGGCATTGACCAGGGAGATGCTCAAGGCACCACGCTTGCGCAACAAGCGCAGACTGTTGACCAGGTCCGGGCTCTGCCCCGATTGGGAGAAACCAAACGCTACCTGGCCGCTGACTTTCATCGGCGCCTGCAACAGGGTCACCACCGACATCGGCAGCGACGCCACCGGAATGCCCACGTGTTGCATGGCCAGGTAGGCGAAGTAACTGGCGGCGTGGTCGGAGCTGCCGCGGGCGATGGTCATCGCCACTTGCGGCGGCTGGCGGCGCAGGCGGCCGGCGACTTCTTCCAGCATCGGGTCCAGGCGCTGCAGTTGGGCCGCGACGGCGTCGCAGGAGGCCAGGGCCTCTTCAAGCATTTTTGAAGTCAATGGTTTCTCCTTCGACCATTACGTCGGTGAGTGTCAGGGAGCGGTCCAGACGCACGCAGTCGGCAAAGCTGCCCGGTTGCAGGCGGCCGCGTTCTTCCAGGCCCAGGTAGTCCGCAGGAAATTGCGACAGGCGTTGTGAGGCTTCACTGATTGGCAGGCCGATTTTCACCAGGTTGCGCAGCGCCTGATCCATGGTCAGCGTGCTGCCGGCCAGGGTGCCGTCGGCCAGGCGCACTCCGCCCAGGCATTTGGTCACGGTGTGGCTGCCCAGCTTGTACTCTCCGTCGGGCATGCCGGCGGCGGCGGTGGAGTCGGTGACGCAATACAGGCACGGGATCGAGCGCAGGGCCACGCGCATGGCGCCGGGGTGCACGTGCAGCAAGTCCGGGATCAGCTCGGCGTACTGGGCGTGGGCCAGCGCGGCGCCGACGATGCCGGGTTCGCGGTGATGCAGCGGGCTCATGGCGTTGTACAAATGGGTGAAACTGGTGGCGCCAGCGGCCAGGGCGGCAACGCCTTCTTCATAGCTGCCCAGGGTGTGGCCGATCTGCATGCGCACGCCGCGTTGGCTGAGGGCGCGAATCAGGCCGTCGTGGCCGGCGATTTCCGGGGCGATGGTGATCACCCGGATTGGCGCCAGGCGCAGGTAGGCTTCCACTTCTTGCATCAACGCGGTGTGGGCGAAGTTGGGTTGGGCGCCGAGTTTTCCCGGATTGATGTAGGGGCCTTCCAGGTGCACGCCGAGTACGCGGGCGCTGCCGGCTGGCCGCTGTTCGCAGAACGTGCCGAGCTCACCGAGCACGCGGGAAATTTCTTCCACCGGCGCCGTCATGGTGGTGGCCAGCAGCGAGGTGGTGCCAAAACGCACGTGGGTACGGGTAATGGTCTCGAAGGCGCTCGCACCTTCCATGATGTCGGCGCCGCCACCGCCATGCACATGCAGGTCGATAAAGCCCGGCAACAGGTAGGGCAGGTCGTTGTCGGCCGGGTCGCACGGCGTGCCGTCAATGGCGACAACCTTGCCGTGCTCATGCACCAAGCGACCACGCATCCAGCCGCTGGGCGTGAGGATATTGTCTTCAGTCATGGGCAGTTCTCTAAGTTCGCATTCAGGCGGAGTAGTCATGGCGGCGCAGCTCTGCGACAAAGTCGTAGTAGTCGTTGCGGCAGTAGGTGTCGGTGATCTCAATCGGCGTGTTGTCGGCGGTGTAGCCCACGCGGGTCATCAGCAGCATGGCGGTGCCGGGGGCGATGCCGACCAGCGCGGCGAACTCATCCGAGGCATTGATCGCCTGGATATGCTGCAAGGCGCGCACGATGGGCTTGCCGATGCTTTCCAAGTATTCGTACAACGAATTGCCGATGGCCTGGGGATGGGGCAGCACCGAGGCCGGCATGGCGGTCATTTCAATCGCCATCACCGTGTCGTCGGCTTTGCGCAGGCGCTTGAGGCGCGCCACTTTGTCGGTGGGCGACAGGCCCAGGCGGATCAGTTCTTCATGGGTCGGCGGGGTGATGTCGCGCTCCAGCCACTGAGACGTCGGCACAAACCCCTTGAGCCGCAGCATCTCGCTGAACCCCGACAGGCGCGACAAGGGTTGTTCCAGGCGCGGCGTGATGAAAGTGCCGGAGCCTTGGCTGCGACGGATCAGCCCTTGAGCCAGCAACACTTCCAGCGCTTTACGGGCGGTGACCCGCGAGATGCTCAATTGCTCGCTGAGGGCGCGTTCCGAAGGCAGGGCCTGTTCGGATTTCCACTGGCCGGCATGGATCGCTGCTTCAAGGCTGCGGGCCAGTTGCAGGTACAGCGGCGTGGATTGCTTGTCGTCGGGGCGCAGGGCCAGGATGGGATTCATCTGTCAGGTTTCCGATGCGTTATTGGAATGTTGTCGCCCGGTAATGGCCGAAAACTAATACCACTTAAATACCATGTCAATGCTGCCAAAACGGTGAAAATCCCGGTTTCAGGGCACTTTAATGGGGCTTGGTATCAAGTGGTATTGGAGAGGTCTTTGTGGCGCGCACAAGTGCAGGGTCCCGCGCGGTGAACTGGTATTCACCGGCAGGCGCTGCCTGGGGCAGGAATTATTTTCGAATTATTTTACGAACGGCACGCGATTACGGCCGAATCTCGATGAGGGTGCCGTCTTTGACCAGGTTCCACACTTCGCGCATATCCACATTGCGCATGCCGATGCAGCCGTCGGTCCAGTCCAGGGTGTGGAACCACTGTTCCGGGTAGTCTTCGGTGTCGGGGGTGCCGTGGATCATGATCATGCTGCCCGGCTTTACGCCTTCGCGGCGGGCGCGGGCGGCGTCGCTGATGTTCGGGTAGGAAATGTGCATGGCCAGGTTGAAGCGGTCGCTGGTCTTGCGCCAGTCGATCCAGTAGAGGCCTTCGGGCGTGCGGCGGTCACCTTCGATCAGCTTGTGGCCCTTGGGGTTCTTGCCCAGGGAGATGCGATAGGTCTTGAACGGCTTGCCGTCGTTGATCAGCTGCAGCTGGTGGGCGGACTTGAGCACCAGGACTTTCTCGACCGTTTTACCGCCAAGGGTTTGCACCGTGGAGGCCGGGGACAGCGTGGCGAACGACAGGCAGATCAGAGCAAGCAACCAACGCATTGAAACGGTATCCCTTTGGCGACATTGGCCGGCTTGTTATTGGGCGGGCTTGGACAGCGGTGGCACAGATTCGCTACGTACCGGGTATGCCTGTTGGCGACGGTCAGCGAAGAAGCATTCTAAGGTACGCCCGACCGTGCGGAAAGCCAGCTCGGACCAAGGGATATCGGCTTCGTCGAACAGCCTCACTTCCAGGCTTTCCTGGCCAGCGGCAAAGTCCAGGTCGATCAGTTCGGCGCGGTAGAAGATATGCACCTGGCTGATGTGCGGCACATTGATCAGGGTATAGAGGCTCAGGTTGCGCACCCGGGCGCAGGCTTCTTCCAGGGTTTCACGCATGGCCGCCTGCTCGACGGTTTCGCCGTTTTCCATAAAGCCTGCGGGCAGGGTCCAGTAACCCAGGCGTGGCTCGATGGCGCGGCGGCACAACAGCACTTGGTCGCCCCATACCGGCAGGGTACCGGCGACAATATTGGGGTTCTGGTAATGAATGGTCGAGCAGTGGTCGCATACATAGCGCAGGCGTGCGTCGCCTTCGGGAATGCGTTGGGTCACCGGTTTGCCGCACTGGCTGCAGAAATTCATGCTGGGGTTCCTGGACAATGGGCACATCTTGGCTTGGTGCCGGGCGTTCCTGCAAGTTGTCGTTTAGCGACAGCCCTGCGGTTTTGGGGTTGGGCGCGTGCACGCTTTGGTGCATGATGCAAGGTAGCCAACAGACCGAGATGACTCATGCTGGACGAGCTACTTCGCCGGGTAAGCAACCACACCCCCCATACCCTGGAAACCGACGGGCGTTTCCCCGAGGCTGCGGTGCTGGTGCCGATTACCCGCAGTGACGAACCCGAGCTGATCCTGACCCTGCGCGCCAGCGGCCTGTCGACCCACGGTGGCGAAGTGGCCTTTCCCGGCGGGCGCCGCGACCCTGAAGACCCGGACCTGATCTTTACCGCCTTGCGCGAAGCCGAAGAAGAAATAGGCCTGCCGCCGGGACTGGTTGAAGTCATCGGCCCGTTGAGCCCGCTGATTTCCCTGCACGGCATCCGCGTAACGCCGTATGTGGGCGTGATCCCCGATTACGTTGAATACCTGGCCAACGACGCTGAAATCGCCGCTGTCTTCAGTGTGCCCCTGGAGTTTTTCCGCCAGGACCCGCGCGAACATACCCACCGCATCGATTACCAGGGCCGCAGTTGGTATGTGCCAAGCTACAGGTTCGGCGAATACAAGATCTGGGGGCTGACGGCGATCATGATTGTCGAGCTGATCAACCTGCTCTATGACGATGCCAAGATCAGCCTGCACCAGCCGCCCAAAAGTTTTATCAATATCTAAGCCATCGCATGAATGGCAAGCCGTGAGGGAAAACCATGAAATACCGCCTGGGCGACGCCCGCGTCGAGACGCATCCCAACAGTTGGGTCGCACCCAATGCCACGCTGGTAGGCAAGGTCAAGCTGGAGGAGGGCGCCAACGTCTGGTTCAACGCGGTGTTGCGCGGCGATAACGAGCTGATCCTGATCGGCAAGAACAGCAACGTGCAGGACGGCAGCGTGATGCACACCGACATGGGTTACCCGCTGACCCTCGGCACCGGCGTGACCATCGGCCATAACGCCATGCTGCACGGCTGCACCGTTGACGACTACAGCCTGATCGGTATTAACGCAGTGGTGCTCAACGGCGCCAAGATTGGCAAGCATTGCATCATCGGCGCCAACTCGCTGATCGGTGAAGGCAAGGAAATCCCCGATGGCTCGCTGGTCATGGGCTCGCCAGGCAAAGTGGTGCGTGAGCTGACCGAGGCGCAGAAGCGGATGCTCGAAGCCAGCGCTGCGCACTATGTGCATAACTCGCAGCGTTACGCGCGGGATCTGGTTGAGCAGGAAGAATGAGTACGGTTGAACGGCCTGTTGCCTCGCCGTGCGTGAGTATTTGCGCACTGGACGACGACGATATCTGCACCGGCTGTCAGCGCAATGTGGATGAGATTACGCGCTGGAGCCGCATGGACAACGCCGAGCGCCGGCTGGTGCTGGGGTTGTGCCATGAGCGGGCGGTGGCGAGTGGGATAGTGTGGATGACCCCTGGGAAATCTGGCGCCTGACAGGCCGCCATCGCAGGCAAGCCAGCTCCCACCCTTGATGTGTGAGTACCTTCAAATGTGGGAGCTGGCTTGCCTGCGATGAGGCCCTGCCAGACGACATCCTTGTAATTGTGTACCCTGTGCGGCATTGCCCACAGGTCCATCCTCCATGTTTTTCCTGATCGCCTATATCAGCAGCGTCGTACTGATCAACTTCGCCTTCTCCACCGCCCCACACCTGGACGTCATCTGGTCCGCCTGGGGTGGCCTGGTATTTATCCTGCGCGACATGGTGCAAACCCGCTTCGGCCATGGCGCAATCATCGCCATGCTCGCGGCGCTGGTGCTCTCCTATATCACCTCCGACCCGTCCATTGCCCTGGCCAGTGCCACGGCGTTTGCGGTGTCCGAGTGCATCGACTGGCTGGTTTTCAGCATCACCAAGCGCCCGCTGCATGACCGCCTGTGGATAAGTTCGGCGCTGAGCATTCCCCTCGATACCTTTATCTTTTTCGGCCTGATCGGCGCACTGACCCCAGCGGTGGCGGGCACGGCGTTGGTGTCCAAGTTCGCCGGTGTCACCGTGGTCTGGCTGATCATGGCCTGGCGCATCCGCCGGCGGGCAGTCGCCAACTGAGGCCAATTTTTACAGTTCATGTAAAATGCCCGCCTTTCTCCCCCATGATCCGCTCCCCTGAGGACCTGAGATGACCCGAATCGGAACTCCATTGTCGCCAACCGCGACCCGCGTTTTGCTGTGTGGCTGCGGTGAGCTGGGCAAGGAAGTGGTAATCGAACTGCAACGCCTGGGCGTTGAAGTGATTGCCGTGGATCGCTACGCCAACGCGCCGGCCATGCAGGTGGCGCACCGTAGCCATGTGATCAACATGCTCGACGGCGCCGCATTGCGTGCGGTGATCGAGGCGGAGAAGCCGCATTTCATCGTGCCGGAAATCGAAGCCATCGCCACCGCGACCCTGGTTGAGCTGGAGGCCGAAGGTTTCACCGTGATCCCCACCGCCCGCGCCACGTCGCTGACCATGAACCGTGAAGGCATCCGTCGCCTGGCCGCCGAAGAGCTGGACCTGCCGACCTCGCCGTACCACTTCGCCGATACCTTCGAAGATTACAGCAAGGCCGTCCAGGACCTGGGCTTTCCGTGCGTGGTCAAGCCGGTGATGAGTTCGTCGGGCAAGGGCCAGAGCCTGTTGCGCAGCGCCGACGACGTGCAGAAAGCCTGGGACTACGCCCAAGAGGGCGGGCGTGCCGGCAAGGGTCGGGTGATCATCGAAGGCTTTATCGACTTCGACTACGAAATCACCCTGCTGACCGTGCGCCACATCGGCGGCACCACGTTCTGCGCGCCGGTGGGCCATCGTCAGGAGAAGGGCGACTATCAGGAATCCTGGCAGCCACAGGCCATGAGCCCGATTGCCTTGGCAGAGTCCCAGCGCGTTGCCAAAGCCGTGACCGAAGCCTTGGGTGGCCGTGGCTTGTTTGGCGTGGAATTGTTCATCAAGGGCGATCAGGTGTGGTTCAGCGAAGTGTCGCCGCGCCCCCATGACACTGGCCTGGTGACCCTGATTTCCCAAGACCTGTCGCAGTTTGCCTTGCACGCACGCGCCATTCTCGGCCTGCCGATCCCATTGATCCGTCAGTTCGGGCCTTCGGCGTCGGCGGTGATCCTGGTGGAAGGGCAGTCGACCCAGACGGCGTTTGCCAACCTCGGCGCTGCGTTGAGCGAGCCGGATACGGCGTTGCGTCTGTTTGGCAAGCCTGAAGTGAATGGCCAGCGCCGTATGGGCGTGGCGCTGGCGCGGGACGAGTCGATTGAAGCGGCTCGTGCCAAGGCGACACGTGCTTCCCAAGCAGTTGTTGTAGAGCTCTAAGCCGCCACGCTCGTTCCCACGCTTTGCGTGGGAATGCCTCTTGTGACGCGCTGCGTCGCGCTTGGGGACGCAGAGCGTCCCTAACTGCATTCCCACGCAGAGCGTGGGAACGAGCATGGGGTCAGGCGACCTTGTTCAAGTCGTTATCCCGCGTCTCTTTCAGGCACAGCACCGCAATCAAACTCAGCAACGCTGCTGCCGATACATATCCCCCGACATAACTCAAACCACCCATCGCCACCAGCTTGGTCGCGAAGAACGGCGCCGCCGAGGCCCCCACGATCCCACCCAGGTTATACGCTGCCGATGCACCGGTATAACGCACGCGGGTCGGGAACAGTTCTGGCAGCAGCGCGCCCATCGGTGCGAAGGTCACGCCCATCAAAAACAGCTCCAACGCCAGAAACAGCGCCACGGCCCAGGTCGAGCCATGGGTCAGCAGAGGCTCCATGGTAAAGCCCGACAGAATCGCCAGGACCGCGCCTACAATCAGCACCGGCTTGCGCCCGTAGCGATCACTGGCCAAGGCGGCCAATGGCGTTGCCAGTCCCATGAACAGCACCGCAAAGCACAGCAGGCCGAGGAAGGTTTCACGGCTGTAGCCCAAGGTGGAAACGCCGTAGCTCAACGAAAACGCGGTGGTGATATAGAACAGCGCATAGCACACCACCATCGACGCGGCGCCCAGCAGTACCGGCAGCCAATGCTGGCTGAACAGTTCTACCAGCGGCACTTTCACTGGTTTTTCCTTGGCCACTGCATTGGCGAACACCGGCGTCTCATGCAACTTGAGGCGTGCGTACAGGCCCACCATCACCAGTGCGGCGCTGAGGATGAACGGAATGCGCCAGCCCCAGCTGCGAAATTGCTCGTCATTCAGGCTCATGGCCAAAATCAGGAACAAACCGTTGGCCGCCAGGAAGCCTATCGACGGGCCCAGTTGCGGGAACATGCCGAACCAGGCGCGCTTGCCCTTGGGAGCATTCTCGGTCGCCAGCAAGGCCGCGCCGCCCCATTCTCCGCCAAGGCCCAGGCCCTGGCCGAAGCGCAATACGCACAAGAGGATCGGTGCCCAGGCACCGATGCTGTCGTAGCCCGGCAGCAAGCCGATCAAGGTAGTACATACACCCATCAGTAGCAGTGAAGCCACCAGGGTTGATTTACGGCCGATACGGTCACCGAAGTGACCGAACAACGCCGACCCCAGAGGGCGGGCGATAAAAGCGATACCGAAGGTCAGGAACGATGCCAGCATCTGCGCGGTGCCGGAGGTCTGTGGGAAGAACACCGGGCCGATCACCAGGGCGGCAGCCGTGGCGTAGATGTAGAAATCGTAGAACTCAATGGCGGTGCCGACGATGCTCGCGGTGGCGACGCGGGCGGTCGAGTTGGCAGGTGCGGCGCTCGCAGCCTCTTGGTAGGTGGTGCTCATGACGTTATCCCTGACGGTTATTGCGCGTTTGGACGCGGATTATTATTGGTCGAACACCCATGGATCAGGGTTGTGCGCGGGGCGGCTCGGGATGGGAGCAAACACCGGTCGGACATGGTAAGGCGGTGCCAGGACACGCTGGGTGCGGATAGCACGCGGTCTGGCGGGGCTTGGGTAAGCCGCAGGGATTATAGGAAGGGGGCTAAGGATCCAACAAGGGGCTGGTGAGGATCTATGGCCTGGAACTGGATCAATGTGGGAGCTGGCTTGCCTGCGATAGCATCACCTCGGTTCAAATGAAGGACCGAGTCGCCTGCATCGCAGGCAAGCCAGCTCCCACATTGACCGGGTTGAGCCTGCTGAGGTCAGGCGGCCACTGGCACGTGGCTGGTATGCCAGATCAATACTTTGCTCACCCGGTTGTCCTCGGTCTCGAGGATTTCCAGGCGATAGCGGCCGACTTTCAGGCATACCGCGCAATCGGGAATGGTTTCCAGCGCCTCGGTCACCAGGCCGTTGAGGGTCTTGGGGCCGTCGCTGGGCAGGTGCCAGCCCAGGCTCTTGTTCAGTTCACGGATCGAGGCAGCACCGTCGATGATGTAGCGGCCATCGGGCTGGGCTTCGATATGCGGGTTATCCACCGCCTGATCGCTTTCGAATTCGCCGACGATCTCTTCCAGAATATCTTCCAAAGTGACAATGCCCAGCACTTCACCGTACTCGTCCACCACCATGCCCAGGCGCCGCTGCTGTTTGTGGAAATTCAGCAGTTGCAGCTGCAACGGCGTGCTTTCCGGCACGAAGTAAGGCTCGTGGCAGGCGGCGAGCAGGGCCTCTTTGGTCAGGCTGGCGTCGGGCAGCAGGTGTTGGACCTGCCGGGTATTGAGCACGGCCTGCACCTGGTTGATGTCGCTGTGGAACACGGGCAGGCGGGTGCGCGGCGAGGTGCTCAACTGTTCGATGATGTCTTCTATCGACTCATCAAGGTTGATGCCGTCCACTTCGCTGCGCGGCACCAGGATGTCGTTGACCGTGATGTTGTCCAGGGCATGGATACCGGGCAGGCCGGGAGTGCGGTCGGCGTCGGTGTCGGGCTCTGGGTCGTCATCATGGTCGGGCAGGGGCTCGTCGCTGTTTTTCACCACGCCGGATTTGCGCGCAAACGGGCGCAATAACAGCTGGCTGATGCCATTGAGCAGCCAGGCCAGCGGGTAAAGGATTTTCAGCGGCACGCCCAGCAATGTATTGCCAAAGCCCAGCACTGCTTGGGGGTGACGGGTAGCCAGGGTACGGGGCAGGTAGTCGGCCAGCACCAGCAGCCCTGCGCAGGAAATCAGCCAGCCTAGCCAGGGCCCGTTCTCTGCCCAAGCATAGATCGCCAACAGGGTGCAGAGAATCACCACGGCGGCGCGGCACAGGCTGTTGCACAGGATCAGGCTATGGCGCGGGAAGCTCAGGCGTGCGGCCGCCTTGTCGCCCTGGCGTGTGCCAGGGCGTAGGGCCAGCAGGTGTTGTTGCGCGGCTTCAATGGCGGTAAACAGTGCTGCCCATAGAATCAGCAGGGCAATTACGGCGAGCATCGGCCCTAAGGGCAAGTTGTCCATGATCACTGCCCGTCAGATATGCAGGATGTATTCGCGAACCAGCTTGCTGCCGAAATAGGCCAGCATCAACAGGCAGAAACCGGCCAGGGTCCAGCGGATGGCCTTGTGCCCACGCCAGCCGAGGCGGTTGCGCCCCCACAGCAGCACGCTGAACACGACCCAGGCCAGGCACGCCAGCAAGGTTTTATGGACCAGGTGCTGGGCAAACAGGTTTTCGACGAACAGCCAGCCGGAGATCAGCGACAGCGACAGCAGGGTCCAGCCGGCCCACAGGAACCCGAACAGCAGGCTTTCCATGGTTTGCAGCGGCGGGAAGTTCTTGATCAACCCGGACGGGTGCTTGTGCTTGAGCTGGTGATCCTGCAGCAGCAGGAGCAGGGCCTGGAACACCGCGATGGTGAACATGCCGTAGGCGAGGATCGACAACAGGATGTGGGCAAGGATGCCCGGCTCCTCGTCGATCACCTGTACGGTGCCAGTAGGGGTGAACTGCGCCAGCAGCACCGTCAGCATTCCCAGGGGGAATAGCAGCACCAGCAGGTTCTCCACCGGAATCCGGTAGCAGGCCAGCAGCGTCAGCGCGATGACGGCCGCGGCGATCAGGCTGGCGGCGCTGAAAAAGTCCAGGCCCAGGCCGACCGGGGTCATCAGGTGGGTGAACAGGCTGGCGGCATGGGCCAGCAGGGCCAGCACGCCAAGGCCGACGAGCAGACGTTTGTCCGCTTTGGTGCCTTGGGCCAGACGAGTGCCCTGATAGAGGGTCGCAGCGGCATACAAAATGGCGGCGGCGAGGCTGGGTAGCAAACTGGGTGACAAGGGGAGCATAAATCCTGGTAGGCAAGCCCGAAAGGCGTTGAGTTTGGCACACACCTGCGTTGCACGAAAGACTCCCGGGCCAGACAGCGGGTGTGCATGGGCGCAGTCTTCGCTATAATCCGCGACCTGCCCACGCCGCAGGCTCGGCGAACGCTGTTTTTAATAGCGATTTCCCCCAGCCTGGGCCGCCATTACCTCGGTCTACCTGCATTTCGATGAATAGGGCCTGAAAGGATCGCGCATGTTTGAAAACTTGACTGACCGTCTCTCGCAGACGCTGCGCCACGTTACCGGCAAGGCCAAGCTGACCGAGGACAATATTAAAGACACCCTGCGTGAAGTGCGCATGGCGTTGCTGGAAGCCGACGTGGCTTTGCCGGTGGTGAAGGACTTCGTCAACTCGGTCAAGGAGCGTGCGGTCGGCACCGAAGTGTCCCGCAGCCTGACCCCGGGCCAGGCCTTTGTGAAGATCGTCCAGGCCGAACTCGAAAGCCTGATGGGCGCGGCCAACGAAGACCTGAACCTCAGTGCCGTGCCGCCAGCCGTCGTGCTGATGGCGGGCCTGCAAGGTGCGGGTAAAACCACCACCGCCGGCAAACTGGCGCGCTTCCTCAAAGAGCGCAAGAAGAAATCCGTGATGGTGGTATCGGCCGACGTGTACCGTCCGGCGGCCATCAAGCAGTTGGAAATGCTCGCGGGCGAAGTGGGCGTGACCTTCTTCCCGTCCGACCTGAGCCAGAAGCCGGTCGACATCGCCAACGCGGCTATTAAAGAAGCCAAGCTCAAGTTCATCGACGTGGTTATCGTCGATACCGCCGGTCGCCTGCACATCGACGAAGAGATGATGGGCGAGATCAAGGCGCTGCATGCCGCGATCAACCCGGTCGAGACCCTGTTCGTGGTCGACGCCATGACCGGCCAGGATGCGGCCAACACCGCCAAGGCTTTTGGTGACGCACTGCCGCTGACCGGCGTGATCCTCACCAAGGTCGACGGCGACGCCCGTGGCGGTGCCGCGCTGTCGGTACGTGCCATTACTGGCAAGCCGATCAAGTTCATCGGCATGGGCGAGAAGAGCGAAGCGCTCGAGCCGTTCCACCCTGAGCGTATCGCCTCGCGCATCCTCGGCATGGGTGACGTGCTCAGCCTGATCGAGCAGGCCGAAGCCACGCTCGACAAGGAGAAGGCCGACAAACTGGCCAAGAAGCTGAAGAAGGGCAAGGGCTTCGATCTCGAAGACTTCCGCGACCAGCTGCAACAGATGAAGAACATGGGCGGCCTCGGCGGCCTGATGGACAAGCTGCCCAACATCGGCGGTGTGAACCTGGCGCAAATGGGCAACGCCCAGGGCGCGGCAGAGAAACAGTTCAAGCAGATGGAAGCCATCATCAATTCCATGACCCCGGCCGAGCGCCGCGACCCTGAGCTGATCAGCGGTTCGCGCAAGCGCCGGATCGCCATGGGTTCCGGCACCCAGGTGCAGGACATCGGTCGCTTGATCAAGCAGCACAAGCAGATGCAGAAGATGATGAAGAAATTCTCCGCCAAGGGCGGTATGGCCAAGATGATGCGCGGCATGGGCGGTATGTTGCCCGGCGGCGGCATGCCTAAAATGTAAAGTATTCGAGCGCAAGCCTTGCTTGCGCTCCGCCCCACAAGGATGTGGGATCTCCAGCAAACCCGCCGTTGGCGGGCGCTGACTCGCCGTTTTAACCGACGGCTCTATAGCAGATCTGAATGGTACGCTGATAGGCGCCAGAAAAAGACATTTGCAAAAGTCCGGATATTCCTTAGAATATGCGGCCTTTCGGGCACCTATGCCCGCTGTGCATTTAGATTTGCAGCACCGACTACAGGAACGATGTTCACATGCTAACAATCCGTCTTGCCCTTGGCGGCTCCAAAAAGCGCCCGTTTTACCACTTGACCGTAACCGACAGCCGCAACCCGCGTGACGGTTCGCACAAGGAACAGGTTGGTTTCTTCAACCCTGTTGCTCGTGGTCAAGAAGTTCGTCTGTCCGTGAACCAAGAGCGCGTAGCCTACTGGCTGAGCGTTGGCGCACAGCCATCCGAGCGCGTTGCAAAACTGTTGAAGGACTCGGCTAAGGCCGCAGCCTGAGCAATATGAACGCGACGCCAGCTGTTGCTGATGATTTGATCGTTATCGGCAAGATTTACTCTGTTCATGGCGTTCGCGGCGAAGTGAAGGTGTATTCCTTTACTGATCCGACTGAAAACCTGTTGCAGTACAAGACCTGGACGCTCAAGCGCGAAGGGAGTGTGAAACAGGTCGAGCTGGTCAGTGGACGCGGGAGCGATAAGTTCCTGGTCGCAAAGCTCAAGGGTCTTGATGACCGTGAAGAAGCTCGCCTTCTGGCCGGTTATGAGATCTGCGTGCCGCGCAACCTGTTCCCTGAATTGACCGACGGCGAGTACTACTGGTACCAGCTGGAAGGTCTGAAGGTTATTGATCAACTCGGGCAATTGCTGGGGAAAATCGATCATCTTCTGGAAACCGGCGCCAATGATGTAATGGTGGTCAAGCCTTGCGCTGGCAGCCTGGATGACCGTGAACGCCTGTTGCCCTATACCGAGCAATGCGTGTTGGCCGTCGACCTGGCCGCGGGCGAGATGAAGGTGGAATGGGACGCGGACTTCTAAGCGTGGCTAATTTGCGCATTGAAGTGATCAGTTTGTTTCCCGAGATGTTTTCCGCCATCAGCGAGTACGGCATCACCAGTCGGGCGGTGAAACAGGGGCTGTTGCAGCTCACCTGTTGGAACCCGCGAGACTACACGACGGATCGACATCACACTGTGGACGATCGCCCATTTGGCGGTGGCCCGGGCATGGTGATGAAGATCAAACCCCTGGAAGATGCGTTGGTTCAGGCCAAGGCAGCCGCCGGGGAGAAGGCGAAGGTAATTTACCTGTCCCCTCAAGGCCGTCAGCTGAAACAGGCGGCGGTACGCGAACTGGCGAATGAGGAAAGTTTGATCCTGATTGCCGGTCGCTATGAAGGCATTGACGAGCGTTTTATTGAAGCTCATGTCGATGAAGAGTGGTCGATTGGGGACTATGTCCTGTCTGGCGGCGAGCTGCCGGCGATGGTCCTGATAGATGCGGTTACACGACTGCTGCCCGGAGCTTTAGGGCATGCGGACTCCGCGGAGGAAGATTCCTTCACGGATGGTTTGCTGGATTGCCCGCACTACACCCGTCCGGAGGTGTATGTGGATCAGCGTGTTCCCGACGTATTGCTAAGTGGCAATCACGCACACATCCGGCGTTGGCGTTTACAGCAGTCCCTTGGTCGGACCTATGAACGACGCGCCGATCTTCTGGAAAGCCGCTCGCTTTCTGGAGAAGAGAAGAAGCTGCTCGAGGAATACATCCTCGCGCGGGACGATAGTTAACAACGTATCGATGGTAGGTCCATTGACTTACCTTAGGAGCACAGCATGACTAACAAAATCATCCTTGCACTCGAAGCAGAGCAGATGACCAAAGAGATCCCTACCTTTGCCCCGGGCGACACCATTGTCGTTCAGGTGAAAGTGAAGGAAGGCGACCGTTCGCGTCTGCAAGCGTTCGAAGGCGTGGTAATCGCCAAGCGTAACCGTGGTGTGAACAGTGCTTTCACTGTTCGTAAAATCTCCAACGGTGTTGGCGTAGAGCGTACTTTCCAGACCTACAGCCCGCAAATCGACAGCATGGCCGTCAAGCGTCGCGGTGACGTACGTAAAGCCAAGCTGTACTACCTGCGTGACCTGTCCGGTAAAGCAGCTCGCATCAAGGAAAAACTGGCTTAAGTCCAGCTTCCCGATGCAGAAAAAAGCAGCCTACGGGCTGCTTTTTTGTGCCTGAAATTTGCCTATCTGTTGGTATTGACCCATGACCACCCGCCTCGAAGAAATCCAGCGTCGCACCGACCTGTCCGTTACCCACGTGACCAAGGCCGTGTTCCCGCCCACCACCAACCACCACAACACCCTGTTCGGCGGCACCGCCCTGGCATGGATGGACGAAGTGTCGTTCATCACCGCCACGCGTTTCTGTCGCTTGCCTTTGGTGACGGTCTCCACCGACCGTATCGACTTCAATCACGCGATCCCGGCCGGCTCTATCGTTGAGCTGATCGGTCGGGTGATCAAAGTCGGCAACACCAGCCTCAAGGTCGAGGTGGAGGTGTTCGTTGAGAGCATGAGCGCTGATGGCCGTGAAAAGGCGATCCAGGGCGTGTTCAGTTTCGTCGCGATTGACGCAGATAAACGCCCTGTCCCGGTACTGCCTGGCTTTGTTGACTGATTACTCGGCGGTGCTGGCCTGCGGTTGAATCACTGCCAGCAAGGTCCAGCCCGCTACAGGCTTCAAGTTACTCTCGGGCGAGACCACATGCACCCAGCCGCTGGTGTCCCGGGCAAACAGCAAGGTGGCGCGCTCCCCGTGCAACGCCTGGTACTGCTCCCAGCCAAAGCCGTCGGTGAGGCTAGTGCTGTACAACTCGGCGCCTTGGCCCAGTAGGCTGGCCAATTTGGTGTAGCTCAAGGGTTGGCTGCCCAGCAAGTGGCCACGGTGTTCATGGCTGGCCTTGTGCTTGTCGGTGCGACGGTTTTCCTGGCTGCTGGCCAGGGCGAACAGGCGATGGCCGAAGTCATGGCGAAAACGCATGGTGGCCAAGGCATTCAGTTCGCCAGAAGGCGAGAGCGCAAGCAGATGCCCCAGGCCGACCAGGTCCAGATGGGACTCGGCATGCTGGGAGGCCGGGTTACCGAAGTAGGTGGGCAAGCCTTCCATACGACTGGCGCGGATGTTTTCCCAGCTTGAGTCGGTCAGCAGTACGCGGCTGCCCAACTGCTGCAACGCCTTGCCGAGCGCCCGCGCCGGGCCGTTCGCACCCACGATCAGGAAGCCGCTGGGCGCCGGCTCGGCGACTTTCAGCAGGCGGGCCAAGGGGCGTGCCGTGGCGCTTTGCAGCACCACGGTGCCGATGATCACCGCGAAGGTCAGCGGCACCAGCAACAACGCACCTTCGTGGCCGGCCTCATCCAGGCGGATCGCAAAGATCGCTGACACCGCCGCCGCCACGATTCCCCTTGGGGCGATCCAGGCCAGCAGCGCGCGCTCGCGCCAGTTCAGCCCGGAGCCAAAGGTCGAAAGCGCCACGTTCAGCGGGCGTGCAATGAATTGGATGATCAACAGCAGGATCAACACGAACGGGCCCAGGGCGATCATGGCGTTCAGGTCCAGGCGTGCCGCCAGCAGGATGAACAGCCCGGAAATCAGCAACACACTGAGGTTTTCCTTGAAGTGCAGGATGTGCCGTACATCCACGCCTTTCATGTTCGCCATCCACATACCCATCAGCGTGACCGCCAGCAGGCCGGACTCATGCATCACCTGGTTGGAGGCGATGAAGATGCCCAGCACGCCCGCCAGTGTCGCCAGGTTATGCAGGTATTCCGGTAGCCACTGGCGGCGCATGATCTGCCCCAGTACCCAGCCACCGGCGATGCCGAACAGGCTGCCGCAGAGGATGACGCCGCCGAAGGTCAGCAGGCTGTGGCTCAAACCATCGCCCGACGCACTGGCGATGATGAAGCTATACACCACTACCGCCAGCAGTGCGCCAATCGGGTCGATGACGATGCCTTCCCAGCGCAGGATATTGGCGATGGAGGCTTTGGGGCGCACCACACGCAACATGGGCACGATCACCGTCGGGCCGGTGACCAGTGTCAGGGTGCCGAACAGCAGCGCCAGCATCCAGTCGAAGCCCAGCAGCCAGTGGGTGGCCAGGGTGATCACCGCCCAGGTCGAGAGTGCGCCGACGGTGACCAGCCGGTGGACAACGCTGCCGATTTCCTTCCATTCCGACAGGTGCAGGGTCAGGCTGCCTTCAAACAGGATCAGCGCCACTGCCAATGACACCAATGGCATCAACAGAGGGCCGAACATTTCCTGCGGGTCGAGCCATCCGAGTATCGGCCCTGCCAGAATCCCGCTCAGCAGAAGAAACAGAATCGCTGGCAGTTTCAGGCGCCAGGCCAGCCACTGGCAGCCGAGTGCGGCCACGCCAATGCCGCCAAAAGCCAACAAAATCTGTTGTTCGTTCATTAAAGCTTCCTGTTCCTTGAAATAGCGGGCTATGAAAGACTAATGGCTCTTGTCACAGTTCCTTAAATAATACGCGTATTGCCTTGTGCTAAGTCGCTTGAGTGCCCATGCCTGCCATTGACCATCCCCTGATCGACCGCTTCCTCGACGCCCTCTGGTTGGAAAAAGGCCTGTCGGACAACACACGCCAGGCGTACCGCAGCGACCTGGCGCTGTTCAACGGCTGGCTGCAGGAGAAAAACCTCGAACTGATCAATGCCGGGCGCGAGTTGATCCTCGATCACCTGGCCTGGCGCCTGGAGCAGAACTACAAACCGCGCTCCACTGCGCGATTCCTCTCCGGCGTGCGTGGCTTTTATCGCTACCTGCTGCGGGAAAAACTCATTGCCGTCGACCCGACCCTGCAAATCGACATGCCGCAACTCGGCAGGCCGTTGCCCAAATCCTTGTCGGAAGCCGACGTCGATGCCCTGCTCGCGGCCCCGGACCTGAGCGAGGCCATCGGCCAGCGCGACCGTGCCATGCTGGAGGTGCTGTATGCCTGCGGCCTGCGCGTCACCGAACTGATCAGCCTGACCCTGGAGCAGGTCAACCTGCGCCAGGGCGTGTTGCGCGTGATGGGCAAGGGCAGCAAGGAGCGGCTGGTGCCGATGGGCGAGGAGGCGATTGTGTGGGTCGAGCGCTACATGCGCGATGCGCGCCACGAACTGCTGGGTGGGCGCCCCAGCGACGTGCTGTTTCCCAGCCAGCGCGGCGAGCAGATGACCCGCCAGACCTTCTGGCACCGCATCAAGCACCAGGCCAAAGTGGCCGGGATCGGCAAGGCGTTGTCGCCCCACACCTTGCGCCATGCGTTCGCCACCCACTTGCTCAACCACGGCGCGGATTTGCGCGTGGTGCAAATGCTGCTTGGGCACAGCGACTTATCCACAACCCAGATCTACACCCATGTGGCACGCGCACGTTTGCAGGACATGCACGCCAAGCACCACCCGCGCGGATAAAACCGTCAGAAATGGCCCATTTTAGCTGTGGCGGTCTGCCCTCCCGCCCAACTGTGGTAGGCTTTGCCGGTTCGCAAAGGGGACGGCACCCGTTGTGTTCCAGATCAGTATTCTGCTCCCGTCCCTGCCTCTGCCTTCAGGAGTTCCCATGCGCTTGACCCAGATTATTGCCGCCGCAGCCATTGCGTTGGTTTCCACCTTTGCGGTCGCCGATGATGCGGCCGAGCAAACCATTCGCAAGAGCCTGGCCAACCTGGCGCTCGACACGCCTATCGAAAGCATCAGCGCCAGCCCCATGGCCGGCCTGTATGAAGTCAAGCTCAAGGGCAGCCGTGTGCTGTACGCCAGCGCCGATGGCCAGTACATCGTGCAGGGCTACCTGTTCCAGCTCAAGGACGGCAAGCCGGTCAACCTGACCGAGAAGGCCGAGCGCCTGGGCGTGTCGAAGCTGATCAACGGTATCCCGGTGGCGGAAACCGTGGTGTACCCCGCCATTGGCGAGACCAAGACCCACATCACCGTGTTCACCGACACCACGTGCCCGTACTGCCACAAGCTGCACGCTGAAATCCCGGCACTGAACAAGTTGGGCGTGGAAGTGCGCTACGTCGCCTTCCCGCGCCAGGGCCTGGGTTCGCCGGGTGACGAGCAGTTGCAGGCGGTGTGGTGCTCGGCCGACAAGAAAGCGGCCATGGACAAGATGGTCGACGGCAAGGAAATCAAATCGGCCAAATGCGCCAACCCGGTTTCCAAGCAGTTCGCCCTGGGCCAGTCCATTGGTGTGAACGGTACACCGGCCATCGTTTTGGCCGACGGCCAGGTGATTCCGGGCTACCAGCCGGCGCCGCAAGTTGCCAAACTGGCACTGGGTGCCAAGTAAGCATTTATCGTTGAGCCTTTGACGATCATGGCCCGCCGAACCGTCGGCGAGTCATTAATTGAGAGCCGCAGTTGTGCGGCTGTTTTCACGGCCGACCTAGCGTCGGCCGTTTCATGGGGAGTTCTTCAGTGAAACCGGTCAAAGTAGGCATCTGTGGGTTAGGGACCGTCGGTGGCGGTACCTTCAACGTACTTCAGCGTAACGCTGAAGAAATTTCCCGCCGCGCAGGTCGCGGGATTGAAGTGGCGCAGATTGCCACGCGTTCGCCAAAGCCTCAGTTCGAAACGACCGGTATTGCGATTACCAACGATGTGTTCGCCGTAGCCACCAACCCTGAGATCGATATCGTTATCGAGCTGGTAGGCGGCTACACCGTGGCCCGCGAGCTGGTGCTCAAGGCCATCGAGAACGGCAAGCACGTGGTCACCGCCAACAAGGCGCTGATCGCCGTGCACGGCAACGAGATCTTCGCCAAGGCCCGCGAGAAGGGCGTGATCGTAGCGTTCGAAGCCGCGGTGGCCGGTGGTATCCCGGTGATCAAGGCGATCCGTGAAGGCCTGTCCGCCAACCGCATCAACTGGGTAGCCGGCATCATCAACGGCACCGGTAACTTCATCCTCACCGAAATGCGCGAGAAGGGCCGTACCTTCGAAGACGTGCTGGCCGAAGCCCAAGCCCTGGGTTACGCCGAAGCCGACCCGACGTTCGACGTGGAAGGCATCGACGCCGCCCACAAGCTGACCATCCTGGCCTCCATCGCCTTTGGTATCCCGCTGCAGTTCGACAAGGCCTACACCGAAGGCATCACCAAGCTGACCACCGCCGACGTCAACTACGCCGAAGCCCTGGGCTACCGTATCAAGCACCTGGGCGTGGCGCGCAGCACCCCGGCGGGCATCGAGTTGCGGGTTCACCCGACGCTGATCCCGGCCGACCGCCTGATCGCCAACGTCAATGGTGTGATGAACGCGGTGATGGTCAACGGCGACGCCGCCGGTTCTACCTTGTTCTACGGCGCCGGTGCCGGCATGGAGCCGACCGCGTCGTCGGTGATCGCCGACTTGGTGGACGTGGTTCGCGCCATGACCAGCGACCCGGAAAATCGCGTGCCGCACCTGGCCTTTCAGCCGGACTCGCTGTCGGCCCACCCGATCCTGCCGATCGAAGCCTGCGAAAGTGCCTACTACCTGCGCATCCAGGCCCAGGACCATCCAGGCGTGTTGGCCCAGGTAGCCAGCATCCTGTCGGAGCGCGGTATCAACATCGAGTCGATCATGCAGAAGGAAGTCGAGGAGCAAAACGGCCAGGTGCCGATGATCCTGCTGACCCACCGCGTGCTCGAACAGCACATCAACGATGCCATCCATGCCCTCGAAGCCCTGCAAGGCGTGGTCGGCCCGGTGGTGCGCATTCGCGTCGAGCACTTGAACTAACCGATTTGTTCCAGGGGCCCCGTCCATTCGGCGGCCCCTGTTCGAGAATGTTTTAGAGGAGCCAGTCATGCGTTACATCAGCACCCGCGGCCAGGCACCGGCCCTGAATTTCGAAGACGTTCTGCTGGCAGGCCTTGCCACCGACGGCGGCCTGTATGTGCCGGAAAACCTGCCACGCTTCACCCAGGAAGAAATCGCCTCCTGGGCCGGCCTGCCGTATCACGAGCTGGCTTTCCGAGTGATGCGCCCGTTCGTGACCGGCAGCATTCCGGATGCGGACTTCAAGAAGATTCTGGAAGAAACCTATGGCGTGTTTTCCCACAACGCCATCGCGCCCCTGCGCCAACTGAACGGCAATGAGTGGGTACTGGAGCTGTTCCACGGCCCGACCCTGGCGTTCAAGGACTTCGCCCTGCAACTGCTCGGTCGCCTGCTCGACTACGTGCTGGAAAAACGTGGCGAGCGCGTGGTGATCATCGGTGCTACCTCCGGCGATACCGGCTCGGCGGCCATCGAAGGGTGCAAGCACTGCGAAAACGTCGACATCTTCATCCTGCACCCGCACAAGCGCGTGTCGGAAGTGCAACGTCGGCAGATGACCACCATCTTCGGTGAGAACATCCACAACATCGCCATCGAAGGCAACTTCGATGACTGCCAGGAAATGGTCAAGAACAGCTTCGCTGACCAGAGCTTCCTCAAGGGCACACGCCTGGTGGCGGTGAACTCGATCAACTGGGCGCGGATCATGGCCCAGATCGTCTACTACTTCCACGCTTCGCTGCAGTTGGGCGGCCCGGCGCGTTCGGTGTCGTTCTCGGTGCCGACCGGCAACTTCGGCGACATTTTTGCCGGTTACCTGGCGCGCAACATGGGCCTGCCGATCAACCAGTTGATCGTCGCCACCAACCGCAACGACATCCTGCATCGCTTCATGAGCGGCAACCAGTATGTGAAGGAAACCCTGCACGCCACGCTGTCGCCGTCCATGGACATCATGGTGTCGTCGAACTTCGAGCGCCTGCTGTTCGACATGCACGGTCGTAACGGCGCAGCCCTGGCCGAGTTGATGAACAGCTTCAAGCAAGGTGGCGGTTTCAGCGTCGAGCAAGAGCGCTGGACCGAAACCCGCAAGCTGTTCGATTCCCTGGCCGTGGACGATGCGCAGACCTGCGAAACCATCGCGCAGGTCTATGCCGAGACCGGCGAAGTGCTCGACCCGCACACGGCTATCGGCGTGAAAGCCGCCCGCGAATGCCGCCGCAGCCTGGATATTCCAATGGTGATCCTCGGTACCGCACACCCGGTCAAGTTCCCGGAAGCGGTCGAGAAAGCCGGCATTGGCAAGGCGCTGGATCTGCCGGAACATTTGACCGACCTGTTCGAGCGCGAAGAGCGCTGCACCGTGTTGGCCAATGACCTGAAGGCGGTGCAGGCGTTCGTCAGCCAGCATGGCAATCGGGGCAAGCCGCTCTAATCAAGAATGGGGTAGCGGGTTTGTGTGGGAGCTGGCTTGCCTGCGATGCAGGCGCCTCGGTACGACTGAATACCGAGGCGTCTGCATCGCGGGCAAGCCCGGCTCCCACATTCAGCTAACTCACCCGCTGACCATGAGGCGGATATCAGGCTGCTACAGGTATGCATTCAGCTTTTTTGCAGTCGGCCAAGCCCGTCCTCGTGACGGGCTTTTTCATTCTGGCGAGCCATACTTGCCCAGTCGCCCAATCAAGGAAACCCAACCGGTGCAGGTTTTGATCCAATGGACGTTGAAGCTGGTGTGCCTGTTGTGGCTCATCCAGGTGCCCATGAGCCTGGCCGCCGTCAGCCTGCCGTTCAAACTGGTGCCGGCGTTTATCCCGCTTGAACCTATGCCGCTGGCGCCGACGGAGCAGCAGTGGTTGGCGGCGCATCGGACACTCAAAGTGGGCATCTCGATAGATGACTACCAGCCGATCGATATCACCCGTGACCGCAATCGCTACCAGGGCATCAGCGCCGATTATTTGAGCCTGGTTGGCGCACGGCTGGGTGTGCCCATGCAAGTGCTGGGCTTTTCCGAGCGCGCCCAGGCGGTCGAAGCGCTGCGCAACGGCACCATCGACATACTCACCAGTGCCAATGGTTACGAGCGTGACGTACCCGGCCTGCAATTCACCCCGGACTACATGCCCGACCGCTCGGTGGTGGTGCTGCGTCGCGACGATACCCAAGGCGACGATCTGGCCGGCAAGAAGCTGGTGTTGCTCGACGGCTACGCCAACGTGCAGAAGGTGCACGCGGCGTATCCCGACAGCCACATCATGCTCGCCCCTAACCTCTACAGCGGCCTCGAAGCCTTGAAGCAAGGTGACGTCGATGCGTTTATCGGCAACGAAGTGATTGTGCGCGCCTATAAATCGCTGCGGCCTTACCTGGGGTTGCAGATCAAGGAGCAGAGCCGGCTGGCGCCCATCGGTTTTGCCTTCGCCACCCGCCAGGCAGATCCGTTGTTGGGGGCCATGATGAATCGCGCGCTGGCAAGCCTCGACGAGTCGGTGCAGCGTGAAATCCTCGCGCGCTGGACCACCGGGCTCGGCGTCGGTATCAGTGGTGAGCGCATTGCGTTGTCGGCGTCGCAACAGGCCTGGGTGCGCGAGCATCCCCATGTCGTGGTGGTGGCCCAGCAGATGTCTCCGTACATATTCAAGGATAAGGATGGCCACTGGGTTGGCTTGAATGTGGATTTGTTGCATCGCATCACGCGCATGACCGGTTTGCAATTTATCTTTGAAGAGGTGCACTCCACCGCGCAAACCCTGGAATGGCTGGAAACAGGCAGGGCGCAGATGAACACGACCCTGGCCGTTAACCGCGAGCGCAGCACAGTGCTCAACTTCAGCCATGGGTATGGTGGGTCCGGCTGGGTGTTTGTCGAGCGTGCCGATGCCGCGCCGCTCACCGGCTTGAAGCAGTTGGACGGCAAGGTGCTGGCGCTGCCGGCACGTCATGTATTGGAAAATGATATTCGCCATGCGCATCCGAACATCACGTTGCGCCTGGTGGACAATTACAACCAGGCCCGTGAGCTGGTACGACGGGGCGAGGCGGCCGCTACCATTCAAACTGAAGTGGAAGTGCAGAGTTACCCGGAAGATGGCCTGCGTATCGGCCGCAGTGTCGATGGCAAGTGGTCGTCCAACTGCCTGTCGGTGCGCAAGGACCAGCCTGAGCTGCTGAGCATTCTGAACAAGGCCCTGGAGGCGCTGCCGGTGGCTGAGTTGAGTGCCTTGCGCTTGCGTTGGATCGGTGCCGTGGCGATTCCGCTGCCGGCCTGGCAACGGGTACCGCCATGGGCCTATTGGACGGTGGCCACGGCGCTGCTGTTTGTGTTGGTGTCGCTGGTGTGGAACAGCCGGCTCAAGCGCCAGATTCACCAACGGCTGGAGGCCGAGCAACGGCTCAATGACCAGTTGGCGTTCAAGCGCGCACTGCTCGACGGCATGCCCAACCCGCTGTTCGTCCGCGACCTGGACGGGCGCCTGGTGACCTGCAATAAAAGTTATGAACAGCAATTGGCGACCCGGCTGGAGCTGATCCAGGGCCTGACGCTGATGGAGAGCAAGGTCGTGCCCGACGCCACAGCGGCGCGGCTGCACGAAGGCCACATGGAGCAATTGGCCACGCAGCAGCCGTTGTTTGTCGACCGGCAATTGGAGCTCAACGGCGGCAGTTATCACGTCTACCAGTGGACCGTGCCTTTTTTTGATGCCCAGGGCCGTCTGCAGGGATTGTTGGGCGGTTGGATCGATATCAACGAACGCAAAGACCTGGAGCGCCAGTTGATGGACGCTCGCCAGGCCGCCGACGAAGCGAACTACGCCAAAAGTGCATTTCTCTCGGCCTTGAGCCACGAGATTCGCACCCCCATGACTGCCATCATTGGCTTGCTCGAACTGGAGCAAGAGCGTTGTCTGGCAAGCGGCCAGCCGGTTTCCGAGGCGCTGCAGGTGGCCCATCGTTCGGCGCGCGAGCTGATTGCGCTGATGGGCGACAGCCTGGACTTGGCCAAGATCGAAGCCGGCCACCTGCAACTGGCGCCACAGACCACTGAGTTGAAGCGCTTTTTCGAGGGTATCCAGAGCCTGTTCGAAGCCACGGCGCAAAAGAAAGGCCTGCATCTGACCCTGGCGTTTGATCCGGCTGCTCAGGGTTATTACTGGTTCGACCCGCTGCGGTTACGCCAGGTGATGCACAACCTGTTGGGCAATGCGCTCAAGTTTACCGAGCGGGGCGGGGTTCACCTCAGCGTGACCTGCCAACGGGATGAGACCGATAGCGAATACCTGCACCTGTGCGTCAAGGACAGCGGCCCAGGCATCAGCGCCGAGCAACAGCCGCGGGTGTTCAAGCCGTTTACCCAAGTGAGCGCCCTGACCGCTGCGCAACACGGCGGCACCGGTCTGGGCCTGAGTATCTGCAAGCAACTGGTGGAATTGATGGGCGGCAGCATTCACCTCGACAGCGTGGTGGGCGAGGGGACGGTGGTGTGCATTGACCTGCGCCTGGACCGGGTCAGCACCGATGATGTGCCGGCAACGCCCACCGCGACGTTGTCACCGACGGGGCGTAGCCTGTCGGTACTGGTGGTGGATGATTTGGCGGCCAACCGCCTGGTGCTGGCGCAGCAGTTGCAGTTCCTCGGTCATCAAGTGGTCGCTCTGGAGTCGGCCGAGGCCGCGTTGCAATGCTGGCGTGAGCAGCGTTTTGACGTGTTGGTCACCGATTGCCAGATGCCCGGCATGTCCGGTTATGCCTTGAGTGCGGCGATACGGCGCCTCGAAGCCGAGGAGCAACGGCCTCGTAGCGCGCTGGTGGGTTGCACCGCGAACGCCATGAAAGATGAACAACGCCGCTGCGAGGACGCCGGTATGGATGAGCTGCTGGTCAAGCCGGTGACCCTGGAACACTGGACCCAAGTGCTGGCCCGCGTGGCGCCCCAGCGTTCGTTCGATATCCAGGCCCTGCGCACCATGACCCAGGCCGATGGCCCGGTGCTGCAAAGCATGTTGCAGGAACTGGCCAAGAGCCTGGACCACGAACACGAGGTATTGGCGGGAGCCCTGGCCGAGCGCGACGTGGCACGCTTGAATGCATCGCTGCACCGGCTCAAGGGCATTTGCTCGCTGGTGGACGCACTGCCACTGGCCAAGGCCTGTGTCGCCCTTGAGCAATGCGCCCGAGAGCAGCGCGGCGCCGAGCTTGAAGAACCCTGGTTGCGCTTGTCCGAGGTGCTCAAGGCGTTTCGTCGCGACCTGCAACCCTATCTGGATGCCTGACACCTTAATGCCGATCAGCTAAGCGAACGCAATGCTCAAGGCAACGACGATCAAATGTGGGAGCTGGCTTGCCTGCGATAGCGGTAGTGCAGTAACAGATGTAGCGACTGACACACCGCCTTCGCAGGCAAGCCAGCTCCCACAGGAGATCTGCGCTTGACCGACAAGACTTGCCCCTCCCACATTTAAGCAAGCTTTTAGGACA
>JACRYN010000015.1_pt1 | contig 121300 bp, 130 predicted proteins | sample 8023231 | NCBI WGS metagenome assembly JACRYN01 (sample SAMN15756473, study PRJNA655841) | gut metagenome | isolation source: fecal sample D84 from domestic dog with diarrhoea | host: Canis lupus familiaris | place: South Africa: Mmabatho, Mahikeng | collected 2019-09
CAAGATCACAAGCAGATCAAGATCAAGAGCGGCTCGCTTCGCATCGTGGTTACCGGTGGCTGCGGCGAACTGCACAGTTGTGTAGATACCTATGGCTATCGCAGGCAAGCCACACACACATTTGGAATGCGTGTGTGCTTAGAAGAACCGCGTCACGCTGATCTTCGCATCACGCCCCTTGGTGTACGCCCGGTCGCCGCTCAAGGCCGGGCGGAAGTTTTTGTTGAACAGGTTGTCCACCGTGAAGTTCACCTCGGTGCCTTTGAGATATGCCTGCTGCGGTGTCCATTTGGCGAACAGGCCCTGGGTGTTGTAGCGCTTGTTGCCGTACTGGTCGTAGAACACATCGCCGATGCTGGAGCCCGGGCCGCCCGAGTATTTGTCGCTGGGCAGGCGGTCGGTGGCGCCGATGAATTGGCCCATCCAGCCCACCTGGGCATCCCAGGCCGGGATGTGAGTGCCCAGTACCAGCACCCATTTGGTCGGCGGAATATCCCGCGCGGCCACGTCCGGGCCCCAGGGATTGGTGTAGGCGCCTTGGTGCTGGCCCTTGGCATAGGCGAACGACACCGAGCCAAACAGGTAGGTGGAGTTGTAGATCGATTCGAGCTCAACGCCCTTGATGGTCAGGCTGCCGATATTGCGGTAGTTGGACATCGGCCCAGGCGGGCAAGCTGAAGCGATGCTGCCGCCATTGACAGCCTGGTTCTGGCAACCCACGCCGGTGGCCTTGAAGATCTCGTCTTCGACTTTGTTGTGAAACAGGGTGGTGCGCAGTTGCAAGTTGTCGTCCTGGGCGAGCAGGTTATCGAAGCTGGTGATGTTGCCCAGGGTGATCGAGGTGATGCGCTCCGGGTCCAGGTCGACGCTGGTGGCGGTGCGACTGCCCACGCCCTGCACTTCGTATTGTTCGTCGATCACCGGGGCGCGCCAGGTCTGGCTCCAGTTGGCGAACAGCCCCACACTCGGCGTCACGGTCCAGAATAGCGCCAGGCGTGGCGACCAGCCAGTGTAGGTGCGGTCGCTGTAGTCGTGACCCACTGCCGGGTTGTTGTAGTAGGGCGCATCGTTGCCTTCGCCGCGGTTGCGCACATGGTCATAGCGCAGCGACGGCGTGATCGTCACGTCGCCCAACGTCACCGCGTCCTGGATAAAGAAGCTGTTGGTATCGACTTTGCCGTGGGGCATAAAGCCCGGCTGAAAGTGCCCGTAGTTGTAGCGCGGCGTGTTGTAGGTGGCGCCGGGCATCCACATCTCGGTTTCGCGGGTGTGCTTGCGGATTTGCCCGCCGACCGTCACGGCATGCTGCAAGGGGCCGGTTTCAAACAGGCTGACGTTACGGATATCCAGGAGCTTGTCGGTGTAGGCGGTGTCCATCTTGCGCCCGCCGGTGGCCAACTGGAAAAACGCCGTGGCGTCACGCTCATCGGTCTGCTCGGTGTTGGACTGGGAGTACTTGATGGTCAAGTCCACCAGCGGGTTGTCCAGCGGCTGGTATTCATACTTGCCCGACCAGGTGGTGTCGACCGTGTCACGGTGGGCGAGGAAGCGCTTCAACGCGCCTTCGTAGCCGTAGCGGTCGATGTTGAACTGGGTCGGTGGCGTTGGGTAACTGGCGGCGGAAAACGGGGTCCAGCGGTTGCTGTGGGAGCGCGAGTATGACAGCCCGACACTGTGCTCATCGGTAAAGTGCGCGTTGACCTTGAACAGCTTGCCGTCCACATCCTGGGCGCTGTTGGGCAGGCGCTGGGGGTTGATCGGGTACTCATTGTTGTCGTTGGGCAATTTGGCGGCCACCTTCATATCGCCGCCGTCGCGTTGGGTCAGGTAGGCCAGCGCATCGAAACGGCCGTCGTCGGTACGGCCATAGACGGCACTGCTGTAGACCTGTTCATGGTCGTTGCTGGAGTAGCCATATTTGAGCATCGCACCGCTGTTGCGGCCGTCCTTGAGCAGGTCCGGGGCGTCCTTGGTGACCATGTTGACCGTGCCGCCGAAGCCGCCATTACCGGTGAACGGCGAGTTGGGGCCTTTTTCCACTTCAATGCGCTTGATCAGCTCGGGCTCGATAAACACCGTGCCTTGCTGGTAACGCTCAAAGCCTGTCTTGGTGGCACCGTCAACGGTCAGCGGCACGTCTTCGGCATCGCCGAAACCACGGATGTTGATGGTCTGGCCGCCGGGCTTCAGCGAGCCGCCCTGGCTGACACCGGGCAAGGTCTGCAACAGGCTGGGAATGTTATTGGACTGGTAACGGTCGATGTCGGCCTGGGTCAGGGTGGAGCGGTTGACGGTGCTGGCGTTTACCTCATTGCCAGTACCGATCACGCTCAGGGTGTCCAACTGGATCGCGCCACCGGTGGTGGTTTTGCCCTCGTCGGGGCGCACCACATAGGTACTGCCGACCTTGATCAGGTTGAGCTCACCGTTTTTGAGCAGGGAACGGATGGCCACTTCCGGGGTGTAGTTACCGTCAAGCGCTGGGGCCTGCACGTTCTTGAGCAGGGTTTCATCGAACAGCAGCTGGATTTTCGCTTGCTGGGCCACCTGGCTCAGGGACGTGGCCAGCGACTGGGCCGGCAGGTGCAGCTTGAGCGACTCGGCTTCGGCGCTGAGGCTCAAGGCCAGGCACGTAGCCATGAGTGTCGGTCGAAGAAACAGGTGCGAAGCGTGGCAAGGCGCGCGAAACATGAAATCCCCCGGAGCGGCTAAATAGCCAAAAAGGTGTGCGTATCAAACACAGACAGGAGGAAGACGGGGCAGGCAAAAAAAACCACACATGCGAATGCAAAATATTCTCATGTGTGGTTTCTGCCGTTTATTTGCTCGGCTCGATTCTCATGATGCCATCCGCCGAGAGCACGGTTTTCACTGGCAACAGCGCGGGCAAGGCGTTGAGCAGGGCGTCCGGGTCGCTCACATCAAGGTTGCCCGACACCTTGAGCTGCGCGACGGCCTTGCTGACCTGCAACGGCGTTTGTGGACGGTAGAGGCTAAGTTCGTCGATCAGGCTGGCCAGCTCTCGATTGCGAAACGACAAATGCCCGCTGCGCCAATCGGCGATCTCTTCGGCGCTGAGGCTTTGCGATTGCACGGTGCCTTTGGCGTAGTTGTATGAGGCCCGTTGCTGGGCGTCGAGCAGGGTGACGGGGCTTTCGCCATTTGGCGCGAAAGCGACCTGGCCATGGGCAACGCTGACCACCAATTGCTGCTGCCCACGGCGCACATCGAAAGCCGTGCCCACCACCCGTACGCTCGACTCGCCGGCCTGCACGTAGAGGGGGCGTTCCTTGTCGGCGGCCACTTCGATGTACAGCTGGCCTTTGTCCAGATGCAGCACCCGTTGATGGGCGCTGAAGTCCACGCGGATATGGGTGTTGGCATTCACATACAAGGTACTGCCATCTGGCAGATTCAAAGTGCGCACGCCCTTGGCATGGGTGGCAACCTGGTTGTGATACAGCTCGCGCGGTGCGCCGATAGAGGTCGCCAGCACGGCGCAGAGCAGGGCGGCGGCCATCGCCAGGGCAGGGCGCCAAAGGCTGGGCTTGCGCTTGGGCAGTGCCAACGGTTTGTTCAGTTGTTGCAACTGGGCGAGGTCGGCCCACAGCTGTTCGAATTCGGCATAGGCGCGCGCATGCGCGGGCACCGCCTGCCAGTCGGCAAAGGCTTTACGGTCGGCGCGGCTTGCTTCGTTGCGGTTGCGTGCAAACCAACTGGCGGCTTGGGCGTCGATGCAATCGCTCGCTTGGCTGTCCAGCGCGTCTGTGTCGCTCGGGCGGTTCATTCTGGCTGCTCCGTGCCGGGGGCGGGTTGAAGGCGGCGCTTGCAGTGCAGCAGGGCAAAGGCGATGTGCTTTTCCACCATGCTGGTGGAGATGCCCATGCGCGTTGCTATCTGCGCCTGGCTCAAGCCTTCGAAGCGGTGCAGCATAAGGGCTTCTCGTCGGCGCGGCGAGAGTTCGGCAAGGACTTCTTTCAACTGTTCCAGGCGTTGCAGGCGAAGGGCGGCGGCCATGGGGTCGTTGTGCTCGTCGGTGACCGGCTCGGCATCCATTTCGGCGTGATCAGGGTGGACGGTTTGCCGTACCTTCTGTTTGCGCCAGTGATCGCGCAGCAGGTTGCGCGCCATCTGGAACAGAAACGCTCGTGGCTGCTCGACCTTGGCACGGTCGCGGTAGCCCAGCCATTGGGTAAATACATCCTGGGCCATGTCCGCCGCGTCGCTGGCGTTGTCCGTGCGTTTACGCAGGAAATACAGAATGTCTGCATAAAACCCGCGACAGGCATCGGCCGCCGACGGGTCGGGCTGGGGACGAGACATGGATACCCTTCTTGACGAAGTACGACGTGGAAAAGTCGCGAATGATATCGAGAATTATTGTCATTTGTCTCCAGCTAAATAGATCTCCCGTGTTTGGCTGGAAAAAATTGGGGCATGGCCTTTAATCCTACAAGTTTGGGAGCGATATCCCACTCAAAGGAGAAAGTCATGGCTGGATGGTATGAGTTGAGTAAAAGCAGTAACGGGCAGTTTCGTTTCGTGCTTAAGGCGGCGAACGCAGAAACCATATTGACCAGCGAGCTTTACACCACCCGCGGTGCTACTGAAGCCGGCAGCGTCAAGACCAATGGTCCCAGTGTCACTATCAAGGACAAGACCTGACAGTTGTGCAAGAAGACCTGCACCCGGCTCGCGAGAGCCGGGCGTTTTTATACCGATGACAGCAACGCTTTGAGCTGTCCGATCCCTGCCTCACCCAACGGGAACACCGGCAAGCGCGGATTACCCACCTCCAACCCGGTCAAGCGCAACCCGGCCTTGATCGTCGCCGGCAGCCCGCCTTTGAGGATGAATTGCAGCAAGGGCAACTGTCGGTAGAACAGCTCCCGCGCCTTGTTCAAATCATCGGCCAGTACGGCCTGATACAAGCTCAGGTTCAGTTGCGGGATCAGGTTCGGCGCCGCGGTGCACCAGCCTTTGGCGCCAGCCGCGAAGGCTTCCAGCGCCAGCGGGTTGCAACCGTTGTAGAACGGCACGTCACTCTGCAGTTTCAACTGGTGCATGCGCTGGATGTCGCCAGTGCTCTCCTTGACCATGGTCACGTTCTCGACCTGCTTGAAGATACGCAGGATCAGCTCCACCGACATGTCGGTGCCGCTGGTGGCCGGGTTGTTGTAAAGCATGATCGGCACGCCGATGCTGTCGCCGATGGCGGCGTAGTGAGCGAGGATTTCCGCGTCACTGAGTTTCCAGTACGAGGCCGGCAGCACCATGACCACATCGGCGCCGTGCTCTTCGGCGTAGCGGGCGCGGCGCACGGCCTTGGCGGTGGTCAGGTCGGACACGCTGACAATGGTCGGCACGCGCTTGGCGACTTTCTTGATGCTGTAGGCGCTGACTTCATCCCACTCGGCATCGCTCAGGTAAGCGCCTTCGCCCGTGCTGCCCAAGGGCGCAATGGCGTGGACGCCGCTGTTGATCAAGCGGTCGATGGAGCGCCCGAGGGCGTCGAGGTCAACGCGCTGGCCGTCGGCGCTGAAGGGCGTGATGGTGTAGCCGATGATGCCGTGAATGGTTGGGTTGGACATGGGGGAAACTCCGGTCGAAAAGGGGGGCAATCAGTTCAGGCAATCGGCGTGCTTGCGCAGGTTTTGCCGGGCGTAATAGTTGAACGCGGCGCCGTGGCGTTTGGGTTTGGAGATCCAGTCGTGGGCCTCGCGCCCCAGCTCCGGCAGGATCGGTTTGACGGTACCAGCAGACATCGCCAGCAACTGCAACTTGGCAGCCCGTTCGATCAACTGCGCAATCACGCAGGCTTCTTCGATGCTGGCCCCGGTGGACAACTGGCCGTGGTGCGAGAGCAGAATGGCGCGCTTGTCGCCCAGGGCCGCGGTGATGATTTCCCCTTCTTCATTGCCCACCGGCACGCCGGGCCAGGCCTCCAGGAACGCGCAGTCTTCGTACAGCGGGCATAGGTCCATGTGCGACACCTGCAACGGCACTTCCAGCATCGACAGCGCGGCAATGTGCGTGGGGTGTGTGTGGATGATGCAGTTTACATCCGGGCGGCCGCGGTACACCCAGGTGTGAAAACGGTTGGCGGGGTTGGGAATGCCATGGCCTTCCAGTACTTCGAGGTCTTCGTTGACCAGCAACAGATTGCTGGCCGTGATTTCGTCAAAACCCAGGCCCAGTTGCTGGGTGTAGTAGGTGCCGGGCGTCGGCCCACGTGCGGTGATCTGCCCGGCCAGGCCAGAGTCGTGGCCGTACTCGAACAGGATTCGGCAGGTCAGCGCCAGCTTTTGCCGGTCGGTCCACGTATTATCTGCCAGGCTGTTTTGCATCTGGCTCAGTGCTTGCTTGACCAGTTGGTCTTTTGGGAGTGCTAATGTCTTGGCCATATCGGTGTCCTTTGGGTGGTTCAATGGACGTCGGATTTGCTGGTCGCCCGCTGCTCGCAAGGTCGTTGGGTGAATGCAAATGACACTAAAGATGCTATATGACACTTTGTGTCATTGGCAAGCCTGTCTCATCGCTTTCTGCAGGGATTAACCGCAGCACATGTCTATCCGCTTGAAAATATTAAGAAAAAAACTTGGCGTGACCCTGGAGGCCTTGGCCGAAAAATCCGGGATGACCAAGAGTTACCTGTCGAAAGTCGAACGCGGGCTTAATACGCCATCCATCGCTGCGGCGTTGAAACTTGCCAAGGCGTTGAACGTGAAGGTCGAAGAACTGTTCAGCGAAGACAACGTCAGCCTCGACAGCTACAGCCTGGTGCGTAGCCATGAGCGGCCCGACACATCGCCGGGTTATGCGGTGCTGGCCCACCAAGTCAGCGAGCGCAGCCTGCTGCCGTTCATCATTTATCCGCCGGCGGAGTTCACCGACAAGACCTTCAAGGAGCACCTGGGGGAGGAGTTTTTATTCGTGCATGAAGGCCAGGTTGAGGTGGATTTCATGAACGAGCGCGTGCTGTTGGCGCGCGGTGATGCGCTGCATTTCAACGCGCAGAAACCCCACCGGATTCGCTCGGTGGGAGAGGTGCAGGCGCAGTTGCTGGTGGTGGTGCACAGCGCTGAGGAGTGAGACTGAGCCCGACTTGAAATGCATTCAATGTGGGAGCTGGCTTGCCTGCGATAGCGGTTTATCGGTGCCCAATCTGTCGCTGACCCACCGCCATCGCAGGCAAGCCAGCTCCCACATTTTGCTCAGCGTTCTACAGGGACGGACAATGCCGGATTGCCCAGTGGGTGCGTACGCGCGGTAAAGAACCTCAGTTCCACATTAGAGCCCTCGAACAGCTCCATATACCGCCGCTTCTGCTGACGAACAAACCCATCACTGCGCCCCGACACCGAGATCGCCAGGGTGCTGATGCGGGCCTGGCCGATAGCTTCTACCAGGTGTTTATCCTGCGGCCCCAAGTCATGCCCGAAGATGCACAGCGCGCCTTCATGGCTCAACAGCTGTTCATAACAGAACGACAGATAATCCGAACTGCGGATACTTTTGAGTTTCTCCTCCACCTTGCCTTCACTGACAAACAGCGGCACATCGTCGAGGGTCTTGATCGTGTTGTTGATGGCAAAACTGCTGAGCAGGGTGCTGTCGGTGGACGGCAATTTGCGCGCCGTGCCGTCGAGGTTGCGCACCAGGTGCAGGCCTCCGTGCAGGTACAGGATGCGGGTGATGTCGGTGCGCGTATTGCGCAGGTCGAAGCTTGAGTCGGCGCTGCGAAACAGGTCGTCGATACCCGGTGCGTGCAGGGTCGCCCAGTAGTTGAGCAAATCGTAGTTACTGGTGAATACGGTGGCGTAGGTGGCCAGCTCCGCGTTGATCGTCGCCAGCGTCGACGGTTGCACCAGGCGCCAGGGAATGTGCACGGCATGGATGGTGTTGATCAGTGCTTCCTTGATCGCGTAGTAACGGTTACGCGGCGCCGCCGAGCTGACCGCCAGGGCCTTGTTGACCCGGCTGGTGGTTTTCAAGGCGCCCAGGGCTTGCTCGAAACTGCGGGTTTGCAAGGCGTCGAACACGCTGAGCTCGGAGGCGCTCAGGGGTTTTTCTTCGACGGTACGGGCGTTTTCGAACAGCGAGTCGTAGGCAAAGTCTTCCCAGATCGTGCGGCTGGCGCCGTTGCCGATCAGAATCCCGCTGAAGTCGACGGCAGCGCGCAGGGCACTCCAGTCTTCAAGGTGGGCGTCAATATCCTGGAAATCCTTCATTGCGGCGGGTCTACTCGAAATCGGCTGGGGGGTGACTTTATCACGAGCCGGCATTGATCCTGATCAAGATGCGCCACGCGGTACAGGTTGATTCTGTCGGCATAAAGCCTTTGAGGATTGATCATGAGCAGCACGTTCTTCATCCCCGCCGTCAACATCATGGGCATCGATTGCCTCGACGAAGCGATGACCGCCATCCGCAACTACGGCTTCGGCAAAGCGTTGATCGTCACCGACGTCGGCCTGGCCAAAGCCGGTGTGGCCGGCATGATCGCCGAGAAGCTGGCGATGCAGGATATCGACTCGGTGATCTACGACGGCGCCAAGCCCAACCCCAGCGTGGAAAACGTCGAAAAAGGCCTGGCGTTACTGCAACAGAGCGCCTGTGATTTCGTCGTGTCCCTGGGCGGCGGTTCGCCCCATGACTGCGCCAAGGGCATTGCCCTGTGCGCCACCAACGGTGGGCGTATCGGCGACTATGAAGGCGTGGACCGATCGAGCAAGCCGCAACTGCCGCTGGTAGCCATCAATACCACCGCTGGCACGGCCAGCGAGATGACGCGTTTTTGTATCATCACCGACGAAAGCCGCCACGTAAAAATGGCCATCGTCGACCGCAATGTCACGCCGTTGCTGTCGGTCAACGACCCGGCCCTGATGGTCGGCATGCCCCAGGGCCTCACCGCCGCCACGGGCATGGATGCGCTGACCCACGCCATCGAAGCCTACGTGTCCACCGCTGCGACACCGATCACCGACGCCTGCGCGATCAAGGCCATCGAATTGATCAGCGCCAACCTGCGCCTGGCGGTGCGCGACGGCACTGACAAGGCCGCACGGGAAAACATGGCCTACGCGCAATTCCTCGCTGGCATGGCCTTCAACAATGCGTCCCTGGGTTTCGTGCATGCCATGGCCCACCAATTGGGCGGCTTGTACGACCTGCCCCATGGCGTGTGCAACGCGGTGCTATTGCCCCATGTACAAAGCTTCAATGCCAGTGTCTGCGCCAAACGCCTGAGCGACGTGGGCCGGGCCCTTGGTGCAGATATCAAGGGCATCACCGCCGAGGAGGGCGCCCAGGCTGCCATCGCGGCGATTCGTCGGTTGTCCCAGGACGTGGAAATCCCTGCGGGCTTGCGTGAGCTTGGCGCTAAGTTGCAGGACATTCCGTTGCTGGCCAGCAATGCGTTGAAAGATGCCTGCGGGCTGACCAACCCACGGCGGGCGGACCAGCGTCAGATTGAGGAGATCTTTCGTAGCGCTTTTTGATAGGGGCAGCCTTTGGCAGCACGCGGTAAGCTACACGCTCAATGCATTCAAGCATCAAGCGTGCGGCGTGCCGCTGAGGTCCCTTCATGAGAGTTCTGTTATTCGGCGCCACCGGCATGGTGGGCCAGGGTGTGCTGCGCGAGTGCCTGCTGGCGGCCGATGTGCAGGAAGTAGTGGCCGTCGGCCGCACGCCCTTGACCCAAGAGCACGACAAGCTGCATCAGGTGTTGCACAACGACATGCTGGATTTCCACCCCCTGGAAAACCTGCTGCAGGGTTTTGATGCATGTTTCTTCTGCCTGGGTGTTTCGTCGGCGGGCATGAAGGAGGCGCGCTATACCCACCTCACCTATGACCTGACCCTCGTGGCGGCCAGCACCCTGGCGCGGCTCAATCCGCAGATGACCTTTATCTATGTGTCCGGCGCCGGCACGGACAGTTCCGAAGCCGGCAAGTCGATGTGGGCGCGGGTCAAGGGCAAGACCGAAAATGCCTTGCTGCGCTTGCCGTTCAAGGGGGTGTATCTGTTCCGCCCCGGGATCATCCAGCCGTTGCACGGTGTGCGTTCGAAGACGCCGTTGTACCAATCCTTCTACAGCGTGCTTGGGCCGGTGCTTTCGTTTGTGCGGCGACTGAAACCGGATTGGGTGGTGAGCACCGAGACCGTCGGCCGTGCGATGTTGCAGGCGGCCAGCCAAGGCGCGCCGCAGCCCATGGTGGAGCAGGCGCAGATCAATCGCCTTGCGGCTGAGCGCCGCTGAACTGAATTAGCGCAACGCCGCTGATCAGCAGTAACGCGCCCAACGCCCGGGAGGTTGTCAACTGACGTTCCACCAGGCCGAACAGGCCGAAATGGTCCAGCAGCAACGACGCGAGAATCTGCCCGGCCATGGCCAGCGCGATGAAGCCCGATGCGCCGAGCTTGGGCAGCAGCATCAGCGCCAATGAAATAAAACACACGCCAAAGGCACCGCCGGCCCACATCCACAACGGTGCCTTGCTGATAAACGCCATGTTCGGCAGAGGTAAACGTAGCGCCACAATCACCGGCAGCAGCACGATGATGCTCACCAGCAACGATGCCAGGGTGGCCCACAAGGGATGGCCGAGCCCGCGCCCGAGGTTGGCGTTGATCGCACTCTGAAACGGCACCACCGCGCCGGCGAACGCCGCCAGCGCTAACAAACCTACCCAATGCAACACAGTCATCTCGACGCTCCCAAAGGTTTTGCTGGACTCTAGGGTATTCGTCGCGCAAATTTAAATTCCAAATTCTTATGCTAGGCATGCAGCTGATGAATGATCTGCGCCGCATCGACCTGAACCTGCTGGTGATCCTCGACGCCTTGCTCAGCGAGCAACACGTCACCCGCGCCGCCGAGCGCCTGCACCTGAGCCAGCCGGCGGTCAGCCATGCGTTGGCGCGGCTGCGCGATATGCTGGGCGACCCGCTGCTGATGCGTCAGGGCGGCACACTGGTGCCAACCGCCCGCGCCCTGGAATTGGCGGGGCCATTGACCGAAGCTCTGGCCCAAGTGCAGGCATTACTGGCGCCGAATCGTTTTGATCCCGCCTCGGCCAAGCGCCGCTTTCGCGTGGCGATGTCGGACTACAGCGCGGCGATATTCCTGCCCGGCCTGGTTCGCGTCCTACGCCATGAAGCGCCCGGTATCGACTTGCAGATCATCCAGGCCAGCCGCGAAGGCATGGTTGAGGGTGTGCTCAATGGCGATCTCGATCTGGCTGCGGGCGTATTCCCCGACATGCCCGCCGAACTGCGGACTACGCCGCTGTTCGAAGAGCATTACACCTGCCTGGTCGACCCCACCAGCCTTGCGCCCAACGGAGTGCTGGACCTGCCGACATACCTGTCACGCCCCCATGTGCTGCTGGAGATGCGCGGCAGCGGCACGCCGGAAATCGAACGGGCGCTGACGGCCATTCGTGAACGCCGCCACGTGGTGATCAGCCTGCCGCACTGGAGCGTGGCGCCGCAGTTGATCCAGGGCACGGACCTGATTCTGACGGTGTCGTCCCGGGGTTTGATGAATATTGACGCTCGGCAATTGCTGGCCGTGCCACCGCCGTTTCATATTCCGTCGTTTGCCTTTGAGCTGGCCTGGCATACGCGGCGGGGCGGGGATGTGGGGTTGCAGTGGTTGATTGGCAGGGTGGTGGGTGTATTGTCCGCAGACCCACGACAACGCGAGAACACCTAGATGCTCAGCGGTTTCAACCACCTGACCCTGGCCGTCACCGATGTGCCGCGCAGCGTCAGTTTCTATCACGACCTGCTGCGCCTGCAGCTCGACGCAACCTGGGATAACGGTGCCTATCTCTCATTGCCTGGGCTTTGGCTGTGCCTGTCGCTGGACCCGTTGCGCTCGGCTGCTCCGGCGATGGATTACACCCACTATGCCTTCACTGTCGATGCTGCTGATTTCACTGCCTTGGTCGAACGCCTGCGCGCCGCCGGCGTACAGGAGTGGCGAGACAACCGCAGTGAAGGCGCATCGTTTTATTTTCTCGACCCTGACGGCCATAAGCTGGAGGCCCATGTCGGCGATCTGGCCTCGCGGCTGCAAGCCTGTCGTGCCAAGCCCTATGCTGGAATGAAGTTTTACCCACCGCGCTGAAACATGCAGAATCGTTCACCCTCAAGCGTCTGTCGGAGCGTCTACCATGACCCCATCCTTGCTGTTCGCCGTGCTGGCGTCGGGTTTTATCTACGGCATTACCCCAGGCCCCGGTGTCCTGGCCGTATTCGGCATCGGTGCGGCCCGTGGCCGGCGTGCCGGGGCAGGATTCTTGTGCGGTCATTTGCTCGGCGATGTGGTGTGGTGCAGCACGGCGCTGATTGCCATCGTTGGTGCGCGGGAAGTCGGCAGCAGTGCGTTTGATGTGCTCGGCGTACTCAGCGGGGTGTATTTATTCTGGCTCGGCTGGCGTGCGATCCGCACCCAACGCCGCAATAGCGATGCCCCTCAGGGCGCGGCGCGCCATCCGTTCTGGCACGGTATTCTGTTTGGCTTGACCAACCCCAAGGCCTACCCGGTCGCCGTGGCGACGTTCACCGCGTTGCTGTCCAGCCGGGCCGAGTTGTTGACTTGGTCGATGCTGCCGACCTTGATTCTGTTGAGCTTTATCGGTGGCTTGCTGGCCTACGCGATCCTGATTGGCGTGGTGGGTGCCCAACGGGTGCGCACGCTGTATCAACGCCATGAAATCCTGATCACCAAGCTCTGCGGCGTGATGTTTATCGGCTTCGCCCTCAATGCCCTGGCGCACGCATTGCCGGGCCTGTTCGGCAGCAAAGCGGCCTGAGGCGACGACGACCGTTCGTCGCCCAGGTAAGTTTTTTCTAAACCTTTACCGTCCTGAAAATTCGAATTCAGGGCGGGTTGTATGCTCCCGCGCCTATTTTTGCCCTGGAGGAACCCATCATGAGCCGCATGGCTATCCGGTTACGCACCGCCAGTTTCGCGATGCTGCTGGGCCTCGGCGCCAGCAATGCTTTCGCCCAGTCGCCTGCAGAATTCATCGAGCAGGCTTCGGCCAAAGGCATGGCCGATATCGAAACCAGTCGCATGGCCCACGCCAAGACCTCGTCCCAGGAAATCAAGGACTACACCATTGAGGTCATCAACGAGCGCACGCTGGCCAACCAGCACTTGGCGGCGATCGCCAAGAAGCTTGATTTGCCAGTGGCCCCACGGGAGAAGATCGTTGATAAAGCCGAAACCCTGATGCCTGAACTCAAGGACGGCGATTCCTTTGACGCTGCCTATACCGCGCAGCAGGTCAAGGAAAACGAAGACGCCATCGCCCTGTTCCAGAAAGAAGGCGCGGCGTCGGATGTGCCAGAGATAAAGGCACTGGTGGATGAGACGCTACCCAAGCTTGAAGAGCGCTTGCAAAAAGCCCGGGCCCTGGCGTCGACGTACGGTAAGGGCCATCAAGGCGACGGTTGAGGCCGCTGCCCGATCTGAAAAACGGCGGTTGGAGGGGACTCCCACCGCCGTTTTCATGCCGGGTTTCAGACGGGGTATGGGTCAATGCCGCCTATAACGCTAGTTCCGTCTGGCCTGTGCCTTCAAGTGCGAGTAAATACTGCTTGGCTGCCAACCCGCCCGCGAACCCGGTCAGTCCGCCGGAGGCGCCGATCACCCGGTGACATGGCGCAATGATTGAAATGGGGTTGCGCCCATTCGCGGCGCCGACGGCGCGCACGGCTTTGGGGTTGCCGATCTGCTGTGCGATCTGGCTATAGCTGCGGGTTTCGCCGAAGGGAATGGTCAGCAGTGCTTGCCAGACTTGCTTCTGGAAGTCAGTGCCGGTGAAGTCCAGTTCCAGTTCGAAGTGGTTACGCTTTCCGGTGAAGTATTCCTGCAATTGGCGCTCGGTTTCCAAGAGCACTGGGCTGTCGTCGGCTTCGATCAATTCACCCAGGCGCACGCGATTGGCACGTTCTACTTCCCAGAGGATGGCGTTGAGTTTGCCATCCCGCGCCACCAGAGTGAGTTCACCGACAGGGGAAGGCATGAGCTTGTATTGGTAGTCCATGAGCAGTTTCCTTGAAGGGCGTTGATGGGGACGACGCCACTGTAGTTCCACCAAGGGGGCTGGGAACTACGTTTCTTGCGGTCAAATTCTTGCCAAACTAGACATTCCAGTAAACCCAGTTGGAATAATAGGGGTACCAGTAGAGCCAGGCGATAATGTAAAGGGCCTTGAGTACGGACGCTGTACTTAACATGACCATAGAAATGACGTTGAGCAGGGTGACAAACAAAGCGAACACAGCCACGCGTGGGGTTGCGTGACGCCAGGCAAACCTCACGCCATACGCTGAGGAGGCAATCACTCCTGACTCCAGCAATAATCCGAGGGGGAAGGGCAGCCGTACAAACGAGACCAGCAGCGGCAAAACCAACACCCAGCCGGCTACTTGGCACAGGATGATTTTGGGTGTGGCTTTTTTGGTGTCCAGCATTGCCATGTTTCCGAACTCTGGGCCGATGAGCCTACATTATCGTGAGGTGTTGCCGGTCTTCCTGTAAGACTTTGCTTAGGCGTACCTATCGCTCCTGCTGTAATACTTTTCGCGCTGCGAATGCCAGAAACCCCGAGCAGCTTTTTCCTGTGGATGATTCAACAGGTATTCAACGATGCGATTCAACAGATAGCCGAGCAGCAGATGAGTGCTGGAGACTAAATTTTAGGCATAAAAAAACCGGTCACCAAGGACCGGTTTTTTGTGCAGCCTCCGCCAGAAACCCCCGACGCAAGTGCAAATCTGAGTGGAGCGGGTAGAGGGAATCGAACCCTCAACTAAAGCTTGGGAAGCTTTCGTTTTGCCACTAAACTATACCCGCTCAGAGCGGCTGACTTTGTACCAGATGTTCAGCTGGATTTGAAGTTTTTCTTTGAAAAATGTGAGAGTTGCGTGTGGCGACAGAGCTTGCTCGCCACAGTGTCAGGCCTGATTTCAAAGCGCCCATGCATGCTGCGCCTGGCCCTGGCTATACCGTAACGGGCTTGCGGGCCGTTGCCCTTTCAAGAAGCCCACCACGGCCTCACGGCTGTCGCGGCACGCGGCTTTATGTTCCATGTCCAGGAAGTGTCCCGTCGCCTGAATGGTGCTGAAGCTGCTCTTGGCCACATGCTGGCCAAACAGCTTGGCGTCGTCTGCACTGGTGTATTCGTCCCATTCGCCGTTCAAGAACAGCACTGGAATATCGATCTGCCTGGCTGCCTTGAGGTAGCACTGCCGGTCGCTGTTGAGCACGTGGCTGATGTGAAAGTGCATCTGCCCGTATTCGTGTGCGGCCAGGTTGCTGACATGGCGGTAGTTGAAGCGTTTGAACAGCGAAGGCAGGTGCTTGCCGATGGTGCTGTTGACCAGATGGCCGACGCGGTCGCGGTCGAGGTTGCCCAAGTAGTCGACGCCGCGTTCGAGGTAGTCACGCATCGGCGCATTGATCACCGGCGAGAATGAGCTGATCACGGCTTTTTCTACCCGACGGGGGCGCTGTGCGAGGGCAACCAACGTGGCGGCCCCGCCCCAGGAGAAGGACAATACGTGTTCAGCGGCGAAGTGGTCGAGCAGTTCAAGGAGGATCTGGCCTTCGACTTCCTTGGTAAGCATCTGCTCATGACGGTTATGGATTTTGGAACGGCCAGCGTAGGGCTGGTCGTACAACACCACATTGAATTGCGGGTACAGGCTTTTCACGGTTTGAGCGAAGGACGCTGTGGTCGCCATTGAGCCGTTGACCAGGACGATGGTCTTTGCCGCCGCGTCCGCGCGATAGAACTCCGTGTACACCCGATACTGACCCTGTATATCCAACACAGCGATTTCTGGCCTCATGTCGTAAGACTCCTGGCAAGCGGGTAGTGCGCGCAGATCACTCTGCACGAGCTTTATGACAGGTAGGCATACGCCTGGAAAATGAGGGCCCATGTCGGTCCGATGACGGCTGGCCGGCGGGTGTTGTTATGGCGGGCGGTTTGCCGGGAAGGCCCGTGGATCAAGCGCGGGCGAGGCAAGGTGTTTCTTGGAGGTTATAGGCGACTCATCAGTCATTATCTGGCTGAAGCCCTGATTCAAGCAGTACGGAACGCATGTCGCAAGGCGAGCGGCTGGTTTTTTGCCATCATCGGCTGAACGGTCGTCAGACTTTTAGGATCTCTTCGTCAGTCAGTGGCCGATACTGACCCGGCGCAAGCGACGCATCGAGCACTAAGGGCCCCATTCGCTCGCGGTGCAGGCCGATCACCTTGTTATCAAAATGACCGAACATGCGTTTGACCTGGTGATATCGGCCTTCGATGATGCTCAACCGCGCTGTCCTGGGACCCAGCAGTTCAAGTTCGGCAGGTTGGGTGGTGAGATCTTCGAAAGCGAAATACACGCCCGCCGCGAACGTCACCGCGTACTGCGGGCCGATGTCCTGTTCGGTTTGCACGTGGTACACCTTGGGCAACTTGGTCTGCGGTTGCGTGAGGCGCCGCGACCATTGGCCGTCGTTGGTGATCAGCATCAGGCCGGTGGTGTTGAAATCCAGGCGCCCGGCGATATGCAGTTCGGCTTTGTCGGGTTCGTCCAGCAGGTCAAGGACCGTGGAGTGTTGCGGGTCCGACGTGGCGCTGACGCAACCCTGGGGTTTGTGCAGCATGAAATAGCGCGCCGGCTTGCCCGCTTGCAGGATTTCACCGTCAACGCAGACCTGGCTGAATTCACGTACGTCATGGTGAGGATCGCTGACCGCAACCCCTTCAACGGTCACCCGGCGTTCCACCAGCAACAGGCGCACTTGCTTGCGATTGAACTGTGGCAGGTTGCTGAGGAAGCGATCAACGCGCATTGCGGTTACGCAACTGTTCGTCCACCTGGGCGCAGCGTGGGCACAGGCAGGCTTTATTACGCAACTCATCCGGCAGGGCTTCAAGTACCGCCGGGTCGATGATGACGCCGTAGCACCAGCAGGCTTGATCGGCAGTGCGCGGATCGGCTAGGGAGCAGTCGTTGCGGGCACCACAGGCGGGGCAAAGGGTCGGTGTGGTCATGGGTCGGTTCAGAAGGAAATCGGGTAGGGCGCGTTAGTTGTTGCACGATACAGCGCGGCTGCGCGGCATTCCATCATCATGGCGTTTTGACGGGCTTTCACTTCGTCTGAAACAGGTGTTTCCACTTGTGTCACGAACGCACCAGATTCGGTTTTTGATGTCAGATGTTTCGTCATTCAGTGAAAGCTGAATGCCGCTCGCCAGCGTCGCTGGAGGAGCTCTTCCGCGGTCCAGGAGGCCGCCATGTATCGACGACTGCTGCTCATCGCTTTGCTCGGCCTGACCCTTTCAGCCTGCGTGCCCTATTACGATGGAGGCGCTTCCTACTATCGCTCCGAGGTCTACACCGCGCCGGCGCCAGCCTATTACTACGGCGGCCCGCGTTATTACCCTTCTGGGCGCAGCTATTACGCGCCAGCGCCTCGCTACTATGCGCCACAGCCTCGCTACTATTCGGCGCCGCGCTACTACCAACCGGCCCCGCGCTATTACCCCCGCGCCGGGTACCGGCCCTACCCAAACCAGGGGTGGGGCGACCGCTGGGGCAATGGCGGGCGTGGACGCGGTTCCGACCACGGAGGTGGCCGCGGCGGTCACCGTTAAATATCTTGAAAAACAAGCGGCGCATCATGCGCCGTTTTTTATAGGTACCGTATGTCCGTACTGTCAGATTTAACAGCTATCTTTGAGGCGCTAGCTGTACTTCACTAACGAGGAGCCTTGTGCTTTTGCGTGGTGAGACTGAGCAGATGGAAACCCTATGTTCAAACAATTGATTTGCGTGCTCCTGCTGATGAGCTGCTTCATTGCATCGGCAAGAGCGGAGCAAGGCTGTCCTTATCCGTCGCAGGTCGCGTATGCAGACGGCCATTATCGCGCCCAGGACAATGGCCTGCGCTGGCAAAGCCCGAAGGTAGCGTCGCGTGGTGTTGTCGACGGGTTCATTGGCGCAATCTTCATGCCGGGCGACGGCGAGGAGAGAGGAAACGGCTACATGGACAAGTGCATCTACCGCACCAGTTGGAACGGTGTTGTAGCGTTGAGGCCAAGCAGCGGAAATGAGGTTATCAACATGTCGTTGACCAGCACCTTGTATTGGAGGCTGCAGCCCGATGCGTTCGAGTTGCCGGTGTATACGTGCGAGGACAGCCAGCCGGACAATTGCGCTTTCAAGGTCAACGACAAGCGTACAGACCTGTCAGTAGTCAGATAAATCCGCCAGAGGATTCCTACCTTCCCAGGCCTTGTCAAAGTGCGCCTGCACCACCGTTTCCGGGAGTGTGTTGATATCCGGCCAGTGCCAACGAGGCGCCTGGTCTTTGTCGATCAGGCGCGCCCGAACCCCTTCGGCGAATTCCGGATGACGGCAGCAGTTGAGGCTCAGGGTGTATTCCATCTCGAACACCTGGGCCAATGAGAGGTGACGGGCACGCTGGAGCTGTTCCCACACCAGATGCGCCGTCAGTGGGCAGCCCTCACTGAGGGTTTTGCCGGCCCGGCTCAATAGCGGGTCGCTGTGGTCGCGCAGCAGGCTCAAGGCGCGCCAGGCACACCGCACATCTCCTACATCAAGCCATTCGTCGATCTGTGAGCGGCGCGGTAGCCATTGCGCTTCGGGTTGATCACTGTTTGCCTCCTGCGCCAGGGCCTTGAGCAAGCTGTTGAGTTGCATCGCGCTCTGTTCCTGCCAGTTCAGCTGCAGCAGGCCATCGAGCAGATCGTCTTGCTGGTCATCACGCAGGAAACGGTCGGCCAGGCCCAAGTCCAGCGCGTCGCGACCGTTGATATGGGCGCCGGTGAGGCCCAGGAACAGGCCGAGCTTGCCCGGCAAGCGGGACAAGAACCAACTGGCCCCCACATCCGGGTACAAGCCAATGCTGATTTCGGGCATGGCCAAACGACTGCTTGGCGTAACGATACGCACGGCGGCGCTTTGCAACAGGCCCATGCCGCCGCCCAATACATAACCGTGGCCCCAGCAGATCAACGGCTTCGGGTAGGTGTGCAGGCGGTAGTCAAGACGATATTCGGCGGCAAAAAACTGCGCGGCCAGGGTCGGAACTTCGCCCGGCTGTTCACGGCAAGCCTGAGCCAGGCTGCGCACTTCGCCACCGGCGCAAAAAGCTTTGGGGCCGTTGCCGCGCAGCAGCACGCAGACGATCTGCGGGTCTTTGGCCCAGGCCTCCATGCGCTCATCCAGGGCCAGAATCATCGGCAGGGAGAGGGCGTTAAGGGACTTTGGCGCGTCCAGGCTGGCGATACCGATGCGAGCGCCGCCACTGCCGGTCAGTTCTTCGAAATGCAGGTTCATCGTGGCCTCAATCGAGAAGGTGAAGGATGAGTATGATCCCTTCGTGGGAAAGTGCCGGTGCTGTGTCAGATCAATTGACAAGCGGGGTCGGCTTTCCTAGGGTTCGCCTCATTCTTTTTTACAAGACAATTCAACTATGACCGATGGCGACCGTATCAAACTCGAACCCAGCTGGAAACACGCCCTGCGGGAGGAGTTCGAGAAGCCCTACATGGCGCAATTGCGCGAGTTTCTGCGCCAGGAACATGCCGCTGGCAAAGAGATCTACCCCCCCGGCCCATTGATTTTCAACGCGCTCAACTCAACGCCGCTGGACAAGGTCAAGGTCGTGATTCTCGGACAAGACCCGTACCACGGCCCTGGCCAGGCCCACGGCTTGTGCTTCTCGGTACAACCGGGCGTGCCGGCACCGCCGTCGCTGGTCAATATCTATAAAGAGCTCAAGCGCGACCTGAACATCGACATCCCCAACCACGGCTACCTGCAAAGCTGGGCCGACCAGGGCGTGCTGATGCTCAACACCACCATGACCGTGGAGCGCGCCAACGCCAACGCCCATGCCGGCAAGGGCTGGCAGTTCTTCACCGATCGGATTATCGAGGTAGTCAGCGAGCATCAGCCTCACCTGGTGTTCCTCCTGTGGGGCGCCCATGCTCAGAGCAAGCAGAAGCTCATCGACGCCACCAAGCATCTGGTGCTGACCTCGGTGCATCCGTCGCCGTTGTCGGCGTATCGCGGGTTTCTGGGCTGCGGGCATTTCAGCCGGGCCAACAAGTTTCTCGAGCAGAATGGCGAGGCCCCCATCGAGTGGCGTTTGCCACCGGTGTGAGGCCTGGCACATTCAACATGTGGGAGGTTTTAGCGGGGGGCTGGCTGACGGTTCCAGTGCCGAAACAAAGGCTCGGCCAAAAACAGCACGAACAACAAGCGCATCACCTGCATCGCCGTCACCAAGGGCACCGACAGTTGCAGGGTTTCAGCTGTCAGGCTCATTTCAGCGATACCGCCTGGCATCATGCCCAGCGTCAGTGATCGCAGGTCGAGGTGAGTGAGGGCGCTCAAGCCCACCGCCGCTAACGTCGCCAGCAGCATGGTCAATGCCGTGCCAATCAAGGTGCGGCCCATGAACGATGGCGCGCGACGGAAGAACTGCCGATTGAAGTGGCAGCCCAAACCGCTGCCGATCAACCATTGGCCGATCTGACTGCCGCCGTCTGGCAGGCCGATGTGTAAATCCCAGGTTACACTGGCGATCGCGCTCACCAGCAATGGCCCGAACAGCCAAGGGTTGGGTTGGCGCAAGCGTTGCCAGCCCCAGGCAACCAGCGCACCCACCGGAAACAGCACGGCCAGCCACGCCCAGTCCACGGGCGCCGGATGGAACTGCGGCGCGCCGCCTCCGAGCAAATATTTGAAGATCGCTGGCACGCACAGCACCACCACCAGCACACGCAGGCTTTGCCCGGCCGCAACCCGGCTGAGCACCGCGCCATTGCGGGCGCCGAGGTTGACCATCTCCCCGGAACCGCCCGGCATGCTGGAGAAAAACGCCGTGGCGCGGTCTTCACCGCTGCGGCGCATCAACCACACGCCCACCACGCTCGACAAGCTGGTGACCAGTGCACCGAAGAAAATCAGGCCGAAGTGGCTCATCACCTGCTCGATCACCACCGGGGTGAAGTGCAGGCCGATGCCGATGCCCACCACCCATTGGCCGCATTTGCGCCCGCCGGGAATCTCTGCCAAATGCCAGGGCGTCAGGCAGCGCACCAGGATGATCGCCAGCAACGAGCCGACCATGTACGGCAAAGGCCAGCCGACCAGGCTTGCCAGGTAACCGCCGGCCAGGCCGACCAGCGGTGTTCCCCACCAATGTTTAAAGGTGACCTCAGACATCGGCCAGGGCACGACGCTGTTGCACGCGTTTACGCCAGATACGCAGCAGCGGTACAAGCAGCATGATTGCGGTCAGCACCCAGACGCCAAAGGTGATCGGGCTCGACCACAGGATTTCCAGCGCACCGTTGGAGATCGACAGCGCACGGCGCAGGTTCTGCTCCATCAGGCCGCCGAGGATAAAGCCCAGCAGCAGCGGTGACAGCGGGAAGTCCAGCTTGCGCAGGATGTAGCCGAAGATGCCGATTGCGATCATCAGGAACAGATCGAAGGTGGTGGCATGCACGGCGTACACGCCAATCGCGGTAATGATGGCGATCACCGGCACCAGCGCCCAGTTCGGCACGGCGAGGATACGGGTGAAGATGCGGATCATCGGGATGTTGAGCACGACCAGCATGATGTTGGCAATGAACAACGAGGCGATCAGGCCCCAGACAATGTCCGGTTGCTGTTGGAACAGCAGTGGGCCGGGGGTGATGTTGTACAGCGATAGGGCGCCGATCATCACCGCCGTGGTGCCCGAGCCAGGAACGCCGAGGGTCAGCATGGGTACCATGGCGCCGCAGACCGATGCGCCGATCGCGGTTTCTGGGGCGGCCAGGCCGCGCATGTCGCCCTGACCGAATTTGCCGCTGGCGCCTGCGATGCGTTTCTCGGTCATGTAGGCAACGGCCGAGGCCATGGTTGCACCAGCGCCCGGCAACACGCCGATGATAAAGCCCGACACGCCGCAACGAAGATTCACAGTGAGCACCGACAAGGCTTCCTTGGCGTTGAACATCATGCGCCCGGTGGCTTTCACTGCTTCCTGGCCACGGTGGGTTTTTTCCAGCAGCAGGAGAATCTCGCTGATGGAGAACAGGCCGAGCACCAGGACCACGAACTGGATACCGTCGGTCAGGTGAATATTATCGCCGGTAAAGCGGTACACACCGCTGTTGGCGTCGATGCCCACGCAGGAAAGGAACAAGCCGATCAGCGCGGCAACAAACGTCTTCAGCGGTTTGTCACCGGCCATGCCGCCCAGGCAGACAATCGCAAACACCATCAGGACGAAATATTCCGCCGGGCCGAACGCAATCGCCCACTTGGCCAGCAGCGGGGCAGCAGCAGGAGAATCTCGCTGATGGAGAACAGGCCGAGCACCAGGACCACGAACTGGATACCGTCGGTCAGGTGAATATTATCGCCGGTAAAGCGGTACACACCGCTGTTGGCGTCGATGCCCACGCAGGAAAGGAACAAGCCGATCAGCGCGGCAACAAACGTCTTCAGCGGTTTGTCACCGGCCATGCCGCCCAGGCAGACAATCGCAAACACCATCAGGACGAAATATTCCGCCGGGCCGAACGCAATCGCCCACTTGGCCAGCAGCGGGGCGAACAGCACCATGCCGCAGGTGGCGATAAACGCGCCGATGAACGAACTCCAGGCCGACAATGACAGTGCCACGCCAGCCAGGCCTTTGCGGGCCATCGGGTAGCCGTCGAGGGTGGTCATGACGGTGGAGGCTTCGCCCGGGATGTTCAGTAGAATCGAACTGATGCGGCCGCCGTATTCGCAGCCCAGGTACACGGCTGCCAGCAGGATCAGCGCCGACTCTGGCGGCAAGCCCAGGGCGAAGGCGATGGGGATCAGCAGTGCCACGCCGTTGATCGGGCCCAGGCCCGGCAACAGGCCGACCACGGTGCCAATCAGGGTGCCGCACAACGCGGTCACCAGGTTATAGGGGCTCAGCGCAACGCCGAAACCCTGGCCCAAATAGCCAAAAGTATCCATATCAGTTCTCCAGAACGTCGAGCAGGCCGAGGGGCAACGGTACGTCCATGGTTTTATCGAACAGCAGATAAAGACCGACGCTCATCAAGGTGATGATCACCACGCTGGGCAACCAGCGGCCGCCGTACAGCCGTGCCATCGGAATACCGATCAGCATGCTGCTGAGAATGAAACCCAAGGATTCGAATGTGCCTGCAAACACCAGCAGCAGGGCCACACAGATGCCGATCTTGATCAACGTGGGTTGATCCAGCGCGGGTTCATCGTCAGTGTGTTTGGTCGCCTGCGGGCGAATCATCATGTAGATGAGCGCCAGGCCCATCAGCCCGAGCAACAGCAGGGGGAAGGCTCTTGGCCCTACGGGTTCGTAGGAAAAAGCCGCCTGATACGGCCAGGCCATCAGCGCCAGGCCGATACAGGCCAGCAATAGCACGGCAGCGAAAATGCGTTGTAAGAGCATAGAAAACTCCAAGGCCCCTCTTGTAGGAGCGAGCTTGCTCGCGAAAAACGTCAACGATAACGCGTGCTCTCTGGACGCACGTGGATGTCCTTGGGTTCTTCGCGAGTACGCTCGCTCCTACAGGGGCATTACACAAAAGAGGGGCGATTACTGGATCAGGCCGAACTCTTTGGCCAGCACTTTGTAGTCAGCCACCTGTTTCTTCACGTAGGTGTCCAGCTCCTGGCCCGTCATGGCGAACGGGAACAGCTCGCGCTGGTCACGCAGCTTGGCGAACTCCTCGGAAGCCAGCAGTTTGTCGAAGGCGTCTTTCCACCAGGCGTAGTCGGCATCGCTGACCTTTGGCCCTAGGTAGAAGCCACGCACCACCGGCCAGACGATGTCGTAGCCTTGCTCTTTGGCGGTCGGGATATCCTTCATTTCCGGCTCATCCAGGCGTTGCTCGGAGAACACCGCCAGCAGGCGCATATCGCCGCTCTGGATATGCGGCATGGAGTCGGAGATGTCGGTACTGCCCACCTGGATATGCCCCCCCAGCAGAGCCGTAGCGATTTCACCGCCACCCTCAAGGGCGACGTAACGCAGTTCGCGCGGGTTGATCCCAGCGGCCTTGGCGATCAGCGCGGTTTGCATCCAGTCCTGGCTGCCGACGGTGCCGCCGGAGCCGATCACCACGCTGCCTGGGTCTTTCTTCAGGGCTTTGACCAAGTCGTCGAGGGTCTTGTAGGGCGAGTCGCTTTTCACCGCGATGGCGCCATAGCTGGTGCCCACTGCCGCCAACCAGCGCACGGCGCTTTCATCAAAACGGCCGAACTTGCCCTGGGCCAGGTTCAGCAGCGAACCGCTCGACCAGGCGACCAACGTGCCCGCATCCGCAGGGCGCTGGGCGACGACCGCGTTGTAGGCTACCGCGCCCACGCCGCCTGGCATGTAGGTCACACGCATCGGCTTAGTCAGCAGCTTTTGGTTCACCAGCGCGCTTTGCGCCAGTTTGCAAGTCAGGTCAAAACCGCCGCCTGGGGAGGCCGGGGCGATGCATTCCGGACGCTTGGGTTCGTCGGCGGCCAGCAGTTGGCCGGCGAACAGCATGCAGCCAGCGGCGAGGGCAAATTTACGCAGTGAAAGGGTCATGGTGATCTCCATCGTTTTTGTTATGAGGGGGTTACTACCAAAGTGCGACGCTGTAGCTGACCAGCAAGCGCATTTCATCTGCGTCACGGGCCGAATAGTTGGAACGATAGGTGGCGTTACGCAGGCGCACGGCCACATCTTTGAACGTGCCGCTTTGCACCACGTACTTGATCTCGCTGTTGCGTTCCCACTCCTTGCCGGTCTCGCCGTTCTTGAGCTTGATGTTGTCACCCGAGAGGTAACGGCTCATGAAACTCAAGCCAGGAATGCCCAGCTTGGCAAAGTCGTAGTCGTAGCGTGCCTGCCAGGAGCGTTCTTCGGCGCCGGCAAAATCGTTGATCTGCACGAAGTTGACCAGGTACGGGTCGCTGCCATCCACATACGGGAAGGCGCTGTCGCCGGACATGTGCTGGTAGCCGGCGCTGAGCTTATGGCCATTGAGGGCATAGCTGAACAGGCCGTTGAGGGACGTGTTGTCGATATTGCCGCCGCGGGCCGAGCCGGTGTCATCGCTGATTGCCAGTCGCAGGTCGGCGGCGAAAGTGCCAGGGCCCATCGGGCGTGAGGCGACCATGCCGAGGAAGTGTTGGCGATACACGTCGTCGAGTTGGGCGAAGTGGTAGCTGCCGGTGATCTTGTCGGCGAACTTGTAGTCGACGCCACCGAAGTTGAAGTGCTTGCCGGTGGCACCGCTGAGGAAGCGGCTGTTCTTGTTATTGAGCGCGATGTCTTCGTAGTTGGTGTCGTCGCGGTCCTTGGCTTTGTCCAGGCGACCACCAGTGAATACCAGGTTCTTGAGTTCCTTGGAGGTGATCAAGCCACCGTTGAAGGTCTGCGGCAGGATGCGCCCGTCGTTGGGCTTGAGGATCGGCAGTTCGGGGATCAGCGAGCCGATCTTCAGCTCGGTGGCGGAGATTTTCACTTTACCGGTCAGGCCCAGCTTGGAGTACTCGTTGGCGGCGCGGCCGTCATCGTGGGTCGGCAGCAGGCCGGTGCCGGTGCGGTCGGGGCTGGAGTCGAGCTTGACGCCGAGCATGCCCAGCGCATCCACGCCAAAGCCGACGGTGCCGTCGGTGTAGCCCGATTGCACGTTGAGCATGAAGCCCTGGGCCCATTCGTCGCGCTTGGATTGCTGGGCACTGGTACCGTCGCGAAAGTCGCGGTTGAAGTACATGTTGCGGGTTTCCAGGGTCGCGCTACTGTCTTCGAAGAAGGCAGCCTGGCTGAGCGGCGAAAAGCCGGCAAGGGCAGCGGCACTGGCGAGGGCGGTGTGGGTCAGGCGGGAAGAACGAACAGGCGGGCAAGCCTGTGGCTGGGTCGACAGCATCGTGGTGTACTCCGTTATTGTTCTTATTCTGGCGAAAACGCTTCGAGGCGTTTTTCGGGCGCTACGGGTCAGGCAACTCGGCGGGCATAGACCACCGTGGTTGGATGCTAAAGGGCGAAGCTTTCACTAACCTTTCAATCGCCTTTCAATGTTTTCGGGCTTCACAGGCCAGGTTGCGGCTGTAAACTGCCGGGCAAAGCGTGGCGTCGACCACCCCTGAACGAGGTAGAAATCCATGCGTGTCCTCCTGGTTGAAGACCATTTGCAGCTCGCCGAAAGCGTGGCCCAAGCGCTCAAGAGCATGGGTTTGACCGTTGATGTGTTGCATGACGGCGTGGCGGCGGACCTGGCCTTGAGCAGCGAGGAATACGCCGCGGTGATCCTGGACGTAGGGTTGCCGCGCCTGGATGGTTTCGAGGTGCTCGCACGTTTGCGGGCACGTGGAAAAAACCTGCCGGTGCTGATGCTGACTGCTCGCAGTGATGTAAAAGACCGCGTGCACGGCCTGAACCTGGGCGCCGATGACTACCTGGCCAAACCGTTTGAACTCACGGAACTCGAAGCACGGGTCAAGGCACTGTTGCGGCGCAGCGTGCTGGGCGGCGAGCGTCAGCAAACCTGCGGTGTGCTGGTGTACGACCTCGACACCCGGCGCTTCACGGTCGCAGGCGAGCTGATGACCTTGACCTCCCGAGAACAAGCGGTGCTCGAAGCGTTGATCGCCCGGCCGGGGCGCGTGATGAGCAAGGAACAATTGGCGTCCCAGGTATTCGGCCTGGACGAGGAGGCCAGCCCCGACGCCATCGAAATCTACGTGCATCGCCTGCGCAAGAAGCTCGATGGCCAACCCATCGCCATCGTCACCTTCCGGGGCCTTGGCTATTTGCTGGAAGCCCGTGATGCATAAGCCCAGCAGCCTGCGCTGGCGCTTGCTGTGCAACCTTGCGTTATTGCTGGTGTTGTTGATGCTCGCTAGCGGCATGAGCGCTTATTGGAACGGTCGCGAAGCCGCCGACACCGCTTATGACCGCACGCTGCTGGCCTCGGCACGCACCATTGCCGCCGGCTTGACCCAGGTGGACGGCACCCTCAGCGCCAATGTGCCCTATGTGGCCTTGGACACTTTTGCCTACGACAGTGCCGGGCGCATTTATTACCAGGTCAATGATATTGATCAGAAACTGATTTCCGGTTACGAAAACCTGCCTGGCCCGCCGCCTGGCACGCCCCGCACCGACGATTATCCAGCCTTGGCGCGGTTCTATAACGCCATGTACCTGGGCCAGCATGTGCGCGTGGTGAGCCTGCTCAAGGCCGTCTCGGAACCGAACATGAACGGCATGGCCGAAATTCGTGTTGCGGAGACCGACGAAGCCCGGGTGGCCATGGCCCGCAGCCTGATGGCCGATACCCTGCTGCGTCTGGGCATGCTCGCCATCGGTGCGTTATTGCTGGTGTGGTTCGCGGTGAGCGCCGCACTGCGCCCGCTGGAACGCCTGCGTACGGCCGTGGAAGAGCGCCAGCCTGATGACCTGCGGCCTCTGCCATTAGTGGAAGTTCAGGATGAGTTCGGCCCACTGGTGCGCTCGCTCAACCATTTCACCGAACGTTTGCGCGGGCAGTTCGAGCGCCAGGCGCAGTTTATTGCCGACGCTGCCCACGAGCTGCGCACGCCCCTGGCGGCGCTCAAGGCCCGGCTGGAACTGGGCCTGCGTGCCGAAGAACCAGCCACCTGGCGCAGCACCCTGGAAACGGCCGCCCAGGGCACCGACCGCCTGACGCACCTGGCGAATCAATTGTTGTCCCTGGCCCGCATCGAAAACGGTGCCCGCGCCATTGCCGAAGGCGGTGCGCAACTGCTCGATTTAAGCCAATTGGCCCGTGAGCTCGGTATGGCCATGGCGCCGCTGGCCCACGCGCGGGGCGTGGCCCTGGCACTGGAGGCCGACGAGCCGGTATGGCTGCGCGGCGAACCAACGCTGTTGAATGAGCTGCTGAGCAACCTGGTGGATAACGCCTTGGCCCATACCCCGCCCGGCGGCAACGTCATTCTGCGAGTGAAGGCCCCAGCGGTGCTGGAAGTCGAGGATGACGGCCCAGGCATCCCACTGGATGAGCGGGACCGGGTGTTCGAACGCTTTTATCGACGCAGCCAGCAGGGCATGGGGTCGGGCTTGGGGCTTGCGATTGTCGGGGAGATTTGCCGTGCGCACCTGGCGCAGATCAGCCTGCATGATGGCGAGCTGGCGGGGCTAAAGGTACGCGTGAGTTTTATCGCGGGTTGATCAGTAAAACATCGAGCGCGCTTCGTCCAGTTCACTGCGCAGGGCGTCGCTGTGCAGGTCTATGCGCAACTTCATGAGGGCCGGCAAGGCGGTAATCGGCACGGTTCCCAGAGGGTGGTCGGTGCCGCGGTGGCAGTACAGCGCGGCGACCTGCACCAGGTCGACGTAGTCCAGGCTTGCAGAGTCGCGTGTCAGGTCCAGGTATTGGCCCGGCACGTTCACCAGCATCTCAGGGAAGTCCCAGACCCGCAGCAGCTTGTCCCCCAGCACCGGGTGGATGCTGTCGATGACGTGGTTGAGGCTGACGGGGTCGGCCAGCAGCTCATAGTGATCCTCGGCGTACGTGAGGATCGGCAGCACGCCGATCTGATGCACCAGGCCACCCAGCGCCGCCTGGTCTGGCTTGAGCTGGCTGTGGCGACGGCACAAGGCGTAGCTCACGCCTGCCACCTCCAGGCTGCGGCGCCACACGTCGCGCATTTTCTGTTCGACCACCTCGGAGCGGGCGTGAAAGATCTGCTCCATCACCAGGCCGATAGCCAGGTTGCTGCTGTAGTTGGTACCGAGCCGGGTGATGGCGGTGTGCAGGTCGGTGACTTCCTGGCTGGCCCGTAGCAACGGGCTGTTGACCACTTTGATCAGGCGCGCCGACAGGGCCGTGTCACGACTGATCACTTTGCTCAGGTGGCTGATGCTGATGTCCGGGTCTTCGGCGGCCTGGCGAATTTTCAGGGCCACCTCCGGCAATGTCGGCAGAACCAGGTCATCGTTGTCGATGGCCGTTACCAACGCTTGTTGGACTTTTTCCGCCAGCTTGTTCATTCATGCTCTCTAGGGTGCTGCAAAAAGTACGGCGATTAACGCTGGATCTCGCGGTCACGGTCCAGTTGGTAGGGTAGGTCAAGCAGATTCAAGCCCGGGCCCTCGAGGGTGCCCAAGCGCACGTCGCCACTGTCGGCAGCTTCGGCTTGCAGCACGGCGAGAAGTTCAATCGACTGGTCGGCTTTTGCTGCGATGACCACTTCCCCGATCGCGCTGTTATGGCTCGGGGAAAATAACGGAGTGCCTGGCTCGGGAAGCTCGTTGGCCTCCAGGCTCAGGCGATACAGGCGCCGCTTGAGTTTGCCCAGGTACTGCATGCGCGCGACGATTTCCTGGCCGGTGTAGCAGCCTTTCTTGAAGCTGACGCCGCCCACGGCCTGCAGGTTGAGCATCTGCGGAATGAACAGCTCGCGCGTCTGGGGCATCACCTGGCCGATACCGGCACGGATCTGACCAAGCAACCAGGCATTCAAGTCAGCCTGTTGCAACTGCGCGGCCAATTGGCTGCGCACGGCGTCGGCGTGTTCGGCAGGTACCCAGAGTTCGGCACGGCCCGGGGAAACGCGGACGGCAATCAATGCCTCGTTGCGTGCCACGCTATCCGTCTCGACCGGCAGCGCGAGGCCCAGGGCGCTCAGGGCCGCGTCTGCGTTCGCCAAGCCGAAGCGCGCCCAGGCAGCGCTTTCGTCGGTGAGCTTGGATTTGGAGAACACCGCGTACTTTTTCAGATCCGCCAACTGCGGCTCAAGCAACTCGGTGGCCATGGCCAGGAGCACGCCATCACCCTGCAGCAGGATGCGGAAGCTCGACTGCATCCGGCCTTTTTGCGTGCAGCGCGCGCCCAGGCTGGCCTGGGTATCACTCAGGTAATTGAGGTTGCAGGTCAGTTGGCCCTGCAGGAACTTGGCAGCATCAGAGCCGCGGACGGCGAGAACGCCTTCGTGGGACAGGGGGCAGAAAAAAGCGGAGTCAGCCATGGGTCATCGCAGGTCAAAAAGTCATGGGGTGCATCATAGAGGGGCGTCCGGCAAATGCATAGTTTCCATATAGGGCGACCAAAGCCGACTGTTCCAGTGTCGTCGGGGCTGTATACTTGCGCTCTATTTTAGGAGGGCTCCATGGTCGAAGATGTAGAAATCAATCGCCTCTACTGGCACAGCCGTCGCGGTATGCTGGAGCTGGATGTGTTGCTGGTGCCTTTCACCAAAGAGGTGTATGCGACGCTCAATCAGGTGGACCGCGACCTCTACGTCAGGTTGCTCGAGTGCGAAGACCAGGACATGTTTGGCTGGTTCATGGAGCGCGCCGAATCCGAAGACCCGGAGCTGCAGCGCATGGTTCGGATGATCCTGGATCGTGTCCAGCCCAAGTAATCGTTTCGAATGCTGCTGGCAGGCCTCACGGCTGTTGCTGGCGGCCTATGTGCTTGCCCAGCTGGTCGCACTGGGCAGCCTGCTGGCTCTCGACCTGCCTTATTCAAGCCTTGGCATCCTGCTATGCCTGGCTCATTGTGCCTGGGTATTACCGCGGCAAATCCTGCTCACTCACCGTTCGTCGATTCGTGGCCTGCGCCGTGACGACGATGGCTGGCAGTTATGGAGCGCCGCACGCGGGTGGCACCCAGTGCAGCTGCGGCCCGACAGCCTGGCGTTGCCGCTGATCGTGGTGTTGCGTTACCGAGTGCAGGGTGAACGGCGAGTGCGGTCCATCTGCGTGCCAAAGGATGCGCAGGCCGCCGATGTGCACCGGCGCCTGCGGGTACGCCTGAAGTTCAGCCGCCGTAGGTGGTTGGCACCAGGATAGTGTCCCGGGCTTCGGGCAGCATCTGTGGGTAGTCGAGGGTGTAATGCAGGCCGCGGCTTTCCTTGCGCTCCATGGCCGACCGGATCATCAGCTCGGCCACTTGGGCCAGGTTGCGCAACTCGATCAAGTCGCGGCTGACCTTATAATTGCTGTAGAACTCGACCCTATGAGGCTAAACCCAATGGATACAGGGGTTTCAGCCGATGACCGTCAACCACCGCTCCCAAAGCGGGACAAACCTGTTACAAACTGCGCTCGCCAAGCCGTACCACTATCGCCGGTCTGGTCGCTATTACCTTCGCCTTCGCCCTCAAGGAACCGTTAAGGGCTTCTTCACACTGTCACTCAGGACTACCGACAAGGCCACCGCAATGACCATCTCCGAAGACATCCTCTCGACCCTCAAGGCCTACCACTTGGACAACCCTGAGGCGTCATGGGACGAACTTCGTGAGCGCTTGATTGAGTTCGCTGAGTACAACCTGACGATGGCACACGGTGACAGCTCACTGGTCGCTTACGAGATGATCAACGATGAGCATCACTTGGCGCTTCGTAAGGCCTCCGCGAAGCTACCCTTGAGCATCAATCAGCAACGGGCAGTGAGCAAGGCACTTGAGATCCTTGAGGCCTCACAGGAGCGTATGCGGGGGCGTTCAGGGAAGCTGGTCGAGATCGTGAAGGACCTCAATGGGGAACCTTGTGGCACGCCTTTGGCCCTCTCCCTGCCTATATCTGTAAACGCTTCCCCAGCTTTGACCTTCAAGTCCCTTTCTGCGCTGTACATGGAGGAACGCAAAGACAGCATTGAGGCCAGCACCATGCGTGACGTGAAGTCATCGTGTGAGGCTATCAGCGTGATCCTGGGCGACTTGGACATGCGGGGTCACACTCGGGAAGACATGAAGAACCTTCGGGACAAACTGCTTGAGGACCGCAAAGGTTCCACTGTGAATAAGCTAATGACCCGGCTATCAACGGTGATGGATTGGGCTGTGAATAACGGGTACCTCACCAAGGGCTTCGATAAGGGACTGAAGCTATCCAAGGACGCTGACAGTTCCCGTGAGGCGTTCTCTCAGGATCAAGTAAAGGCCCTGATGGCTTACGCTAAGTCGCTTCCAGTGGACGCTTGGCAGCGCTGGGCGTTGTCCCTTGGAGTGATCACTGGGACCCGTATTGAGGAGCTGAGGCAGTTGACCAAGGCTGACGTTAAGCAGGTTGGGGGCGTGTGGGTCATCGACATCAATAGGAACGATGGCAAGACAGCCAAGACCAAGAATGCTCTGCGTGTCATACCGCTAACTGACGGTGCCTATGGCTTCGACCTTCAGGCCTTCCGTGAGTTTGTCGATAGCTCCGACTCCCGGCTGTTCAAATTGGGCGCTGGTCAGTTCTCAAACGTGCTTAATGGTGCGCTACGAGATGTCCTAAGCTTGAACGCTGATCGGACCCAGACCTTCCACTCATTGCGTCACTCTCTGGCCGGTGCCTTGAAGGCCGCTGAGGTGCCTGTGGGGACCGCTGAGTCCATCTTGGGACACGCTTCAGGTTCGATTAGCTATGACCTGTATGGGGCAGGGAGCGCCGTGGCTATTGAACGGATGGCGGAAGCTCTGGTGAGCGCGTTCCGTATGGCCTTATGATATTGCTGAAAATTGAATGGAGTCGGCTATGAGAAACCTTGATTTATACGGAATTGCTAAGGTCAACAGCGAGCTACAGGCGCGCGCGATAGTAGTGGATCGAATTCCGTCTCTTGGTGAAAAAACAGCTCGAATTATGGCTTGGCAATGTTTCATTCAAGATCAGATAAATTTAGAAGACAGCAACGAGCGAACCTCGAACCTTGCGCGAATTAAACACGGTGAGGCTATAGCTGCTTTTTGGGAAACCGGCGACGAGATGGACGTTGACTCAAATACGTTTGTTTCGTACTTTTTCGATGAGCTTGGTGTCATTAACCGCAAGGTCACCAAAAAGGGTGTGCAGATAGCTTTCTATATCTTCGTCGCCCTCGGGTTATTCGGTTTGTACAAGCTCTTTTCCTGAGCGACGGTTTAGTTACACCTTCGATGAAGATCCAAAAACCCTCACAAGAACACGGTGGCCGCAACGGTCGCCAATTTGATCTTGTGAGGGCACCCTATGACTTTGCTTACTCAACCCGGACCACTTCACCGTCACGTTGATTATGAGACGGGGCACATCCTCCACACTGATCCGACCACGGGCGAGGTCATCACTCAAAGGGAGATGGTCAGGCCCAAGAATCCTGAAGCGCAGTATCAAGCCTGGACTGCTGAGCGTAGGGCTGATAATCGCCTCGCGGCGGACCATGGCAATGTCACCCTGTCAAAGGTTGAACCAACTGCTGAAGCTGTCGAGCCAGCCAATTCAGTCCGTGGCAGACCCAAGACCAGTTTTGCTAATCCAGTAGCTGCCTACATGTACCTTCTCGCGTTGCCTAACCTACTGCCGTGGGTCGATCACATCATCACGGGGTCGATCATCACCAGTGCCGGGGTTACGAATGGCAAGATCAACGTAAAGGCCCGTGCAGTCATCGGTGCGTTGTTCGCCACGGAGATCACGGCGGAGGCCTGCAAGACCGGCGAGATCAGTTTACGGACCGCACAGCGCATCGCCAAGGCTGCCCGACATGCTGCTCATGGGATCGCCTCCTACGTCGAGCGGTACCCTTCAATCAAGGCTGAATTGGACTCGGAGGCTCTATTCCGGGCCTTTCAGACTTAACGCCGGATAATATAAAAGAAACCTTTATGACCCAGCTCTTTAAGGTCTGGGGGGTAAAACTCTGAGTTTCTCAATGCGGACTCCCTGGGATGAAGGTGGACCCAGGGTGAAGGGATTTGCTATTGCAAAATAATCCCTACTCATGGAGTGGACTTTAAGATCCCATAAGGAACTCCCTCCCTTTGGGTCTGCCACGGGTCTCGCCATCCGGTACGGACTTCATCATTCCCAAAGGAATCGAAGCGGTTCGTCAAGTGGATTTAAAAACCCTCACAATAACAGGGACAGCTCGGTTTATTCTGAAATAAATATCAGCAGCCATTCCCTGGTCACACACGCCCGTCGCTGGGCCAACCATCAATCCAGTCTTTCTGATAGTGCCTTCCATGCCACGTCGGGTCCCTTTGTCGGGGTCTGGATGCTCGGCTGTGGGTGCGACCTGGAGGGCACTACCAAAAAGGACACGACAACTATGCTAACCAACAACCAGACCGACCTGCTGCCCATTGTGATTGAGGGTCAAATCTTCAAGCCGAACGCCGAGGGCCTGTGGAGCCTGAATGAGATCCACAAGACCTTGAACCTTTCGGAGGCTAAGCGACCGTCCGAGTGGAGTAACGCTGTGTCTGCCGAACTGCTCGCTTCCGGAAATTTCCGGAAGGTGGACAAGGTGGGTTCGTTCGCAGATGAACTGGGGGCTATCGCTTACGCTATGTGGGTTTCAACCGACTTTTATCTGATGGTCGCGGGTGCCTTCCTTGCCATGCGTAACAGTGCCGTTCGTGAGCTGCGTCAGAAAGATGCCCTCTTGGACGCTAATATGCCCAAGGCTACGACCCTCGACCTGAAGGCCCGTGGCGCTGGTCTCACATGGACTGAGGCTTGCCGTGTGGCGGGCGTACAGCAGCCCCGTTTGGCCCTTGCTGAATTGGTCAAGATGAAGTGGTTCGTCTATCCAGTGGACAGCTTTGGTAGCCCTGAAGGGTCCCCAAGGCCGAAGAAACAGGGCTTTGCGGTCGGTGCTTTCGTGAAGGTCTCGACGGACTTCGGTAACAAGGAGGGATGGCGGGTCAAGCCGCGAGGTCTCGACTGGCTGAATAAGCACGCCGAGGAAGTCAACCTACGGGTAGTCGCGACGAAGGCCCTCAAGGCAAAAGCCAAGCGGCCTAAGGAGGTGACCCGATGAAGGCGTTAATGCCCTCAAATCTGAGGCCATTGAGTAACCGCCAACGCCACCTACTTTGCCTGACTCTGAAACTAATGCTCGCCGGGGTCCCTGAAGAGGATCGTCGCGCCATCATCGAGCGGAGGCTTCACTACTATCGGGAGGCACGTAAGCGTCAGCGCTATGCGTATCACCAGCGGGAGCCTCGGCCATGACCTTTGCCGACCAGCTCAACGCATTCTTTATGTCCCCTTCAACTCGAACAAAGCTGATCACCCTGCGCACAATCTGGCGTGATTGGCATGTCCGCGAACAGGTCATCACCAACGATGAATATGGAGTGGACTACCAGAAACTTATAGGACACCTGAAGGCGACCAATCCGGTCATGGTCTCATTTGTTGAGTCCATCACTACCACAACCAGTATGAACCTCGATGCAGTAATGCGTGCCCCTATGCGAATCCCACTAACCCGCCAACCGATCACTTCCACGCTTTAACTTACCGCCGTCCGCCATCGGCACCCGGATCACACCCGCCAAGCTACAGACCCGTGATCGCACTAACTAACCCAAATCCAGAAGATATTGATCATGACCTTGAGAGGCCCGTGTGGCTACTCCTTGCCATCTGGTCACGTTGCCTCTATGCGGCAAGGCCATGAATCAATGTCTCGATGTAGGAGACCCAACACTATGCAACTGAATATCCAAAACGTAACCCCTGAAACTGTCGAAGTACAAGGTCAGGTCGTGGCCCGTGCTTACGCTGAGGGCGTGATGCTGGCTACCCTGATTGCCACAGCGGGAACCAATAAGCCTGCCCAGGAAGTCATCGTAAGCCAGTACCTGGACGCTGGTCTGAGCGCTGCTGCGTTCCCTCAAGTCATTCGAGCCATTCAGGTCCGTAAGGCCCGTGAAGCGCAGGAAGCTGAGAGTCGCCAACGCGAGGCTCGTGAGCATGAAGAGCGCGTCAAGTCCTACGAGTCCACCCCCTTGGACGAAGCACGACGCCGTGCCAAGCGCCAAGTCCGTGAAGACCAATACAGAGCTATGGGTAATGCCATTCGTAGCGCCAACGGTCGTAGCGACTTCTCGTCTGCTAATTGGCTTGAGAACAGCTAAGTCTCGCCGTCACGTCGCCCACCTACCTCTACTTCATTCTATTTCAGGAGACCAATCTCATGTCCAACCCATCCAAATCTACAGATCACCGCGACCAACGCGACCGCTACAGCGTGCCGACTTCCTATGAGACTGCCGTATGGGGCAATGGTGGTAACCTTCAGTTCACCACCCAGGCCTCTATGGGCGCCCAGGCGACTGACTCAAGTGTCCTGGCTCAGGTCATCACCCAAGCCATGGACGAATTCTTCAATGGTGGCGAATGGCACGACGACGCTGTCGATGCGATCCCCTGTGAGTTCCGCCCGAAAGGAACCGAGCCGACCCCTGTACAATTGGTCAACATGGTCAATCGTAACCTTGAGTTCGATCCTCGCCAGTCGATCTACGACACCTCGACTATCGCCAAGGGCGAAGCGGTTGCCGGCGACTTCATCTTCACTGAGCCGACCAATACCGCTGCATTCTTCTCGCACCGCTTCACCCTTCTGGATGCCCACGTTGTTGCTGGCTTCACTGGCAACGGCATGGAGCAGATGATGGACAAGATGCTGGCCGACTTCGAGAAGGCCTGTGGTTCTACCGTTGTGGACATCCTCATTAAGTCCCCAAGCACTGAGGTCAAAGAAGTCACCATTGCGGGTGCTTCGCCACGCGACCGTGCTGAAGACTGGATCGACGCCTTGACCCTGAGCATCAACCAATCGGTTGGTAACTCCTTGAGCGACTTCGTGTTGCTGATGCACATGACCGAACAAGCTGTTCTTGAACGTGCCGCCCAGCGTGCTGGCGTGGATGACGTTGAGGACCTGTTGGGTTGCCGTACTCAGTTCTACTCGGGCACCAACCGGGGCGTCTTCATGCTGCCTAAGGGCTTTGCCTCGCTGTCGTTCCGCCATGATCAAGAAGGTGACGTATGGGCGATTCATGCAAGCCGTAACGCTGGAGTGCAGGGCTGGGACTTTGAGGTGAGCGGTGTGGCTGACGTAATGGCTCAGGCCAAGGTCAGGATCAAGCTGGCAAACCCTGAAGACCCTACTGAGAAACTGCAAGTAGAGGTCGTGGACTTTCCGCTGATCACCCGTGTGGTCGTCAAGCCGTAACACCCGCTGTATCCATGAGGTCCGTAATGGGCCTCGTGGGCGAGCTGTTTAGTTGCTATGCTTGGGCATCGACCATGTTACGGCAAGGCCAGCCATGAGTTTTACTCTCTGTTATACCTACAAGGACAAACGGGTGGTTACGAAGATACAAGTCGATCACCTGACCCCATATGCAGCCGTTTGCTTTGCCCTGCTCCAGTCAGGGGCCACCAACGACTCAAGTGGTGGAGGCTGGCCTAAATCCTATGAGGGCATCCTTGAGATTGCCACTCAATACGGTCTCACAAACCTGACGGTTCACCGATCCCTTAACTCTTAGGACAACTTCATGGACACGTTTAGCGCGGCCTACGGGCCTGCGTTGGTGTTCATGTGGCCTTCTGGCTGTATGGGTGCCTCAAGGGCACCTCATGAGGATCTGGCACAAAAATCTGAGTGACCACCTGTAACTACTAACCTGCGCGCTTACCCCCATAGGCCCTCGCATGCTCGCTCAGGCGCACGATAAGGACCCTTGCGGGCAGGTGATAAGGACCTCAGCGTTGGGACAAATGTGCGCCAAAGCTGTTACAAACTGGGGCCCCATGGTGCTACGCTATGGCTCCTAACGTGCCTCATTTGTCGGGTGTAAGGATCGTATCCTTCGCCTCTGGCAGCAGCTCTGGATAGTCCAACGTGTAGTGCAGACCCCGAGATTCCTTACGTTCCATGGCAGACCTGATCATCAGTTCCGCTACCTGGGCAAGGTTCCTCAGTTCAATCAGGTCTCTGCTTACTCGGTAGTTGCTGTAGAACTCGTCGATCTCATCCAGCAGCAAGCGCACCCGATGTTGCGCCCGTTGCAGGCGTTTGTTGGTGCGCACGATGCCCACATAGTCCCACATGAAGCGCCGCAGCTCGTCCCAGTTGTGGGCGATGATCACATCCTCGTCCGAATCGGTGACCTGGCTCGCGTCCCAGCGGGGCAGGGCGGCCGGTACCGGGATGCGCGGCAGTTGCTCAAGAATGTCCGCTGCCGCCGAGCGCGCATACACGAAGCATTCAAGCAATGAATTGCTGGCCATGCGGTTAGCGCCGTGCAGGCCGGTGAAGCTGGTTTCGCCGATGGCATACAGGCCCGGTACGTCGGTGCGGCCATGCTGATCGACCATCACGCCACCGCAGGTGTAGTGCGCGGCCGGTACCACGGGGATCGGGCCCTTGGTGATGTCGATATTGAAGGTCAGGCAGCGTTCGTAGACGGTCGGGAAGTGGGTCTTGATGAAGGCTTCGGGCTTGTGGCTGATGTCCAGGTACACGCAGTCGATACCCAGGCGCTTCATTTCGTGGTCGATGGCGCGGGCGACGATATCGCGTGGTGCCAGTTCGGCGCGTGGGTCGAAGCGCTGCATGAAGCGTTCGCCGTTGGGCAGCTTCAAATGTGCGCCTTCGCCGCGCAGGGCTTCGGTGATCAGGAAGCTCTTGGCCTGCGGGTGATACAGGCACGTGGGGTGGAATTGGTTGAACTCCAGGTTGGCGACCCGGCAGCCCGAGCGCCAGGCCATCGCTATGCCGTCGCCGCAGGCACCGTCGGGGTTGCTGGTATAGAGGTAGACCTTGGCGGCGCCGCCCGAGGCGAGAATGGTGAAGCGTGCGCCATAGGTATCGACTTCACCGCTGGTGCGGTTGAGTACGTAGGCGCCCAGGCAGCGTTCGCCCGGCAGGCCCAGGCGTTTTTCGGTGATCAGGTCGACGGCGACGCGCTGCTCCAGCAATTGGATATTTGGACGTTGGCGGGCCTGGTCGAGCAGGGTCTTGAAAATCGCGGCCCCGGTGGCATCGGCAGCGTGAATGATTCGGCGATGGCTGTGGCCGCCTTCGCGGGTCAGGTGGAACTCAAAGCCACCGTCGTCGCTGCCGGCATGTTCATCGCGGGTGAAGGGTACACCTTGGTCGATCAACCATTGGATGGCTTCCCGGCTGTGCTCGACGGTGAAGCGCACGGCGTCTTCGTTGCACAGGCCACCGCCGGCGTTAAGGGTGTCTTCGACGTGGGATTGCACGGTGTCTGTGTCGTCCAGCACCGCAGCAACGCCGCCCTGAGCCCAGAAGGTCGAGCCGTTGGCCAGGTCGCCTTTGCTCAAAACCGCTATACGCAAATGGCTGGGCAGGGTCAGGGCCAGGCTCAAGCCGGCGGCGCCGCTGCCGATTACGAGGACATCGTGTTGAAACTGTTGGCTCATTTGACGGATTCCGCAAAAAGCGATCCAAAGGGGGGCGCAAACAGGACGCCTGGATCGGCGAATCAAAGGGTCACACGGGCCACTAGTATATAGAGGGGTGGAGCGGCACAATAGCCACGCCTTCGTGGCATTGTGAGATTATGCTGCGCAGCTTTGGGAAACGGCCGGTTGGCGGGACGGGAACTTTTTGCATAAGCCCCGACTCAATAGCAGGTTGCCCGAAAGCTGGGAAAACGTTGAGTTTATTGGCCCGTCGGGAGCATTGGACGCGTCACGAAACCGGCGACAAGATTATTCGCGCAGCCGGCACCGACCGTGCTGCGTTTTTCGTGTGTGCCAAATCAGTGCATGCCGGAAACTTGCTTGAAGGGGGAGAACTTTTGCGAAAAGCCCGAGTCTATGTTTGCAAGCCTGATCGTTTAGTTATGCAAGCCTCCTTCAAGTACAACGAGGAGTGTTCATGCTAACCCAGGAAGAGGATCAGCAGCTGGTCGAGCGCGTACAGCGCGGTGATAAGCGAGCATTTGATCTGCTAGTGCTGAAATACCAGCACAAAATTCTCGGGTTGATCGTGCGGTTTGTGCACGACACCCATGAAGCGCAGGACGTTGCGCAGGAAGCCTTTATCAAGGCTTACCGTGCACTTGGAAATTTCCGCGGTGACAGTGCGTTTTACACGTGGCTATACCGCATCGCCATCAACACGGCGAAAAACTATCTGGTGTCACGCGGTCGCCGCCCACCAGACAGTGATGTCAGTTCAGAAGATGCTGAATTCTACGATGGTGATCACGGCCTCAAAGATCTCGAGTCGCCGGAGCGTGCATTGCTGCGCGACGAGATCGAAGGCACCGTCCATCGCACTATTCAGCAACTGCCAGAAGATTTGCGTACGGCGTTAACTTTACGTGAATTCGATGGTCTGAGTTACGAAGACATTGCGAGCGTCATGCAATGTCCGGTGGGGACTGTGAGGTCGCGGATTTTCCGGGCCCGGGAAGCCATCGACAAAGCCTTGCAACCGTTGTTGCAGGAAAACTAAAGACAGCGGCGACAGCCAAGAGAGGAACCGCCATGAGTCGTGATGCCCTGCAGGAATCGCTGTCCGCAGTGATGGATAACGAAGCGGATGAACTGGAACTTCGTCGAGTGCTCAACGCATTTGATGACGCCGAAACCCGTGATACCTGGTCTCGTTACCAAGTCGCTCGGGCGGTGATGCACAAGGATCTCCTAATCCCTCGTCTGGATATTGCTGCGGCCGTTTCTGCTGCACTGGCTGATGAAGCCGTTCCGGCAAAAGCCTCGCGTGGTCCGTGGCGCAGCCTGGGTCGTCTGGCAGTGGCCGCTTCGGTGACTGTTGCTGTGTTGGCAGGTGTTCGCCTGTACAACCAGGACGAGATCGCAGGCAACGAGCTGGCCCAACAGACTCAGCAACCGGTCATGGCCGGTCCGCAAGTCAAAGGTCCGGCCGTGCTGGCTGGCTACAAGGAAAGCACTGATACCACCGGCCCTATGGCTAATGGTGTACTTCAGGGGCAATCCGGCTGGCAGGATCAGCGCCTTCCAGGCTACCTGCGTCAACATGCGCAGGAATCGGCTGCCAAAGGCACTGACAGCGCTCTGCCATACGCTCGTGCAGCAAGCCAGGAAAACCGCTGATTCGCTAAGGAGCCCTATGCGCGCCATACCGCTCCTTACGCTTTTGCTCAGTAGTTGGTTTGCACTATCCGCCCATGCCGATGAAGCCCAAGACTGGCTGATTCGACTTGGGCGTGCAGAGCAGCAGCAAAGCTTTGAAGGTACGTTTGTCTACGAACGTAACGGCAGTTTTTCTACCCATGACATCTGGCACCGTGTCCAGAATGGTCATGTCCGTGAACGCTTGTTGCAACTTGACGGCTCCGCCCAGGAAGCGGTCAGGGTTGATGGTCGGGCACAATGTGTCAGTGGCACGTTGGCAGCTGGTCTCGGTCAGTCACCTGAGGCACCCTCGCGTATTCTTGATCCAAAAAAACTCACTTCATTCTATGACCTGGCCGTTATTGGCAAATCGCGCGTGGCCGGTCGTCATGCGGTGATTGTGTCGATCAGCCCGCGTGATCCCTACCGTTATGGGTTTGAATTACACCTGGACCGTGAAACTGCGCTGCCGCTTAAATCCTTGCTGCTGAATGACCAAGGGCAGTTGTTGGAGCGTTTTCAGTTCACCCGTCTGGATGCTTCGGCCATTCCTTCTGACCAGGACTTGCAGCCCAGCGGCGACTGTTCGCCGGTAACGATGTCCGCCGCTAAATCACCTGAGCTGTCTGCCACGCAAAAGTGGCATCTGGACTGGCTACCGCCTGGTTTCCAACAGATCAGCAGCGCTACGCGCAAAGATGCCCAAACGAAATCTACCGTCGACAGCCTGATGTATGACGATGGGCTCGCGCGTTTTTCGGTGTTTCTTGAGTCAGCCAACGGCGCCGATGTGAATGAAACCCGCGCTCAGCTTGGGCCGACCGTGGCAGTATCCCGGCGTTTGAATACGGTAGATGGCGAAATGATGGTCACGGTGGTGGGCGAAATTCCCATTGGCACTGCTGAGCGCATCGCGTTGTCGGTGCGTGGTGAAAAGGCCGCCGCCAAGCCCTGAGATTGTTAATCTTATGTTCATCCTGGTCTATCAATCTGGGCCCGAATTTCGTTGGGTGCTGGGCGTATGAAATCTCTGGATCAGCATTTTCACTTGCAAAAACTTCCCATGTTTTTTATAGGTCAGGGTTTGATGGCTCTGGCCTTGTTTGTTCGCGGAACAAAAATGCCGCTCGCAGTATCCGGCGTTTATTGAACCCTGTCGCTTAACCCTGCTCGTCGTAACGGGAGCTGTATGTCGATACCACGTTTGAAGTCTTACTTATCCATAGTCGCCACAGTGCTGGTGCTGGGCCAGGCCTTACCTGCGCAAGCGGTCGAGCTGCCTGACTTCACCCAACTGGTGGAGCAGGCCTCGCCTGCCGTGGTGAACATCAGTACCACGCAGAAGCTGCCGGATCGCAAAGTCTCGAACCAGCAGATGCCCGACCTGGAAGGCTTGCCGCCCATGTTGCGCGAGTTCTTCGAACGCGGGATGCCGCAACCTCGCTCTCCTCGTGGCGGCGGTGGTCAGCGCGAAGCCCAGTCCCTGGGCTCCGGCTTCATCATTTCGCCTGACGGCTACATCCTCACCAACAACCACGTGATTGCCGATGCCGACGAGATTCTCGTGCGCCTGGCCGACCGCAGTGAACTCAAGGCCAAGCTGATTGGTACCGATCCACGTTCCGACGTGGCTTTGCTCAAAATCGATGGCAAGGACTTGCCGGTGCTTAAACTGGGCAAGTCCCAAGATCTGAAGGCTGGTCAGTGGGTGGTCGCGATCGGTTCACCGTTCGGCTTTGACCACACCGTTACCCAAGGCATTGTCAGCGCCATCGGTCGCAGCCTGCCAAACGAAAACTACGTGCCGTTCATCCAGACCGACGTGCCGATCAACCCGGGCAACTCCGGTGGTCCGCTGTTCAACCTGGCCGGCGAAGTGGTGGGGATCAACTCGCAGATATACACCCGCTCCGGTGGCTTCATGGGCGTGTCCTTCGCGATCCCGATCGATGTGGCCATGGACGTCTCCAATCAGCTCAAAAGCGGCGGCAAGGTCAGCCGCGGCTGGTTGGGCGTGGTAATCCAGGAAGTGAACAAGGACCTGGCTGAGTCCTTCGGTCTCGACAAGCCGGCCGGTGCCCTGGTTGCGCAGATTCAGGACAATGGCCCTGCGGCCAAGGGCGGCCTGAAAGTCGGTGACGTAATTCTGAGCATGAACGGCCAGCCGATCATCATGTCGGCGGACTTGCCTCACTTGGTCGGCGCGCTCAAGGCCGGCGGCAAAGCCAAGCTGGAAGTGATTCGTGATGGCAAGCGCCAGAACGTCGAACTGACCGTTGGGGTAATTCCGGAAGAAGGCGCGACCCTGGACGCCCTGGGCAACGCCAAGCCAGGCGCCGAGCGCAGCAGTAACCGCCTGGGTATCGCCGTCGTTGAACTGACCGCCGAGCAGAAGAAAACCTTCGACCTGCAAAGCGGTGTCGTGATCAAGGAAGTGCAGGACGGCCCAGCCGCCTTGATCGGCCTGCAACCGGGTGACGTGATCACCCACTTGAACAACCAGGCAATCGATACCACCAAGGAATTCGCCGACATCGCCAAGGCGTTGCCGAAGAATCGCTCGGTGTCGATGCGCGTCCTGCGTCAAGGCCGTGCCAGCTTCATCACCTTCAAACTGGCCGAGTAATCCGCTAGACCTATAAAAAAGCCCCGCTGCCGGTTAACGGCAGCGGGGCTTTTTTGTGGGCGGCGGGTTCAGCTCATCATGCCTTTCACCAAGCGCTCCTGTTCGATCAGCTCACGCTGACGGGCGTCGATGCGTGAGGACAACGGGAAGTTATTGCCGGCGCGCCGCTTGGCAAAGTCCAACTGCTGGATGGCTTGCTGGAAATCCCCCACCAATGCGAAATATTCGGCGCGAGCCTGATGCAGGCCAATGATGTTGCCGGACAAGCCGCGAGTCTCGGCGACCTGATACCACACGTCCGGATCGTCCGGTCGCGACTTGAGCAGCCCATCCAGTGCCTTTTCTGCATCGGCGGTACGGTTCTGTTTAAGCAGCAGGTCTACCCGCACCTGGTTCAGCGGATAGTTGCTGGGGTACTGGGTGAGCATGCGGTCGGTACGTTGCTGCGCATCCGGCATGCGGTTGCTGGTGATGTCCAGTTCGATTTGGGCCAGGTTGTAGGTAATGTCATTGGGCGCCTTGGCCAACAGCGGCGCCAGGCTTTCCCGCGCTTCTTTGAGTTGAGTACCCTTGATCTGAGCGATGGCCAGGCCATAACGCGCAACGTCATTTTTAGGGTTCTCATCCAGCTGCGCCTGGAAGCGCTTGGCGGCCAGACCAGGTGTGTCTTCGTACTTGAGCTGCACCCGTGCGCGAATCAGTTGATAGCGCAGGCTGTCTTCCTTGCCGCCAGGTTTGGCTTGTTCGGCGCGGTTGCGGGTGTCGGCGATACGCGATTCGGTTACCGGGTGAGTCAGCAGGAACTCCGGTGGCTTGGCGTCGAAGCGGTATTGGCGCATCAGCCGTTCGAACATCGTGGGCATGGAGCGCGGGTCGTAGCCGGCTTTCTCCAGGTTGAGGATGCCGATGCGGTCGGCCTCTTGCTCGTTCTGGCGAGAGAAGCGGCGCTGTTCCTGGATCGCGGCGGCTTGTGAGCCGGCAATCGCGGCGATACCGGCATCGCCGGCACCCGCAGCGGCGGCGATAATGCCGCCAAGCAGGGCCGCCATCATCGGCAGTTGCATGCGTGATTGCGCTTCTACGCCTCGGGCGAAGTGACGCTGGGACAAGTGCGCCAGTTCGTGGGCCAGTACCGACGCGTATTCACCTTCGGTCTGTGCATTGAGAAACAGGCCGCCGTTGACCCCGACGATCCCACCGGGAGCCGCAAAGGCGTTGAGCTGTGGGCTGTTGATCAGGATGAATTCCAGGCGCCGGTCATTGACCTGGCTGGTCTCCACCAGCTTGTACACGCTGGTTTCAACGTAATCCTTGAGTTGCGGATCATTGAGTTGCGAAACCTGGCCGCGCAGGTAGGCCAGCCAGGCTCGGCCCAATTGGTATTCCTGTTGCGGCGAGACTATGGCAGAGCTGGCGTCACCAAGTGACGGCAGGTCGTCAGCAAAGGCCGGGGAGGCCAGCAGGCAGGCCAGCGTCAGCAGGGTAGGGCGCAAAAAAGTCATGCACAAAGCCTTTCGACAAAGAGCTTACTGTAGCCGGACACTGAGCTTGGGACCAGATATTCTAAGCGGCCCGAATGTTTGCCTGGAGTAGCACCATGACCGACGTTGTAGCCTGTGACGCCGAACTCGACGCCAGCGGTCTTAACTGCCCTTTGCCGTTGCTCAAGGCCAAGCTGGAGCTCAATAAAATGGCCAGCGGTGCCGTGCTCAAGGTGACTGCCACCGACGCCGGCTCCCAGCGTGATTTTCGCACCTTTGCCAAGCTGGCCGGCCACACCCTGGAGCATGAAGACGCCGCCGAGGGTGTGTACCGTTATTGGTTGCGCAAGGCCTGACGGCCTTGTCGACGCAGAATCAGGCCTTATTCAGCGCCTGCGCTGCCGCCAACACGGCATCAACATGCCCCGGCACTTTCACTCCGCGCCATTCCTGACGCAGCACGCCTTGGCTGTCGATCAGGAATGTGCTGCGATCCACACCCAGGTATTCCTTGCCATACAGCTTCTTCAACTTGATCACATCAAACAGCTGGCAGACCGCTTCGTCCTTATCGCTGATCAGCTCGAAAGGAAATTCCTGTTTGCCCTTGAAGTTCTCGTGGGACTTCACGCTGTCACGCGACACGCCGAACACTTCGGTATTGGCGGCCTTGAATGCGGCGTACTGGTCACGAAAGCCTTGGCCTTCGGTAGTGCAGCCTGGGGTGCTGTCCTTCGGGTAAAAGTAGATCACCACTTGCTTGCCCTTGAGGGCCGCGAGGCTGAAGGTCTGGCCGCTGGTGGCCTGGGCCTCGAAATCGGCCACGGGTGTGTCGATGGCTACCGGCATAGAGAGGTACTTCCTTACATGGGGTTCTGTGGGCGCCATGGTTCGATCAAGGCGTCGAGGTTCAGGGCATCGGCGAAATCGAGGAACTGGTCGCGCAGCCAACTGATCTGTACGCCGGCCGGCAAGGTCACGGTAAAGGTGGCGTTGAGCATGGTGCCGCCGGTTTGTGGCGCCTGGTAGGTGTCACAGGTCAGGTTTTCCAGCTCGACGTTATGGTCGATAAAGAACTGGCACAACTCGTTGACGATGTCCGAACGGTAGGCCGAGCTGACATAGGCCACGTAAGGCAAAGCCTGTGGGCGATTTTCCAGGGCGGCGCTGCGTACCACGTTGACGGTAAAGTCGTGCTTTTTGGCCAGGCCCGGCAGGCCGGTTTCAAGGCGTGCCAAGGCATCCCAGGAGCCAGAAATCTGCAGGACCAGCGCACTGCACTCGCCGTGGCGGGTCAGGCGGGAGGTCACGACGGCGCAGCGGTTCTCATGGCTGGCGCGGCACAGGACGTTGGTCAGCTCCATGGGGTTGGCGCCGAGGGCACTGATAACAAGGAATTGTTCGCGAACTGTGGGGGTGGACATGCAGCCTTCCTAAAGCGATGAGCGGTCGATACCGTGTGGGCTGTATCGATCAAAGGATCAAGGGTAGCGAAAAGCGTCGCCAAGGGCTAGGAGGTGGCGTTTTCATTGCGTGATCAGCCGGCTTCGGGCGGTGCTTTGGCCCGATGATGTCATTGCCCGACGTTTAGTTGCGCCAGAACGCATCCTCACGCGGTACTTCGCTTGTACAAGCATCTTGGCGCCAGTACCATTACGGCTCTCTTTTTCCGGCAGGAGCGGTTGCATGATTGCGGGCAGTATGGTGGCACTGGTCACACCCATGGATGCACAAGGTCGTCTCGACTGGGACAGCCTGGGCAAACTGGTGGACTTCCACCTGCAAGAGGGCACCAACGCCATTGTGGCGGTCGGCACCACAGGTGAATCGGCCACCCTCGATGTGGAAGAGCACATCCAGGTGATCGAGTTCGTGGTCAAGCGCGTTGCGGGCCGCATTGCCGTGATCGCCGGTACGGGCGCCAACTCGACGCGTGAAGCGATCGAGCTGACCAGGAACGCCAAGAAGGCTGGCGCCGACGCTTGCCTGCTGGTAACCCCGTACTACAACAAGCCGACCCAGGAAGGCTTGTACCAGCACTTCAAAGCCATCGCCGAAGCCGTGCAGATCCCGCAGATCCTCTACAACGTACCGGGTCGCACCGCGTGCGACATGAAGGCCGAGACCGTGATCCGCCTGTCCACCGTGCCGAACATCATCGGCATCAAGGAAGCCACTGGCGACCTGCAACGCGCCAAGGACATCCTGGCCGGCGTGAGCAGCGACTTCCTGGTGTATTCCGGTGACGACGCCACCGCTGTCGAGCTGATCCTGCTGGGTGGCAAGGGCAATATCTCCGTGACCGCCAACGTGGCCCCGCGCGCCATGAGCGATATGTGTGCCGCCGCCATCGCGGGCGATGCAGCCACCGCTCGCGCCATCCACGAAAAGCTGATGCCGCTCAACAAGACACTGTTTATCGAATCCAATCCTATTCCCGTGAAGTGGGCGCTGTTTGAGATGGGCCTGATGCCGGACGGTATCCGTCTGCCGCTCACCCCCCTCAGCGAAGCCTGTCACGAACCGCTGCGACAGGCCCTGCGCCAGTCCGGCGTCCTGGTTTAATTGAGGAAGCACTACGCATGAAGCGATTGGCCGGACTTTCCGCACTTGCCTTGATTATCTCCAGCACCAGTGGCTGCGGTTGGGTATGGGGCCCGGAAGGCTACTTCCGTGACCGCGGCAGCGATTACCTGGAAGCGCAAGCAACCAAACCGATGCAACTGCCGCCTGATGTCAATGTCGCCAAGCGCCTTGACCCATTGTTGCCGATTCCACGCAACGTCGCCGACGACACGGTCAAGGGTGAGTACGTAGTGCCACGCCCACAGCCGATTATGGCCGTGGCCGATGCCAGCGACTACAGCCTGCAGAAAAGCGGCGACAACCGCTGGATCGTGGCTCAGCGTCCGCCTGCCGAAGTCTGGCCGGTGGCGGTGCAGTTCTTCCAGGACAACGGTTTCCGCCTCGACCAGCAACGCCCGCAGACCGGTGAGTTCACCACCGCATGGCAGCAAGGTCGCGAGCTGTCCGCCAACATGGCCCAGCGCCTGCTGGCGGGCGGTGTAGCCGCCGACAGCGAAGCCCGTGTGCGTGTGCGCATCGAGCCCGGCGTGCAGCGCAATACCAGCGAAGTCTATGTCGTCAGCGCCGAGCGGCCTGCCGGCAGCACGGCTGACGTCGACTTCACGCCGCGCTCGGTTAACACCGGCGTCGACGCCGCGCTGGTCGACGAGATGCTGGCCAGCATGAGCCGTATCTCCGAGAAGGGCGGTTCCGTTTCCCTGCTCGCCGCCCGTGATTACGACACCCCTAGCCGCGTCAGCCTCACCGAAGACGGCAGCGGTAACGTCGTGCTGAACCTGGGTGAAGACCTCGACCGTGCCTGGGCCAGTGTTGGCCGCGCGTTGGAGCAGGGCCCTTGGCGCGTTGAAGACATCAACCGCAGCCTGGGCCTGTACTACATCAACGTGGCTGAAAAGGCTGAGAAGAAGGACGACGAGCCAGGTTTCTTCGGCAAATTGTTCGGCAGCGCGCCGACCAAGGAAGAGATCGAAACCCGTGCCGAGCGTTACCAGGTTCGTTTGAGCAAGGTGGGCGAAAGCGTGCAAGTCACCGTCGAGAAGAACATCAACACCGTCGCGCCAGCTGAAACAGCGCGCAAAGTGTTGGGCGTGATTCAAGACAACCTGGGCTGATTCGATGCGTTTTGCCGTTCTCGGCAGCGGTAGCCAAGGGAACGGTACGCTGGTCGCCCATGATGACACGTACGTGCTGGTCGATTGTGGTTTCTCCCTGCGGGAAACCGAGCGGCGCCTGTTGCGCCTGGGGGTTCACCCCACGCAACTGAGCGCGATTCTGGTAACCCACGAACATGCCGACCATGTGCATGGCGTGGGTTTGCTGTCTCGGCGCTACAATCTGCCGGTGTACTTGAGTCGTGGCACGTTGCGCGGGATGCGCAAACCCATTGAGCCGGCAGGTTTTCTGGCCGGTGGCGAGCAACTGCAAATCGGTGCCCTGAGCATCAATGTCGTCGCGGTTGCCCACGATGCCCAGGAGCCCACGCAATACGTATTCAGTGACGGCCAGCGGCGTTTCGGCGTGCTGACCGACCTGGGTTCCTACTGCGCCAGGGTGCTGGACGGTTACCGGGACCTCGATGCCTTGATGATCGAGTCCAACCACTGCAGGGATCTACTGGCACGCGGTCACTACCCTTACTTTCTCAAGCAACGGGTGGGCGGCGAGCTGGGACATTTGAACAATCACCAGGCGGCATATCTGGTGTACGAGTTGGGCTGGCAAGACCTGCAACACCTGGTCCTGGCTCACCTCAGCAGCAAGAACAACCTGCCGACGCTTGCCCGGCAATGTTTTGTCGACACCCTAGGGTGCGACCCGGACTGGCTGCAACTGGCCGATCAAGATTCAGGGCTCGACTGGCGACACATCGCCTAGCCCACCTTACTCAAAGCGGAGCCCATCATGGAAAAACGTGAAGAACTCTACCGCGGCAAAGCCAAGTCGGTGTACAAGACCGACGACGCCAACCGCCTGATCCTGCTGTTTCGCAACGACACTTCGGCGTTCGACGGCAAGCGCATCGAACAGTTGGATCGCAAAGGCATGGTGAACAACAAGTTCAACGCCTTCATCATGCAGAAGCTCGAAGCGGCCGGTATCCCGACCCAATTCGACAAACTGCTGGGCGACAACGAGTGCCTGGTCAAGAAGCTCGACATGATCCCGGTGGAATGCGTCGTGCGTAACTACGCCGCCGGCAGCCTGGTCAAGCGTTTGGGCGTGGAAGAGGGCCTCAAGCTCAACCCTTACACCTTCGAACTGTTCCTGAAGGACGACGCCAAGGGCGACCCGTTCATCAACGAATCCCACGTCGTGGCGTTCGGCTGGGGCACCGCTGAGCAACTGGCGCGCATGAAGGAGTTGTCCCTCAAGGTCAACGACGTGCTGAGCAAGCTGTTCGACGACGCCGGCCTGTTGCTGGTGGACTTCAAGCTCGAATTCGGCGTGTTCCACGACGGCTCCATCGTCCTGGGCGACGAGTTCAGCCCGGATGGTTGCCGCCTGTGGGACAAGGACACCAAGAAGAAGATGGACAAAGACCGCTTCCGCCAAGGCCTCGGTGACGTGATCGAAGCCTACGAAGAAGTCGCCAAGCGCCTCGGCGTACCGCTGTAATCGACGCAAGCATCTGATAGCACGGAAAAAAATCGCTTCGGCGCTTTGCATCCATCAATCATGCTGTTATGATGCGCGCCGTTGGAGAGATGCCAGAGTGGCCGAATGGGACGGATTCGAAATCCGTTGTACCTTCACCGGTACCTAGGGTTCGAATCCCTATCTCTCCGCCATTACATAGAAAAAGCCCCGTAGCTGAATAAACTGCGGGGCTTTTTCGTTTTCAGCCTTTATTAACGGCTGCTTCAGGGAATTGTTGTAGTCCTGCCTAACGCTGAACAAGGCGCTCAGACGCTTTGCGATAAGCCTGATCTCGTTCACGTTTATCGACGGCGACCACGAACACCGTAACTTCCTGATCTATCACTTGATACACCAGCCTGTATCCGCTGCTATGCAGTTTGATCTTGTAGCAGTCAGGCAGCCCATGTAGGCGGTTAGCCTCAATACGTGGGTTGTTCAGGACTTCGACCAGCTTCTTCTTGAGTTGCTGACGGAGGGTGTCGCCGAGTTTCTGCCATTCCTTCAATGCACGCGCATCAAAATCAAGGCTATAGGTCATCCAAAGAAACCCTTACGCGTTGAGGCGATGCAAGACGCTCACGTACGGTCGCCATCAAGGCTTCATCCTCTTCAGTCATCAGCACAGGCTTAAATGGCAACTGGCCGCGTTCGGCAACATATTGCAACGCCTGACGTATCAGTTCAGAAGGTGTGACACCGAGTTTCTCCAGCTCTAGGTAGGCACGAGCTTTCAGGTCGTCATCGATACGGATGTTGACAGATGCCAAGAGATAGCTCCTTGTGTAATGACGTTGGTCATTACATTGGAGCAATCGGGTTTCATTGGCAAGTCTGTCTGGACATACGGCAGTCGCTCTCATCTGTTAATCCTACTTCTTGGCCGTCGGCTTTGCCGGGCGCTTTTTATCGGTTTCCTTCACCGTTTCCCTTGGTCTTCTCTTCGCCTCTTGCTCTGTTACGTATTCACCAGTGACCGCATCGCGATATCTCGTTGGCATATCAGCACCCTTGACAGTATGTCGCCACGGCGGCGACCTTTTGAGGCTAGCTTGCAGGCTTATGCACACAAGGTTCCTGGTGGGGTTCTGGTTACCAAGCTTTTCCGAAACAGGTGCTTACGTTGTGCAGGTTCGGCAGTTTTCGTGCAGGGTTGCGTTGGCTGGGGTTACATCATGAATAAGATCACCGCTGATTCTACCGAAGGGCACGCACGCAAAATCTTTTGCGTAGCCGATGATGTCGGCACCGAAGAAACCCTTATAAACGCCACCGAAACCCTCTCATCCGCCCTTCAATCCGCCTACCAATGCGCCGAAGATCCAGTCAGCACGCAGTCGCCCGTGATCATGGCCCTGGCTCAATTGATTGAGAACGCGCAAGCCTTGGTGGACGCTGTCTTGGAGCGTGATTTCCCCACGGCCAAATAAATACCTGCTTCTGAAACGAAAAAAGCCTGCTGAACTCAACGCTCAGCAGGCTTTTTTGTGGCTGCAACTCGGTCAGGCAGGCTGCGCCACCAAGCTGTTGCTCACCTTGCGGCCCAACACCAGCACGGTCGCAAACCCCAACCCCACCAACACAGTGGCCAAGCTCAACAACACCGCGCTGCCCATTTGGTCGACGATCCGCCCGCCAAAGAATGAACCCAGGGCGATGATCACCTGAAACAGCGCCACGAACAGCGGCATGCCTCGTTCCACATCCTTGGGCGCCACCACGAACATCCAGATGCTGGCGCAGGCCGGGAAAGCCCCAAAGGCAAAGCCCCAGAGCGCGATCAGCACCACGGCGCCTGTCATACCGGTGGCGAAGTAGGGGAACAGTGCAGTGCTGGTACCGATCATCAGCGCGACCAGCAGCAGGGTGTTGCGTACGCTGCGGTTGGCGGCGAAGCCGGCGAACACATTGCCCAGCACGCCCGCCACGCCATACAGCAGCAACAATGAGCCAATCGTTGGCCCGTCGAAGCCGGAGCTGTGTTTAAAGAACGGCGCGACATAGGTATACGCAGCAAAGTGCGCCAGGCCGATCAGCAGTACGGCGATCAACCCGACCCGTGCTTGTGGGTTGATAAACAAAGCTGGCAGGTCACGGATCTGAATGGCTTTCTCAGGAGTGAGTCGCGGCAGCAGGAAGATTTGCGCCAACAGCACCGGAATGCCCACCAACGCCGTGACTAGGAAGGTCATCCGCCAGCCCATCAGGCCGCTGAGCCAGGTACCCACAGGCACGCCCAGAACGGTGGCCAGGGTCACGCCCATCATGATGATCGAGGTGGCCTTTGCTACGCCCACGCCCTTGGGCGCCAGCCGCCCGCTGAGGGCAATGGCCGTGGCCCAGAAGCCGCCGATGCTGATGCCGAGCAATACGCGGCCGAACAGCAGCAGGCTGAAATCATTAGCGAAGGCCACCACCGAGTTGGCGATGATCATCACCAATGTCAGGCCGATCAGCAAGTAACGACGGTCCATGGCGCCAATGCTGACCGACAGAAACGGCGCGGCGAGGGCAGCCATGATGCCGGGCAATGTCACCATCAATCCGGCGTGACCGGCACTGATGCCCAGATCGCTGGCGACGTCGTTGAGTACGCCCACCGGTAGGAATTCACTGGTCACCAGGGCAAAGGCACCCACGGCGACCGAAAGAATCGCCAACCACTGCTGTTTGACGCTTTGTTGATTATGTTCAGGATGCCCGCTAGGGGCCTGGCTCGCGCTTGGCATGGGATTGGGTTCCGGGAGGAATGTCGCCTGAAGCCAGGCGAGGAGGGAATGTGGGGCGATTATAGGAATCAGTGTCGGCAATCGTTCAGGCGCTCGTTTCGATAGTAATCATCAGTGCTATCGATGTGAGCAATCATTTTTCGGCCAACCGTTCCAGAAGGCACTCAATAAACACCCCCTCCGCCCGACTCAACTTCTGCTCCCGGTTCCACAACAGATGAATATCCACATCCGCAATCCCCTCATCCGGCGGCAACCGCCACAGCAGCCCGCGCTCCACATCGTCCGCCACCACATGAGTGGGTAAGCAGCCCAAGCCAAACCCGGCAATGACCAATCGCCGCACTTCTTCCAGGCTGGAGGATGACGCCACGATCCGCCCGCCAAACCCTTGCTGATCACGGAAAATAGTCAGCGGCGACAACATGCCGCCAATCTGGTCGCTGGTAAAACTCACGAAATTCTCCGATTGCAGATCCCCTTCGACTAACCCTGTGCGTCCGAACAATGGGTGGTGTTTTCCACAAAAGAACGCATAACGCTGACGCAGAAACAGATGCTGTTCCAGGCGCGGTTGTGGCCGGCGATTGAGGCTGAGCCCCAGGGTCGCGGTTTTTTCCAGCAGCGCGGCGACAATGTCGGAGCTGCGCATCACTTCTACTTCCAGATCGACCCGTGGATGTTCGCGATGAAAACCCGCGAGAAAGTCATCGAAAGTGTCGGAATTAATCCGGCTGATCATCAGCAAGCGCACTTTGCCGATCACTTCATCACCCGGCTTTTGCAGGGCGTTGCTCATCTGCGAGACCTGGCCGTACATCTCTCCGGCAATGGCGAAGATCTGCTCACCGGCTTCGGTGAGCACGAAGCGCGGGCCACGGCGCAGGATGAGCTGGCAATCCAGCTGTTCTTCCAGGCGCTTGAGCGCCTGGCTGATGGCCGGTTGCGTCAGATGCAGGCGGGCGGCGGCGCGGCTGATGCTCAGTTCCTGGCCGATCACGCGGAAGGTGCGCAGCAGGTTCCAGTCCAGGCGGTCATTGAGCAGAGGGTGAATATCGCGGCGGAATTCGGGCATGGCGGCGCTCGATAATAAGCAGTTCTTATAATCAAGATAATAAATAGAAAATTGACTAATCATAGCCCCTGGCCGAAAAATCGGGTTTAACGAGCGCCACCAGAGCGCACCGGTTTGACTTTCTCCTGCCAAAAAAATAACCAAAGGAGCCAGCCCCATGAAGCCTTCCGCTTCGCCGCAGCCTCGCCGTGCTGCGGCCGCCGCCTTTATCGGCACCATGATCGAGTGGTACGACTTTTACATCTATGCCACCGCTGCAGCGCTGGTATTCGGTCAACTGTTCTTCCCCTCCGACGATAAATTGTTCAGCACCATGGCCGCGTTCGGCACCTTCGCCGTTGGCTTTTTTGCGCGGCCGTTGGGCGGCATCGTGTTCGGTCATATCGGCGACCGCATCGGCCGCAAGAAATCCCTGGTGATTACCCTCGTGATGATGGGCGTGGTCACGGTGTGCATCGGCCTGTTACCGACCTATGCCCAGATCGGCGCTGCCGCACCGGTGCTGTTGATCCTGTTGCGAGTGGTGCAGGGTATTGCGGTTGGCGGTGAGTGGGGTGGGGCGGTGTTGATGGCTGGCGAGCACGCGCCGAAAGGGCGGCGTAATTTCTTTGCATCCTTCGCGCAGTTGGGCAGCCCGGCCGGTTTGATTCTTTCCTTGCTAGCGTTCAGTGCCGTCACTCGTTTACCTGAAGAGGACCTGCTCAGCTGGGGCTGGCGCCTGCCGTTCCTGGCCAGTGCCTTGCTGTTGATCGTCGGCCTCGCGATTCGCCTGGGTGTGAACGAGTCGCCGGAGTTCCTCGAAGACAAGGCTCTGGCGGAAAAAGCGCGAGCGATCAAGCAGGACCAAGCCCCCGTGCTGGAAGTGCTGAAGACCGCTTGGCGTCCACTGTTGTTGTGCATTGGCGCCAATACGTTGGGAATTGCCGGCGTGTATTTCACCAACACCTTCATGATTGCCTACAGCACTCAGCAACTTAATCTGCCGCGCTCGTTGATTCTGGAATGCCTGTTCTTCGTCGCCATTATTCAGTTCTGCGTCCAGCCGCTGGCCGCCTGGGTGGCGGAGAAGGTCGGCGCTACGCGGTTTCTGTGCGCCATGTGCGTGCTGGCAATGGCCTCGCCGTACCCGATGTTCGTCCTGGTCAGCAGCGCTCAGGCACCGTTGATCATCCTCGGCATTGCCCTGGCGGTGGTGTGCATGGCGTCGTTCTACGCCGTCATCGCAGGTTTTGTCAGCGGCCTGTTTGAAACCCGTGTGCGCTACACCGCGATCTCCCTGGCTTACCAGGTATGCGGCGCGCTGGCCGGCGGCCTGACACCGTTGATCGGCACCTGGCTGGCCCATCAATACCTGGGCCAATGGTGGCCGATGGCAGTGTTTTACAGCGTGATCGCGGCGGTTTCGTTGGTGTGCGTACTGGCCTTGTCCCGCCGCCATGCCACGGCCCACCGCCTGGAAATGGCACACAGTTGAGGGAGTCAGCAATGTTGAAGATTAATGGCGAGCGCCTGTGGCGTAGCCTGATGGACATGGCCGAGATCGGCGCGACCGCACGCGGTGGCAGCTGCCGCCTGGCGTTGAGCGCTGAAGACAAGGCCGGTCGTGAGCTGTTCAGCCACTGGTGTAAAGCAGCCGGCCTGACGTTGAGCGTGGATGCCATCGGCAACCTGTTCGCCCGCCGCGCGGGCACCGACAATGACGCCGCCCCGGTGATGATGGGCAGCCACCTGGATACCCAGCCCGAAGGCGGACGCTTCGATGGGGTGTACGGCGTGTTGGCTGGCCTGGAGGTCATCCGCAGCCTCGACGACCACGGCATCCAGACGCGCAAGCCGTTGGAAATTGCAGTGTGGACCAACGAGGAGGGCGCCCGTTTCACCCCGGCGATGCTGGGCTCGGCAGTGTTCACCGGCACGCTTGCCCTGGACATGGCACTGGCAACCGCTGATGTAGACGGTATCAGCGTGAACGAGGCGTTGCGCACCACCGGCTACAACGGTGAGCGCCCGTTGGGTGGCGCAGTGGATGCGTATTTCGAAGCGCATATCGAGCAAGGCCCGATTCTGGAAGACAACGCCAACAGCATCGGCGTAGTCACCGGTGGTCAAGCGATTCGCTGGCTCGATGTACGGGTCGAAGGCATGGCCGCGCACGCTGGCACCACGCCGATGCCGTTGCGTAAAGATGCGCTGTGCGGCGCGGCAAAAATGATCCAGGCCCTGGAAAACCTCGCTGCCGATTTTGCCCCGCAGGGCCTTACCACTGTGGGTGAACTGAGCATCGCCAAGTCGTCGCGCAACACCATCCCCGGCTTGCTCAACTTTACCGTCGACCTGCGCCATCACCGCGACGCCGACATCGACGCCATGGAGCAGCAAGTGCGTGCACGCCTGCAGGCTATCGCGGACAACCGTGGCCTGAGCGTCACCATCACGCCTCAATGGATCAGCCCGGCTACGCCGTTCGACGCCGAGTGCGTGGCTTGCGTGCAGGCTGCGGTGGACGGCTTGGGCTACAGCCAGCAGACCATCGTCAGCGGCGCCGGCCACGATGCGATTCACCTGGCGCGCTATTGCCCCACCGCGATGATCTTCATCCCCTGCGTCGGCGGCCTCAGCCACAACGAAGCCGAGGATGTCTTGCCCGACGATGTGCGCCAGGGTACCGATGTCTTGCTAAACGCCGTCTTGAAACGCGCCGGGCATGTTCATTTCTAAAGGCCGACGCCGCACCCCTGTGGGAGCTGGCTTGCCTGCGATTGCGCACTGTCAGAGAGCAATGTATTGCCTGATTCACCGCCATCGCAGGCAAGCCAGCTCCCACAGGTTCTGTGTTTATCCAGGAGCAACTCATGAAGACGTTTTTTCACCCCGAACAACTCCTGCATCACCCGCGTAGCTACTATTCCCGCGGCCAGATGCGCACGCCCCAGGAGGTTCCCGAGCGAGCGCGCAACTTGCTGCTGGCTGCGCAAACCCTGGGCTTCGATATCCAGCAACCGACTGATTACGGTATGGATCCGTTGTTCGCCGTGCACGGCGGCGACTACCTGGCTTTTCTTCAAGAAGCTCACCAGCGCTGGAAAGAAATCCCCGAAGACTGGGGCGACGAAGTCATGTCCAACATCTTCGTGCGTGAACCCAATGCCTTGCGCGGCATCCTGGCCCAGGCGGCACGCTACCTGGCCGATGGCAGTTGCCCCATCGGTGAGTTGACCTGGCGCTCGGCTTATTGGTCAGCCCAAAGCGCCATCGCCGCAGCGGGAGAAATCCTCGATGGCGCCCCTGCCGCCTACGCCTTGTGCCGGCCGCCGGGCCATCACGCCCGCTTCGACGCGGCCGGTGGCTTCTGTTACATCAACAATGCGGCCGTGGCTGCGCAGGCACTGCGCCAAGGTTTCCAGCGTGTCGCCGTGCTCGATACCGATATGCATCACGGCCAAGGCATCCAGGAAATTTTCTACGACCGCGACGACGTGCTGTATGTGTCGATCCACGGCGACCCGACCAACTTCTATCCTGGCGTCGCAGGCTTTGCCGAGGAAAAAGGCAACGGCGCCGGCGAGGGGTACAACCTCAACCTGCCGATGCCCCATGGTGCCAGCGAAGCGGTGTTCTTTGAAAAACTGGAGCAGGCCCTGGCAGCGGTGAAGGACTTCTCGGCGGATGTGCTGGTGTTGTCACTGGGCTTCGATATCTATGAGCTGGACCCACAAAGCAAAGTCGCGGTGACGCGGGAAGGCTTTGCGCGGTTGGGAGCCCGCATCCGTGCGCTGGGGTTGCCCTGCGTGATCGTGCAGGAAGGCGGGTATCACTTGGAAACGTTGGACAGTAATGCCCAGGCGTTTTTCGGTGCACCAGCGGCTTGGAACGCGCTATCAGACCCTTTATTAAAGGGTGTTTGAACGCTAAAAGCCTGCTGATCAGTTTTCAGCAGGCTTTTCAGCCCTTGTCGGGTGCTCGTTCTGATCTGCGTGCAACAACGCCGTGTAATCTTGCCCGCCGTAAAACACCCCCACTATTGATACCGTTTTGAAGTCAGGCTTCACCCTGAAAGCAATAATGGTGCTGCGACGATAGTGAGTGATGCGCAAGTCTTTCAGCAGGTCGTCACGGCGCATGCCACGCAAGGGAAACAGGGCAAGGCTTTCACAGTAGCTGACAAGATTGTCGATAAAACGCGCCGCTTCAGGAGGGGAGCCGACATCGCTGATGTAGTCTTCAAGGGCATCGAGTTGCGCCAAGACCTCGGGCGAAAAAACTACCGAGTAGCTCACGCTTCCCCTGTGCCTTTGCGCTGACGTCTGGCGGCCATATGTTCGCGGACCTGTTCTGGCGATAACCCAAGCTCAGGCTTCGCCTCAAGGGCGGTCGCTGCGGGGATGACTTCGGCTCTGAGCCAATCCTCCATGGCGCGATCACGCGCCAGCAACGCCCGCAGGCCGTCGCGAATCACTTCACTTTCGCTGGCATATTCGCCAGCAGCCACCTTGGCTTTGACCAGGGCCGCCATTTCTAGGGGCAGGGTGATGCTCATTTGCTGGGTTGAGCGCATGGGTGTATCCGCCTGGGGTGAGTGGGATTCAATCCTACTCGACCATTGGCGCGATGCAAGAAGCAACTGATCGATGCCGATGCCCGGCGCCTCGTCGTCTATCCAGAAGGGGTAGGTTTCCATGAGTTGCTACGTCTCCAGTTGTGTAGGTCAGGCCGAAAGTATTGACCCGTTTTGGCGATCGCGTTGCCGTAGGTGGCTGATAACCTGCTGATATGTATGACTTCATATGTGTAACAGGATGATCTCGGCAAACCATCTAGGCACACATGGCGTCCCACCGGCTCCCATACGATAATGCTCGCCACCTCGACCACCTTTGGCCTGCCTCCCGTGATCATCAACTTCGACCTCAACGACCTCCAAGCTTTCCGCGCCGTGGTGGACAAGGGCAGTTTTCGTGGCGCTGCCGAGGCCATCCGTATCTCGCAACCGGCCCTCAGTCGGCGTATCGAAAAGCTCGAATCCGCGCTGGATGTAAAGCTGTTCGAACGCACCACGCGACGGGTCAGCCTGACCATGGTCGGGCGTGCATTTTTACCCCAGGTCGAGCGCATGCTCGACGATCTCGACATCGCGCTGATGGGTATCAGCAACGTCGCCTCGACGCGCATGGGTAATGTCACCATCGCCTGCGTGCCGTCTACCGCGTACTACTTCATGCCCCACGTAATCTCCGAGTTCCACAAGCTGTATCCGAAGATTCGCCTGCGGGTGCTGGATGCCAGTGCCGGCGAGGTGTGCAATGCGGTGGCCAGCGGCGAGGCGGACTTTGGCGTGAGTTTCAGCGGTAGCCTGGCCGATGAGGTGGAATTCGAGTTGCTGCTGCAGGAGCGCTACGTGCTGGCCTGCCGGCGTGATCACCCTCTGGCTGGGCGTGACAGCGTGAGCTGGACCGAGGCCTATGAGCATGACTACATCGAGGTGGACAAGACGTCGGGCAACCGCTTCCTGCTCGACCAGGCCTTGCGTGGGGTGCGGGTGAAAAAGCCGAGTATCTGCGAGACGCACCATGTGACCACCATGATCGGGCTGGTGGAGGCGGGGCTGGGCGTAGCGATGGTGCCGTCGATTGCGATGCCGGCGCACACTCACCCGATTCTGGTCAGTGTGCCGCTGGTGGAGCCCCAGGTGCTGCGCAATGTGGGCTTGATCAAGCGCCGCGGGCGGACATTGCCACCGGCGGCGCTGGAGTTGGAGCGTTTGGTGCGGGAGATGCCGTTCCGGTCAGCGTGACACCGAGTCCAGGCCGGTGGATTGCACCTCCTGCTGGGCCTCGGGCGATGCCATGAACTGCAACAGTGCCTTGGCCTGCTCAGGGTGTTTGGCGTTCACTGGAATACCGGCGGCGAAACGGGTAACGGACTGCACGTCTTCCGGGATCTTGCCTACGAACGTCACGCCCTTGACTGGCAACAATTCCGCCACTTGTTGCAAGCCGACCTCGTAATCACCCTTGGCCACCTGTTCGCCCACCGGCACGCGTTGGATCATGGTGCCCTTGGCAGGCATGCCGAGCTTCTTGAACAATTCCTTCTCGACATAAACGCCGCTGGCGCTATCCGAATAGGCCACCGATTTGGCTTGGCTCAACACAGCCTTGAGCTCGGAATCGGTATTGATCGAAGGTTTGGCCGCACCTTCCTTCACCACCAGGCCGATCCGCGAGTCCGCCAGCTCCACGCGGGACGCGGGGTCGACTTTGCCTTGTTTGATCAACTCATCCAGGGCATAGCCGACCATGATCACCACATCGGCCTGTTCGCCACGGGCCAGGCGGTTGGGAATCGCTTCCGGCGCCTTGCCCATGGACGGGCCAAGGATGGTGTCGAGGGTGTCACCGCTTTGCTCGGCGTATTGCGGGCCGAGCAATTTATACGCGGCGGTGAAGCCGCCCGAGGTCATGACCTTGAGTTGTTCGGCCTGGGCTGATAGCGCCAGGGTGCCGAGGACGACAGCAGCGAGGGTCTTGAACAGCGGCTTCATTGCGCAGCCTCCTGCATGACTTGGCCGCGGGTATTGGCGCGGCGATACAACGCCAGGGTCGAACACAATGCACACAGCGCGGCGAAGATCATCCAATACGCAGGTGAAGCCTTGTCTTCGGTGATGTGAATGAACCAGGTGGAGATCGCTGGCGTGAAGCCACCGAACACTGCTGTCGCCAGGCTGTAGGCCAGGGAGAAACCCGCCACACGCACTTCCACCGGCATGATTTCAGTCAACGCCGGGATCATCGCGCCGTTATACATGCCATACAGGAACGAGAACCACAGCAGGGTTTCCAGCATGTGCGCAAAGCTTGGTGCGTTGACCACGTAGGACAATGCCGGATAAGCCGTAAGGACAGTCAGCACCGTCATGGCAATCAGCACGGGTTTACGGCCGAAGCGGTCGCTTAACGTGCCGCCGATCGGCAGCCAGAAAAAGTTCGAGATCGCGACCAGCAAGGTCACCAGCAAGGCGTCCGAGGTGCTCAGGTGCAACACGGTTTTACCGAAAGTCGGCGCGTACACGGTGATCAGGTAGAACGCGGTGGTGGTCATGGCCACCATCAGCATGCCGCCGATGACCACGGTCCAGTTCTTCACCAGGGTCGCCATCACTTCACGCATGGTCGGGCGATGCTTGCGGTTGGCGAACTCTTCGGTTTCCTGCAGGTTGCGACGCAGCACGAAGATGAACGGAATGATCACGCAGCCGACGGCGAACGGAATACGCCAGCCCCAATCGGCCACCACCGCAGGTTCCATCCACACGTTCAGGCCATAACCCAGGGCCGCGGCGACGACGATGGAGATCTGTTGGCTGCCCGACTGCCAACTGGTGTAGAAGCCTTTACGGCCCGGCGTAGCCATTTCGGACAGGTACACCGACACGCCACCCAGCTCCGCACCGGCCGAGAAACCTTGCAGCAGGCGCCCCAACAGCACCAGAAACGGCGCCCACAGGCCGATGGTCTGATAACTCGGCACCAGTACGATCAGTAGCGTACCGCTGGCCATGATCGACAAGGTCACGATCAAGCCTTTGCGACGGCCCACGTCATCGATGTAGGCACCCAGAATAATCGCGCCCAATGGACGCATCAGGAAGCCAGCGCCGAACACGGCGAAGGTCATCATTAATGACGCAAACTCATTAGCGGCCGGGAAGAACGCGGCAGCGATATAGGTGGCGTAGAAACCGAACAGAAAGAAGTCGAACTGTTCGAGAAAATTGCCCGAAGTAACGCGCAATACCGCGCCTACTTTCGAGGGGGCAGCCGCAGGCCGGGAAGGGGTCGTCATGGTTTTGTGTCTCCAGCGTTCTTTTTAAAGTGCTTGTTTCGCTTAAGACTTGGGATAGTGGCTGACACATTTAGAAATGATAAGTGACTAATTTGGATGAATTGATGCGTATTGGCTATCAATCCATTCCGGCTTCAAGACAACCCGCCGTGTCCTATGCTTGAAGCTGTTTCCAATTCTTATGGGCGGAGGCCGTTATGGGCAACGAACACAAGCAGCACAACGAGCCGGAGCGTGAAGAACCCCGGCGGCAGCGCGAAGACGAAAAGCCGCAAACCTGGAAGCATCCGGACGACGGCACCGAGCTTTCCGAGCGTGACCAGGAGTTTCCGCTCAAGCCTTGAGTCAGGTAACCGCGGTCTAATTGTGGGAGCGGGCTTGCTCGCGAAGGCGGTGTGTCAGTCAACGGAGTCGTCGGCTGATCCACCGCCTTCGCGAGCAAGCCCGCTCCCACATTTTTAAGCGCAGCGGCAACCTTCAAACGCAGATTTACCGTCCCCAACCCGTTTATTGAGCAGTACGCACATAGACGCAGCCCCGCAGCCTTCCTAAACTGCCGCTTGTCTTGGGGAAAGGGGCAGGCGCCGATGAATCGCAATGAATTACGCAAGGCTGACATCAATCTGATGGTGGTCTTTGAAGCACTGATGCTCGAGCGCAATGTGACGCGGGTGGCGGAGAAGCTGTTTCTCGGCCAACCGACCATCAGTTCGGCCCTCAACCGCCTGCGTACCCTCTTCAACGACCCACTGTTTATTCGTGTCGGCCATCGCATGGAGCCTACGGCGCGCGCCGAGGAGATCATCCAGCACCTGTCGCCGGCCCTCGACTCGCTGTCTTCGGCCCTGAGCCTGACCCATGATTTCGACCCGTCCATCAGCACCATGACTTTCCGCATCGGCCTGTCCGATGACGTTGAGTTCGGCCTGCTGCCACCCTTGCTACGGGCCTTGCGTCAGGAAGCGCCGCAGGTGGTGTTCGTGGTGCAGCATGTGGATTATTGGCGCATTCCCGACCTGCTGGCTTCTGGCGATATTACCGTCGGCATCACCCAGACCCGCGGGTTGCCGGCCAATGCCAAGCGCAAGCTATTGCGGCACATCCGCCCGTGCCTGCTGCGCGCCGATGCCTCGGACACCCCGCTGACCCTTGACGAATATTGCGCACGGCCCCACGTGCTGGTGTCCCACACCGCCAATGTGGCCGGGTTTGCCGATGAGTGGCTGGCAGAGGTGGGCCGCAAACGCCATGTAGTGCTCTCGGTGCCGCAATACAGTTCGTTGCCGGCCTTGCTTGCCGGCACCGACATGATCGCCAGCCTGCCGGATTACACCGCCCAGGCTATGGCCGCCAGCGGGAATCTGTTCTGCGAGCCGTTCCCGTTCGAAACCCCGACCCTGGATTTGTCCATGGTGTGGCTCAGCCACGTTGACACAGACCCGGCGGAACGCTGGATGCGCTCGCGGCTGGAGGCATTCATGAGTGATCGCGGGTTGGTAGCGAATAAAGCCTGAGGTTTATACCCGTGCTAGGGGAAGGAGGGGGGCGCCTCAAGAACGGCTAATCCTGAACGTGCTCTTCTTGAACGGGGTTGCCAATCAGCGACGCACGCAAAATACGGATGCGTTGTTCGGAGTGATAGGCGCCTGCTTCCGTAAACCTGAGGAATGCTCGCGCGCAACACTTACAGCCCCAGACGCTTGAAATATTATAAGGAAAGAAATCAAAGCAGATAGGCGCGTCTTCAGACCAGAAATGGGTACCGTTCGGGTGGTATTCCTCAAGGCTGAGTTCTTGTGCCCTATCGGTCGGGATTTCGCCTATGAAGCGCAACAGGCTGCTCGCCTCGAGTGTTTTGGGTAAGGTTTCCCACCCCTGCGACAAGCTCCGAATACAAGAGCAGGCAGTAGTCTCCAGCGAAGAGCGTTCGGCAATCTGCCTGATATTTTCTGGCGTGAGTATCATTTTTATGCAGTTCCAGGCAGTAATAGCTCAGATTCGATTCTTGCTTAAAACCAGTTTATTCAAATAGCTTTCAACTCTGGGTAAAACAAACTGCAGTATCTTCGGCATGGTGTGAATAGGCAGTTGGCAGCATGCAAAATACAACGCCATTGTGGGCGATAAGCTGACACCAAGAGCAGACCATAATAGTCCAACATTTCTATTGCCACCGTTGAGTGCCATGGTGAACTTGGCGATCAATGACCCGGGATATAAGCAGCCCATGAGGAGCTGCAGGCAGACGTTGATGCAATAGGCAATGGCGATCATCGAGATGGCCAACGACGGGGTCTCCAGAATTACCTGCTGCATGCCCGCCATCGTGCCTACTGCAAAGAGGAAAAGCGCGATGACGACAATACCGTCAATAGCCAGGCCGTGCGTGGCGACGAAGGTGTGCGAAAAACGACGTATCAAAATAGCAGCGCCTTCGGCGCCTCCTATCAACACGGCCAGTCTGATCGCCAGATCAACGGGGTTCAAGGAGAGTGAAAGGCCATCAGCGAATAGGTGGAGTATCAGCGGAGCGGTGACAGGGATAATTGCCATTGAGCAGAGCGCAGTCACCAGTGACATGGAAGGGTCAAGCCCGAGCATTCTCGCGACGGCTGCATTTCCGCTGGCGGGCGGGGCGGCAACAGCGATGGCTATCGCAAGGGAAAGTTCTTGATTGCCGGTGAGGTAGAGCGAAAGCATTCCAAAAATATAAGGGCAAGCCACCACCATCAGGGCTGGAAATATCAGGGATATTTTCAAGTTTCTGGCTGCAGTGATGACTTCAGCGTTGTTAATACGCAGGAGAGTGCCCAAGACAAATATGAAAACCATGACGGGGAGCAATGGCCTCGCCAAGTCTGCAAGATAGGGAATAGCCAATCCAATTGCGCAACCGCATGCGAGTACGGTAGGCCCTCTGCGCGTAATTTCGGGCAGAATTCTATGCATATGAGTGCTCTCGAGGCGACGTCCCTTTCGGGACGCTGCTATTAGGTACGCAGAGTTATTTCAGGTGTGACAGATGGCGGTGGCGAGTTCCTGGATTGCCTCACGACCAGGCGCCCATCGATCAGAATCGAGGTAATACTTGGAAGGTCACCACTGCTGAAACTTCCAAGTACGCTGGGTTGCGCTCCTCCCAAAGGCCCACAGGCGATCAGAATGTCGGCTTCTCTTCCGACGCCCAGAATCCCCCGATTCAACTTTCTCACCTTGGCGGTGTTACCCGTTGCGAAACAGACGGCCTTTTCCGGTGGAACGTCGCCGAAACTACTGAGCAAGGCAATTGCCCTGAGCATGCCAAGCGCGGGAACCCCACATCCGGCAGGGGAATCCGTGCCAATGACGATACGGTCCAGTTGGTTCATTTCTCGTGCGTAATTCAGGGTGGTGACCGCCGCGAACTCGTTGCCGTTATGTACGATTTCCAGGGCACCCAGACAGCCTTCACACAGGCATCTGATTTGGCTGGGTGCCAGTGCGGTATAGCCGCCATTGATGTGCCCGATGATATCGGGCGCAATTTCAAGGATCTCTTCTGCACCCATGCTCTGGGAGGTAGAAATTGAAGGACCGCCCGTGTGGGTAATGGAAGTCATGCCGTGTTTGCGAGCCATCTTGACCAATTCAGCTGCACGACTGACTGACTTGACCGGGCCTATCCCGACCTCTCCCAGTTGGTTGATGCCTTGAGCAACCATTGCGGCGAAATCCTCATCCGAAAATTCATCGTTGAGCAGTGGCGCGCCGGCTTCCATTTTTATTCCGCTAGGGCGCGCATTGGAGAAAGAGCGCTGCGCTGCGATTGCCATGGCGATAGTACCGACCCTGTCGGTCGGTAGCCCCGGAACGTGCACTTCCCCGGCAGAGATCATGGTCGTCACGCCGCCCTGCAAGGAGTGCCAGATCCAATTGTGGTTGCCAGAGCGCGGGCTGTACTCACCCAGGGTCGGGTGAGTGTGGTTGTCGATCAAACCTGGCATGACCGTGCTCTGCTTGGCGTCAATCACCAGGTCTGCGTGTGAAAAATCCACATCTGCTGCCTGACCCACGTAGGTGATCATTCCATCAACACTGACGAGGGTATCTGCTGTAATGAGTGGAGACGCGAGATCACCCGTGAGGAAAGTGCCTATATTATGAATAATTGATGTATATGGCTTATGGTTCGACATTTAATTTATCTCTTTATATCATCGAGTAACGGGTTCGAATATCCGCGCGCCACACTTGTTGAATGAACGGAAGTTCCACAAGTTGTTCGTGATGAACAAACGCTGGATCCAACGATACGCATGCCCCTCTGGATCGAAACTGGGGGTGAACTTGTCACGCGAATGGAGCATGAAACGATTGTTGATGTACACCAACTTGCCAGGTTGAATGTCCAGCGGCCGCGCTACGCTTTTAAGCGCGTTGTAAAACCTCAACAGGGTATTTTGTGCTTCGTGATCAGCGGCAATTACCATGTCCGGGTAAAACGCAGCAGTGACTCTAGGGTGAGTCAGCGGGCCGCTCAGAATTGGGTACACATGAGTTTCTTTCGCGCCTGCGGCACTGTTCCTCCAGCGGTAGGGCTGACGAATGATGAAATGTTTGCCATATAGGATTTCAATATCGGCCTGTTCCAGAACCTGAAGGGCTTCCCTCGCATCGGCCACCCAGGTTTTCGGGCCCACCCCGGCAGGGTCACCGCGAACGCCGAGAAGCAGAAGAGCCAGCGGCGAGGTGTCTCCACGGGAGTCATAAGCCTGAAAGGCATTTTCGGTGTGCAGGTCCAACTCCAGGTCCGAACCGTTGCCGGTATACTCGCCTACGGCCTCCGGATGCGGTACCAAGTCATTGACCAGTTTTGGCCCCTCATGCTTGATGGAGTAGGGCTCCGCTATCAAACTGCCCAGGGCAACCAGCACATTTTCAGAAAGATAACCACTTTTGAAGTTCAAGCTATTAGCGTCGCCTTGCGGGCTGCCAAATGTGTCATCAATCGGAAGGTTCTCAAATACACAATAAGAAGCATCGTCATCTTTAAGTGATTCAAGCTTTTTTAGAAGTCGCGCGGGAAACTTTTGATAAGCGGTCATGCGAATGAGGTGGATGTAGTCTCGCCCTCCCGTTGGCTCGTAACAAATGTCTATGAGCGCGTCCCGAATACTCTCTTTTTCAACAGCCGTCAGCCAGAAGCTGTTGGCGTCTGCACATGAATCGTCCACACGCACTCCTTTATAGATCTGATTGATTTGTCATGAGTTGAGTTATAAGTAAGTTACGACTTTCAAGCGCTGAGGTGGGGGTCTCCGTATCCACGACCTGACAGTGTCCATGCTTTGATAAGGCCCGACCTGAGTGGGTGACTCAACCTAAGAGCTTATCTGTGTACGCACCGGTGAAATGGTGGGTGTTAAATTGGCCATCAGCATCGTAGGGTTGTCCTTCATCGGTGCTGATGATTCTTGATAACCGCCCACGATGGTAGGCAGTCATGAAGTTGAAGAATGGCGTGCTTTCTTCTCTTGTGTCCGTTATTCCGTAAAGCCTCAACTGTTTGGTTATGGCAGCTTCCAGTTGTGGCAACATATACCAAGGGCATGTTGGAAAGCAGTGGTGGGCCGCGTGGTAACCAAAATTCAAAATAATCAGATTGAGGAAGGTAAACTTTCTTGCCACCGGTACGGAGAAGGTATTCTGGATTTCGTAGTGTTTTCCATGGGTTAGCTTTTCTCCCGCCGTATACACCTGCTGGAAAGAATGCTGGAAACAGTCGACGAATCGTACGATGTGTATCCTAAGGAAGGAGGAGGCTTGCCATACCACCACAAGTATCAGGGAGAACCGGGCAAACGTAGCGAAGGCTACAATGTAAATGCACAGGCTTCCAATACCCCTTGCAACTTCGCGCCTGCTGCCGCTGAATATCACGGAGTAAATATTGGTAAGCTTGATCACATAGTAGAAGGCGGGAAGATATATTTTTTCTGCAACAATGATTGCACTGAATAGCCTCGGATGAGCGACAGCAAAGTGACCACTATCGAACCCACCAATATCAATTTTTTCGGCATGATGGCGAACATGATCTTTTCTATAGGCTTCAAATGAAAAGAAAGAGAGGCCGTTAAGGAAAGACAGCAACTCTCCGATGACAGAATTGACTTTCTTCGACTTGAAAACAGAATTGTGCGCGCAATCGTGGCTCAGGTACCAGGACCAGATTTTGGCAAGGGCAATCAAGATAATCGCACCGAGTACCGCAACGATCTGTTGAGTATACGCCAGGAATATGCCCCCTACAGTGAAGGATGCTATTGCACTCAGTATCATCACCGATGGCAACAGTCTTCGCTCTTTAGCTATTGAAATAAGCAGGGTTTTCACGTTGGCGTCTTTGATGGCGCGCAGATAATTATCAGCATACAGTAAAGACATCTCATCACCTTCAAGAGCAAAATCACTGAAACGCTTATTGAGCTGGTTTGGGGGCTAGCATTGAACAACCGATCATGCCTGGACAGGTGTAATCACTTCCGTGCGCATGTGGAACTAACGGCGGGGTTTGAATATGTGTGCATACACAATGCCAGAGATGTATTGCAGGTGTACGGCTGGCTAGGGTTCTTTTGGTGTTGCATCTGGCACCAGTGAAGGTGGTACTAGCGAGACCGTAGCGTGCGTATCCGCGTCCACGGGTTGTTCGCTGCTACTGGATTTGTAGCCGATCAGTATCACGCCGACGATGCACAATAAAACACCGGCAATATTTAAATAAGAGAGTCCTTCTTTAAGCAGGAATACCCCGATGAAGCCGAGCGCAATATTGATAATTGCGCCGGTAACGATATTGCCCGTACTGAGGTCCCATCCACTGCGGTACATCATCAAAAAACCGATTTCCATCATCAAGATGCAAAACGCGATGCCTCCCTGAAGCCAGGTCATTTGCTTCAAGCCCGCGAGTAACGTTCCACTGCCCAAAAAAAATGGCAGCATCAAGGTGGACAGGATAACGATCGCCACATAAATGCTGACAATTGAAACCAAGGGGTTGATCGTAGACGGAATTTTCTTCATGAGCATGTGATAGCCCACGGTGCCCAGTATCGCTACGATCGCTGATAGATAGAATGTGTATTCTTTACCTAGCACGTTCAATACTCCTACTAGTTGGGTTCAAGTTCACGAAATGTGGTGGTTTCCAAGAACCTCTGGTCCATGTACTCACCCGCGATGATCGCTCTGTATTTCGCAGGACTGCCGTCTGCGCAACAGCTGGGCAGGCACTCCACTTTGGCGGTGTAGTCTGGGTCCATAAAGAACGCCGCCGAATGGCGTAATTTGCCGGAGGTATTTATCACTCGATGCAGCGTTGCCTTGTAACGGTCATTCGTCCAGCGAGACATTAGATCCCCGACATTGACGACAAAGGCATTTGGGATGGGTTTGACTTTGATCCAGGTGCCGTTGGCACTCTGTACCTCCAACCCCCCGGTGGCACTTTCCGAGATCATCGTGATCCAGCCGAAGTCTGTATGCTCTCCAGCACCCATCGGCGCTCCCTGCGTATATTGGGTGGAGGGATAACGCAGGACTCTCAATTGGGCCATCGGCTTCTTGAATTTATCATCGAAGTAATCGATCGGCATATTGAGCGCAAGGGCGAACACGTTTAGCAGTTTTTTTCCGAACGCAAGCATTTGCGAGTGATATTCCCTCATCGCAAGCTTGAAGTCGGGTAATTCCTCTGGCCATACATTGGGGCCGTAAAAAGGTAATTTGGCTTTTACGAACTCGTCGTCAAGCGACAAGTCCGCGGCCATGTCAAAACCCTCTTTGACATCGCCCAATATGCCATCCGACTTATCAGCGCCTTCGCTAAAGTAGCCACGCATATAGGGGGATTTATGAATTTCGATTTTTTCCTTGGCCTGAACAGGCAGGTCAAAAAACGATTCTATTTGAGAGAAGACAGTTGAAATAAGCGTGTTATCTACACCGTGATTGACGACGGTGAAAAATCCGACCTCCCTGCACGCGTTGTCGATCTCCTTTACTAGACGTGGTGATATCTCTGCTCCCTGCGTCAAACTACCGACGTCAATGATAGGTATGTTCTTTTCCATGAATGCACCACTTGCTCTAAAAAAGGCGCAACGCGACCTACTCCATGAACGCTGAAGTGCACTCAGGGATAGACCGTATATAGGCCAGTGTCATTTAGTTAGACTAAAGAATTTCGTCAATCCGCAAGCGCAGTCAGTATGGACTCGACATTCTCGATCGACGCGCCTCCTGTTACCGGCTAGGTGGCGTAGCCTAGAATTCACTTCTATGAAAGCGAAGGCAAATCAGATAAAGTAAGCCTGGCTTAGTTTTTTTACCATGGAAGGGGGATTGATTAATGTTCGCAAAATTGCCGTTGACAGCCATTCGTGCATTTGAATCTGCCGCAAGACTCGGTGGGTTTAAAGCAGCCTCCGCGGAGTTGTTTGTTACCCCAGCGGCAGTATCACAACAAATAAAAACACTAGAGAACTTACTGGGCAGTATGCTTTTTGTGCGCACTCCCCACGGTGTTCAACTCACAGCGAACGGTGAGAGGCTATATTCAAAGGTGCATCTTTCGTTTCTGGATATAAGCGGTAGTATGTCTTCGCTCAAGCCACCCGCCGACTCCAACACACTCCGAGTTTCTACCACGCCGGCATTTGCATCTTTATGGTTGATTCCCCGGCTGGCGAAATTTTATAGCGAACATCCAGACATTCATGTCAGTGTTGAAACCAGTAATGAAGTGGTGGATTTGTTTCGTGACTCATCTGTTGATTTAGCGATTCGTTGTGGGTTTCGCGATTTTCCAGACTTGTACAGCCACGCGCTTATGCGCGAACAGTTTGGTGTTTTCTCTCATGCCCACTGGAGGCAAGAGGAAGTTGAAGCTTCTTTGAAACTTATAAATATACGTTGGGCTACGTCATCGCCCGCTTCAATTAGTTGGGCGTCCTGGTGCGCGGCTGCGAATCATGAAAGTTGGCTATCAAACGCGGTCTATCGTGAATACAACGATGAGCATTTTGCGCTCCAGGCCGCTATTGCCGGGCATGGCTTGACGCTGGCGAGCACGGTCTTGGCGGCAGACTATGTTGCGAATGGATTGCTGATTCCTTACAGGCCCGACATCAAGATTCCGGGCGCGCAGTTTTCAGCTGTATGCGTGCCGGGACGTGAGCGTTCAGGTGCCGTAAAACAGTTTCTGGCGTGGATGGTCAAAGTAATAGCAGACTGCCATATCGATTGCCCTGTCGCTCGGGATGTCGCAGCGCAGGCTGTCACTAAGCGCCGAACGTCACTGGCTATCTGATTAGGGTGTGGAGAGCTTAAGCAGGTGCGTTCCTATAACAAACCCTGATCCGCACACACCTTCACCACTTGTTCCCGAAACCAGGTATTGGCGCTGTCCTGCCCACTGGTTTCGTTCCACTGCATATCCAGGGTGAACCCCGGCAAACCGTTAGGTGCTTCGCAAACACCGAATGCCGGCGCCGGTGCCAGTAACTTTTGTACGCGGCGGGGCAAGGTGACGATGAAGTCGGTGCCGGCAATCATCTTCAATGCCGCGCTGTAGCTGTTGGCCCGTGCAATCACCTGACGCTTGCGGGCCTGGCGCGCAAGCCAGCCATCGATCATGTTGGTGTCGGAGGTCCACGGCGTAGGGAATACGTGGCGCCGCTCAACGAAGGATTGCAGGCTGAACGCCTGTTCTCTCGGTGCTGAGCGTTGGTCGCACACGCAGACCAAGTCGTCCTCCAACAGCATCTGGGTCTTGAAGTCTTTGTGAGCGCGGTGAAAGTGCGGGCCGAAGCAGATCACCAGGTCCAGGCGGCCTTCACGCAGGTCGTCGGCGGGGATGTCGGTTTCCAGCTTCTGCACATTGACGATTACCGGCAGGTCGGCATGGTCGAAGCGCTTCAGCAGGCGTGGCAGGATCAACTGTTCGAAATATTCCGGAGCGCACACATTGAAGGTCACGGCCTGTTGGGTCGGATCAAAAGCCTGGCCACCGGCATGGCACAGGTTGATGCTTTCCAGAATCTTGTGCACGTGCTCGTACATGGTGGTGGCCTTGTACGTAGGACGCATGCCTGCGCGGGTGTTGATAAACAGCTCATCTTCAAAGCTGGTGCGCAGCTTCTTCAGGCTATAGCTCACGGTGGACTGGCTGACGAACAGCGTTTCAGACACCTCGGTAACGCTGCTCTGGTCGTAGACGGCGATGAACACCATCAAATCCTGCATATCGAGCTTTCTGAGCAAGTTACTGTTTAGCATCGGTTTCGTCCGTAAACCCTTTGTACCGAACTCAGTACAAGACTGAGCAAAATGTTAACGGAACGCTCGTACCAATAGAAAGCTCTGTAGGACCCTTCAATGTTTTATGTGGGACAAAAAATGTTTGTAATACGACGTCAGCGGATATGGCGTGCGTAATGCGCCGGGTTGAACCGCATGACGATCAGCAGCATCAGCCCGCTCACTGCCATCAATGACCACCAGGCCCATTCGAAGCTGCCCAATTGGTCGCGGATCATGCCGGCGATGAGCGGCGACAGGCCGGCGATCAGATAACCGATGCCCTGCACAAACGCGGTAAGGCCACCGGCGCGGCGCGGGTTGTCGAGGTGGTCCAGGGACAGGATCAGGCTCATCGGAAACAGGCCGCCAATCCCCAGGCCGAGCAGGCATGGCCACAACAGGCTCCAGTGTTGCGGACTGAGAATGAGCCCGCAGAAACCCAGGATGATCAGCACCAGCAACACCGCCACCACGCTACGCTTATCCTGGCGGCGGTTGGCGATGGCCGGGGTGACCAGGCCGGAGATCACTTCCATGGCGGTCAAGAAGCCCAGCAGCAAGCCGGCATTCTGTTCACTCCAACCCTGCTCGACGTAGTAGGGCGCCAGCCACGCCAGCACACAGGTGTAGGACGCGGTGCCGAGGCCAAAAAAGATCGCCAGCAACCAGGCGCGGCGATTGCTGAAAAAAGCCTCCTGAGGGCCCGAGCCGGCTTGAGGCAACGGCGGCAGTGCCGCACGCTGGGCATACCAGAACACCAGGGCAAACAACGCCAGCAGTGCCCAGATAGCCAGGCCGATACGCCAACTGCCGGTCCGGGCTTGCACCAACGGCGAGAACGAAGCAGCCAGGGCCGCGCCGCCCATGATCGCGGTGACATACAGGCCCATGAATAACGAGACATTGGCGCTGAACCGCGACTTGATCAGCGCCGGCATCAATGCCTGAATCAGCGCAATGCCGACTCCCGCCGCGATGGCACTCACGATGAGTTCCAGTGCCGAATCCAGGAACAACCGCGACAAGGTCGCCAGCCCAATCACCAGCAGCGACAGCACAATGCTGCGATGCTCGCCCACGCGCTTGGCCAGGCCCATGCCAAAGAACATCGCCAGGCCCATGGCCATGACCGGCAACATGGTCAGTAAGGCGGCGCTGCTGAAACTTAGCGGCACATCCTCACGAATCGACGCCAGCAAGGGCCCCACGGCCGCCATCGAGGGGCGCAAGTTGAGAGCGACGAGCACTACGCTGATCATCAGCCATAGTGCGGAGGTGGATTTTGCCTGAACGTTTTCCATGGGCCTGCCTTGAATGAACAAGGGCGAATCAGGCCATGGAGCGTGCAGCAGGGCAAATCAGAAAGTCGCAGGGGCTATTGAAAAAATGCGGATGCCGAGTGGTGAGGTAAGCGCGCATAGGGCGTTGGCTGGCAGGGCGTCACGGGAGCAAGCTCCCCCGCCACAGGTCCAGCGTTGCGGGATTACAGATTCGTCAACTCCCACCGCCCCTGGTCGATTTCAAGCAGCGTCGGCCCCTGGCGATCAGCAGCAGCATGCAATGCGGTGCGAAGATGTTCGATGCCGCGGATGCTTTCTGCCGCGCAACCCAAGGCCGTGGCCACGCCGATAAAGTCCGGCGTGTAGATGTCCACACCCACCGGCTCGATGTCACGGTTGACCATGTACTTCTTGATCTCTTCATAACCCTGGTTATTCCACAACAGCACAATCACAGGGGTACGGGCCTCCACCGCGCTGGCCAGCTCCGGCAGGGTAAATTGCAGGCCGCCGTCGCCGATCAGGCACACCACCGGTTGGCCATCGCCGCGCCCGAGCCAGGCACCAATGGCCGCAGGCAGGGCATAACCCAGGGTGCCGTAACCGGTGGAGGAATTGAACCAGCGGCGTGGGTGGTCGAGGTTAAGGGTCAGGTTGCCGCTGTACACCGGTTGAGTGGAGTCGCCCACGAACACCACGCCGGGCAGTTCCTCCAGAACGGCGTTGAGAAACCGGGTTTGCGCACGCGTCGCAGCGTCCCAGGCAGGTTCCAGCTCGGCCCACAAACGGGCGACGCGTGCTGCACCCCAGTCGGCAGTGCGCGGCGCCGGCGGCTGGCGGTTGATTTCGGTAAGCAGGGCTTGGGCGGCAATGCGCGCATCGGCCACCAGTGCCACTTGGGGCGGGTAGTTTCGTACGGTCTGGTCCGGGTCGATATCGATGCGCAGCAGCGTTCCGGGAATGTTGAAACCGCCGGCGAAGGTGACGTCGTAGTCGGTCTCCGCCAACTCGGTGCCGATCGCCAATACCACGTCAGCTTCAGCCACCAAGGCACGGGTGGCGGGCAGTGTCTGCGTGGAGCCGATCAGCAGCGGGTGCGCGGCGGGCAACATACCCTTGGCGTTAATGGTCAAGGCCACGGGCGCGCCGAGGGTTTCTGCGAGGTGGGTCAGTTCGGTGGCGGCGTCAATGGCGCCGCCACCGGCCAGGATCAGCGGGCGCTTGGCCGCAGCCAGCCACTGGCGCATCTGCTCAATGGCAGCCGGGGCTGCGCCGGCACGGGTGACGCTGACAGGCGTGCTGCCCAGCAACGCGTCGGCATTTTCCACCAACACATCCAGGGGGATCTCGATATGCACCGGGCGCGGCCGACCAGCCTGGAACAACGCAAACGCCCGCGCCAGCACGGCGGGCAGTTCGGCCGCTGACATCAAGGTATGGGAGAACGCCGCCACCCCGGCCACCAGCGCGCTCTGGTTCGGCAGTTCATGCAACTTGCCGCGCCCGCCGCCCAACTGGCTGCGTGCTTGCACGCTGGAAATCACCAGCATCGGGATCGAGTCGGCATAGGCCTGGCCCATGGCGGTGGTGATATTGGTCATGCCGGGGCCGGTGATGATAAAGCACACGCCGGGCTTGCCAGAGGTGCGCGCATAACCGTCGGCCATGAAGCCGGCGCCCTGTTCGTGGCGCGGGGTGACATGCCGAATACTGGAGCGCGCCAAGCCCCGGTACAGCTCCACGGTGTGCACGCCGGGAATGCCGAACACGTGGTCCACGCCGTAGCGTTCCAGGAGGTGCACCAATACTTCGCCGCAGGTCGCCATACAGGTCGCTCTTGTGATGGATTCGAAGCGCTATTGGAGCGGTTGGCCAGTGGCGGCAACAATCGATAAAAAGTCATACTCGCCATGTCCTCCCGTCATGGCTGCGCCCCGATGAAACGCCTCCCTCCGTTACCTGCGTTGCACACCTTCTGGGTCACGGCCCAGTGCTGCAACTTTACCCGTGCCGCCGAACACCTGCACATCACCCAGGGCGCGGTGAGCCGGCAGGTGGCCGGGTTGGAAAGCCAGTTGGGCTATGCCTTGTTCCGGCGCCAGGCGCGGGGCTTGAGCCTGACGGAGGAGGGGCGCGAATGGCTGGCGTGCGCGCAACAGGTGTTTGGCTTGCTCGCTGACGCGGTGGAGCACATCGGTGACCGGCGCCGCACCTTGCAGCTCAAAGCGTCCACCTGCGTGATGCGCTGGTTGTTGCCGCGCTTGCTGCAATGGCAAAAAGAACGCCCGGATGTGCCGGTGGAGCTCACCACGACGGTGGCCTATAACGTCGACTTTCGTCGTGAGACGTTTGACGCGGCGGTGATCTACGGGCCCATCGCCGAGCAGTCGGCCGAGGCGCGGCATCTGTTCGACGAGCGTCTCACGCCGGTCTGCGTGCCTGGGTTGCTGGGCAGTTTGCGTACGCCGCAGGATTTGCAGCATCAGGTACTGTTGCACCCGACCCGAGACGAGCGCGATTGGACGTTGTGGCTCAAGGCTGCCAATGCCTGCTTGAGCGATCCCATCCAACGGCACCACTTCGAAACCTTGGACTTGGCAATGACCGTAGCGTCCCAGGGCACCGGGGTGGCGATGGGCGACAGTGCGCTGATTGGCGAGGATCTGAAGGCGGGGCGGTTGGCGATGCCGTTTGAACTGCGGGTGTCGACGGGGATGGGGTATTTCCTGGTGTATCCGCCGGGGAAGGAACCGTCGGTTGGGTTGGTCGCGCTGATGGATTGGTTGGTCAGTGAAGCCAGTGTGGGATGACAGCCAACGCCAATCTACCTGACTCGCCGCGATCCAAATGTGGGAGCTGGCTTGCTCGCGATGACGGCCTCCCAGGCGACACATATCTACCTGACACCCCCGCAATCCAACTGTGGGAGCGGGCTTGCTCGCGAAGGCGGCCTGGCAGGCGACACAGTTGGATTGTGTACATATCCATTCCTGCGGTAACGGCCACCTAGGGTTCCGCTTTTACAGCGGGTCACTTTTGGAAAAGAGCCCCAAAAGTAACCAAAAGGGCTCTTGCCCCACCACTCGGCACCTCGCCTAGGCTCGGTGTGCCCGTAATCCGCCAGTGATTTGGGGGGCCGCCGCCACGCGCCATCCATGGCGCGGGGCGGCTAAACCGGCATCCCTGCCGGTTTACCCCCCAAATCCCTGTCGAATTCCGGCCAGCGTGGTTTAACGGGGCGCTTAAGATCAAGATCAAAAGCAGATCAAGAGCAGATCAAGAGCTACTCGCTTCGCATCGTGTTTAGCGTTGACGGCGTTGGGTCAGTAACCGACGGTAAAGCGCTGGCGCGAATGCTTCGGTGTTTCCACTTCATCCAGCATGGCGATGGCGAAGTCGGCAAAACTGATCGAGCTATTGCCGTCACTGTCCATCAGCAGCTCATCCTTGCCCAGGCGGAATTTGCCCGTGCGCTCGGTGCCGTCGAACAGGGCCGATGGCGACAGGAAGGTCCAATCCAGCTCCTTTTCCTGACGCAACGTTTCCAGGAAGTCAGCCCCGGCACTGGCTTCAGCTTTATATTCAGCCGGGAACCCTTCGCTGTCGATCACGCGCCCGCCACCGGGCAACAACAGCGAACCTGCGCCGCCGACCACCAACAAACGTTTCACCCCGGCCTTTTTCACCGGGCCGATCACGGCGCTGGCGGGAAGGGTGGCGAAGTGCGCCGCGCTGATCACCACGTCGCTACCGCTGATGGCGTGTTGCAAGGCCTCGGCATCCAGGGCATCAACCTGTTTGACCGTAACGCCTGGGCGCACAGCCAGCTTGTCGGTATTGCGGGCGATGGCGGTGACGGTATGCCCGCGACGCAGCGCTTCTTCCAGCAGTTGGCTACCGGCGCGGCCGGTGGCACCAATGATTGCAATCTTGCTCATGATGTTCTCCAACAGGGTTAAGGTTTAAAGCCAGTTACCACTTCATTTCGCCCTTGGCGACTTTGGCGCTCAGTTCCAGCGAGCTTTCGTCGGCGAGGGTGGGGTAGCGTTTTTTCATGGCCGCAATCAGGGCGGCGGAGTCCTTGGCCTTGGCGGTTTCGAGGTCGAAGGCCTTGATGTAATCGGCGGTGAAGTTGACCGAGGCCAGCGATGGCGTGCCCAGGTAATGGCCTGGCACCACGGTGTTCGGTTTCAGGTCTTCAATGCGCTTGAGGGTGGCCAACCAGTCTTTATGGGATTGCGCGCTCTGGGTATCAGCCATCCAGACGTGGATGTTTTCAGCGATAACCACACCACCAACCACGGCCTTGATCGACGGGATCCACACAAAGCTGCGATCTGGCTGCGGGCCGTCGAGGCCCACCACTTCAAGCTGCTGTCCTTCCAGGGTCAGGCTGTGGCCTTTAAGTACCTGCGGCACAAGGGTCTTGGCCGGTTTGTCCGCGCCCATTTTCGGGCCCCAGAAGGCCAGCTTGTCGGCGACAGTGGCGTTGATATGGTCGACCACCGGTTGCGGCGCCAGCACCTTGGCGTCGGGGAAAGCGGCGGTGAGGGTGTCCAGGCCGAAGTAGTAGTCCGGGTCGCCATGGCTGATGTAGATGGTGGTCAGGCGTTTGCCGCTGGCGCGGATCTTCTGCACCAGTTGCTCGGCTTGGCCTTTGCCGAATTGCGCATCCACCAGGATCGCGTCTTTCTCGCCGCTCACCAGCACCGAGCTGACCGGGAAGATCGCGGCTTCGCCTGGGTTGTACACGTCCAGTTTCAGCTCTGCCGCCGCTGCGTGGGCAGCGAATGCCAGGGCGGCAGTAGCCAGGGTCAAGCGTTTGAAGGTCGAGAACATCGGGCAGCTCCTGCCATAGATAAGGGATGCACAGAGCTTAGTTGCATAAAACGCGACAAAAAATGCGATGCTGGGACATAGTTTGTTTCTAAAAGCGGGCAAATCATGGATCGTCTTCAAGCAATGCGCGTGTTTGTCACCGTGGTGGACCTGGGCAGCCAATCCGCCGCCGCCGACCACCTTGACCTGTCGCGCCCGGTGGTCTCGCGTTACCTGGCGGAGCTGGAAGACTGGGTGGGTGCACGCCTGCTGCACCGCACCACGCGCAAGCTCAGCCTCACTGCCGCCGGGGGGGAAACACTACCGCGTTGCCGGCAATTGTTGGATTTGTGTGGGGATATGCAGGCCGCCGTCAGCGAACCCGATGACGCGCCCCGAGGTCTGTTGCGCCTGAGCGTCAGCACCTCGTTCGGCCAGGCGCAGCTGGGCGCGGCGATTGCCGAATACGTCAAGCTTTACCCCCTGGTGACGGTGGATTTGCAGATGCTTGATCGCACGGTGAACCTGGTGGACGAGCGCATCGACCTGGCGATCCGCACCAGCAACGATCTGGACCCCAACCTGATCGCCCGGCGCCTGACCGTATGTCGCTCGGTGGTGTGCGCCACACCGGCTTATCTGCGCGAGCATCCGGCGCCGCAGAAAGTCGAAGACCTGGCCCGGCACAATTGCCTGACCCACTCTTACTTCGGCAAGAGCCTGTGGCATTTCGAAGAAAACGGAGAGCACGTGTCGGTGCCGGTCCACGGCAATATCACGGCCAATGAGGCCAGCACGTTGATGCGCGTGACGCTGGCCGGGGCAGGGGTGGCGATGCTGCCCAGTTATCAGGCCGGCGAGCTGATTCGCAGTGGGGAGTTGGTGCGCTTGCTGCCGCACGCCGAGCCACGACAAATGAACATCTATGCGGTGTACGCCTCACGCAAACACATGCCTTCGGCGTTGCGTAGCCTCCTGGATTTCCTGGTGCTGCGCTTTCCTGAAGAGCCGGGTTGGGATGTCGGGCTTTGAGCTGAAATAAGCGCGCTGAATGGCATCGCATCAGGGCAAGTTGACCTATGCTTTAAACAGCACCCTGTAGATCCGTTCAGAGGTCTGTGCCATGAGCATTAAAACCAGAAAGTACCTGACAATTTTCACCCTCTGCGCATTGGCAACAGCGCTGTATGGGACTGCCGCCTACCGCGTCGAGCAAACGCGCATGCAGCCAGCGGCGTTCGCTATCAGCTGCCATCAGGACCAATGCGTTCCCCGCACCGGCAGTTTCAGTGCGCTCAGGTAGGCTGCTCTGCCTTCAGTTGTTCACGAAACGCCTTGGGTGAAAACCCGACCCTGCGGCGAAACAGCCGTGAGAAGTTGGTCGGGTCGGAAAAACCCAGCACCTCGGACATTTCATTGATGGTCATGCTGGTGTAGGTCAGCAGGCGCTTGGCTTCCAGCAATTGGCGGTCATGCATGATCTGCAATGCCGGTTGCCCACCCAATTCCCGACAGGTCCCGTTCAAGTGTGAGACCGAGATGCCCAGCTTGTGGGCCAGGTCTTCAATCTTCGGGTGTTCGCGGTAATGCTGTTCGACCAGTTGCGTAAACCGCCGAAAGTACTCACGACCCCGCGGCGCGCGTGGATGGCGGCGCTGGATCGCCTGGCGGCTGACCCATACCAACAACACGCTGACCAGGGCGTGCAGCATCATGTCCCGTGCCGGTTGGTCATCGGCGTATTCGTCCTGCAAGCGTACGAACAGGCTGTTCAAGTAATCGCTGTCCTTGCCCGCCGGGTAGCTGCCAAGTGTGTGCAGGCCATCGACGGTAGAGCCCAGTTGCGCCTGCAAGTGGCTGACCAGCGGCGCCGAAAGCGTTACCACAAACCCTTCCACATTCTCGGAAAAACGAAAGCCATGCACGCACAGCGGTGGCAGCACTTGCAGGCTCGACTCGTTAAGCGTGGTGCGCTGGCCCTCGATTTCCAGTTGTGCCTGGCCTTTGTGCACATACAGCAACTGGCACAGGTCCGCGTGCCGGTGGGGCTGGATTTCCCACTGGTATTCCCGACTGCGCCGGGAAATGGTTTCGCAGTGCAACAAATCGGGAGTCGGCCACTGCTGGCTTTCCCCGTAAAGCTTGAAGACCGGAATCGCGGTTTTGGTCATGGTTTCAATCCGATACTCAGGATAATGGTTCGGTAATCGCCCCGATTGGCGAAAAGCACAGGTTTTGACGCAGTTTTCACCTTCTTATGAGCCTCACTCAAGTGAAAAATGTCAGCCACAAGAGCAATGACAACTCTTTCACTCCATACGTTCGCGTGAAGCTTGAAGGTCATAAAAATAATGAAAACCCTGAAAACCCAAGTCGCCATTATTGGTGCCGGTCCTTCCGGATTGCTGCTCGGCCAACTGCTGCACAACGCTGGCATCCAGACCCTCGTTCTAGAGCGTCAGAGCGCCGATTACGTACAAGGCCGTATCCGCGCCGGTGTGTTGGAACAGGGCATGGTCGACCTGCTGCGCGAAGCCGGCGTCAGCCAACGCATGGACGCCGAGGGTCTGGTGCACGACGGGTTTGATATTGCCCTCAATGGCCAACTCACCTCCATCGACCTCAAGGCCTTGACCGGCGGCCAGTCGGTGATGATCTACGGCCAGACCGAGGTCACCCGCGACCTGATGGCCGCCCGCGCAGCCGCCGGTGCCACCACTCTGTACGAAGCCTCCAATGTTCAACCCCATGACCTGAAAAGTGAACAGCCGTGGCTGACCTTCGAGCACGAAGGCCAAGCCTGTCGCCTGGAGTGCGACTACATTGCCGGCTGCGACGGTTTCCATGGCGTGGCCCGCCAGTCGATACCGGCGCAAGCGCTGAAGGTGTTCGAACGGGTCTATCCCTTCGGCTGGCTGGGCGTGCTGGCCGACACGCCGCCGGTACATGCCGAACTGGTGTACGCCAAACATGCGCGGGGTTTTGCGCTGTGCAGCATGCGTTCGCCGACCCGCAGCCGTTACTACCTGCAAGTGCCGGTCGAAGAGAAGCTGGAAGACTGGGCAGATGAACGTTTCTGGGATGAACTCAAAAGCCGCCTGCCCGACTCATTGGCCGAACAATTGGTGACCGGCCCGTCAATCGAGAAAAGCATCGCGCCGCTGCGCAGCTTTGTGGTGGAACCCATGCAGTACGGGCGCCTGTTCCTGCTCGGCGATGCCGCGCACATTGTGCCGCCCACCGGTGCCAAGGGCTTGAACCTGGCGGCCAGTGATGTGAGCACCTTGTTCCGCATCTTGCTCAAGGTGTACCGCGAAGGGCGCCTGGACTTGCTGGAAAAATACTCGGCAATCTGCCTGCGCCGAGTGTGGAAAGCCGAGCGGTTTTCCTGGTGGATGACCTCGATGCTGCATCAGTTTCCCCAGGCGGATGACTTCAGCCAGCGTATTGCCGAAAGCGAACTGGACTATTTCATTCGCTCCGAGGCTGGGCGTAAAACCATCGCAGAAAATTACGTCGGCCTTCCTTACGAGCCTATCGAATAGCCTGCTATCGTATCGAGCATTCCCACCGGTGACCGTTGCCTGTGGGCCCTGCTCGAAGGTTCTGCCGTGACACACCTCAATCAGCCCGCTCCAACCGTTCCCGCCGTGCGCAGTATCCTGGTCGCGCTGATGATGGCGATCTTCCTGGGTGCCCTGGACCAGACCATTGTCGCCGTGTCCATGCCGGCCATTTCCGCACAGTTCCATGAGGTCAACCTGCTCGCCTGGGTGATCTCCGGCTACATGGTAGCGATGACCGTGGCGGTGCCGATCTACGGCAAGCTCGGTGACCTGTATGGGCGCCGCCCCATGATGCTCATCGGCATGGGCGTGTTCACCCTCGCGTCGCTGTTCTGCGGCCTTGCGCAAAGCATGGAGCAACTGGTGCTGGCGCGGGTTCTGCAGGGTATCGGCGCTGGCGGGATGGTCTCGGTGAGCCAGGCGATCATTGGCGACATTATTCCTCCCCGCGAACGGGGACGTTATCAGGGGTATTTCAGCAGCATGTACGCGGTGGCCAGCGTGGCCGGGCCGGTACTGGGCGGTTATATGACCGAGTACCTGTCGTGGCGATGGGTGTTTTTGATCAACCTGCCACTGGGCGTCGGTGCCTGGTACGTGGCCCATCGCACTCTGGTGGGGCTGCCGGTGCCGCAGCGCAAGCCGATCATCGATTACCTCGGCACGGTGCTGATGATCGTCGGCCTCACCGCCTTGTTGCTGGGCATCACTGAAATCGGCCAGGGCCATTCGTGGCGTGACGATCAAGTGCTGGGGTTGCTGGCCTGTGCCCTGTTGGCCTTGAGCGTGTTTGTATGGCACGAACGCCGCGCACGGGAACCGCTGTTGCCGATGCACTTGTTTGCCAACCGCAGTGCGGTGTTGTGCTGGTGCACGATTTTCGTCACCAGCTTCCAGGCGATTTCCCTGACGGTGCTGATGCCCCTGCGCTACCAGACCGTGACCGGCGCTGGTGCCGACAGCGCAGCCCTGCACTTGCTGCCGTTGGCGATGGGCTTGCCGATGGGCGCGTATTTCGCCGGGCGCATGACCTCGGTGACCGGCCGCTATAAACCGATGATCCTCAGCGGCGCGTTGTTGAGCCCCTTGGCGATCCTCGGCATGGCCTACAGCGCGCCCCAGGCGGTGGCGCTTACCAGCGTCTTCATGTTGTTGTGCGGTATCGCCGCCGGCATGCAGTTCCCGACCTCGTTGGTGGGGACGCAGAACTCGGTAGAGCAACGAGATATCGGTGTGGCCACCAGCACCACCAACCTGTTTCGCTCCCTGGGCGGGGCAGTGGGGGTGGCTTGCATGTCGGCGTTGCTGCTGGCGCTGTTGCACGATTCCAGTTTCGCCCATTTGACGAGCGGCGCACTGGTGGCCGAAGGCAGTTCCGGCAACGTACTGCTCGACGGCCTCAACGCCGCACCCGGCCCGGCGCAGGATGCGTTGCGCGACGAGCTGGCGGTGACGTTCCGGCATTTGCTGATGGTGAGTGCGGCGGTGTCGCTGCTGGGGTTGGCCGCTGCGATAGCGATGCCGAATCGGGTACTGCGCGGCCGTGAAGACAAAGTTAGATAAGCGGACGCGGAGCGTCCCAGGCGGCGTTCCCACGCAGAGCGTGGGAACGATCAGGATCAGGGGCTGTAATACCCCACCGCAACCATGAAATGCCCGCTCTTGCGCACATAGGCATGCTTGTTCTCGACCTTGCCGGTCACCGGGTTTTTCCAGCGGTATTTGTATTCGCCCTGGTCCTGTTCGGCCATCATCTGGAGGATCGGCACACCCACCGGTTTGCCATCCGGGTCCTTGATCTTGGCAAAATCGGTGTTGATCAGGCGCAGGTTGGTGCCGTGGGCGACGTAGCGCCGGGTGTTCAGGTCCACCACAAACACGTACAGGTCATCTTGCAGGAAGCCACCTTGCAAGGAGTTGATCGCCTTGAGCGTGCCGGTTTCATCCTTGACCAACGCCTCCACCGCCTTGTTGCGCAGCGCCCGTGCCTGTTCCGGCGTGGCGCGCGGCAAGTAATAACCGACCGCCAGGATGCGTTCGCCCACCCGCTGATAAAACACATGCTTGTGTTCGACCTTGCCGTCATTCCAGTTCTGCCAGCGATAGTCAGCCTGCTGGATACCCTGGCCTTCGGGCACGCTAAGGGCTTGTTTGAACGAGGCTTGCAGGTCGGGCCCGAGAACCTCGGACACATCGCGACCGATCAGCGCGAAGGAGGGCCCGCCACTGGCCAGCAGCACGCCTTTTGTATCGACCACAAACACATAGCGGTCCTGGTCGATGAACTCGCCCTGACGGCTGAAGGCGGCGAACGCCTTGTCACCTTGCTTGTGGTAGTACGCCAAGGCTTTTTCCAGCAGGGCCTTGGCGGCTTGGGCATCCGCTTCCTGTGCCGTGGCAGCATGCACCTGGCTGCAACACAACAGCAGCAGCCAGGTGAATCGGAGCAGTCTCTTCATTTACCCGTCCCTCGTTCTTGTTGGTGTGCCAAGAGCGTAGACGGTTGGCGGCAAATCAGAAGGGTTTGGTCGGCAGGTATTTACCGTCCAGGGTGATGACCGCACGGGAGCCGCCGTCCGGGTCTTCGACTTTCTTGATGTCCAGCTTGAAGTTGATGGCGCTGATGATGCCGTCGCCGAATTGCTCATGCACCAGGGCCTTCAAGGTAGAGCCGTAGACCTGCAGCATTTCGTAGAAACGGTACATGGTTGGGTCGGTCGGTACACCGCTCGGGAAGCTGCCGCGCAGTGGGACGCTTTGCAGCAGTCGGCTGGCGTCCTCGTCAAGGCCGAGTTTGCCGCACACGATGTCGGCCGCCTCCTTGGGCAGCGGGTGCTGGCCGAGCAGGGCTGCGGTGACGAATGCCAGGCTCAGCCCGGTGCCGTCGGTGAGGTCCTGCCACGACAGGTTTTTGCGTGCCTTGAGGTCGATAACGGTGTCGGCCAGGGCCAGGCGTGGGGTTTGGGCGAATTGGGATTGCAACATGGTGACGTCCTCTTGGGTTGAATAAGGTTCAGGCGGCGTGGGCGCGGGTGCTGGGGTGGTCGAGCAGGGAGACGAAGCGCCCGGTGTGCCCGTCCAAAGCGTCGATGCCGCCGGTTTCGATGTCGTACACCCAGCCATGCAGGTTCATCCGGCCTTGTTCCAGCGCCAGGGCGACCGAAGGGTGGGTCTTGAGATTAGCCAGTTGGGCGACCACGTTTTCGCGCACCAAGGCATCCAGGCGGGCAGCGTCCGAGGCATGCGTACGGGCTGCATTGATCACCTTGGCCGACTCGGCATGGCGCAACCAGTTGGCCACGGCGGGCAGGTGGTCCAGGCATTTGCAGGTAGAAATTGCAGTCATTGCACCGCAGTCCGAGTGCCCGCAAATCACAATGTCGCTGACGCCCAGCACCGCTACGGCATATTCGACTGTGGCCGACACGCCTCCCGGTTCCGGGCCGTAGGACGGCACTATGTTGCCGGCGTTACGGATGACGAACAGGTCACCGGGTTCCTGCTGGGTCAACAGCTCGGGGACTACGCGGCTGTCAGAGCAGGACACGAACAAGGTGCCGGGGTTTTGCGTGGTCGCCAGGTGTTTGAACAAGTCACTGCGAGGGGTAAAGGCTTCACGTTGGAATTTGCGAAAGCCGTCGATGAGATGCTGCATGGTGGTTCTCCTTGCGTCGCTGATGGGGCAAGGATGGAAGTTTTCGGTTATAGCGTCCAAGACCGGTTTATTATGCTTTCTATAAGTCATGCCTATAGTTGGAGCGCTGCCCATGCTGTTGCGTCATATCCGTTACTTGCTGGCCGTTGCCGAGCATCGCAATTTCACGCGTGCCGCCGAGGCGCTGCACGTGTCGCAGCCGACCTTGTCGCAACAGATCAAGCAACTGGAAGAAAGCCTGGGCGCGCCACTGCTGGACCGTTCCGGGCGCAGTGTCAGCCTGACCGACGCGGGGCAGGCCTATGTGCGTTATGCGCGGCTGGCCTTGCAGGATCTACAGGCCGGCACCCGCGCCATACATGACGTGCAGGACCTGCGCCGGGGGCATTTGCGCCTGGCCATGACGCCGACCTTCACCGCCTACCTGATCGGCCCGCTGCTGGCACGCTTCAATGCGTCGTATCCCGGCATCACCTTGAGCATTGAGGAACTGACCCAAGACCGCATCGAAGCCGCCCTGGGCGAGGACCTGCTGGATATCGGCATCGGCTTTACCGGCGAGCATGGGCTGGAGATCGACTGTGAGGCGCTGTTTGTCGAAGAGCTGAGCCTGGTCGTCAGTGCCAGCCATTCAGAACGCACACAACCAGCCTGGCTCGAACAACCCCTGGTGCTACTGAACACAGGCTTCGCCACCCGCCGCTATATCGACGACTACTGCCACCAACAAGGGGTTAAACCGCAGATTGCCATGGAGGCCAACTCCATCAGCGCGATCATCGAAATCGTGCGCAGCACGCCCCTGGCAACCATCCTGCCCCGCGCACTGGCCGAGGCTCAGGCGGGCCTGCATGCCGTGGTGATCAATCCACCGTTGCCGCAGCGCACCGCGGCACTCCTGAGCCGCAAGGGCGCGTATCGCAGCGCTGCGTGTGCGGCGTTTGTAGCGTTGATCAAGGCGTAGGACCGGGCTGACGCCCCAGGATCCCAATGTGGGAGCTGGCTTGCCTGCGATGACGGCCGGACAATCAAGACCGATCTACCTGACACCCCGCATTCAAGGCGCAGCCAACCACTGCCCCACAATCCCCGCATACGCCCCCGTCGCCACACTCAAATGCAACCACTGATCCACATAACTCTTCCAGGCCACATCATCGCGCGGCAGCAAAAAGGCTTTTTCACTGTACTGCATCGGTTGCTCCGGGTTGACCGCACACAACCCAGGCTTGAGCTTCTGCTGATAACGCGCCTCGCTGGCGTCGGTAATCATCACATCGGCTTTGCCCGCCAGCAATTCATCAAAAATCGTCACGTTGTCATGCAGGCGAATCTGCGTCTGGCCCAGGTGCGCACGGGCAAACACTTCATTGGTGCCACCGGCGGGTTCGATCACTCGCACCTGGGGCTGGTTGATCTGTTCCACCGTCTGGTAGCGCTGCACATCGGCGCAGCGCACCAGTGGGATCTTGCCATCGACCCCGAGAGACTGGCTGAAGAAGGCTTTTTTCTGACGTTCCAACGACACGGAAATTCCGCCCACCGCGATGTCGCAGCGTTGGGTCAGAAAGTCCGGCATCAGGGTTTTCCAGGTGGTGGGCACCCAGTTGATTTTGGCGTTGAGGCTCTTGGCCAGGGACTCGGCCATGGCAATGTCGATACCTTCATAGCCGCCGTCGCTGCGCAGCGAGGTGTAAGGCTTGTAGTCGCCGGTGGTACACACGGTGAGGGTGCCGCGCGCAATCACGTCGTCAAGGCGAGATGCAGCGGTGTCGGCCTGGGCGACATTGGCCAGGCTTGCCAGTACACAGAGGGCCAGAGGCGCTTTCATGGAGTCGAATCCTTAGGGCTCGGTTGAAGCAGCCATAATGCCCGTTTTTTGTAGGAACGAGCTTGCTCGCGAAAAAGCTGTGTGCGCCGCTGTGAACCAGGCACCCCGCGTTATCGTTAACGATCTTCGCGAGCAATCTCGCTCCTCCAGACAGAATGTTTAGCCAAACTGCAACCAAACTCCATCAAGCCTGAATTTACCCGTGTAACCTCGCGTGTGACGCTCCAGTCTCTCTATCACTGTGAACCGCGCATGCACGCTTGCCCCGACACTCACACCGCGACATTGCCGTCTGCGCTTGCGTTCTGGGCCTTGTTCCATTGCCGACACGCGCGCCCGCCAGATACCTCTCTCCTACGTTGATCTACCCCAAGGATGACGCACACCTGTGCGCATCTGCCCGGCGGCGCCTGCGCGCTTGCCTGACGCAAACGTATGAGAATTCCCATGAGTGTTTTTGCCAGCCTGCATGAAGCCCAGACCTTCCTTGAACAGAACCCCGACATTGAAATGTTCGAGCTGTTTATCCTCGATAACAACGGCGTACCGCGCGGCAAGCTGCTGCACCGCGACGAACTGCTGGCGGTGTACGAAAGTGGCCGGCCTCTGCCCAGTACCATCCTCGGCCTGACCATCAATGGCGATGACGTAGAAAACTCCGGGCTGGTCTGGGAGGTGGGGGATATTGACTGCCGCGCCTACCCGATCAGCGGCAGCTTGCAGCGCATGCCATGGCGCTTGATCCCCACCGCAGCGGTGCAAGTCAGCATGCACCCCACCGAAGGTCTGCCCGCCACCGTGGCCGACCCCAGGCACCTGCTGGCCAATGTTATCGAGGCGCTCAAGGCCGACGGTTATTACCCGGTGATGGCGGCGGAGCTGGAGTTCTACCTGCTCGACCAAAAGCCTGACAGCAACGGCCGCCCGCAACCGGCGCGGGATGTGGATGGCAATCGCCCGCGTTCGACGCAAGTCTACGGCCTGCGCGAACTGGAGCAGATCGAGCCGTTTCTTGCCGACCTCTACAGCGCCTGCAAACTGCAAGGGATTCCGGCGCGCACAGCTATCTCCGAGTACGCGCCGGGCCAAGTGGAAATCACCCTCGAACACCGCACCGACGCGCTGCAGGCGATGGACGAAGCCGTGCGCTACAAACGCCTGGTCAAGGGCGTGGCGCACAAACATGGAATGAGCGCCTGTTTCATGGCCAAGCCGTTCGACGACCTGGCCGGCACCGGCATGCACATGCACGTCAGCCTGGCCGATGCCCAGGGCAATAACCTGTTTGCCAGTGAAGCGACCGACGGCACGCCACTGCTGCGCCAAGCCGTGGGCGGCATGCTCAGTACCTTGCTCGATTCACTGTTGATGTTCTGCCCCAACGCCAACTCTTATCGACGCTTCCAAACCAACAGCTATGCGCCGCTCGCTGCCACCTGGGGCGTGGACAACCGCACCGTCAGCCTGCGCGTGCCCGGTGGCCCGGCTCTATCCCGGCATATCGAACACCGCATCTGCGGTGCCGACGCCAACCCCTACCTGGCGGCTGCTGCGATCCTGGCCGGGATTCATCGAGGCATCCGCGAACAGCTCGACCCTGGCGCCCCGGTGCAAGGCAACGGCTACGCCCAGGCCAAGGAACTGCTGCCCACCGACTGGCTGACCACCTTGCGCGCGCTGGAAACCTCCCGCTGGGCACCGGATGCGTTCGGGCGCGAATTCCTAAGCGTTTACCTGGCGGTCAAACGTGCCGAATACCGCCAGTTCATGGGCGAGGTGGGGGAGCAGGATTGGCGGTGGTACTTGCATCAAGCGTGACCGGTTTTAGCGGTGTGGGCTTTCGACCTTTTTTTCACGTTGCGAAGGTTAAGCTGCGGATCAAGGTCGTTCACTACCGTTTCATTCACATGAGCCCGCGATGTCGCCACAACCTCCATCCTCCATCGAGACCGAATTCACCGAGCGCTATGACCGTGAGCATGCCAGGGGCTGCGGCGACCCGCGTCCGCCCAGGCTGTTGCAGCGCATGTCGGCGTGGCGCGATGCGCGGTTGGTACGCCAGGCCCTGAAAGTGGCGGGCGAGCCAGGGCTTATCCTCGACCTGGCGTGCGGTTCCGGGCGCTTCTGGCCGGTGCTGGCCGAACACGTCAACCGTGTGATCCTGGCCTCGGACAACTCCCAGGCGATGCTCGATCACGCGCGCACCCATCACCCGGGTACGTTGCTCAAGCGTGTCAAAACATTCCAGGGCTCGGCGTTTTCCATTGGCCTTTCGGCGAATGCGGTGGACTGCATTTTCTGCCTGGATTTGTTTCGCCATGTGCCCGGCAGCGATGCACGACTCATGTTATTGCATGAGTTTCACCGCGTCAGTCGCGACACGGTGATTGTTGCCGTGAACGTGGGCACGCCGGTAGAGAGCGAGTTTCGCCAAGCCGGCTTCAAAATCCTCAATTACCAAGAGTTCCTGCCGGGCTCGCGGCGATGGTGCGTCTACGTTTTGCGTAAGAGAGGATAACGCCCGTTTGTCGGACTATTCTTCATCTCCTGTCGGAGTTTTCATGATGGCGTGTGCACTGCGGATGCTCGCAAGCCCCTTTCGCGATATATACTGCGCGCCATTCTTCAAGGGAGAGCCGTGTGGCCATCGATATTCACTGGATCTGCGACAACGATAGCCTCGGCCAGCATTGCGCCGAATGGCAGCAGTTGCCATTCGTCGCCCTCGACACCGAATTCATGCGGGTCGACACCTTTTACCCTATTGCCGGGCTGATCCAGATCGGTGATGGCGTGCGCGCTTACCTGATCGACCCCCTGACTATCGACAATTGGCAACCCTTGGCCGCCTTGCTGGAGAACCCGGCGGTGATCAAGGTGGTGCACGCCTGCAGCGAAGACCTGGAAGTGCTGTTGCGCCTGACTGGCAGCTTGCCAGTGCCGTTGTTCGACACCCAATTGGCGGCGGCGTACCTCAACCTCGGTTTCTCCATGGGCTACTCGCGCCTGGTGCAGGCGGTGTTGGATATCGAGCTGCCCAAGGGCGAAACCCGCTCCGACTGGCTGCAGCGGCCATTGTCGGAGACGCAGGTCAGCTACGCCGCCGAAGACGCGGTGCACCTGGCCGAGGTTTACACCCGCCTGCGCCCGCAACTGTCGGACGATAAATACGCGTGGGTATTGGAAGACGGCACCGAACTGGTGGCCAACCTGCGCCGTGAGATCGACCCCTACGAGGTGTACCGCGACGCCAAGCTGGCGTGGAAGTTGTCCCGTGCCCAACTCGCGGTGCTGCGTGAACTCTGCGCCTGGCGCGAGCAGCAGGCCCGTGCCCGCGACTTGCCGCGCAACCGCATCGTTCGCGAACACTCTCTGTGGCCCCTGGCCAAATCCCAGCCGGATAACCTCGCCGCCCTGGGCAAGATCGAAGACATGCACCCGCGTACGGTGCGCCAGGACGGCCAGTTCCTGCTGGACCTGATCAAACGCACTGCCAGCCTGCCCATGGACCAATGGCCGCCTGCCGTGGCAGAGCCGTTACCGGTGGACGCTGCAGCGTTGATCAAGCAACTGCGGGCCCTGGGCCAAACCTTCGCCGAGCGCCTGGACATGGCGCCGGAACTGATGCTGCGCAAGAAAACCCTCGAAGCCCTGGTTAAAAGTGGCTACCCCGATGGGCCTTACCAATTGCCAGACTCGCTGCGTGGCTGGCGCCGCGAGTTGATGGGCCAGGCGTTGCTCGACAGCCTGGCCAATGCCGGAGAACAGCCTTGAAACGTATTTGCTCCATCTACCGCAGCAAGAAAAAAGACGGCATGTACCTCTATGTGCTCAAAAGCGATGCCCTGGAGCGCGTGCCCGAGCCGTTGATGGAAGCCTTTGGCAAGGCGCATCACGCCTTTGACATGGTGCTGACGCCGGAGCGCAAGCTGTCGCGCGAAGACATCGCCGTGGTGCTGGAAAACCTCGACAAGCAGGGCTACCACCTGCAAATGCCGCCGGCCGAGGACGAGTACATCGAGCACTTGCCCGAAGAGCTGCTGCGCCGCAACGACCCGATGTGATCGACCAGTGCCCGCTTCAGGGCACAGCTTCAATGGAATCGTATTAGAGGACGGTGGCCGTAAGGATGCGGGCGGCCGTCTGCACTGTTTTTTCAAAGGTTTGAACCATGCGTGTTCTGATTGCTGAACAGGATCATCCGCTCTACGCCCAATTGCTCAGGGACGCCGCCCCAGACCTCGAAGTGCTGACCAGCGGCGACTCGGCCGAACTCTCGCGCCTGGCCGCCGACTGTCCGGTGTGGCTGGGCCAGCCCGATCTGTTGGCTACCCTGCTGCGCCAGGGCCATCATCCGCAATGGCTGCAATCGACCTGGGCGGGCATCACGCCACTGCTGGCCGATGGCTTGCCACGCGACTACCGGCTGACCCGCGCGGTAGGCATTTTTGGCCAGGTCATGGCCGAGTTTGTCCTCACCTACATGCTGGGCCACGAGCGTGAAGTGCTGGCGCGGTTGGTCAGCCAGGTGGAGCGCAAATGGGATAACCGCATGGGCCAGAGCCTGGCGGGGCGTAAGGCGCTGATCGTCGGCACCGGTGACATCGGCCAGCGCGTGGCCGAGTTTCTGCTGCCGTTCGGCGTGCAGTTGTATGGCATCGCCAGCCAGGCCCGCGAGCAGGCACCGTTTATCGAAGTGGCGGGGCTCGACCAGTTGGGCCGGCTGGTGGGGGAGGTGGATTACGTGATCAACCTGCTGCCCAACACGCCTGATACCCATGACCTGTACGACGCGGCGCTGTTCAAGCAATTCCAGCCCACCGGGTTGTTTATCAACGTCGGACGCGGCGTGGCGGTGGTGGACGCCGATCTGGTCGAGGCGCTCAAAGAAGGGCACCTGGCCGGCGCGGTGATCGACGTGTGCCGCCAGGAGCCCTTGCCGCAACGCCACCCGTTCTGGACGGCGTGGGGTTTGCTGTTGACCGGGCACAGCTCGGCCCCGACCTCGCCGCCAATGATGGTGGAGTTGTTTGTGCAGAACCTGCGGGCGTATCAGGCCAAGCAAGCGCTACGCGGGGAAGTGGATTTCGAGCGCGGGTACTGAAGAGCTTGCCCGATGGCCTCATGTAGGAGCGAGCTTGCTCGCGAAAAACTCACAGGCGCCGCGCTTATTCAGAAAGTGCGCGTCATCGTTGACGTTCTTCGCGAGCAAGCTCGCTCCTACAGAGGATGAGAGGGCGATGCTTAGAGACTGAAGTTCCCCTCGGACACCAGCTCGCTCAACGGCTTGCGCGGGCTCGGCATTTCGCGCCCTTGCAGGTACTCCGGCAAACTCGACTTGTCACCCAGCTTGCCCACCGCCACGGCCGCATGCAGCGCATAACCCTGGGGAATCTTCAGCTCCTTGCGGGTCAGTTCCTGGTCGAAACCGGCCATGCCGTGGGTGTGCCAGCCACTGAGGCTGGCTTGCAGCGCCCGGTGGCCCCAGGCCGAGCCGGTGTCGAAGGTGTGCCACAGCGCCGGGGTTTCTTCGGTAGCACCCGGGGCGATGAAGTCGGTTTTCGACGCGATGATGATCAGGGCCGACGCATGCTGCGCCCAATTGCGGTTGAATTCATTCAGCAGGCCCAGGAAGCGCTCCCAGTCCGGCGTGTCACGGCGCGCATACAGAAACCGCCACGGCTGCGAGTTGTAGGCCGAAGGCGCCCAGCGTGCTGCTTCGAAGAAACTCAGCAGCGTCTCCTGCGGGATGCTCTCGCCGGTAAAGGCGCGGGGCGACCAGCGCTCGGTGAATTGGGTGTGGATCGGATAATCGGCAACACGGGGGTTATTGCTCATGGACAGACCCTGATGAAAAAAACGGGATTCAAAACTACTGCGCCCACCCAGGCCTGACAAGTCTTGCAACACCGTCAGTCGTAAGCGCTTGGCCCCAACGGGCTTGGGCACTAGACTGGCGGCCTTTTCACCTTCCGATACTGATGCAGAGCCATGGCCGCCAAAGTCGAACCTTTCTGGATACGCAAAACCCTTGAGCACCTCGACCAAGAGGAGTGGGAGTCATTGTGCGACGGCTGTGGCCTGTGCTGCCTGCAAAAGCTTGAGGATGAGGACGACAACAGCGTCTATTACACGCGTATCGCCTGCAAACTGCTCGACCTGAAAACCTGCCAGTGCACTGATTACCCCAACCGCCGCGCCTCGGTGCCTGATTGCATTCAGCTCACACCGGGCCAGGCCGATCAGTTCAAATGGTTGCCGCCGACCTGCGGTTATCGCCTGGTCAGCGAGCGCAAGGACTTGCCGCTGTGGCATCACCTGGTCTGCGGCGACCGTGACGCGGTGCACCATGAACGCATTTCCCAGTCCGGGCGCATGCTCAGCGAAGGCAGCGTGCCCGAGGACGACTGGGAGGATTACCTGATTTTCCGCGCAGGCTGAATGAGGAGTGTGTATGAAGGTGGCCGCCAAGTGGGCAGCGGGCCTGGTCGTGCTGGCGCTGAGCGGGCCGGGCTGGTGCGCGAAGAAAGTCGACCTGGATTACCACATCAAGCTGTTGCCCCAAAGCCAGCAGGCGGAGGTGCGCGTCAGCCTGTCCCAGGGCGCGGCGGTGCGCAGCCTGAACTTCGACCTGGGCCGCGACGGTGACTACAGCGACTTCAAGGCCGATGGCCAGTGGCAAGTCACGGGCAACCGTGGCCTGTGGCAACCCAGCCCTGACAAGGCCAGCCTGACCTACCGGGTGCGCCTGGCCCATGCGCGCAAGCCCGGCGTGTATGACACACGCATCACGCCCGGCTGGGCGTTGCTGCGCGGCGAAGACCTGGTGCCGGCCGCACGTCTCGACCAGCAAGACGGCGTCGAGCTGGTCTCACGTCTGATGTTCGAACTGCCGACGGGTTGGAAGAGCGTCGAAACGGCCTGGCCGCGCATCGGCCAGAACAAATTCCGCATCGACAACGTGTCCCGCCTGTTCGACCGTCCCACCGGCTGGATGCTGGCGGGCAACCTCGGCAGCCGCCGCCTGCGCCTGGGTGAAACCGACGTCACCGTGGCCTCGCCCAAGGGCCAGGGCATGCGCCGCATGGACGTGCTGACGTTGCTGACGTTTGTCTGGCCCCAGGTGGAAGCCGCGTTCCCGCGCCATCCCGGCAAACTGTTGATTGTCGGTGCCAGTGACCCGATGCGGCGGGGCGCTTATTCGTTACGCGATTCGATCTACCTCAACAGCCGCACGCCGCTGGTGGGCGAAAATGGCAGCAGCCCGTTGCTGCGCGAAGTGGTGCAGGCCATCGGACGCTTCAATGACCACGACAGCAGCGACTGGATCAGCGAGGGCTTGGGCGAGTACTACGCGATTGAGCTGATGCGACGTGCCGGTGGCATTACCGATGAACGCTATGCGGCGATCCAGGCGCGGCTGACCAAAGAAGGCAAAGACGTCACCACTCTCAAAGGCGAGCACGTCAACGGCGCGAGGCTGGCGCGTTCGGTGGTGGTATTGCAGGAGCTGGACCGTGAGATCCGCGTGAAGACCCACAACAAACGCTCCCTGGACGATCTGGCGCAGGCGTTGATGCGGGTGAACAGCGTCAACACCAAAGAATTCGTGCAGTTGGCCGAGAGTGTGATCGGTGAGTCGTCGGTGGTACTGGACAGCAAACTGCTGCGCTGATCCAAACCCCTGTGCAATTCAAAATGTGGGAGGGGGCAAGCCCCCTCCCACATTTGAATCTCCAGCATGTCCAAGTCTCAGGTCAGGCTTTAGGTTTCACCGCCTTTTCAGCCGCCACTTCGGCCTTGGTCTTCAGGTTCTTCAACTCTTCACCGGCCCGTTCGATCTTGGTGCGCACGCTGTTCATTTCCTGGCGGCCCTGTTCCAGTTTGTCCTTGAGCGAACTGTGCCCGGTAAAGCCACGGGCCAGTGCCACGCCACCAATCGCCACCTGGATCAAGCCGAAAATCCCGCCGCGGCGCAAGCCTTTACCCACCATCATTACCCCGCCGGCCACCGAGCCGATGCGCTCCCAGCCATGCACGTTCTGGGTGGGTTGAGGCTTCAAGGGGGCGGCTTCGATGATAGGTCGCAAGGTTTTGCTGTCGCTCATGATCAGTCTCCAACAAGGGCAAGTGTTATTAGCTGACTGCGCGCATGTGCCGGATGTTCCCGCAATGTCAGTACTTGGGGCCCGAACGGGTGTTATTGCCCTTGGCCAGGCGGTCATAGAGCACCACGTTGACCGTGGCCGCCAGGTTCATGCAGCCGGTGGTGGGGATGTACACCACGTCCTCGCACCAGTCGCGGATCTCTTTGTCCAGGGAGCCGTCTTCGGGGCCGAAGATATACAGGGCCCGGTCGGGGTGGGTGTATTCAGGCAGCGGACGGGCGCCTTCGACCAGTTCCACGGCCACCGGAATGCAGCCCAGGGGCAGGATCTTTTTCAGGTCGTCGATGCCGATCAGCGGGATATCGTGGTGCACCTTCTTGGTGTCGGTGATGAAATCCCGGGCGCGCTCGTAACGCACGCCGGTGTAGAACACCGAGGCCACGCCGTAGCAGCCGGCGGCACGCATCACCGAGCCGACGTTTTCGGGGGATTTGGGGTTATACAGACCGATGCAGCTGTAGCGTTTATTGCCCACGGGGAAGGGTGCCTTGAGAAAAACGGCGATTATACGGCCTGGGGGGATGCAGTGCTTGGGCGATCGCATCGCGGGCAAGCCCGGCTCCCACGGGGAAATGCATTCCTACTGTGGAAGCTGGCTTGCCTGCGATGAGGCCGGAACAGGCAAAGAAGAACGTTAGTCTTCCTTCTTCATCAACCCCGCCAACGCCGCAAACGGGTTGTGCGTTGCCTTGGCAATGCTCGGGCTGCTGGTGGAGCCTTCGCCGAAGTATTGCTGGTCGGTGTAGCGCGAGTGTTCGTTGTCGTGGCAGTACAGGCACAGCAACTCCCAGTTGGAGCCGTCCTGGGGGTTGTCATCATGGTTGTGGTTGCGGTGGTGGACGGTCAGTTCACTCAAGCGCTTGCCGGAAAACTCACGGGCGCAGCGGCCACACACGTGGGGGTACATCTTCAAGGCTTTATCGCGGTAGCCCATTTCGCGGTCGCGCTGGGCATCGGCGAGGATGCGGTCCAGCTTGGCGGTGTGGGAGGGTGGGTTATTCGAGCTCATCATGGCTCCTGGCTATTATTGGGTGGTTCACGGACAAGGTTGATTCTAGCCGCTCCCACAGGGGATTGGCGCTATTGAATCAACCGTGATCAGCCCTTGAGCTTCTCTGCAATCCAGATGGTATGCCGCGTGCCCTTGTTGCCATGGGCAAACACTTGCACTTCCTCGGCCTTGAAACCGGCCTTGCGCAGTTTGTCACTGAACAGCTTGTCGGCGCTGGCCGACCACACCGCCAGCACACCCTTGGGCCGCAGGGCCTTGGCGCACGCGGCCAGGCCACTGGCCGAGTACAGCCAACTGTTAGCTTTTTGCGTGAGCCCCTCGGGGCCGTTGTCGACGTCGAGCATGATCGCATCAAAGCCTTGGGGCTCGGCCTGCAGTACCTTGGCCACGTCTTCCAGGCGGACCACGGTGCGCGGGTCCAGCAGCGGGCGTCCGGATTTCTCCCCCAGTGGCCCACGGTTCCATTCCACGACGCCGGGCACCAGTTCGGCCACCACCACTTCGGCGCTCTTGCCCAAATGCTTGAGCGCCGCGGCCAAGGTAAAGCCCATGCCCAGGCCGCCGATCAGCACCCGTGATCCTGGGCGTCCGGCCACTTTGCGGCAGGGAATCTCCGCCAAGGCATCTTCGGAGCCGTGCATGCGCGTGTTCATCAACTGGCCACCGTCACCGCCCTGGATCTTGATGACGAAGTCCTCGCCGTATTCGAACAGGCACAAGGCACCGCCGTTGTCGGGGATTGGGGTGGTGTCCAGCAGAACAAAACGTTTCATGGAAATCTCATTGGGAAGGGCATTCTTGCGCGGTTGGGAGTAGCCTTAGGGCATTCCGGTCAGGCCATGGAGCCATCGATGAAGTGCAGCATTCTAACGGTCATTGTGTTGAGCGCGCTCGCATTGGGTACCGCGCAGGCTCAGGAGTTACAAACCGTACCGGTCGCGCCCACGCCAACCCCAGGCGCGCCGGGCACGCCAACACCCACGTTGTACCCGCAAGTCACGCCGCCCGTTGCGCCCAAGACCCAGAATGGCTCGCCGCCGCTGGCGCCCATCGTGTTGCCGGCGCCGCCCAAGGACCAGACGGTCCCTGGCCTGCAGCAGAACGACAGCAAGCCGAAAACGCCGGGCGGTTAGACCAGACCGAGGGCCTTGAACACAAAGGCATATTCGAGGGCGACGTCACGTAAGCCCTGATAGCGCCCGCTCATGCCGCCATGGCCGGCACCCAGCTCGGTCTTGAGCAGCAGCAGGTTGTCGTCCGTCTTGATATCCCGCAGCTTGGCCACCCACTTGGCGGCTTCCCAGTACTGCACGCGGCTGTCGTTATAGCCGGCGATCACCAGCGTGGCCGGGTAAGCCTGGGCGCTGACGTTCTCGTACGGCGCGTAAGCCTTGATGCGCGCGTACACCTCGGGGTCCTCGGGGTTGCCCCACTCGTCGTACTCGGTGATGGTCAGCGGCAGTTCCGGGTCGAGCATGGTATTGAGCACATCGACGAACGGCACTTCGGCAATTGCCGCCTGGAACAATTCCGGACGCTGGTTGAGCACCGCGCCGATCAACAGGCCGCCGGCACTGCCGCCACTGATCGCCAGTTGCGGGGAGGTGGTCAGGCGCTCGGCAATCAAATGTTCGGCGCAGGCGATAAAGTCGCTGAAGGTGTTCTGCTTGTGTTCCTGCTTGCCGTTGCGATACCAGGCTTCCCCCAGCTCACCGCCGCCGCGCACATGGGCGATGGCAAACGCCACGCCACGGTCGAGCAAGCTCAGGCGCGCATGGGAGAACCACGGGTCCAGGCTTGAGCCGTAGGCACCGTAGCCATACAGGTACAGCGGCGTCGGCTTGCCGAGCTGGTCACGCTTGACCACCAGGCTGATGGGTACCTGAGTGCCGTCGGCGGAAGTGGCCCACAGGCGTTGGCTGACGTAATCGTCGGCGTTGAAGACGCCCAGTACCGGGGTTTCCTTGAGCACGACCTGTGCGCCTGTCGCCAGCTCAAGCTGGCGCACTTGGGCCGGGCGGTTCAAGGCCTCATAGCGCAGGCGGATCTTGTCGCTGGGGAACTCCAGGCTGTTCTGCACGTAGAGGCTGTAGGCGGCGTCAGGCAATTGCACCCGATAGGCCGGCACATCCTCAGGGTGCACTTCGATGACTGGCAGGCCACCGATGCGCAGGCTCAAGGTCATGGCGCTGGCGTTCAGGCTCACGCCGTCAAGCATGACCTCGTCGCTGTGGGGGATCAGGTTCTGCCAGTCGGCTTCGGTGGGCGGCGTGCCGGTGTCGGCGGCCACGTACAGCGCATGGTTGATGCCGTCGCGGTTGCTGCGGATAAACCAGGTCCACTGGCCATTGCGCTTGCCGTGGTCGACGTCGTATTCGTGGTCTTCGACCCGTGACGCCAGGCAGGTGAAGGCCAGGTGCGGTTGATCGGCGTCCAGCGCCCAGACTTCGCTGGTGGTCTTGCTGCCCAGGGCCAGCAACAGTTGGCGTTCGGAGCTTGAGCGGTAGCAATGCAGGAAGAAACGACCGTCGGGCTCGTGGAAGACTTCCTGCGCTGCGGTGCCGTCCAGGCGATAGCGATACAGCTTGTGCGGGCGATGGGTGTCGTCCAGTTCGCCGAAAAACAGCGTCAGGCTGTCATTGGCCCAGGTCATGCTGCCATCGCAGTTGTCGAACGCCAGTTCGCTGACCTTGTCGGTCGCCAATTCCTTCACGAACAGGGTGTAAATCTCTTCGCCGCTGGTATCGAGGCTGTAGGCCAGGCGTTGGTGATCGGGGCTGATGCTGAACGCGCCCAGGGAGAAAAAGCCGCCATTGGCCAGCACGTTCGGGTCCAGCAACAGCTCTTCGCTGCTGGTGTCCACCTGGTTGCTGTCATCGGCCGGGCGGCGGCAGCGGTAATGGCGGGCGTATTCGTCGCCGGCGGTGGTGCGGGTGTAATACAGGTACGGGCCCCAAGTGGAGGGCAGGGACAGGTCAGTTTCCAGAATGCGGCCCTTGATCTCGTCGAACAGGGTCTCGCGCAACGCTTGCTGATCGGCCAGTTGGGCTTCCTGCCAGGCGTTTTCGGCCTTGAGGTAGTCGAGCACCTCAGGGTTGTCGCGTTCTTGCAGCCAGGCGTACGGGTCTGGGCCTGGGGCCTTGCGGGCAATCGGTGCGGTGGAAATAGGCATGGATAATTCCCTATCTGGCAGACGGTGGCAGGCATTGCAGCCGCGACACGCAAAAGCCGTTATCATAGCCGCCTGTTTGCCAACCTTGCCATGGACACCATGACCGAGAACGACTATCTGACCGCTTGGGGCCTTTACGCCTTCGCCGCTTTGGGCTGCCTGTTGGTGTGGTGGCGCATGACCCGCTGGATCTGGCGCTGGCTGCGCGAGCCCCTGCAATTGCTGATGGCGGTGTTGCTGCTCAGCCCGACCATTGTCGACCCGGTCAAGACCCAGTTTGCGCCGGCCGTGGCCATTACCGCCCTGGACCTGGTGCTCAAGGTCGGCAACAACGCCTGGCGCGCCATTTCCGACCTGTTCATGTACACGATGATCGCGTTTGCCCTGTACATCGTGTTTGTGCTGATCCGCTGGCCCATCGAGCGCGCCGCCAATGCTCGCCGTGAGCGCAAGGCTGCTGCGGATGCGGCCTTGGCCGCCGAGCCGGAAGACGACGAACCGTTCCGTCGTCCGGCGCCTGCCGGTGGTATGCGGGTCGAACCGCGCCTTTAACGTTGTCTGCCCTGCAGCGAGAGCCCTGGCATGTGTGAATTATTGGGCATGAGTGCCAACGTCCCCACCGATATCGTGTTCAGCTTTACCGGGCTGATGCAGCGCGGTGGGCGCACTGGCCCGCACCGCGACGGCTGGGGCATTGCCTTCTATGAAGGCCGTGGCCTGCGCCTGTTCCAGGACCCGGCTGCCAGTAGCGAGTCGGAAGTCGCATTGCTGGTTCAGCGTTACCCCATCAAGAGCGAAGTGGTGATCGGCCATATCCGCCAGGCCAATGTGGGCAAGGTCAGCCTGGCCAATACTCATCCGTTCGTGCGCGAGCTGTGGGGGCGTAACTGGTGTTTTGCCCACAACGGCCAACTGGCGGACTTCAACCCCCGCGCCACCTTCTACCGCCCGGTGGGCGATACCGACAGCGAAGCGGCGTTCTGCGACTTGCTCAACCGTGTGCGCGAAGCCTTCCCTGAGCCGGTGGACATCGAACAGGTGCTGCCCGACCTGATCGCCGCCTGCGCCGAATACCGCAGCAAGGGCGTGTTCAACTGCCTGCTCAGCGACGGCGACTGGCTGTTCTGCTATTGCTCGACCAAGCTGGCACAGATCACCCGGCGGGCGCCTTTTGGCCCGGCGCGCTTGAAAGATGTCGACGTGATCGTCGATTTTCAGGCCGAAACCACCCCCAATGATGTGGTAACGGTGATCGCCACCGAGCCGTTGACCGACAACGAAAACTGGACCCGCTACGAACCGGGCCAATGGAGCCTGTGGCGACGCGGTGAATGTGTCAGCCAGGGCGTTACCGAGTAAGGAATCGAGCATGTTGCTGAGCTATCTGCGGTTGGTATTGTTTGCCGTTGGCTTGTTGGTCGGCGTGCAGGTGCCGGGGTTTATCAATGACTACGCCAAGCGCGTCGAGGCCCATCTGATCGAGGCCCAGACCGGCTTGCGCGGTTTCGAGTCCACGGCGCAGCAGTTCTTCAACGGTGATATGCAAGCCTTGGTGGCGCATTACCGCGCCAGCGATGACCCGGTATTCCAGAGCGACGCCAGCAGCCTGGGCGCTATGCTCGATCGCCAACTCGAGTTGGACAAGCAATTCCAGGCCATGCAAGGCCCGTGGTACATCCGCGCCCTGCAAGTGGCGGTGGCCGCCGACCCGGATATCCGTCTGGAAACCTGGAATGGTTACAGCTACCAGATTCTGCTGACGCCTGAAGCCATGGGCTGGGGCCTGGGCGGGGCGATGCTGTTGTCGTTCGGCATCGAGTGCCTGTACCGCTTGATCGACTGGGTGGTGTTGGGCGGCCGGCGCCTGCGCCAGAGCCGGCCCATCGAAGAACGGGACCTCAAGGGCCTCTAACGACCCACTGATCGTTCCCACGCTCCGCGTGGGAATGCTTTTTCTGACGCTCCGCGTCGCGCTTGGAGGCGCAGAGCGTGGGAACGATTAATCGGGTTTATGCAGTTGCATGCGTTCTGCACCGACTTGATCGGCATAGCGGGCGACGACTTTCTGGCACAACCCCACAATCTCCTCCACCAATTCCACCCCCACGCGCCACGACACTACCACCTGCAAGTTCGGCAGGCGCTGGGCCATGGGCAGCATCACCAATTCCCCTCGCTCCAGTTCTTCGCTGACCAGCACCGGTGGCAGCGCGCCAATGCCGAAGCCATCGCGCAGCAACCGGGTGATCGCCGACACCGAGTTCACACAGTTCATGCGCGGTGCGGCCACGCCATTGGCCTGCATCAAACTCAACACGTCCTGATGCGGGTGAGAGTTTTTCGAGTAGGTGATGATGCGCTCCTGGGCCAGTTCGGCGAGGGAGGCGTAGTCGCGGTTGTAGATCGACTGGCTGGCCACGATCCAGGCCATGGGGTGGCTGGCCAGTTCCAGGCTGCGCACGGTTTCCAGGCGCAGCAGGTCGGTTTGCAGGATCAGGTCAAGAAAGCCTTTTTGTAGCTGATCGCTGAGGTTCAGCGCGGTATCGGCGATCAGCTCGATCTCCACCAGCGGGAACAGTTTCATCAGTTCAGCGACCAGCGGGCTGAGCCAGGTGTGGATCACCGTGTCCATCGCGCCGATCCGAATGCGCCCGACCTTGCTGCTGGTGGTCTCCAGAGACTGCTTCAAACCCTGCATGGTCACCATCATTTGCTCGGCATAGTCGAGCACTTTCAAGCCTTCCGGGGTCAGGCTCACGCCTCGCGAGTCACGCAGGAACAGCTTCACGCCCAGCTCGCTTTCAAGCACGGCAATGCGGCTGGAAATCGAGGCCTGGGTGGTGAACAGCTTCTCGGCAGTCAGGCGAAAGCTCTTGAGCCTGGCCACCCAGACGAAGGTTTCGAGGAACTTCAAATTCATGGGATCAACTTTTTCTTATGCATGAATCGGTTTTTATTAGTTGGACGTCGCACCGGGCAAGCGCCAAAAATCGAGCCGTTCCACGATAAGCGTCGTTGGGGTGCCAGGACAAGTTGCGAGTTCTGTGTAATAAATCCCACACTACAAAAAAACAAAACCTACAGGAGCGACCACCGTGAGCCGCCTGCTACTGAACTGCGACATCGGCGAAAGCTTTGGCAACTGGACCATGGGTCTGGACGCCGAAGTCATGCCGTTCATTGATTGCGCCAACGTGGCTTGCGGTTTCCATGCCGGCGACCCGAGCATCATGCGCAAGACCGTCAGTCTGGCGTTCAAGCACGGCGTACAAGTGGGCGCCCACCCGGCCTACCAGGACCTGCAAGGCTTCGGCCGGCGCTCCATGAACTACACGCCGCAGGAAATCCAGGACCTGTTGCACTATCAGATCGGCGCGCTGGACGGCATCTGCCGCGCTCAGGGCGGGCGCGTCAGCTATGTGAAACCCCATGGTGCGATGTACAACGACATGATGGCCAACCCCGCGCAGTTGCGTGCGGTGATCCAGGCCGTGGCCGCCTACGGCGACCTGCCGCTGATGCTGCTGGCCACCCGGGATAACCGCGCGGCCCAAGCGTTGGGTGATGAATACGGGGTGACGCTGTGGTTCGAAGCCTTTGCCGACCGTGCCTATGACAGCAACGGCCATCTGGTTTCCCGCCAGTTGCCCGGCGCGGTGCACCACGACAGCGAAACCATCGTGCAGCAGGCCTTGACCCTTTCCCGTGGCGAATCGCTGATTGCCAGCGACGGCAGCTCATTGGTACTCCAGGCTAATACCCTGTGTGTGCATGGCGACAACGCCAGCTCGGTGGCTGCCGTGCAGCGTATCCGCGAAGCGTTGAAAACAGCATGAAGCCACGCATCGAAGTGGTGGCGATCGACTGCCTGATGGTGCGCCTGTTTGACGTGATCGCCGAAGCCAACATGCCGTGGATGCTCGCGGCTTCCGAGCGCCTGCGCAATGGCTTTGGCTTGGCATTGGTGGACCTGGTGCCGTCCTACACCACCTTGATGGTGCATTACGATCTCACTGCGCTAACCCCGGCCCAGGCCCGGGAGCTGATTGACCAGGCCCTCACCGATCTGCAACCCCAGGCCCAGGGCAGCGGCCAGTGCCATGTGTTGCCAGTGTGGTACGACCTGAGTGTCGGCCCGGAACTGACCTTGCTGTCCCAGCGCAGCGGGCTGGCCGTGGAGGAGGTGATCCGCCGCCACAGCGCCCACGAGTACCAGGTATTCGCCCTGGGCTTTGCCCCTGGGTTTGCCTTTATGGGGCTGGTGGACGAAGTGCTCGCCACCCCGCGCCTGAACACGCCGCGCAAACGCGTGGCCGCTGGCAGTGTCGGTATCGCCGAACGGCAGACCGCCGCTTACCCGGTGGTGTCCCCAGGCGGCTGGAACCTGATCGGCCGCACCCCGGCCAAACTGTTCGACCGTGAGCGCGACGGCTACAGCCTGATGCAGCCCGGCGACACGGTGCGCTTCGAGGCGGTCAGCCACGCGCAATTCATCCACTTGGGTGGCGACGACACGCCGCTGGAGGCGCAGGCATGAGCGGCTTGATCATCGAGGCCAGCACGCCACTGTGCCTGTTGCAGGACGCCGGTCGTTTTGGTGTACGCCACCTGGGCGTGACCCAGGGCGGCGCGCTGGATTGGGTGTCGATGTCCTGGGCCAACTGGCTTTTGGGCAATGCCCTGGATGCGCCGGTGGTGGAGATCACCCTTGGGGGCTTTACCGTAGAGGCTGAGGATTATTGCCTGCTGGCCTTGGCCGGTGCGGACCTGGGCGCCTATGTCGATGAGCGGGCGATAAGCCCCGGACGCAGTTTTATCCTGCAAAAGGGCCAGCGACTGCGCTTCACCCAGCCGTGCAATGGGGCACGCGCTTATCTGGCCGCGCCCGGTGGCTTTGATGCGCAGACTGTACTGGGCAGTTGTGCCACGGTCGTGCGCGAGGCATTGGGCGGGGTGGACGGTTTCGGCAAGGCACTGGCCCAAGGCGGGCGGTTGGCTTATTCCGGTACGGGCGGTGCAATGAAGGTGCTGGCCAACCCGGATGTGCAATCCGCTGCATCACTGGACGTGATCATCGGCGCGCAGATAGGCCAGTTCAGCGGGCAGAGTCTGTTTGATGCCTTCAACGCCGAATGGTCTCTGGACAGCCGTGCCGACCGTATGGGCGTGCGTTTGCTCGGCACGCCGTTGCAGTATCAGGGGCCGTCGTTGATTTCCGAAGGGATACCGTTGGGCGCGATCCAGGTGCCCCCGGATGGGCAGCCGATTGTGTTGCTCAATGACCGGCAGACGATCGGTGGTTATCCGCGGTTGGGCGCGTTGACGCCTTTATCCTTGGCGCGGCTGGCGCAGTGTTTGCCGGGGGAGAAAGTCCGGTTGGCCCCGGTGGTGCAGGAAACAGCGCATCGGCAGCACATAGAGTATTTACGCAGGTTTTCAGCGTAAGTGGGTTTTAAAGATGAGTCCTACGACATTGCAGAATTTTGTCGTCTTTGCCCCAGCGCACAGCCATGCAAGCCTTGATTGGCTTATTCACTATCAGGCTTTGCTATGCGCTATTTGAAGATATATGCCCAGGATGTACTCGATAACGATATTCCGGATGTGGTCTATCTGGAGTTTTATGACACCGCCCAAACCCCCGCGCTTGTGCATCGGGCAACGGCATTTGATATTACTGACGATGGCCAGTTTGACTGGATTATTGCGGATGATCTCAATCAAGACGGCATTGTCGACAAGGTTGACCGGGAGATGGCACTGGAGTTTTCCCAGCTGTTTCTGGCTTTCCAGTGGTTCAGTCTCGATGAGCCCTTTGACAAATACCTGAAGGTGTTTGCCGGCGACTTCGATGACAACGGGATTCCTGATACGGTACGGCTGCACTTCCACCAGGGCGAGGGAGACCCTCGAGATGAAACCATCGTCTATTCGGCGGCGGTATACAGCGACGGGAATGGTCAAGGGGCCAGTGTTTCGATCAATCAGGATGTGAACAACGACGGGAAAGTAGACCGCCAGGATTCTGAACTGATCAAACAGTTCGCTGCGCTCTTTCTCAGGTTTTCCTGGATCGACAACGAGCACTGCTGAGTGCCGTGCCTGTAGCCGTTAGCATCGGCTACAGGCCAGGGTTCACTTGGATAGAAAACGCATGCCCTCTTCAAGCCCGCGCAGCGTCAGCGGATACATTTGGTCCTCCACCAACTCCCGCACAATCCCCGTCGACGCCGTATAGCCCCAGGTATCTTTCGGGTAGGGGTTAATCCAGATCAGCTTCTTGTACTTGGCCATGAAACGCTGCATCCACACATACCCGGGCTCCTCGTTCCAATGCTCGACGCTGCCACCGGCCTGGGTGATTTCATAGGGCGCCATGGCCGCATCGCCGATAAAAATCACTTTGTAGTCGGCGCCGTATTTGTGCAGCAGGTCCTGGGTGGAGGTGCGTTCGGAAGTACGGCGCTGGTTGTTCTTCCACACCGATTCGTACACGAAGTTGTGGAAGTAGAAATACTCCAGGTGCTTGAACTCGGTCTTGCACGCGGAGAACAGCTCTTCGCAGATTTTCACGTGGGCATCCATCGAGCCGCCGATGTCGAACAGCAGCAACAGCTTGATAGTGTTACGCCGTTCGGGGCGCATCTGGATATTCAGCAAGCCGGCATCGCGGGCGGTGTGGTCAATGGTGCCGTCGATATCCAGCTCTTCGGCCGCGCCCTGGCGCGCAAACTTGCGCAGGCGGCGCAAGGCGATCTTGATGTTGCGCGTGCCCAGTTCCACCTGGTCGTCGAGGTTCTTGTACTCGCGCTGGTCCCAGACTTTCACCGCCTTGCCCTGACGCTTGCCGGCGTCACCGACGCGAATGCCTTCAGGGTTGTAGCCGCCAGAACCAAAGGGGCTGGTGCCGCCGGTGCCGATCCACTTGTTGCCACCGGCGTGGCGTTCTTTCTGTTCTTCCAGGCGTTTCTTGAACTCCTCGATCAGCTTGTCGAGGCCACCCAGGGACTGGATCTGCGCGCGTTCCTCATCGCTCAAGGAACGTTCGAATTCCTTGCGTAGCCATTCTTCGGGGATCAGCGCCTGCAGGTGGTCGTCGAGCTTTTCCAGGCCGTTGAAATAGGCGCCGAAGGCCCGGTCGAACTTGTCGAAATGCCGCTCGTCCTTGACCAGGATCGCCCGGGCCAGGTAGTAGAACTCGTCCATGTCGGCGAAGGTCACGCGCTGTTTGAGCGCGTTGATCAGGTCGAGCAGCTCGCGCACCGACACCGGTACCTTGGCGGCACGCATTTCGTTGAACAGGTTGAGCAGCATCAGCGATTACCGCGACGGCTCATGAACGCCAGACGCTCCAGCAACTGCACGTCTTGCTCGTTCTTCACCAGGGCGCCAGCCAGGGGAGGGATGGCCTTGGTCGGGTCGCGCTCGCGCAGCACCGCTTCGCCAATATTGTCGGCCATCAGCAGCTTGAGCCAGTCGACCAGCTCGGAGGTGGAAGGTTTTTTCTTCAGGCCCGGCACCTTGCGCACATCGAAGAACACGTCCAGCGCTTCGCTGACCAGGTCTTTCTTGATGTCCGGGTAGTGCACGTCCACGATCTTTTGCAGGGTGGTGCGGTCGGGGAAGGCGATGTAGTGGAAGAAGCAGCGGCGCAGGAATGCGTCCGGCAGCTCTTTTTCGTTGTTGGAGGTAATGATGATGATCGGGCGCTTCTTGGCTTTGATGGTCTCGTCGATTTCGTAGACGTAGAACTCCATCTTGTCGAGTTCTTGCAGCAGGTCGTTGGGGAACTCGATGTCGGCCTTGTCGATTTCATCGATCAGCAAGATGACCCGCTCTTCGGACTCGAAGGCCTCCCACAGCTTGCCCTTCTTCAGGTAGTTACGCACGTCGTGCACCTTGTCCACGCCCAGTTGCGAGTCGCGCAGGCGGCTGACCGCGTCGTACTCGTACAGGCCCTGGTGCGCCTTGGTGGTGGACTTGATGTGCCAGGTAATCAACCTGGCGCCGAAGGATTCGGCCAGTTGCTCGGCAAGCATGGTCTTGCCGGTGCCCGGTTCGCCCTTGACCAGCAGCGGCCGCTCCAGGGTGATGGCGGCGTTGACGGCCAGTTTCAGGTCATCGGTAGCCACATAGGCCTGGGTGCCTTCGAACTTCATCGGTCATTCCTCGAATTCATCAATGGCCTGACTATACCGCGCAGCCCCGGCGACTGTGAACGCAGACGGGCTATTCAGTCTCTGAATGGCGGGTCACATCAGCCCTGGCCCATGCAGGAAGTGTGGGAGCTGGCTTGCCTGCGATGGCAGTGTATCAGTGACAGATGAGTTGGCTGACCCACCGCCATCGCAGGCAAGTCAGCTCCCACAGGGTTAATCAGCGCTGGGCTTGGGCTGTTCGTAACGAGCATTGAACGCCTGGATGAACCCATTGCGCAGAATCGCGATCACCGCAGAAAACGCACTGACATTTTGCTGATGCACGCTACCGCTCAGCTCTACACGGGTGGCGAACTGGTTTTTACGCTGGTTTTTCAGCACGGTTTCGCTGGCGCCCACCACGGCTTCCCAGATCGAACGGAAGATATTCTTGTCCTGGTTTTCAACGTCTTGTTGCCAGTCGAACACCTCCACATCGCGCAGCAGCGGCTTGATGTAGCCGGTGAGCCGGCCATTTTCAGCCTGGGCTTCGATCACCACATCGCCTGTGCCAGCCTTGAAGTCGAACTTGCCATAGGCAGAGGCGAAGTCATTCATGCGTTTTAGTTGCAGGTCGCGGGCACGGAAGCGGAACTCGAACTCTTCGAAATCGCTCAGCGGGTCAAAGGTGGCGTTGGCTTCCAGGGGCGCCTGGCCTTGCAGCAGTGCCTTGCCTTCAAAGCGTGCATCACGCTTGCCTTTGACATCCACCACATTGGTCAGGTTATAGAAGCTGGCGTTGACCGCGGTGGCGTTGATGTTCACCTGGGGCTTGGAGCTGAAGTTATGGAAGGCGATCTCGCCGTCTTCGATGCGCACTTCATTGAGGGTAATCGGCAGCAGCTTGCGCAGTTGTTCCTGCCAGTCGGTGCCCTTACCGGTCTGCGACGCCTGTTTGTTGGCCCCGCCATCGACGAAGTTGATCTGCGGGCGCACAAAATGCCCCTCGGCCACGACGGCATGGTCGTACCACAGCGAATGCCAGCTCACCGCGAACTCGATCAGCGGCGCCTTGACGAACGGCACCGGGACCTTGCCGTCCACCTTGACGATTTGCAGGCCGTTGATCCGGTATGCGCCGCGCCATAGCGCAAGGTCCACATCGGCAATCTCGCCACGGTAATCGCCCATGTTGGCGAGTTTGTCGTTCAGGTAGTTGCGCACCAGGTAGGGCAGCGCGATGTGCACGGCAATCAGGACCAGCACCAGAGCGGCGATTGTCCCTAACGGCCAACTGTAGCGACGTTTCATTGGGCAGTTCTCCTAGCTTGTAGGGGATTGACTGTTCTGATCGTCGCAACGTTCCTCCTTCTGGACGCTTGGGAGCACGAGGCATACCCTTGGGGCCTTTCCCAAAGTCTCGACAACAGGAATCGCCATGAGCCGCATCTTCGCAGACAACGCGCACTCCATCGGTAATACGCCTCTGGTTCAGATCAACCGCATCGCACCGCGTGGCGTGACGATCCTGGCCAAGATCGAAGGGCGCAACCCGAGTTATTCGGTCAAGTGTCGCATTGGCGCCAGCATGGTCTGGGATGCGGAAAGCAGCGGCAAGCTCAAGCCGGGCATGACCATTGTCGAGCCGACTTCGGGCAACACCGGTATCGGCCTGGCGTTTGTCGCCGCCGCCCGTGGCTATAAATTGCTGCTGACCATGCCGTCGTCCATGAGCCTTGAGCGCCGTAAAGTGCTCAAGGCTCTGGGCGCCGAACTGGTGCTGACCGAGCCGGCCAAGGGCATGAAGGGCGCCATCGACAAGGCTGCCGAGATCGTCGCCAGCGACCCGGCCACCTACTTTATGCCGGCCCAGTTCGATAACCCGGCAAACCCTGCGATCCACGAGAAAACCACCGGCCCGGAAATCTGGAACGACACCGATGGCGCCGTGGACGTGCTGGTGGCAGGCGTGGGGACCGGCGGCACGATCACCGGAGTATCACGCTATATCAAGAACACGGCGGGCAAGCCGATTCTGTCGGTGGCCGTGGAACCCATGGTTTCCCCGGTGATCACCCAGGCCTTGGCGGGTGAAGAGATCAAACCCAGCCCCCACAAGATCCAGGGTATCGGCGCCGGTTTTGTGCCGAAAAACCTCGACCTGTCGATGGTCGACCGCGTGGAGCTGGCGACCGACGAAGAGTCCAAGGCCATGGCCCGACGCTTGATGCTGGAAGAAGGCATCTTGTGCGGGATCTCCTGTGGCGCCGCCATGGCCGTGGCCGTGCGCCTGGCCGAGAAGCCGGAGATGCAGGGCAAGACTATTGTGGTGATCTTGCCGGACTCCGGTGAGCGCTACCTGTCGAGCATGTTGTTCAGCGATTTGTTTACCGAGCAGGAAAACCAGGCCTGATCTTAAGGGCAACCCTGTGGCGAGGGAGCTTGCTCCCGCTGGGTTGCGCAGCGGCCCCATTATTCTGGGAGCGCTTCGCACTCCAGCGGGAGCAAGCTCCCTCGCCACAAGGTTGATGTATGTCACCCGGTCGGTCTGGGCCTTCTGCATAATGGCTCAAGTGTTTATCATGGCCGGCTGTTACGTCTGGTTTCCCATTGACGGAAATTTGCTGGCCAGGCGCTTATTTCCAGGAGTTGCTGCATGACCTTTTCTTTGGCCGCCAAACTGTCGGTGTTGCTGCTGTTCATCGGCAGCACGCTGTATGTGCACCTGCGTGGCAAGGCCCGTTTGCCGATGTTGCGTCAGTTCGTCAACCATTCGGCGCTGTTCGCCCCATATAACGCCCTGATGTACCTGTTTTCCGCGGTGCCGTCCAAGCCCTACCTGGACCGCAGCAAGTTCCCGGAACTGGATGTGCTCAAGGACAACTGGGAAGTGATCCGCGAAGAGGCCATGCACCTGTTCGACGAGGGCTACATCCGCGCCGCCGAAAAGAACAACGACGCCGGTTTCGGTTCGTTCTTCAAGAAGGGCTGGAAGCGTTTTTACCTCAAGTGGTACGACAAGCCGCTGCCATCGGCCGAGGCGCTGTGCCCCAAGACCGTGGCGTTGGTGAGCAGCATCCCTAACGTCAAGGGCGCGATGTTTGCGCTGTTGCCGGGCGGCAGTCACCTCAACCCGCACCGCGACCCGTTTGCCGGTTCCCTGCGTTATCACCTGGGGCTGTCCACGCCGAACTCCGACGACTGCCGTATCTTCGTCGACGGCCAGGTCTACGCCTGGCGCGACGGTGAAGACGTGATGTTCGATGAAACCTACGTGCACTGGGTGAAAAACGAAACCGAACAGACCCGTGTGATCCTGTTCTGCGACATCGAGCGGCCATTGAGCAACCGCGTGATGACCCGCATCAACCGCTGGGTCAGCAAGCAACTGGGCCGCGCAACCGCACCGCAGAACCTCGATGACGAGCGCGTGGGCGGCATCAACCAGGCGTACGCCTGGAGCAAGACCTTCAGCGACAAGTTCAGCGGCCAGGTCAAACAGTGGAAGCGCAAGCATCCCAAAGCCTACCGCATTGCGCGGCCGGTGCTGGCGGTGGTGGTGCTGGTGCTGCTCTGGAAGTGGCTGTTCGGCTAAACCGCACACCGTAAAAAGGCGCTGTATCGAAAGATACAGCGCCTTTTTCATGCCTGGAATGTGATCAAGACTGTGGGAGCTGGCTTGCCTGCGATGGCGGAGTATCAGCTATAAAAATGTTGGCTGACCCACCGCTTTCGCAGGCAAGCCAGCTCCCACCTTTGATCTGCGTTGCTCTTAAGAGGCGATCAACTGGCGCAGCACGTAGTGCAGAATCCCACCGGCCTTGAAGTACTCCACTTCATTCAAGGTATCAATCCGGCACAGCACCTCAACCTTCTCGCTGCTGCCATCCTCCCGAGTGATCACCAACGTCAGGTTCATTCGCGGCTCGATCTCGGCAGCTGTCAGTCCGATGATATCGATCTTCTCCTTGCCGGTGAGCTTGAGTGTCTTGCGGTTCTGATCCAGCTTGAACTGCAACGGCAACACGCCCATGCCTACCAGGTTGGAGCGGTGGATACGCTCGAAGCTCTCGGCGATCACTGCCTTGACCCCCAGCAGGTTGGTGCCCTTGGCTGCCCAGTCGCGGCTGGAGCCGGTGCCGTATTCCTGGCCGGCGATCACCACCAGCGGTGTGCCCGAGGCCTGGTACTGCATGGCGGCATCGTAGATCGCCATTTTCTCGCCCGTAGGGATATACAGCGTGTTACCGCCTTCTTCGCCGCCGAGCATTTCATTGCGGATACGGATATTGGCGAAGGTGCCGCGCATCATCACTTCATGGTTGCCCCGGCGTGAGCCGTAGGAGTTGAAGTCACGCGGCTCCACGCCCTGTTCGCGCAGGTAGCGCCCGGCCGGGCTGTCGGCCTTGATATTGCCGGCAGGGGAGATGTGGTCGGTGGTTACCGAGTCCCCCAGCAGGGCCAGCACGTTGGCGCCCTTGACGTCCTCGATCACCGGCAGCGGGCCAGCAATGTCGTCGAAGAACGGCGGGTGCTGGATGTAGGTGGAATCCTGCTGCCATACGTAGGTGGCTGCCTGCGGTACTTCAATGGCTTGCCATTGCTCGTCGCCGGCAAACACTTCGGCATATTCCTTGTGGAACATGCTGGTGCTGACTTGGGCCACCGCCTCGGCGATTTCCTGGCTGCTGGGCCAGATGTCCTTGAGGTACACCGGATTACCCTGCTGGTCATTGCCCAGCGGCTCGCTGCTGATGTCGATGCGCACGGTGCCGGCCAGCGCGTAGGCGACGACCAGGGGTGGCGAGGCCAGCCAATTGGTTTTCACCAGTGGGTGCACGCGGCCTTCGAAGTTACGGTTGCCGGACAGCACCGAGGCCACGGTGAGGTCGGCCTTCTGGATGGCTTTTTCGATCGGCTCGGGCAGGGGGCCGGAGTTGCCGATACAGGTGGTGCAGCCGTAGCCCACCAGGTCGAAGCCAAGCTTGTCCAGGTACTGGGTGAGGCCCGCAGCCTTGTAGTAGTCGGTGACCACTTTGGAGCCCGGCGCCAGGGAGCTTTTCACCCAGGGCTTGCGGGTCAGGCCTTTTTCCACGGCTTTTTTCGCCACCAGCCCGGCCGCCATCATCACGCTGGGGTTGGAAGTGTTGGTGCAGGAGGTAATCGCGGCGATCACCACCGCGCCGTTTTTCAGGCGATAGGTGTTACCTTCGTATTCATAATCCGCCTCGCCGACCAGGTCGGCATTGCCCACGGCAACGCCGCCTCCGCCTTCGCTTTCCAGGCGGCCTTCTTCTTTGCTGGTGGGCTTGAATTGCAGGTCGAGAAAATCGCTGAACGCTTGGCCTACATTCGGCAGGGCGACGCGGTCCTGGGGGCGTTTGGGCCCGGCAAGGCTGGCCTCGACAGTGCCCATGTCCAGGGCCAGGGTATCGGTGAAGACCGGCTCCTGGCCGGCGTTGCGCCACAGGCCCTGGGCCTTGGTATAGGCTTCCACCAGCTTGACCGTCTCAGCCGGGCGGCCGGACAGGCGCAGGTAGTCCAGGGTCACCTCATCCACCGGGAAAAAGCCACAGGTCGCGCCATATTCCGGTGCCATGTTGGCGATGGTCGCGCGGTCGGCCAGGGGCAAATCGGCCAGCCCGTCGCCGTAGAACTCCACGAACTTGCCCACCACGCCTTTCTTGCGCAGCATTTGCGTGACGGTCAGCACCAGGTCGGTGGCGGTAATGCCTTCCTTGAGCTTGCCGGTGAGCTTGAAGCCGATCACTTCCGGGATCAGCATCGACACCGGCTGGCCAAGCATCGCCGCCTCGGCTTCGATCCCGCCCACGCCCCAGCCCAATACGCCGAGGCCGTTGATCATGGTGGTGTGGGAGTCGGTGCCTACCAGGGTGTCGGGGAAGGCGTAGGTGCGGCCGTCTTCCTCTTTGGTCCATACGGTGCGGCCCAGGTATTCGAGGTTGACCTGGTGGCAGATGCCGGTACCCGGTGGTACCACGCTGAAGTTGTCGAAGGCGCTCTGGCCCCAGCGCAGGAAGGCGTAGCGTTCGCCGTTGCGCTGCATCTCGATATCGACGTTCTGCTCGAAGGCGCTGGTGCTGCCAAACTTGTCGACCATCACCGAGTGGTCAATCACCAGATCCACCGGTGACAGCGGGTTGATGCGCTGTGGGTCACCCCCGGCCTTGGCCACGGCAGCGCGCATGGCGGCCAGGTCGACCACGGCGGGTACCCCGGTAAAGTCTTGCATCAGCACGCGAGCGGGGCGGTACTGGATCTCGCGGTCGGACTGGCGTTCTTTGAGCCAGGCGGCGATGGCCTTGAGGTCGGTGCCGGTGACGGTCTTGGCGTCTTCCCAGCGCAGCAGGTTTTCCAGCAGCACCTTGAGGGACATCGGCAGCTTGTCCAGGTCACCCAGGCTCTTGGCGGCTTCGGGCAGGCTGAAGTAGTGGTAGGTTTTGCTGTCTATTTGCAGTGTCTTAAGGGTTCTCAGGCTATCAAGGGATGACATTACATGACTCCTTATGGTCCGCACGGCTACGGACCTGACGGGACGAACAGAGCTATCACGTTAGCGCTGTTTTCATTAGCAGGCTAATAACTGGACTCTATCGCTGAGTCCAAGGTTCCGAACTCGGCTATCATGCGCGCGTTTTCATGACAGGTATTGCGATAGCGCAACGCCGGTTGATTCACCAGGAGATTCAATGAACACCCTTTTTATGCACTGCCGCTCGGGTTTTGAAGGCGAAGTCTGTTCCGAGATCGCGGAGCACGCCGCGCGCCTGAACGTTTCCGGCTACGCCAAGGCCAAGACCGGCAGCGCCTGCGCCGAATTTGTCTGCACCGAAGAAGACGGCGCCCAGCGCCTGATGCACGGCCAGCGCTTTGCCGAGCTGATCTTCCCCAGGCAGTGGGCGCGCGGGGTGTTTATCGACCTGCCGGAAACCGACCGCATCAGCGTGATCCTCGCCCACCTGCGCGAGTTTCCGCTGTGCGGTAGCTTGTGGCTGGAGATGGTCGACACCAATGACGGCAAGGAACTGTCGAACTTCTGCAAGAAATTCGAAGTGCACCTGCGCAAAGCCCTGCTTAACGCCGGCAAGCTGGTGGACGACCCGAGCAAGCCGCGCCTGCTGCTGACCTTCAAGAGCGGCCGCGAAGTGTTCATGGGCCTGGCCGAGTCGAACAACTCGGCGATGTGGCCCATGGGCATCCCGCGCCTCAAGTTTCCGCGTGATGCGCCCAGCCGCTCGACCCTCAAGCTGGAAGAGGCCTGGCACCACTTCATCCCCCGTGACCAGTGGGACGAACGCCTGCACGGCGACATGACCGGCGTCGACCTCGGCGCAGCACCGGGCGGCTGGACCTGGCAACTGGTCAACCGTGGCATGCTGGTGACCGCCATCGACAATGGCCCCATGGCCGAAAGCCTGATGGACACCGGCCTGGTGCAACACCTGATGGCCGACGGCTTCACCTTCGTGCCCAAGCAGCCGGTGGACTGGATGGTCTGCGATATCGTCGAGAAACCTGCGCGCAACGCGGCACTCTTGGAAACCTGGATTGGCGAAGGGCATTGCCGCGAGGCGGTGGTGAACCTGAAGTTGCCGATGAAGCAGCGTTACGCCGAGGTGAAGCGTCTGCTGGAGCGCATCGAAGAGGGCTTCAAGGCGCGCGGCATTCGTGTGGAGATCGGCTGCAAGCAGCTCTACCACGACCGCGAAGAGGTGACCTGTCACCTGCGCCGCCTGGTAGACGTAAAGAAATCCAAAGGCCGCTGATATTAAATGTGGGAGCTGGCTTGCCTGCGAAAGCGGTATTACAGTCGAAGTTTATGTTGAATGTGCCCCCGTCATCGCGGGCAAGCCCGCTCCCACATTGTTGAGCGGTGCCAGTTTTAGGAGTGAAGTATGAGTCTTGAACAGCCTGTCGACGGCACCCTCGACGCCACCGGCCTCAACTGCCCGGAACCCGTGATGATGCTGCACCAGCACATCCGCGACCTGCCGGCGGGCGGCCTGCTCAAGGTCATCGCGACCGACCCGTCGACCCGTCGCGATATCCCCAAGTTCTGCGTGTTTCTCGACCATGAACTGGTGGATCAGCGGGAAGATGCTGGCACCTACCTGTACTGGATCCGCAAGAAAGCCGATTAAGCCTGCGCCTTTTCGGCCCGAATGCGTCGGCGTGCACTGCGCGCCAGGCGCACCACCAACATCCCCGCCGCACAGCTCAAGCCCACGATCAGCCCTTGCCATAAACCGCTCGGGCCGCTGGGCTCGCCGAGCCAGTTTGTCAGGCCCAGGGCGTAACCTACCGGCAGGCCCACGCCCCAATAGGCGAACAAGGTCAGCACCATGGTCACCCGGGTGTCCTGGTAGCCGCGCAATGCGCCGGCGGCGGTGACCTGGATCGAGTCAGAGAACTGGAACAGCGCCGAGAACACGATCAGCATCGACGCCAGGTGGATCACTACCGGGTCGGGGGTGTAGATCGCTGCAATCTGCTCGCGAAACAACAGCATCAAGCTGCAGGAAAAGCAGGCATACGCCAGTGCGGTGCCCATGCCGACGCCGGCGGCGAAGCGTGCTTCCCGAGGTTCGCCGCGCCCCAGCGCCTGGCCGACGCGCACGGTGACGGCCATGCTCAGGGAATAGGGGATCATGAACACCAGGGAGCTGACGTTCAGCGCGATCTGGTGACCGGAGACCACCGTGGCGCCCAGGCTGCCGATCAACAAGGCGATCACCGCAAAAATACTCGATTCGGCAAAGATCGCCACGCCTATCGGCAGGCCAATGCCCAACACGCGCTTGATCACCGCCCACTGCGGCCAGTCGAAGCGCTTGAACAATTCGCTGCTTTGATAGGCCGCGCCCCAGCGCGTCCAGATGGCCAGGCCGATCATCATCACCCACATCGCAATCGCGGTAGCCCAGCCACAACCCACGCCGCCCATGGCCGGTACGCCCAAGTGGCCGTAGATGAAGATGTAGTTCAGCGGAATATTCAGCGCCAAGCCGCACAAGCCCATGACCATGCTCGGCCGTGTGCGGCCCAGGCCGTCACTGAAACAGCGAAACACGTAGTACAACGCCACCGCCGGCATACCGGCGGCGATGCCGTGCAGGTAGCCCATGGACGGCTCGATCAAGTCGGGTTCGACCTTCATCGCATGCAGGATCGGCTCGGCGCATAGCAACAACAGCGCCCCTGCGATGCCAACCACGACGGCCAGCCACAATGACTGACGCACCAAGGGCCCGATCTCGCTGAACTGGCCCGCACCGTAGCGCTGGGCGACTTTCGGCGTGGTGGCAAGCAGAGTGCCGGTCATCAACAGGTACACCGGGATCCAGATCGAATTACCCAGGCCCACCGCCGCCAGGTCCTGCGGGCTCACGCGCCCGGCCATCACCGCGTCGACGAAGCTCATCGCGGTGGTGGCCAGTTGGCCGATCATGATCGGCAAGGCCAGCGTCAGCAGGCCGCGCACTTCCCGGCTGATGCGGGCGGGGCGGGAGAGGGGAGCGGTGGCAGTGTTCACGTACAGGTGTCCAATAAAAAGGCAGTCGCAAGGACGGCGGATTCTACGCGTTGACGCAGCGGTCAGGAAAAAACCTGTGTTAGGGATTTGTAAGCGATGCGCCCAGGCCAGCGCTGACCCCTGTGGGAGCTGGCTTGCCTGCGATGCGGGCACCTCGGTCCATCAGGCAAACCGGGTCGATGCAATCGCAGGCAAGCCAGCTCCCACACAGGATCTTCTGTACACTGCCAATCCGCCAAAGGAGCCTGCCATGCTGATTGTTGCCGACGAAAATATCCCGCTGCTCGATGCATTCTTCGAAGGGTTTGGCGAGATTCGCCGCGTGCCCGGCCGTTCCATCGACCGCGCCACCGTCGAGCAGGCCGATGTACTGCTGGTGCGCTCGGTGACCAACGTCAACCGTGCCTTGCTTGAGGGCAGTAACGTGCGCTTTGTCGGCACCTGCACCATCGGCACCGACCACCTGGACCTCGACTACTTCAAGCAAGCGGGTATCCAGTGGTCCAGCGCGCCCGGCTGCAATGCGCGTGGGGTGGTGGACTACGTGCTTGGCAGCTTGCAGACCCTGGCTGAAATCGAAGGCGCTGACCTCAAGCAGCGTACCTACGGCATCGTCGGCGCGGGTGAAGTCGGCGGGCGCTTGGTCAAGGTGCTCCAGGGCCTGGGTTGGAATGTGTTGGTGTGCGATCCGCCGCGCCAGATTACCGAGGGCAGTGATTACGTCAGCCTGCAGCAGATCATCGAGCAATGTGACGTGATCAGCTTGCATACGCCGCTGATCAAGTCCGGCAACGGTTCGACCTGGCACCTGTTTGATCGCCAGCGCCTGGCACAGCTCAAGCCGGGCACCTGGCTGATCAACGCCAGCCGGGGTGCGGTGGTGGATAACGCCGCGCTGCGCGAGGTGTTGCTGGCGCGCGAAGACCTGCAAGCGGTGCTGGACGTGTGGGAAGGCGAGCCCGAGGTGGACGTCGACCTGGCTGACCTGTGCGTGCTGGCCACGCCGCATATTGCCGGCTACAGCCTCGATGGCAAGCAGCGCGGCACCGCGCAGATTTACCAGGCGCTGTGCGCGCACCTGGGCCAGGAACCGAGTATTCACTTAAGTGATTTGCTACCGGCCCCCTGGCTGGCCGAGATGCACCTGCATCCTGAGACTGACCCGGCCTGGGCGCTGGCGACCTTGTGCCGCAGTGTGTACGACCCACGCCGTGACGACGCGGATTTCCGCCGCAGCCTGGTGGGCACCGTGCAGGAACAGCGCCAAGCCTTCGACCTGCTGCGCAAGCACTATCCGGAGCGTCGCGAGATCGATGGCTTGAAGGTGCGCATCAAGGGGGAGTCGGCGGTGCTGTCACAGATCGTGACTGCTCTGGGTGCCGAACACCTATAACTGTAGGAGCGAGCTTGCTCGCGAAAAACGTCAACGATAGCGCAGCGTTTCTGATTTAACGCGGCGCCCTCAGGTTTTTCGCGAGCAAGCTCGCTCCTACAGGGGGCACAAAAAACCCGGCCACTTGGGCCGGGTTTGAAAGAGCGTGGGCGCTTCAGCCTTGCTGGGCAGGCTTGACCAGTCGCTGTTCCAGCTCGCTGCAGGCTTGCTGGATCATTTCTTCGGTAATCTGCACTTCCCGGCCCTTGGCATCGATATACGAGCAAGGCAGCTGCTGCGGCTGGCGGATCACTTCAATCTTGGCGTCGCTGCTATTTTGCAAGGTCATGGCCTGTCTCCTCATCAGGTTGTGTACCTACTTTAATTCCCCCACATGAACGCGCTGTTACAACTCCTTACACGCTCGTCGGTTCGAACACCCAGTCCACCAGAAACCGGTACATATTTCCAGATGAGTCTTAGACCGATAGCCTCTAGCGGCCTGCATCGGTGGGCATAATTAACCTGACTCATTGTTATTTGTGCAAGTTCCCCCAATGTTGATGTATAGACTCTCCATTGGTGATCCTTCCATGTTCTCAATCCGTCAACGCCGTGCGATTCGCCTGGCCAGCCGCTTTATCGCGCCCTACCGCTGGCAGGCGCTTGGCGCACTGTTGGCGCTGATCGTCACCGCTGGCATCACCTTGTCCATGGGGCAGGGCATACGCCTGTTGGTGGACCAGGGCTTCATGACCCAGTCGCCGCATCTGCTCAACCAGTCTATAGGCCTGTTCATGCTGCTGGTGCTCGGCCTTGCCGTGGGCACCTTCACGCGGTTTTACCTGGTGTCGTGGATTGGCGAGCGGGTGGTGGCCGATATTCGTCGGCAGGTGTTCAACCACCTGATCTACCTGCACCCCGGCTTCTACGAGAACAACCGCAGCTCGGAAATCCAGTCGCGGCTGACCACCGACACCACCTTACTGCAATCGGTGATCGGCTCATCACTGTCGCTGTTTTTGCGCAACGCCCTGATGGTGATCGGCGGCATCGTGTTGCTGTTTATCACTAACCCCAAGCTCACCAGCATCGTGGTGGTGGCGTTGCCGCTGGTGCTGGCGCCGATTCTGATCTTCGGGCGCCGTGTGCGCAGCCTGTCGCGTTTGAGCCAGGACCGTATCGCGGACGTCGGCAGCTATGTCGCCGAGACGCTGGGCCAGATCAAGACCGTGCAGGCCTATAACCATCAGGTGCAGGACGAACAACGCTTTGCCGTCACCGTCGAGGACGCCTTTGTCACGGCACGTAAACGCATCTTGCAGCGTTCCTGGCTGATCACCCTGGTGATCATGCTGGTGCTCGGCGCGGTAGGCGTGATGCTGTGGGTGGGCGGCATGGACGTGATCAGCGGACGCATTTCCGGCGGTGAGCTGGCGGCGTTCGTGTTCTATAGCCTGATTGTCGGCAGCGCCGTCGGCACCCTTAGCGAAGTGCTTGGCGAGTTGCAGCGTGCCTTTGGTGCAGCCGAGCGTATCGGTGAGCTGTTGCAGTCAGGCAACGAGATCCAGGCGCCGGCCACTGGCGGCGTACGTTTGCCGGAACGGGTCAGTGGCCGCATGGAGCTGCAGGACCTACGCTTTTCCTATCCTTCGCGACCGGACAGCTACGCCATCGACGGCTTGAACCTGACCATCAACCCGGGCGAAACCCTGGCGTTGGTAGGGCCGTCCGGTGCGGGCAAGTCGACGATTTTCGATCTGCTGCTGCGCTTCTACGACCCCCAGCAAGGCCGAATCCTGCTCGAAGGCCAGCCGCTGACCGAGCTAGACCCCCTGGACCTGCGGCGCCACTTCGCTCTGGTGTCCCAGAGCCCGGCGTTGTTCTTCGGCAGCGTCGAGGACAACATCCGCTACGGCAACCCGTCCGCCACCACCGCCCAGGTGGAAGCCGCCGCGCGTATTGCCCACGCCCACGACTTCATCCTGCAAATGCCCGACGGCTACCAAACCCACCTCGGCGAAAGTGGCCAAGGCCTCTCCGGCGGTCAGCGCCAACGCCTGGCCATCGCGCGCGCCTTGCTGGTCGACGCGCCGATCCTGCTGCTGGACGAAGCCACCAGCGCCCTCGATGCCCAGAGTGAACACCTTATCCAGCAAGCGCTGCCGCAGCTAATGCAGGGGCGCACCACGCTGGTGATCGCCCACCGTTTGGCCACGGTGAAGAATGCCGACCGCATTGCGGTGATGGACCAGGGAAAGCTGGTGGCGGTGGGCACGCATCAGCAGTTGATTGCGAGCAATCCGCTGTATGCGCGGTTGGCGGCGTTGCAGTTCAGTGATGGAGATGAACAGGTGAATCAGCGCCCATAAAAAATGCCCGCATCTTTCGATGCGGGCAATGAAACCTCTGTAGGAGCGAGCTTGCTCGCGAAAAACTCACAGGCGCCGCGTTTATTCAG
>JACRYN010000017.1_pt1 | contig 114585 bp, 95 predicted proteins | sample 8023231 | NCBI WGS metagenome assembly JACRYN01 (sample SAMN15756473, study PRJNA655841) | gut metagenome | isolation source: fecal sample D84 from domestic dog with diarrhoea | host: Canis lupus familiaris | place: South Africa: Mmabatho, Mahikeng | collected 2019-09
GCCGGCCCAGACAAAAGTAAGCAAAACGCTCTTGCCCCACCACTCGGCACCTCGCTTAGGCTCGGTGTGCCCGTAATCCGCCAGTGATTTGGGGGGCCGCCGCCACGCGCCATCCATGGCGCGGGGCGGCTAAACCGGCATCCCTGCCGGTTTACCCCCCAAATCCCTGTCGAATTCCGGCCAGCGTGGTTTGACGGGGCGCTTAAGATCAAGATCAAAAGCAGATCAAGATCAAGAGCGGCTCGCTTCGCATCGTGGTTACCATCAACGCCGTGACGCTTGGCGTTCGGTCTTGCATCCAGTCATTTCAACAGCGTTTCAACGCATATATCCATGGAACGCTGCTGCGTCTGCTCATACAACTGCAACTCATCAATCGTGCTGCGCCCCAGCGCCTGTTCGAAGGCATCTCGGTTGGAGTTGCCCGCGTAGTGACTCTGCGCCCCATCCCCCAGGTTTGACTGGAAGATCCCCGCCGCACTGACCGGCAAAAAGTCCTCATACACCAACGGCTCCACCGCCACATGACCGGCACCGACCAGCGCCTCCAATGTGCGCGGCTGATCGGCCTGGGCGCGTGCCGTCAGGCCTTTATCGGTGACGAAGTAGCGAAAATACGCCAAGCCCTGCTCGCGCATCTGCGGGTAGTTATCGGGGAAGGCGTGGAAGTGCTGTTCCATCAATTGCACATAGCGCTCGGCGTTGGCTTCATTGGGGAATGTGCCGAGTTCGTCGCGGGCGGCGTTCAGCAGTTGGTCGTACAGGGCGCGGCCTTTAGGGGTAAGTGCGACGCCGCGCTGTTCGATTTCGCCGAAGCGTGCGCTGTGGCTGCCGTGGGCATCGGTGAAGGCGATGGGTTCGTCCAGGGCCTTGAAGCTGGTCTGGCGCAGCAGGATCGGGCATTGGCGCCGAGGTGGGCCTTCGATCACGGCTTTGGGAGTGATGCCTTTGCCGGGCATCGCCGCCTGCACCTGGTCGATGTCCAGGGTGCGTGGCGTCAGGTGGTTGATGTGCGGGCCTTTGAACGCGACGACGTCGGCGATCAGTCGGTGCTGGTCGCTCAGTTGCTGATATTGGGCGCCGGTGACCGTGGCAGTGTGGTGCCAGCGGAACGTCTCCAGGGCCTGGCGGATAAAGGCCTCGGCATCGCTGGCATTCAAGCCGCCTTGGGTCTCTGCCTGGTCGATCAATGCCAAGGCCTCGCCGGTGAAGATCGAGCGCTTGGCCAGGGCGCTTTCGGCGAAGGCGCGCAGGTCGGGGTTTTCGATCAGTTCCAGGCGCAGCAACGAAGTGAACACGCGAAACGGGCTGGTTTGCAGCGCGTGTTCATGCACGGCGCGAAAGGCGGTGGAGTGAACAGGTACGCCAGCGGGGGTGAGGTCGTAGTACCCCACCGGTTGCATGCCCATCACCGCAAACAAACGGCTGATAGTCGCCAGTTCCGCAGCGGTGCCCAGGCGGATGGCGCCGTGGCGTTCCATGCCCAGGCGCTGGATTTCGCCGGTACGTTGCAGCTGGTGCGCCAGGCCCGGTTCGCTGTCGAGCACATGTGCATTGGTCTCGGCCACCAACTCCAGCAACGCCCCATATAACGGAACTTCATCTCGATACATGTCGGACATGGCCTTGGAAAAGCCCTTGCGGATCTCGTCAGGGCTGACATGTGCAGTGGCGTGCATAGAAAAATTCCTGATGGCTGGAGCGATGAAAGTGGCCTTTGCCTGATTTTGTTGAGCCGCCGGCTGCCTTGCAAACGAAGATTCTTCTGGACTTCATTCTGCAAATGAATGAGTTGACCCTGCGTCCAAGTCTTCATGTGCAAGCGGGCGTCATTGGGCTCTACACTGCGCTCCACCGTGTAGGTGAAGGAGGACCCAATGACGGCCAAACCCGCAACCAACCTGCTGGACACCCTCGAAGGCCAGCGCCTGGCAACGCCAGGCGCCGAGCAGTGGCGCGACTGGGGCCCGTACCTGAGTGAACGCCAATGGGGCACGGTGCGCGAAGACTACAGCGCCGACGGTGACGCCTGGGCCTACTTCCCTCATGAGCATGCACGCAGCCGCGCCTATCGATGGGGCGAGGACGGGTTGGCCGGTTTCAGTGACAAGGCTCAACGCTGGTGCCTGGGCCTGGCGCTGTGGAACGAGCGTGACGCAATCCTCAAGGAACGTCTGTTCGGCCTCGACAACGCCGAAGGCAACCACGGTGAAGACGTCAAGGAACTGTACTTTTTCGTCGATGGCGTGCCGAGCCATGCCTACATGCGCATGCTCTACAAATATCCCCATGCGGCCTTTCCCTACGCTGACCTGATCGCCGAAAACGCCCGTCGTGGGCTGGCGGATGCCGAGTATGAAATCCTTGATACCGGTGTGTTCGCAGACAACCACTACTGCGACGTCAGTGTCGAATACGCCAAGCATCAGCCCGACGATATTTTCATGCGCGTCACCGTGCATAACCGTTCGGACCAACCCACACGCCTGCAGGTGCTGCCCCAGCTCTGGGCGCGCAATGACTGGAGCTGGACCTTCGATGCACCCAAGCCCAGCTTGAGGTTGGACGGCGAGCGGGTTCTGGCGCGTCATCATGAACTCGATGATCGCCACCTCAGTGCCTGGGGCCAGGACGGGTTGCAGTGGCTGTTCTGCGAAAACCAAACCAATCGGCCCAAACTGGACGGGCAACCGGCGCCGGGGCCATTCAAGGATGGCATTAATGATTACGTGGTGGGCGGGGTTGAGTCGGCCGTTCGCCGGGACGCCGGCACCAAGGTGGCCGCGCATTTCACCCTTGAACTGGCGGGCCAGGAAAGCAAAACCCTTTACCTGCGTTTGGCGCCTTTGGACGCGCCCGATGTCAATGCGCGCAAGCTATTCGAACAGCGCCGCCAGGAGGCCGATGACTTCTACGCGGTCTTGCAACAGGGCCTTGCCGATGACGATGCGCGCAATGTGCAACGCCAGGCCCTGGCCGGCCTGCTGTGGTCCAAGCAGCTGTACTATTTCGACGTGAACCAGTGGCTTGACGGCGACCCGGCCCAGCCCGCGCCACCGCCCGAGCGTCTGCTTATCCGCAATACCCATTGGCGGCACCTGAGCAACTTCGACATCTTGTCCATGCCCGACACTTGGGAATACCCCTGGTATGCCTCCTGGGATCAAGGCTTCCAGGCGGTGGCCATCGCGCTGATCGACCCCGGTTACGCCAAGCAACAGCTGTTGCTGCTGGTAAAGGACCGCTTCATGCACCCCAACGGCCAATTGCCGGCCTACGAATGGCGCTTTGACGACGCCAACCCGCCCGTGCACGCCTGGGCCAGCTGGCGCGTATATCAGCAGGACAAGGCGTTGACCGGCGTGGGCGACATGGATTTCCTGGAGCGGATCTTTCACAAACTGCTGCTGAATTTCTCCTGGTGGGTCAACCGCAAGGACGCCGAGGGCCGCAACCTGTTCCAGGGCGGTTTTCTGGGCCTGGACAATATCGCCTTGTTCGACCGCTCGGCCCCGTTGCCGCCGGGTTACCAGTTGGACCAGGCCGATGGCACCGCCTGGGTGGCGGCCTATGCCCTGGACCTGATGCGCATCGGCCTGGAGTTGGCCAAGCGCAATGTGGTGTACGTGGACATTGCCGTGAAGTTTTTCGAGCATTTCCTCTACATCGCCGGCGCTATCAACCGCGTCGATGACAGCGCCGAAGGCTTGTGGGATGAGCAGGACCAGTTTTTCTACGACGTACTGCACCGTCCTGATGGCCAGAGCGAACCGGTGCGCCTGCGCTCCATCGTCGGGTTAATGCCGCTGTTCGCGGTGCTGGTGCTGGAACAGCGCGAGCACGAGGGCCTGGAAGGCTTGCGCGAGCGCCTGCTGGGCTTTATGCATCATCGGCCGGACCTGGCCAGGTTGGTTTCGCGCTGGACCGAACCGGGGCAGGGCAACCGCCTGTTGCTGGCGCTGCTGCGCGGTGAACGCACCAAGGATTTGCTGCGACGCATGCTGGATGACCAGGAGTTCTTGTCGGCCTTTGGCGTGCGCGCCCTGTCCAAGGCGTTCGCCGAGCAGCCCCTGGCGTTGAAGATGAATGGCGACACCTTGTGCGCCAGTTACCAACCCGGTGAATCCGACTCACGCTTGTACGGCGGCAACTCCAATTGGCGCGGGCCGCTGTGGATGCCGGTCAATTACATGCTGATTGAATCGTTGCGCGAATTTCATCGCTATTACGCGGAGCATTTTTCCGTGGAGTACCCGACGGGCAGTGGGTATCTGGCGTCACTCGAGGAAGTGGCTGACAGCCTCAGCGAGCGGCTGACGCGGCTGTTTCTCAAAGATGAAAACGGTGTGCGGCCGTCGATGGCGGGGTATGCGCAGTTGCAGGAAGACCCGGCCAGTCGTGACCTGGTGTTGTTCCATGAGTATTTTCATGGTGAGACAGGGCGAGGGTTGGGGGCTTCACACCAGACCGGGTGGAGCGCGTTGGTGGCGTTGTTGCTACAGCCAAAAACCTGAGCAGTCCTACGGATTTGCTTTTCTGTGGGAGCTGGCTTGCCTGCGATACAGGCACCGCGGTGATGGAGTAGATGCCATCGCAGGCAAGCCAGCTCCCACAGGGGATCTTCATTCACCGCGAGAATGCAGGCAAAAAAATCCCGCCTGGGGAGGCGGGATCAGGATTCAGGGTTACCCGTGAATCAGGAAGGGAACAGCTCGCTCAGCTTCATCGCCAGCATCATGTCGCCTTCGGTGCGCAGCTTGCCGCCCATGAACGCTTGCATTCCGTCGGTGGAGCCGTCGACGATGCCTTCCAGGGTCTCGCTGTCCATCACCAGGGTGACCTGCGCGTCAGGGTTTTCGCCTTCTTTGAGCTCGCAGGTCTTGTCCTTGACCACCAGCGAGAAATTCTTGCTGTCGTCGATACGGAAACCGAACACCAGGTCCAAGCCTTCGGCAGCGCTTGGGTTGAATTTGGCTTTCATTGCTTCTACTGCTTTAGCTACGTCAGTCATGGTTTCGATCCTTAAGGGTAGAGTCCAGTGACCTTGGGGTCACGGTTGGCCGCAGTTCATCGGAAAGTGATGAGCTGCGGCGCCTTCAACAGTTGCAAGTGGGCGTGACTGTTGAAGGAAGCCAGTGCCACCTCGCGACCACGGAACTTCAATTGGTTGAGCGAGGTGTTAACAATTTGCCAGTTCATTTCGAAGGCCTGGGCGGCAGGCATTCGGGTAATCAGGTGGAGCAGGGCGGTGATGGTGCCGCCGGAGGTGAATACGGCGATTTTGTCGGTGTGGTTGGCGGCTTCAAGGATCCGCTGCAAACCACCCTGGACCCGCTCGACAAACCCCAGCCAGCTTTCCAGCCCGGGCGGATCATAGGTGCCGGCCAGCCAGCGTTCGATGATCAGGGCGAAAATGCGTTGGAACTCGCTGCGGTTCTGCGGGCCATTGCGCAGGATGTGCACGGCATCCGGCTCACTGCTGAGCAGGTCGGGTAACAGGCCGCGAATGATTGCCTCGCCGTCGAACTCGTTGAACGCGCTGTCTGTTTCCAATGCCGGAACCGGCAAGCCCAGGGCGCTGTACTGGTCGAACGTGGCGCTGGCAGTGTGCTGCTGGCGACGCAGGTCGCCGGCGATGCAGCGGTCAAACGCAATGCCCAGGTCTGCCAGGTGGCGACCGAGCACTTGCGCTTGTTCCACGCCAATGGGCGAGAGGACGTCATAGTCGTCTGCACCGAAGGAAGCCTGGCCATGTCGAATCAGATAAATGCTGCCCACGTCCGTTTTCCCGGTACGTTGAAAGTCTGGCGAGGTTATGAGGATGCCTGCGAGCTGTCAATGAAAAAACATACGCTTGTTTTAAAAGCGCGTTGGAGCCCGCCTGCTGGCGGTTTGATCACTGGCTCCTTCGCAGTGGCGTCGGTATGCTGGGGCCATCCGCGCCTGGCGCAGTGCATTTTTTAAGGAGACATATGGATTTTTTGGCCGAATACGCGAGCTTTCTGGCGAAGACCGTCACCCTGGTGGTCGCTATTCTGGTGGTACTGATCAGCTTTGCAGCACTGCGCAGCAAAGGTCGTCGTAAATCCGCCGGCCAATTGCAGGTCAGCAAGCTGAATGATTTCTACAAGGGCTTGCGTGAGCGCCTGGAGTCCAGCCTGCTCGACAAGGACCAGCTCAAGGCCCTGCGCAAGTCCGAAAGCAAAGCTGAAAAGAAGAAAGACAAGAAGAAGCCCGAGCCCAAGCCACGGGTATTCGTGCTGGATTTCGACGGTGACATCAAGGCCTCGGCCACCGAAAGCCTGCGCCATGAAATCACCGCACTGCTGAGCCTGGCCACGCCCAAGGATGAAGTGGTGCTACGCCTGGAAAGCGGCGGCGGCATGGTGCACAGCTATGGCCTGGCCTCCTCGCAACTGGCGCGTATCCGCCAGGCCGGCGTGCCGTTGACCGTGTGCATCGACAAAGTCGCGGCCAGCGGTGGCTACATGATGGCGTGCATCGGCGAGAAGATCATCAGCGCTCCCTTCGCCATTCTCGGTTCCATTGGCGTGGTGGCGCAGTTGCCCAACGTCAATCGCCTGCTTAAAAAGCACGACATCGACTTTGAAGTGCTGACCGCCGGTGAATACAAGCGCACGCTCACAGTGTTCGGCGAAAACACCGAGAAGGGCCGGGAGAAGTTCCAGGAAGACCTGGACATCACGCATCAGCTGTTCAAGAACTTCGTCGCGCGTTACCGCCCGCAGTTGGCGATTGACGAGGTGGCCACTGGCGAAGTGTGGTTGGGGGTTGCCGCTCTCGACAAACAACTGGTTGATGAGCTGCAAACCAGCGATGAATACCTGGCTACCAAGGCCAAGACCGCCGAAGTGTTCCACCTGCACTATGCCGAGCGTAAGAGCCTGCAGGAGCGCGTGGGCCTGGCGGCCAGCGGCTCGGTGGACCGAGTGCTGTTGACCTGGTGGAGTCGCTTGACCCAGCAGCGGTTCTGGTAACCCAGTACTGAAAACCAGGTAATCCCTTGTCGATCGTTCCCACGCTCCGCGTGGGAATGCCACCAGTGACGCTCTGCGTCACCCTGGCGTAGGTGGGACGCGGAGCGTCCAAGGCTGCATTCCCACGCGGAGCGTGGGAACGATCATGTCAGGTCAAACGGGGTTTAATCGAGTCCGCCAACTGCGTAAGGATCAGGCAGCACGATACGGCCCCGGCATCCAGAACGCCGAGGGAACGCTCACCCAAACGACTCGCTCGGCCAATCTTGGCCACCAGGTCCTTGGTCGAATCCCGCCCCTGAGAAGCAGCGCTTTTCATCGCGTCGAGTGCATCGCTGAAAGAACGCGCCGCTGCATGCGCCCGTTCAAAGGCTTCCACCGCCGGGATCAACGTGTCCATCAAGCACTTGTCGCCCACGCCCGCTTCGGTGATGTCCTGCAACGAGGTCAAGCCGCCGCGCAGCAGGTGGGCGAAGGTGGCGGCGTCGATGTCTTCACTGCCGCGCACTTCGTCGGCCATGCCGATAAACAGGCTGCCATACAAGGGTCCCATGGAGCCGCCGATGCCTTCCATCAGGCTCAGGGTCAGTTCATCCAGGGCTTCGGCCAGGGTCAGTTGGCGGCCTTCGATCGTGCGGCCGCAATGGGCAAAGCCCTTGGCCATGTTGATGCCATGGTCGCCATCGCCTATAGCGCCGTCGACTTCGCTGAGGTACTCCCGGTTTGCCACGATCACGCTGACCAGGTCGGCGACAATGGCGCTACCGTCATGGGTGGAAAAATGCTGGCTCATGGTTCACTCCGCCTGGGTCATGCCGATGGAGCGGCAGGGTTGGTCGATCAGGGTTTTCAGCTCGGCGTCGAGGCCGAGCAGGGTCAAGGTCACGCCCATCATCTCCAGGGACGTGAAGTAGTTGCCCACGTAGCAACGGTGAATCTTCAAACCTTTGGCCTTGAGCTGTTTTTCCACCTCTGCGTAGAAAATATACAACTCCATCACCGGGGTGGCGCCCAGGCCTGAGACCAGCACCACCACGCTGTCGTCCTGGCTGAAATCGCGGTCGGCGAGGATCGGCGCCAGCATGCGCTCGGCCATGGCGGCGGCCGGTTCAATCGGGATGACTTCGATGCCCGGTTCGCCATGATGGCCGATACCCAGCTCCATCTGGCCGTCGGGAATCTGGAAGTTCGGCTTGCCCACGGCAGCGATCGTGCAGGGCGTAAGGCCGATACCAATCGAGCGGCAGTGGTCGACGGTTTTCTGCGCCACCCGAATCACGCCGTCCAGGTCGTAATGCTGGGCAGCGGCGGCACCGCCGATCTTCCACATGAAGATCTCCCCGGCCACGCCGCGACGCTTGGCAATATCGGCCTTGGGCGCGGAGGCCACGTCGTCGTTGGCGACCACGGTGCGGATGCGCATGTCTTTGCTGGCGGCCATTTTCATTGCCAGCTTCACGTTCATGTTGTCGCCCGCGTAGTTGCCATACAGGCAGGCTACGCCTGCGCCATGGTCGGCGGCGCGGAAGGCGTCGAAAAAGCTTTTGGCGGTGGGCGAGGAAAAAATCTCGCCGACGGCCACCGCATCCACCAGGCCCGGGCCAACATAGCCGAGGAACGCCGGTTCATGCCCGGAGCCGCCGCCGGTGACAATGCCGACGCGGCCCTGGGCGGACGGTCTGGCCCTGACAATGACCCGTGGGTTGCTTTCGTACTGGCGCAGTTCGGGGTGCGCGACCAGGATGCCGCGCAGCATGTCTTCGACCACTTGGTCGGGATCGTTGATGACTCGATTCATAACGCGGGTTCCTGTGTTCTTGTTCTAAGGGGCGACACCCTTCCATTGTGGGAGCAGGCAAGCCAGCTCCCACAGGGTTTTGTGTTGTTACTGAGATCAGGGTTCGAGCACAACCTTCAGCGATTTATCGCCGCGTTCCATCACTGCAAAGGCTTCCTTGAAGTCCGCCAGCGCAAACTTGTGGGTCACCACGTCGCGCATATCGATCTTGCGGTTGCCGATAAAGTCGATGGCCCTGGGGTACATATACGGCCCCAGGTGCGAGCCGAGAATATCCAGCTCCTTGCGGTCACCGATGATCGACCAATCCACCGTGGCCTCGTCATTGAACACGCTGAATTCCACAAAGCGTCCCAGCTTGCGCAGCATCGCCAGGCCTTGGTTCACCGCCTTGTGATGCCCGGTCGCCTCGATATAAATGTCGCAGCCGTAGCCATCGGTGATTTCGCGGATCTTCGCCAACACATCCACCTCGGCCGGGTTCCACACTTCATCGGCGCCCAGGCGCAGCGCGAGGGCGGCGCGTTCGGGTTTCATGTCCAGCACGATGAGTTTTTTCGGGTTGCGCAACCGCACCGCGCCGATGATGCCCAGGCCCAGGGTGCCGGCGCCGGCGACCACCACGATATCGTCATGGTCGACGTTGGCGCGTTCCGCCGCGTGTAGCGAGCAGGCCAGGGGTTCGATCAGGATCGCTTCATCGGGGGCGATGGATTCCGGCACTTTGTGGATGATGCCTTCCTTGGTGAAGATCATGTATTGCGCCATGGCGCCCTGCACATTGTTCTGGAAGCCATACAGGTCGTGCTTCTGGCACATCCAGTACTGGCCGTGGTTGCAGAAGCGGCAGCCCCAGCATGGCACGATCTGCTCGGAGATCACGCGGTCGCCCACGGCCACGCCGCGTTTCTCGGCGCCTGGGCCAAGGGCGACTACGCGGCACACGAACTCATGCCCGGGGATCATCGGCGGCTTCACGTAGCGCGGTTGCTCGGCATCGCCCCAGAACGACGGAGCGCCGCGATAGGTCTTGATATCGCCCATGCAAATGCCGCACAGCTCGACTTTGGTCAGGATCTCGTCGGGGCCGGGCGTGGGCACGTCGACGGTTTCCAGGCGGTAATCTTCCGGGCCGTGGCAGACCACAGCCTGCATGGTTTTCGGGATGCTCGGGGCGAGTTGTTCAGGTGTGCGTTCGGTGACGGTGGACATGACAAAACCTCACGACATAACGATGAATTACTGAATGCTGTAGCCGCCGTCGATCACCATGTTGGCACCGGTGATCATCTGTGCGGCGTCGCTGAGCAGGTACAGCGCCAGCCCGGCGATTTCTTCCGGCTGGGCAAAGCGACCTGCTGGAATCTGCAATTTGGCCCGCTCACCCACCTCGCCCGCCCAGGCTTTTTTGCCCAGGGCGGTTTCGACGATGGTCGGAGAGATGGCGTTGACGTTGATCTGCGGCGCCCACTCCATGGCCAATACCTTGGTCATGCCGACGATGGCGGCCTTGCTGGCGCAGTAGGCGACGTGACGGTCCAGGCCAATCACGGCGGCCTGGGACGCCAGGTTGACGATGCGCCCGCCGCCCTGGGCGATCATGTGCCTGGCGCAGGCCTGAGCCATGAAAAAACTGGCCTTGAGGTTGATGTCCAGGGTGGTGTCCCAGGCGCTTTCGCTGACCTCGATGGCCTTGTCCAGCAGCACCACGCCTGCACTGTTGATCAGGTAATCCAGGCGCTGGAAATGCGCGAACACCTTGTCGACGGTCGGTTGTATCTGGTCGATCCTCCCGAGGTCGACGGCAATGCCAAGGTGCCCGGCACCCAGGCTGGCGGCCGCCTCGACCACGGCCGGGTCGCGGTCCAGCAGCGCCACCCTTGCGCCGCGTTCCGCCAGCAAGGTGGCGCAGGCCAGGCCGATGCCGGCGGCGCCACCGGTGATCACCGCGCAACGGCCGCTGAGGTCGAAGGCTTGGTTCCAGAAACCAGACATGAATGACTCCTCGTTCTCACGCTCTGCGTGGGAATGCCGCGTGGAACGCTCTGCGTTCCGATGTTAAGTGACGCGGAGCGTCACGGGATGCGTTCCCACGCGGAGCGTGGGAACGATCAAACTACTTACCGCCGCTGACTTGCTTGTACAGCGCGTCCGCATTGGCATTGGTCACCGGCACCCAGGGCAGGATGTAGTTCTTGGCCGTGCCGTCACCCCATTTCACGTCTTTGGCATAGCGCTCCCAGATCACCGATTGTGGCTTGTAGTCCTTGCCGGCCAGGGCGCGCAACGCTACGTCCAGCGCGCCTTGGGACTGGGCCTGGGCATCCTGGAGGAAGGTGGTGACTTCGTCCTTTTTCGCCGCCTGGATCGCATCCGGCATGCCGTCGATAGAGGTCACGGGCACATTCTTGGAGGTGAGGCCATGGGACTTCAACGCCTGCACGGCGCCCAGGGCCATGTCGTCATTCTGGGCGATCACGCCATTGATGCCCTTGGGGTGGGCGTTGAGCCAGTCTTCGGTGAGCGTCATGGCCTGGGCGCGGTCCCAGTTGGCGGTTTTCTTTTCGATGATCTTGATGTCCGGGTGTTTGCCCAGCACTTCCAGCTCGCCTTTTTCCCGGTCGATCTGCGCCGACTGGCCAATCGGGCCCTGGATGATCACCACGTTGCCTTTGCCATTGAGCTTGTCGACCATGGCCTGGGCCTGCAGGCGGCCGCCTTCCACGTCGTCGTTACCCACATACGGCACGCTGGCATCGGCTACTTTCGTATTGGAGGCGATGACCACCACGTCGTTGCTCATGGCGGCCTTGACGGTACCGACGCCGGCCTTGGTATCAATCGGTACGAACAGAATCGCGTCGTAGCGTTGGGTCACCATGTTTTCGATCTGGTTGTTCTGGGTCAGGGCGTCGTAGTTGCCGTCGAACACGGTCAACTGCACGGTGCCATCCTTGACGGCCGGATGTTCCTTGAGCTCGCGGACCCAGTTCTGCATGAACTGACCCTTGAGGCCATAGACGGCTGCGCCGATCTTGTAGGTCTTGCCGTCGGCGGCCAGGGCGATACTGCTGGCGAGCAGGGAGAGGGCCGCCGCAGCGGCCAGGGTGGTACCCAGTTTCATAAGTAGAACTCCAGTTATTGTTATGGGTCGTTCTTCAGCGTTTCTTCTTGCGCCACACGTCGATCAGTACTGCAAACACGATGATCAGGCCCTTGGCGACCTGCTGGTAATAGGAGGACACGCCGAGCAGGTTCAGGCCGTTGTTGATCACGCCGATCAACAGTGCCCCGAACAAGGTGCCGACAATGCTGCCGGTACCGCCGGACAAACTGGTGCCACCGATCACCACTGCGGCAATCGCGTCCAGCTCGTAGGAAACCCCGGCCTGGGGCAGGGCAGAGGTGGTGCGTGCCGACAGCACCACGCCGGCCAACCCGGCGAGCAGGCCCGAGACCACGTAGACCGAGAACATCACCTTGCGCACGCCAATGCCCGATGTGCGCGCGCTTTTTTCATTGCCGCCCACCGCGTACACATAACGGCCGTAGGTGGTGTAGCGCAGCACCATCCAGAAAATAAGCGCGACCACGGCGAAGATGATGATCGGCACGCCCACCGGGCCGACCTTGCCGATGCCCAGGGCCAGGTAGGCGTCGGGCAGGTCGGTGATCGGGCTGCCGTCGTTGAGAATAAAGGTCATGCCCCGGGCGATGCTGAGCATGCCGAGGGTGGCCACGAACGGCGGGATCGACAGGTTGGCGATCATGAAACCATTGACCACCCCGAGCATCGCGCCGGCAAACATCCCCGCGCTGACCGCCGCCAACAGGCCATAACCCTGGGTGGCGACCATGGCGCTGCACAACCCGGCGAACGCCAGGATCGACCCCACCGACAGGTCGATGCCCTTGGTCAGGATCACATAGGTCATGCCCACGGCGAGAATGCCGTTGATGGAGGTCTGGCGCAGGATGTCCATCCAGTTGCGCCAGGTCATGAAGTATTCGCTGGAAAACGCCATCACCACGCACAGCAGGATAAACACCAGCGGCAGGCCGAAGCGGTCGAGGGACAGGCGCAGGCGGTTGCGCGGCGCGGCAGTAACGGGAGCAACGATGGTTTTGGCATTCATGAGGCAAGACTCAACAAGGCTTCCTGGGAAAGGGCGGTGTCGGTGCTGATAGTGACCAGCCGGCCGCCTTTGAAGACGGCGATGCGGTCGCTCAAGTGCAGCAGTTCCGGTGCTTCCGACGACACCACAATGGCTGCGCCACCGGCGCGCACGAACTGGTCGAGCAGGTGGTAGATCTCCTGTTTGGCGCCTTCGTCGATGCCGCGGGTGGGTTCATCGCAGAGCAGGCATACCGGCTCGGTGGACAGGCATTTGGCGAGCACCACCTTTTGCTGGTTGCCGCCGCTCATTGATGCCACCGGCAGCTCCAGGGAGCTGGTCTTGATCTGCAAGCGCTTGACCATCTCCTCGGCCAGTTGCGCTTCTTTACGTGCGTTGATCAGCGACCAACTCGACAAGCGCTTATAGGCCGACAGTGCAATGTTCGACAGGATGCTGCCGGTCAGCACCAGGCCGCTGTCCTTGCGGTCTTCGGTAACCAGCGACATGCCGGCGTCGATGGTCGCCTTGGGCTGCCCGATGGGCATGGGCTTGCCTCGCAAGGTAACGCTGCCGGAATCCGCCACGGTCAGGCCGTAGATGCAATTGAGGAATTCACTGCGCCCGGAGCCCATCAACCCATAAATGCCGAGGATCTCGCCACGGCGCAGTTGCAGGCTGATGTCGTGGAACTCACCGTTGCGGCTCAGGTTGTCGACTTGCAGGCAGGTGCTGGCCGCACATTCGCGGCCCGCCTTGTGGTCGATGCGCGTCAGTTCCTGGCCGACAATGCCGCGCACCAGGTGGTCGCGGTCGATATCGGCCATGCGCCCGCTTTCGACAAAGGCGCCATCACGGAAGATGCTGTAGTCATCGGCGATCTGCGCCAGTTCGCTCAGTCGATGGGACACGTACACGATGCCGGCACCGCGCGCGGTAAGGCGGCGAATCGCCTTGAACAGGGTTTCGGCCTCGCGCTCGCCGATGGCCGAGGTGGGCTCGTCCATGATCATCACCTGGCAGTCATGGCTGAACGCCTTGGCGATTTCCACCAATTGCATCTGCGCCACGCTCAAGCGGTGCATGGGGCTGGTGGCGTCGACGTCGAACTCCAGGCTTTCGAGCAGTTCGCGGGTGCGGCGGTTGAGGGCCTTGCTGTCGACGATGCAACCGGCGCGGCGCGGTTCGCGGCCCAGCCAGATGTTTTCGGCGACGGTCATGTAGGGGATGGGTTCGAGCTCCTGGGTGATCATTGCGATCCCCGCGGCCAGGGCTTCACTCGGGCGATTGAACTGCACCGGTGCGCCGTTGAGCACAATGCTGCCGGCGTCACGCTGGGTGATGCCCATCAGGATGCTCAGGAAGGTTGACTTGCCGGCACCGTTGCCGCCGCACAGGGCGTGGACGCTGCCGGCGCGCAGAGAAAGGCGCCCGTCGCGCAGGGCTGGTACCCCGGCGTAAGCCTTGGCGACGTGTTCAGCCTGGAGCAGTAATGGCGTGGCCATCGGCGTGTCCTCGTGCTGTGAATTCTTATTAGGTCGCACAGTCATGTTTCGCTGTGATCATATGTGTATCAAATGAAATTCTGATCAGTCAATCTCTTTCACTTAAAAGGTGTGATTCTCATCTTTGACGCGTTTATTGCCTTGCTATAGGGCTTTGACTGGCAGGTCAGTTAAATCTCGCTTGACAGTAAGGGGTGAATGCTTGCGAAATGGGTGAGAGATATTTCACTAAGTGATCATTTGATCAGTGGAGTTTGGCGTCATGAACACACCTTTCCCGGTGGCTATCGGATGTGATGAAGCGGGTTTTGAGCTCAAAGAGTTGTTGAAGCGCCATATCGAGGCGTTGGGGTACCCGGTGACCGACTTCGGTACGCATTCAACGGCGCCGGTGCTGTACCCGGACATCGCCCTGGCCGTGGCCAGCGCCATCAATGCCGGGCAACAGCGCCTCGGCGTGCTGGTATGCGGCACCGGCATAGGCATGGCCATCTCGGCCAACAAGGTGCTGGGTATCCGTGCGGCCCAGGCCCATGACACCTACTCGGCGGAGCGGGCGCGCAAGAGCAACGATGCGCAAATCCTCTCCATCGGTGCGCGGGTCATCGGTGCGGAGTTGGCCAAAAGCATCGTCAGTGCGTTTTTGGCCTCGGAGTTCGAAGCGGCGCGGTCCGGGGCCAAGGTCGAACGCATCAACGCGATCGAGCGCGATGGGCATCAGTAGTGGACGGCGCGGGGCAAGAGTCGGGAGAATGCGCCTTTGACGCCGAAACGGAAGCCCGTCCCCATGAGTGACAGTACCCAGCGCATGGCCAGTGATATCGATCAGATGACCGAAGTGGCGATGCTCTATTACCTTGAGAACGTCACTCAGGAGGCCATTGCCAAGCGCTTTGACCTGTCGCGGGCCAAAGTCAGCCGCCTGCTCAAGCGTGCTCGGGATGAAGGGATCGTCGAGGTGCGCGTATTGCAGCATCCGGCGATGAACAACGAGCTGGAGCGGGCGCTGGTAGAGCGCTTCAAGCTCGACCGCGCCTTGATCGCGGTCGACCACAGCGACCCCGACACCCAGCGCTCGGCGGTCGCCAGCCTGGTCGCCAACTACCTCAACAAGACCCTGAGTGATGGGATGATCGTTGCCGTGGGCATGGGGCGTAACGTCGGCGCGGTGGCCGATAACGTGTTTCTGCCGGTGACCCGCAACTGCACTTTCGTGTGTGCCATCGGCGGTTCGCTCAAGGCCGGCGAATACATGAACCCTGACCACATCTGCCGACGCCTGGCCCTGCGCTTTGGTGGCGAAAGTGAAAGCCTGTACGCCCCGGCGCTGGTGGCCAACCCGGAACTGCGCGGGGTGCTGATCAACAACGACACGGTGCGTTCGACTCTTGACCGCGCCCGCCGTGCCGATATCGCCCTGATCGGCATCGGCGACATGAGCGAGAACAGCAACATGGTGCGCATGGGCTGGTTCTCGCCCCAGGAAATCGCCCAGGCGCGGTTGTCTGGCACCGTGGGCGACATGATGGGCTATGACTTTATCGACATTCACGGCCAGCCGGCGGTCAACGCCATCCAGGGGCGCGTGATCGGGTTGACGGTGCAGGAGCTGTTTCGCATCCCGGATGTGGTGGCGATTGCCAGCGAGAACACCAAGGCGGCGGCGACCTTGGGGGCGTTGCGTTCGGGGGTGATCAATACGCTGGCGACCACCGTCACCAATGCCCACACCATCCTGGCGCTGGACGATGCCACTCGTAAAACCTGATACAGATCGTTCCCACGCTCCAGCGTGGGAACGCATCCTGTGACGCTCCGCGTCATCCTTGCGCGGGTGGGACGCGGAGCGTCACAGGCGGCATTCCCACGCAGAGCGTGGGAACGATCATGCATCGAGGTGCCGGCATCGCAGGCCAGCTCCCACAAGAGTTGCTGTGCTTCTGATGGGGGGTTTACAGGTTTTGTAATAGTTTTGCGTTGTGGGAAATTTGTATTTCGAATGTAGGATTCAAGTCCTTTTGTCATTTCAGGACGTGCATGAACACCCTCTCGGAGCCTCCCAGTCGTCTTTCCCCAAGACAACCGCTGTCGCTGTTCCCGCTGAAGCACCCCGTATTCCGTCAACTAACCTTGTCCCGGTCGCATGACCGCACTTTGCCGTGCCCGGCGTTCTGAACACTTTAAAGACAGAGAATTTATAAATGGAATGGTTAGCGGATCCTACGGCCTGGCTCGGCCTTGCGACCTTGATTGTGCTGGAACTGGTGCTGGGTATCGACAACCTGGTGTTTATCGCGATCCTGGCGGACAAGTTGCCGCCGGAGCAGCGTGACCGTGCACGTTTGATCGGTTTATCCCTGGCGCTGCTGATGCGCCTGGGCCTGTTGGCGAGTATTTCCTGGTTGGTGACCCTCACCCAGCCGCTGTTCGAGGTGTTCGACAAGAGCTTCTCCGGCCGTGACCTGATCATGCTGTTCGGCGGTATATTCCTGCTGTTCAAGGCCACTATGGAATTGCATGAGCGCCTTGAAGGCCATGTGGCGCAGCACAAGGGCAGTGTGGCTTACGCCATGTTCTGGCCGATCGTCGCGCAGATCGTGGTGCTGGATGCGGTGTTCTCCCTCGACGCGGTGATTACCGCCGTGGGCATGGTCGACGAGCTGGCGGTGATGATGATCGCCGTGATCGTGTCCATCGGCCTGATGATCGTGGCGAGCAAGCCGCTGACCCGTTTCGTCAATGCGCACCCCACCGTGATCATGCTGTGCCTGGGCTTCCTGATGATGATCGGTTTCGCCCTGACCGCCGAAGGCCTGGGCTTCCATATTCCCAAGGGCTACTTGTACGCGGCCATTGGCTTCTCGATTCTGATCGAGGTGTTCAACCAGATCGCCCGAGCCCGTCGCAAAAAATCGGCACAGGGTGTGTTGCCGGTGCGTGAGCGTACCGCCCATGCGGTGATGCGCTTGTTGGGCGGCCGCAGCCTGGCGGTGGAAGAGGTGGGTGAAGAGGTAGCCGACCTGCTGGGCGAGCCGGATGCTGCGCAGGGTCCGCTGTTTGACCGGCGCGAACGGGTGATGATCAGCGGTGTGCTGCAACTGGCCGAGCGGCCGATTCGCACCCTGATGACCCCAAGGGCCAAGGTTGATTGCATCGACCTGGCGGACGACCCCGAGACGATCCGTCTGAAACTGATGCACTCGTCCTACTCGCGTCTGCCGTTGATCCGTAACGGTGCGGTGGATGAGCCCCTGGGTTTTGTGCACAAGAAGGAGTTACTCAAGGAGTACCTGGCGGGCAACGAGCCGAACCTGGAACACCTGGCGCGTCGGGCGATCAACCTGCTGGACAGTTTTTCGATCCTCAATGCCCTGGAGCAGATGCGCCAGGAGTCCACTCACATCGCTTTCGTGATCAACGAATTCGGCGACTTCATGGGCGTATTGAGCATGACGGATATTCTGGAATCCATCGCCGGTGAATTGCCCGATGCCAGCGAAATCGAAGGGCCCGATATTGTCGAGCAAGGCGATGGCTTCCGTGCCAATGGCGCCTTGAACCTCAACCTGGTGCGTCAACGCACGGGCTTCAAGGCGGTGACGACCGAGGATTATCAAACCCTGGCAGGTTTGGTGATGAGCCTGCTTGACCGCCTGCCGGTGGTGGGCGATAGCCTGGAACATGAAGGCTGGCGTTTGACCGTGGCTGAAGTGGAGGAGCGTCGAGTGACGCAAGTGCACTTGCACCCTTGCTCAGGTCATAACGGCTGAAGATGTCCTTCACGTACTGCTCTTGTTCTTCAAGGGGGCCCAAACCTTTGTGTTGTTCCACCAGGGCGCCCTTGCGATAGATCAGCAGCGTCGGGGTGCCTGACACGTCAGGGTGCCTCGGCGTATGGGCGCAATCGAGTACCAGGCTCACGACCCAGGGATGCTGCCAGGCGTGCTGTTCGAACACGGAGCCTGCCTGCGCGCAAGCGGGGCAGTGCTCTGATACAAACAGGAGGAACACCGGGCGCGGTGTATTCAGTACGCGTTCGAACGCTGTGACGCTGGAAATGATGCGGGTGGCCATTCCCATGGTGATCTCCCTTCAAGCCGCGTGGGTGTTTGCCAACGCTAAGCCCGTGGCTTATCACCGTCTACTGTCAATCTTCACAGGTCTGCCTCGCGCTCTATGCGCTCCCTGGCCTTGCGGGCCTGGCTCGCGCACTTCTCGTATTCCTCATTGTCACGGGAGGCCTTGGCCCGGCGATAGCCATGGTGATTCTGGGCGGTGTAGTCGGTACTGAAGGCTTCCTTGAGTTTCTGCAGTTCTTCCTTGCATTCACGACGGTCGCTACTGGCCAGGGCGTTGCCAGCCACCCCGAGCAGAAGCACGGGCAAGATATATCGCAGTTTCATCAGTCAGGGTTCCATGTAAGGGCGAGCAAGCACGCTCTTAGAGGTTAGCCCAGGCGTTCGGTATTGGTGCGCAGTAACAGGGTTTGAGGTCTTGCGTAGCAAAGCGTTTGTACTCACAGGCAGGCGCCGTATTCCCGTCAGGCCGCTATCTGACTGATCCACAAGGCATTTGTGGGACGCATGTCTTTCCATGAGCACCTATGGCACACTTTCTGCTGTCTATTCCGTTGTTACATACCAAGTTCCGGTATAGCGGAATACACCCTCCCTGGAGTGCTTGTCATGCATCACCGACCTTCCGTATTCAAAGCGTGTGTTTTTCTCGTCGCTGCATCGGCTTCCCTCGCCAGCGTGGTGCAGGCGGCGGACAGCAAGCTCGATGATGTGCTCAAGCGTGGGCACTTGATCGTAGGTACAGGCAGTACCAATGCGCCGTGGCACTTCCAGGGAGCGGATGGCAAATTGCAGGGGTTTGATATCGACATCGGCCGCATCGTGGCCAAAGGCTTGTTCAATGACCCGAGCAAGGTGGAGTTTGTGGTGCAGTCGTCCGATGCACGTATTCCCAACCTGCTCACCGACAAGGTCGACATGAGCTGCCAGTTCATCACCGTTACCGCCAGCCGTGCGCAGCAGGTGGCCTTTACCCTGCCGTACTACCGGGAAGGCGTCGGCCTGCTGTTGCCCAATAACAGCAAATACAAGGAAATCGAAGACCTGCAGGCGGCGGGCGACGACGTCACCGTGGCTGTGCTGCAGAACATGTATGCCGAAGAGTTGGTGCACCAGGCACTGCCCAAGGCCAAGGTCGATCAGTACGACAGCGTTGACCTGATGTACCAGGCCGTGAACTCAGGCCGCGCCGATGCTGCTGCCACCGACCAGTCCTCGGTCAAATACCTGATGGTGCAGAACCCTGGCCGCTACCGCAGCCCCACCTACGCCTGGAGCCCGCAAACCTATGCCTGCGCGGTCAAGCGCGGCGACCAGGACTGGCTGAATTTCGTCAACACCGCGCTGCACGAAGCCATGACCGGTGTGGAATTCCCCACCTACAAAGCCTCGTTCAAGCAGTGGTTCGGCGTGGAACTGCCAGAACCGGCGATTGGTTTTCCCGTGGAATTCAAGTGACCCGCAACAACAGGGGCGTGCCTGAACACGCCCCCTTCAGGTGCTGCTGACCATGAACTATCAGTTGAACTTTGCCGCCGTCTGGCGTGATTTCGACACCTTGCTGGCGGGGCTCGGCCTGGGGCTGCAGTTGGCGTTGCTGTCGATCGCCATCGGCTGCGTGATCGGCCTGTTGATGGCGTTTGCCATGCTTTCCAGGTACCGCGCGTTGCGTATTATTGCCTCGGTGTATGTCACCGTGGTGCGCAACACCCCGATCCTGGTGTTGATCCTGTTGATCTACTTCGCCTTGCCCTCCCTGGGCATTCGGCTGGATAAGATTCCCTCGTTCATCATCACCCTGTCGCTGTATGCCGGTGCCTATCTCACCGAGGTATTCCGCGCAGGCCTGGTGAATATTCCCAAGGGCTTGCGGGAAGCCGGCCTGGCCATCGGCCTGGGGGAGTGGCGGATTCGCGCTTACATCACCGTGCCGGTGATGCTGCGCAACGTGTTGCCGGCACTCTCGAACAACTTCATCTCGCTGTTCAAGGACACCTCCCTGGCCGCCGCGATCGCGGTGCCGGAGCTGACCTATTACGCCCGCAAGATCAACGTCGAAAGCTACCGGGTGATTGAAACCTGGCTGGTCACGACCGCGCTCTACGTGGCTGCCTGTTACCTGATTGCCATGCTGCTCCGTTACCTGGAACAGCGTTTGGCTATCCGTCGTTAAGGAAGGGCCTCATGTACGAATCCCCCAGTTGGCTGCATGAATTGTGGATCGCCCGCGAGACCCTCTGGGCCGGCTTTCAGGCCAGCGTGGCGGTCTCGGCGCTGGCGATTGTCTTTGGCACCCTGATCGGCATCGTCGCCGGGTTGATCCTGACCTACGGCAAGTTCTGGATGCGTGCGCCGTTCCGTCTGTATGTCGATTTGATCCGTGGCACGCCGGTGTTTGTGCTGGTGTTGGCATGTTTCTACATGCTGCCGGCCCTTGGCTGGCAAATCAGTGCGTTCCAGGCCGGTGCTGTCGGGCTCACCTTGTTCTGTGGCTCCCATGTATCGGAAATCGTGCGCGGCGCGCTGCAGGCCATTCCCCGTGGGCAATTGGAAGCGGGCAAGGCGATTGGCCTGACGTTCTATCAGTCCCTGGGCTATGTGCTGCTGCCCCAGGCGCTGCGGCAGATCTTGCCGACCTGGGTGAACTCCTCTACGGAAATCGTCAAGGCTTCCACCTTGCTGTCGGTGATCGGTGTGGCCGAATTGCTGCTCAGTACCCAGCAGGTGATCGCGCGCACCTTCATGACCCTGGAGTTCTACCTGTTCGCCGGTTTTCTGTTCTTTGTCATCAACTACGCCATCGAATTATTCGGGCGCTACATTGAAAAGCGGGTGGCCTTGCCATGAACCAAGCTCAAACCAACCCAGCGCTGCTGGACATTCGTGGCCTGCGTAAACAATACGGCCAGGTGGAAGTGCTCAAGGGCGTCGACCTGTCCATGCAGCGCGGCAATGTGGTGACGTTGATCGGCTCCAGCGGCTCGGGCAAGACCACCTTGCTGCGCTGCGTGAACCTGCTGGAAGAGTTCCAGGGCGGGCAGATCACCCTGGATGGCGAGTCCATCGGCTACAGCGATGTCGGCGGCAAGCGTGTACGCCACCCGGAGCGAGTGATCGCCCAGCACCGCGCAATGACCGGCATGGCGTTCCAGCAATTCAACCTGTTCCCGCACCTGACCGCGCTGCAGAACGTCACCCTCGGCTTGCTCAAGGTCAAGAAAATGGGCAAGGATGAAGCGGTAGCGCTGGCCGAAAAATGGCTGGACCGCGTCGGCCTGCTGGAGCGCCGCAACCACTTTCCCGGCCAATTGTCCGGCGGCCAGCAACAGCGCGTGGCCATTGCCCGGGCCATTGCCATGAACCCCAGCCTGATGCTGTTCGACGAAGTCACCTCGGCCCTCGACCCGGAGTTGGTGGGCGAAGTGCTCAGCGTGATCAAGGGGTTGGCGGAGGAGGGCATGACCATGTTGTTGGTCACCCACGAGATGCGCTTTGCCTATGAGGTCTCGGACCAGATCGTCTTCATGAACCAGGGCCGCATTGAAGAGCAGGGCAGTGCGAAGGACATCTTCGAACGGCCGCAGTCGCCGCGCCTGGCAGAATTTCTCAAGAACATTCGTTTTTAACAAGGAGCAACTTTATGAGCATTACTCGTTACGGCACCGGCAGCACCGCAGGTGGCGGCCAGCCACGTCCGTTCGCCCGCGCGGTGGAAGCCGATGGCTGGCTGTACGTGTCGGGCCAGGTGCCTGCGGTGGACGGTGAAATCATCAATGGCGGCATCATCGAGCAAACCCGCCAGACGATGCGCAACGTGGTGGCTATCCTCGAAGAAGCCGGCTACGAACTCAAGGATGTGGTGCGGGTGGGCGTATGGTTGGAAGACCCACGGGACTTCTGGAGTTTCAACAAGGTATTCGGCGAATACTTCACCCCGGAGCACGCACCGGCGCGCGCCTGTGTTCAGGCCAATATGATGGTCGATTGCAAGGTCGAGATCGATTGCGTGGCCTACAAGAAAAAGGCCTAACTGATCATTCCCACGCTCTGCGTGGTAATACCGCCTTGGACGCTCTGCGTCCGCGCATGTGACGCAAAGCGTCACCGCATGCATTCCCACGCAGAGCGTGGGAACGATCATCTGGAACGGGACCGAGTACTGCCATGACCGAAGACACCATCAAACGCCGCGCCAAAGGCCTGGACCGTGCGTTCGATATCCTCGATTTTCTCAAGGAAATCGGCCAACCCCTGCGCCCGAATGATATTGCCAGCGGCATTGGCAGCCCCAAATCCACGGTCTACGAACTGGTGGCGTCGTTGCTGGAGCGGCGCATCCTGGAGACCGTGGGCAAGGACGGCCACGTGTATCTGGGGCGCCAGCTGTATTTCCTCGGCCAGGCACACTTGCGTCACTTCGACCTGACCCGCGAGGCCGACCACGCCTTGCAGGAGATCGTCAGCCAGACCCACGAAACCGCGCAGATGTGCCTGCTCAACGGGCGCAAATACACGGTGGCGCTGATGCGCGAGGGCCAGCGGCATTTCCGTATTTCTTCGGACATCGGGGAAAACGCGCCCATTCCGTGGACTGCCTCGGGACGCTTGTTGCTGGGGCATTTGAGCGATCAGCAGATCGTCGACCTGATCGATCCCGACGATTTCATCCTGCCGGATGGCCTGCGCCTGCCGCTGGACACCTTTCTGGCGCAGATCCGCCAGGCCAGCCTGGATGGTTTCTTCTCCTTCGACAGTGTGGCCGACACCTTCACCCACTGCTTTGCCGCCCCGGTGCGCGATGCCCAGGGCGTCAGCATCGCGACCCTGTGCATCGTCGCCCCCCGGGCTGATGCGAGCAAAAACTACCACGACTATCGCCGGGTACTGATCGACAGTGCCAACAGCCTGGCCCGGCGCATCAACGAATAGGAGTTTTCCATGTCTGCCCTCAATGCCGTTGAAAAAGGGGCCGCCGCAGTCGGTGCCCATTTGGTTCGCGATGTCAGCCTGCCGGCCCTGGTGCTGCACCGTGACGCCCTGGAACATAACATCCGCTGGATGCAGGACTTTGTCCGCAGCAGCGGCGCCGAGCTGGCGCCCCACGGCAAGACCAGCATGATGCCCGCGCTGTTCCAGCGCCAGATCGCCGCCGGTGCCTGGGGCATCACCCTGGCTACCGCCGTGCAGACCCGCGCCGCCTACGCCAGCGGCGTGCGTCGCGTGCTGATGGCCAACCAACTGGTGGGCGCGGCGAACATGGCCTTGATCGCGGACCTGCTGGCCGACAAGGATTTTGACTTCCATTGCATGGTCGATCACCCGGACAACGTCGCCGACCTGGGCCTGTTCTTCGCCGCCCGTGGCCAGCGCCTCAACGTGATGATCGAGTATGGCGTGGTCGGTGGCCGGTGCGGCTGCCGCAGCGAGCAGCAAGTGCGCGACCTGGCCAAGGCGATCCAGGCCCAGCCGGCATTGGCCCTCACCGGTATCGAGGGTTACGAAGGCGTGATCCACGGTGAGCACGCCATTGGCGGTATCCGCGCCTTCGCCGCCAGCCTGGTGAGCCTGGCGGTGGAACTGCAAGACAGCGGCCTGTTCGACCTGCCCAAGCCGATCATCACCGCATCGGGCTCGGCCTGGTACGACCTGATCGCCGAGTCGTTCGAAACGCAGAACGCCGCCGGCCGTTTCCTCAGCGTGTTGCGCCCTGGCAGTTACGTGGCCCACGACCATGGCATCTATAAAGAGGCGCAGTGCTGCGTACTCGAACGCCGCAGCGACCTCAACGAGGGCCTGCGCCCGGCAATGGAAGTCTGGGCGCATGTGCAGTCGCTGCCGGAGCCTGGTTTTGCGGTCGTTGCCCTGGGCAAGCGCGACGTGGCCTACGACGCCGGTTTGCCAGTGCCGCTCAAGCGCTACAGGGCCGGGATCGTGCCGGCGCAAGGTGATGATGTGAGCGGGTGCAAGGTCACGGCGGTGATGGACCAGCATGCATTCATGACCGTGGCGCCTGGGGTTGAATTGCGCATTGGCGACATCATTTCCTTTGGTACGTCCCATCCTTGCCTGACCTTTGATAAATGGCAGGTGGGGTGCCTGGTGGATGAGCAGTTGCAGGTGGTCGAGTCTCTGCGTACCTGCTTCTAGACCGAGTCGCGGCTATCGCAGCGATGCGGCGACCCGACAAGCCAGCTCCCACAGTGACCGCGTTTTAACTGAAGGAATGCAGTCGAATGTGGGAGTCGGGCTTGCCCGCGATGGGGCCCTCCAGCACACCTGAGAACTTTGCCATGAACACCCACCCCCGCATCGCCCTCATCGGCGAATGCATGATCGAACTGCAACACCGCGCCGACGGCAGCCTGCACCAGAGCTTCGGCGGCGACACCCTGAACACCGCGGTGTACCTGCGCCGCGAGCTGGGCGATGCCGGCAGCGTTGACTACGTCACCGCCCTGGGCGATGACAGCTTCAGCGATGCCATGTGTGAGCATTGGCACGCCGAAGGCCTTGGCCTGGACAGGGTCCAGCGTCTGCCTGGGCGCCTGCCAGGCTTGTATTGCATCCAGACCGACGCCCAGGGCGAACGTAAATTCCTCTACTGGCGCAACGAGGCGGCCGTGCGCGACTGCTTTACCACGCCTGCCGCCGAGCCGGTTCTGGCGGCCCTGCCGGGCTATGATGTGGTGTATTTCAGCGGCATTACCTTGGCCGTGCTGGGAGACATCGGGCGTGAGCGTTTACTGCAGGCGCTGATCGAAGCCCGCCAGCGTGGCGCCAAGGTGGTGTTCGATAACAACTACCGGCCCCGGCTGTGGGCCGATGTGCAAACGGCCCGTGAGGCGTATCGCAGGGTGTTGGCCGCAGTGGACATTGCCTTGCTCACCGAGGATGACGAACGCGCGTTGTTTGGTTATGAGGATAGCGAGCAGGTGTTTGCGGCGTACCCGTCGATTGCAGAAGTGGTGCTCAAGCGGGGAGCGGATGCGTGCCTGATTCGTTGCGCGGGCGAGCGCTTTGCGGTGCCGGCGTTGAAAGTGGAGAAGGTGGTGGACACCACGGCGGCGGGGGATTCGTTCAGTGCGGCGTATCTGGCCAGTCGGCTCAACGGTGGTTCGCCCCAAGACGCCGCACTGGCGGGGCATCGGTTGGCAAGCCGGGTGATTCAGGTGCCCGGGGCGCTGATACCGAGATGATCACTGATCGTTCCCACGCTCTGCGTGGGAGTGCAGCCCGGGACGCTCTGCGTCCCAGAAGCGGACGCAGAGCGTCCAGTGAGGCATTCCCACGCAGAGCGTGGGAACGATCGGATGTGGGAGCTGGCTTGCCTGCGATAGCGGACTGAAGCCATCCACTCAATCGCGGTAAAACACCTGCACCAGGTGATACCCAAATTTGCTCTTGATCGGCCCGTGCACCACCTTCACCGGTTTCTTGAAGATCACCGCATCAATCGCCCCCACCATCTGCCCGGGCCGCACTTCGCCCAGGTCACCACCGCGTTTGCCCGACGGGCAGGTGGAGTACTTCTTGGCCAGCACATCAAAGGCTTCGCCCTTGGCAATGCGCTGCTTGAGTTGTTCGGCTTCTTCGCTGGTTTTCACCAGGATATGACGGGCTTGGGCTTTCATGGGGCTCTACCAGCTGTGCGACGGCGCGCGATTATGCCTGAACTCAGGCCTCGACGCCGATCATGCTACGGATTTTGTTGGCCAACAGGTCAATGGAAAAAGGCTTGGCGACCATGTCCATACCGTCCTCCAGGAACCCCTGGCGCTCGGCGGCTTTCTCGGCATAACCGGTCATGAACAGCACGCGCAGGCCTGGGCGATGCTGGCGGGCGATTTCCGCCAGTTGCCGGCCGTTCATGCCGGGCAGGCCAACGTCGGTCACCAGCAAGTCCACGCGCAAATCCGACTCCAGCAGCGGCAGCGCCGCACGGGCATCCGCCGCCTGGTGCGCGGTGTAGCCCAGTTCGTCGAGCACATTGACCACCAGCATGCGCACCGCCGGGTCGTCCTCGACCACCACCACCGCTTCACCGGCCAGGGCCACGGGCGCTTCGGTCAGGCTGGCGGGCAGGCTGCTTTCCAGCGCCGTGCCATACAAACGCGGCAGGTACAGGCGCACGCAGGTGCCCTGGCCCGGTTCGCTCTGGATGGTCACATGGCCGCCGGATTGCTGGGCAAAGCCGTAGATCATCGACAACCCAAGGCCAGTGCCTTGGCCGATGGGTTTGGTGGTAAAGAACGGGTCGAACGCCTTGGCGAGGATTTTCGGCGCCATGCCGCTGCCGTTGTCGCTCACGCCAAGCATCACATAGTCGCCGGCCTTGACCGGTTCCAGGGTGGTGATGTCGGTGCCGTCCAGATAACTGTTGGCGGTTTCGATCAGCAGCTCGCCGCCGTCGGGCATGGCGTCGCGGGCGTTGATCACCAGGTTGAGCAGGGCGTTTTCCAGTTGACTGGCGTCGGTGTTCACCGGCCAGATGTCCTTGCCCAGTTGTACCTTGAGTTCGATATGCGCGCCCTTGGTACGCCGGAACAGGTCTTCCAGGGACGCCACCAGTTGGTTGGGGTCGGTGGGGCGACGGTCCAGTGACTGGCGCCGCGAGAACGCCAGCAGCCGGTGGGTAAGGGCGGCGGCACGGTGCGCGGAGGACACGGCAGCATCGGCAAAACGGCCGATATCGTCGCTGCGCCCGGCGGCGATATAGCGCTGCATCAGGTCCAGGCTGCCGATGATGCCGGTGAGCATATTGTTGAAGTCATGGGCGATACCGCCGGTGAGCTGACCGACCGCTTCCATCTTCTGCGCATGGCGCAGGGCATCTTCTGCACGTTCGCGCTCGAACATCTCGTTCTGCAGGCGCTGGTTGGCCTCGGCCAGCGCCTGGGTGCGCTGGGCCACGCGTTCTTCAAGGTTCTCGTTGAGGTGGCGCAGGGCCTCTTCGGTGAGCTTGCGTTCGGTCTCGTCGATCACAAAGATGTAGAAACCATTCACCGAGCCGTCACTGCTAAACCGCGGCAGGTACTTCATCAGCGCATGGCGGGGGCGGCCATCGCGATGAGGCGTCACCGTCATGAAGCTGCACGCCTTGCCCTTGAGCGCGGCGGCGATCTTGTCTGCGCGCCCGGCATACACCTCGTCGCCGAGCACTTCGCGGATGGTCTTGCCGTACAGCTCCTGGGGCGTCTTGCCATACCACTCGAGGTAAGCGCTGTTGTTGAGGCGAAAGCGCTGTTCGTGGTCAACGTAGCCGATCAACACCGGCATGGCGTTGATGATCAGTTGCAGCTCGGTCTGGCTCTGGCGCAAGGCCTGCTCGGTGTTTTTGCGCTCGGTGAGGTCCAGCGCGGCGCCGAGGAACCGCGCCGGCCGGCCCTGTTGATCCTTGTAGCAGCGGCCACGGGCGAACACCCAGCGCACCTGGCCATCGGCCTGTTGCAGGCGGTATTCCTCGGCGTACTCGGTGCCATGGGTGATGCAATGCTTGATGCTGCGCGTCACTGTGCCCCGGTCTTCGGGATGCACGCCGTGCAGGTAGGCGCTGATGGGCAGCAGGCTTGAATCGTTGGGGTCGACGCCATGCAGGTAGGCGAAATGGGCGTCGGCGATGAAACGGTCTTCGCCGATATCCCAGTCCCAGGTGCCTACCGCGTCGGTGGCCGCCAGTGCCAGTTGCAGGCGCTGCTCGGTGTTGTGCTGGGCCTTGAGGCTGGCTTCGGAGCGCTGTTGCAGTTCGAGGGTTTTGCTGCGCCGCTCATTGGTTTCAATGGCCGTGACCAGGATGCCGGCCACCCGGCAGCTTTCATCGCGCACCGGGCTGTAGGTCAGGTCGAGCCATATCTCGGTGTCGCGGCCCTCGCGTTGCAGCACAAAGCGTTGCTCGCTGAAGGTACGCACCTGGCCGCCGAGCACGGCGTCGTAGACCGGTGCGGCGAAGCTTTCCAGTTCGGGCCAAGTGTGGTGCGCCGGCTGGCCCAGAGCGCCGGGGTGCTTGCCGCCTATCAGGTGGGCAAAGCCATCGTTATAGAGTTGTATGAGGTGTGGGCCCCACAGCAGCACCATTGGCATGGGTGAATGCACGACGATATCGACAGCAGTGCGCAGGCTTTGCGGCCACTCACTGGCCTCACCGAGGGGGCTTTGCGCCCAGTCCAGCCGCCTGATCAATGCAGCGGCTTCGCTACCGGTGGATGTTCCATTCATAAAAAGCCCTGAGCCTGACGCTTTGAAAAATGACAACACCCATTGTCCCAAGGAACGACAACGGGTGGCTACCCCGGAAAAATAGCATGCCTTGAGGGTTTTTCTTCAAAACGCTGTGTCAGCGCTGAAACCTTTCATCTAATCGGCCAGTTCAGCTCTGTGGCGAAATTGCTCCAGTGCCTGGGGGTTGGCCAGGGCATCGGTGTTTTTCACCGGCTCGCCATGCACCACATTGCGCACCGCCAATTCGACGATTTTGCCGCTGATGGTGCGGGGGATATCCGTGACAGCGAGGATCTTCGCCGGCACGTGCCGCGGTGTGGTGTTGGCGCGAATCACCTGGCGGATCTGCTGTTGCAGCGCCTCGTCCAGTTCAATTCCGTCATCCAGGCGCACAAACAGCACCACGCGCACGTCGTCCTGCCAGCGTTGACCGATGGCGAGGCTTTCCAGCACCTGCGGGACCTTTTCCACCTGGCGATAAATCTCGGCGGTGCCAATGCGCACGCCGCCGGGGTTGAGCACCGCATCGGAACGCCCGTGGATCAACAGGCTGCCGTTGGCGCGTTGCTCGGCATAGTCACCCTGGGCCCATACACCGGGGAACTGACTGAAATACGAAGCGCGCAGTTTCTGCTGCTGCGGGTCGTTCCACAGTCCGATGGGCATGGCAGGGAAATGCCGAGTGCACACCAGTTCGCCTTTCTCTCCGATCAGGGGCCGGCCCTGGTCGTCCCACACTTCGATGGCCATGGCCAGGCTCTTGCACTGCATCTCACCACGCCGTACCGGCAGCACCGGGTTGCCGATCACAAAGCAGGAGACAATGTCGGTGCCACCGGACATCGAGGACAGGCACAGCTCGGCTTTGATCTCGCGGTACACGTAGTCGTAACTCTGGGGCGACAGCGGCGAGCCGGTCGAAATCAAGCCCTTGAGGCTGCCCAGATCGTGGCTCAGGCGCGGCTGCAACCCGGACTTTTCCAGGGTGGCGAGGAATTTGGGGCTGGTGCCGAACACGCTGATTTTTTCCGCATCGATCAGGTCGATCAAACGTTCGGGGCCGGGGTGGAACGGCGAGCCGTCGTACAGCACCGCGGTGGCGCCGATCGCCAGCACCGACACCAGCCAGTTCCACATCATCCAGCCGCAGGTGGTGTAATAGAACAGGCAGTCCTCGCGGTTCAGGTCGGCATGCAGGCCGTGTTCCTTGAGGTGAGTCAGCAATACGCCGCCAGTGCCGTGGATGATGCACTTGGGGATGCCGGTGGTGCCGCTGGAATAAAGGATATACAGCGGGTGATCGAACGGCACCGCGACAAATTCCGGTTCGCCGCCGGCTTGATAGAAGTCGTCCCACAGCGCGACGTGGGCGTGGGTGGTGTAGTCCCCAGCCTGCGCTTCGGGCTTGGCGTAAGGCACGATGATCAGCTGTTGCAGGGAGGGCAGGCGTTCAAGGATCTCATTGAGCTTGGCGCTCTGGTCGATGCGCTTGCCGGCATAGCGGTAGCCTGCGCAGGTGATCAGCACCTTGGGCTCGATCTGGCCGAAGCGGTCGATGACGCCTTGGGTGCCGAAATCTGGCGAGGAGCACGACCAGATCGCACCGAGGCTGGTGGTGGCGAGCATGCCCACCAGGGTTTGCCAGGTGTTGGGCATACACGCGGCCACTCGGTCACCTATGCCGACCCCGGCCGCCCGCAGGCTTTTTTGCAGGCCGGCAACCTGTTCCGCCAGTTGTGCATAGCTCAACTGTTCACGTTGGCCGTCTTCGCTGACAGCCACCACCGCAGGATGATCGTCACGGCGGCGCAACAGGTGTTCGGCGAAGTTCAGGGTGGCGCCGGGAAACCATTGGGCGCTGGGCATCTCGATGTCTTCGATCAGCGTGACGCTGGATGGGCTGCGAAACTGCACGTCGAAGAACGCGACAATCGCCTGCCAGAAATCCGGGCGCTGGTCGATGCTCCATTGGTGCAGGGCGGGGTAGTCGTCGAGCTGCACGCCGTGCCGTTGGTTGATGAAGCGGCGGAACTGATCCATGCGCGTGTTGGCGATGCGTTCCGGGGAGGGTTGCCAGAGGATCTCGGACATAAGCTGCCTCTTCTCGTTCCCACGCTTCGCGTGGGAATGCCTGACTGGACGCTCTGCGTCCGCTTTTGGGGCGCGGAGCGCCCCGGTCTGCGTGCCCACGCAGAGCGTGGGAACGGTCATCACGGGTTTACTGGGCCAGCCAGCCACCATCGATGTTCCAGGCCGCGCCGCGCACCTGGGCGCCGGCTTCACTGCACAAGAACAACACCAGTTCCCCCAGTTGCGACGGCGTCACAAACTCCAGCGACGGCTGTTTCTCTGCCAACAGATCCTGCTGCGCTTGCTGTGGGTCGACCCCAGTGGCCACGCGATCATCAATCTGCTTCTGCACCAGCGGCGTCAGCACCCAGCCCGGGCAGATGGCGTTGCAGGTGACATTGCTGGTGGCGGTTTCCAGGCCCACCACCTTGGTGAGGCCGATCACCCCATGTTTGGCCGCCACATACGCCGCCTTGCCCACTGAGCCGACTTGCCCATGCACCGAGGCGATATTGACGATGCGCCCCCAGCCCTTGGCCTTCATGCCCGGCAAGCTCAGGCGTGTGCTGTGGAACACCGAGGACAGGTTGATGGCGATGATCGAATCCCAGCGCTCCACAGGGAAGTCTTCTACCGCTGCCACATGCTGGATACCGGCATTGTTGACCAGGATGTCCACGCCACCGAACTCGCGCTCGGCGTAGGCGAGCATGTCGGCGATCTGCGCGGGGTCGCTGACGTCTGCCGGGTGATGCCCGACCTTGCCGCCAAAGGCCTGCACCTGGGCGATCACCGCGCTGGCGTCGCCAAAGCCGTTGAGAATCAGGTTGGCGCCGGCCTTGGCCAGGCTCAGGGCAATCCCCAAGCCGATGCCGCTGGTGGAGCCGGTGACTAGGGCGGTCTTGCCATTCAAAGTTGTCATGAAAACCTCACACAATGCCGGTGGCGTAGAAAGTGCCGATCACCACGAACACCGCAAGGGTCTTGATGATCGTGATGCCAAAAATGTCCTTGTAGGCTTCGCGGTGGGTCAACCCGGTGACCGCCAGCAGCGTGATCACCGCGCCGTTGTGGGGCAGGGTGTCCATGCCGCCGCTGGCCATGGCCGCGACTCGGTGCAGCACCTCAAGGGGGATATTGGCCGCGTGGGCGGCTGCAATGAAGCTCTCGGACATCGCCGCCAGGGCGATGCTCATGCCGCCGGAAGCGGAGCCAGTGATACCGGCCAGCAAGGTCACGGTGATCGCTTCGTTGACCAGCGGGTTGGGGATGCCCTTGAGCCAGTCCGCCAGTACCAGAAAGCCTGGCAGCGAGGCGATCACGGCGCCAAACCCATATTCCGAGGCGGTGTTCATTGCCGCCAGCAGCGCACCGCTTACCGCGCTTTTACTGCCTTCGGCCAGCTTGCTCTTGATCGCCGAGAAGCCGAACACCAGCACCACGATAATCCCCACCAGCAATGCCGCCTGCACCGCCCAGATCGCGGTGAGCTTGGCGATTTCGGTGGTCACCGGCGCGCTCATGCCCGGCAGGCTGAGGCTGTGGGTCTTGCCGTACCACTGCGGGATCCAGTGGGTGAACAACAGGTTCATCACCCCCACCAGGATCAACGGCGACAGCGCGACCCATGGGTTGGGCAAGGCAAGGTTGTCGGCGGTTTCCGGCTCATTGCGCAACTCGGTGCCATAGCCTTCACCGGCACGCTGGGCCTTGTTGCGCTGGCGTGCGAGGTAGAGCATGCCGGCGCAAAACACGAAGATCGTGCCGATCAGCCCCAGCCACGGCGCCGCCCAGGCGGTGGTGTTGAAGAAGGTGCTGGGGATGATGTTCTGGATCTGCGGCGTGCCGGGCAGGGCGTCCATGGTGAACGAGAACGCACCGAGGGCGATGGTCGCCGGAATCAGGCGCTTGGGGATATTACTCTGGCGGAACATCTCGGCGGCAAACGGGTACACCGCAAACACCACCACGAACAGCGACACGCCACCGTAGGTGAGCAGGGCGCAGACCAGCACAATCACCAGCATCGCCTGGCGCGTGCCGAGCAAGCGGATCGCAGCGGCCACGATCGAGCGCGAAAACCCCGACAGCTCAATGAGCTTGCCGAACACCGCACCGAGCAGGAATACCGGGAAATACAGCTTGATAAAACCGACCATCTTTTCCATGAACACCCCGGTAAAGGCAGGTGCGACGGCGGACGGGTCAGTGAGCAGCACCGCGCCAAGGGCGGCGATGGGGGCGAACAGGATAACGCTATAGCCACGGTAGGCGGCCAGCATCAGCAGCGCGAGCGCGGCCAGGGCAATGATCACACTCATGGTGTGTCTCCATCGGATTGTTATTGTTGTGGGTGAGGCTGTGGGAGGAAGCTATAGCGAGATGTGTGCCAGATTTATAACTTGTTGATATATATAGATTTATTTACTTTTTAACGACGGTTTTCCAGAAGGCAGTCTCAATCGAGAGACGAGTGGAGATCCCTTGTGGGAGCTGGCTTGCCTGCGATAGCGGTGTAACAGTGCCATATTCCCTAGCTGAACCAACGCTATCGCAGGCAAGCCAGCTCCCACACAAGATTGTCTCCATAGTGGGAATCTAGTCTCTTTAATGAGACTGGGTTATTCCAAGAGCCAGCATTTTTTTATACAACGTTGACCGCCCAAGCCCCAACCGCTTGGCTGCCTCTACCACATTCCCTTCACACGCCGTGAGCGCGGCTGCGATCACCTGCCGATCTAACCGTTCCCGTGCCGCACTGAATGTCTCTTCTTCCATCGACACCAGCGCACGGCGTTCAACCGGCGTAAAAGTGCCAATCGCTGTGCGTATCTCCTCGGCATTCAACACCAAGTCATCACTCAGCAACGCCGCCCGCTCCAGCACATTGCGCAGCTCGCGGATATTGCCCGGCCAGGCATGTTGGGCCAACAGCGCCAGGGCATCGCGGTCCAGTTCGTGCTGGCTGCGCAACTCCTCAAGGATCGCCTCGCTCAGCGCCGGAATATCCTCCAGCCGTTCACGCAGCGGCGGCACCTGGATCGGCAGCACGTTGAGGCGGTAATACAGATCGGCGCGAAACTCGCCACGCTTGATCGCCGCCTCCAAGTCCATGGACGTCGCGGCAATCACCCGCACATCGCTGTGCAGCATCTCGTTGGAGCCCACCGGCTCGAATTCCTTTTCCTGCAACACCCGCAGCAATTTGCTTTGCAGTGGCAGCGGCATGTCGCCGATCTCATCGAGAAACAACGTGCCGCCCTGGGCAATCTGGAACTTGCCGGGGCGACCCTTGCGGTCGGCACCGGTAAAGGCGCCGGGTGCGGTGCCGAAGAATTCGGCTTCAAGCAGATCATGGGGGATCGCCGCGCTGTTGATGCTCACAAAGGCTTTGTGCGCCCGGGGCGATGCGCCGTGGATGGCCTGGGCCAGCAGTTCCTTGCCGGTGCCGGTTTCCCCGAGCAGCAATACCGGCGACTCGGCACTCGCACTGCGCCGCGCTCGGCGCTTGACCTCAAGGCTGGCGGCGCTGGTGCCGATAAAGTGCGCAAAATTGTATTTGCTTTGCCGCGAACGCAGCAGCGAGCGCGTGGAGGCCAGCTCCTGCTGCATGCTCAGGTAGCGCTCGATCAGCGGCGACAGGTTACGCAGTTCATCGAACAACGCAAACCCAATCGCGCCGATCACCGCCCCGGCCTCGTCGTGGATCGGCAGGCGCATCACCACCAGTGGGCCTTTGGGAGTGTCCTGGATATCCAGCAGGATCGGCCGGTCATTGCGCACCACCTGGCGCAGCAGGCTGTTGGAAATCACCTGCTCGCAAGGCTGGCCGATGGCTTGGTCGGCGCTCTTGAGGCCAAAGCGCTTGGCGTAACGCTCGTTCATCCACACGATGTTCGCATCGCGGTCGACGATGACTGTGCCCTCGCTGGACTGCTCGATGATCTCGAACAGCGACTGGATGGCCAGGCCGCGAACCTGTTGGTAGTCCTTGAGGCTGGTACTCATGGGTACAGAATCCTGTTAATGATCGTTCCCACGCTCTGCGTGGGAATGTCTACCGTGACGCTCTGCGTCACTTGGCGTAGGGCCAAGACACGACGCGGAGCGTCTCGGGTTGTGTTCCCACGCAGAGCGCGGGAACAATCTCACCTCACAAAGGGATGTGCGCTGCTGCCAGCAGTTCTTTGGTGTACGGGTGTTGGGGCGATTCGAACACATCATGGCTCGCGCCACGCTCTACCACCTTGCCATCCTTGACCACGATCATGTCATGGGCCATGGCCCGCACAACCGCCAGGTCATGGCTGATAAACAGGTAGGTCAGGCCGTATTTGTCCTGCAGTTCGCGCAGCAGCGCCACCACTTGTTTCTGCACTGTACGGTCGAGGGCGGAGGTGGGTTCGTCGAGCAGCATCAGCGCTGGCTTGAGTACAAGGGCGCGGGCAATGGCGATGCGTTGGCGCTGGCCACCGGAAAACTCATGGGGGTAGCGATGTCGGCTGGCAGGGTCGAGGCCCACGTCCTTGAGCACCTGTATGACTTGCGCGTCACGCTCGGCCAGGCTGCACGGCGCGTGTACTTCCAGGCCCTCGCTGATGATCTGCTGCACCGACATGCGCGGGCTGAGGCTGCCATAGGGGTCCTGGAACACCACCTGCATCTGCTTGCGCCATGGGCGCATCTGCTGATGGTTGAGCGGGTCCAGGGCCTCACCCTGGAAGCGAATGCCGCCGCTGGAGTCGAGCAAGCGCAGGATCGCCTGGCCCAGGGTGGACTTGCCGGAACCGGACTCGCCGACAATCCCCAGGGTTTTGCCGCGCTGCACGCTGAGGCTGATGCCGTCCACCGCGCGCAGGTAGGTCTTGGCCCGGAACAGCAAGCCACCGAGGGGGAATTGCACGCTCAGGTCATCCACTTCCAGTACCGTCTCACGGGGCTCGCTGCACAGCACATCGCCCGAGGGCTCGGCGTCCAGCAGCAGGCGGCTGTAGGGATGCTGCGGTGCGGTGAACAAGGCCTGGCAGTCAGCCTGCTCGACGATTTCGCCGGCACGCATCACACAGACCCGCTGGGCGATACTGCGCACCAGGTTGAGGTCATGGCTGATCAGCAGCAGCGACATGCCCAGGCGTTGTTGCAAGGACTTGAGCAGCAGCAGGATCTTGCGCTGCACCGTCACGTCCAGCGCCGTGGTGGGCTCGTCGGCAATCAGCAGTTCGGGCTCGCAGGCCAGGGCCATGGCGATCATCACCCGCTGGCGCTGGCCGCCGGACAATTGATGGGGGTAGGCCTTGAGCCGTTCCTGGGGTTTCTGGATGCCCACCAGTTCCAGCAGTTCGAGGATGCGCGCCTGCGCCGCCTTGCCGCCCAGGCCCTTGTGCAGCAGCAGGGTTTCGCCGATCTGCTTTTCGATGCTGTGCAGCGGGTTGAGGGAGGTCATCGGCTCCTGGAAGATCATGGCAATGCGGTTGCCGCGCAATTTTTGCAAGGTGCTCGGTGAGGCGCCGATCAGTTCCTGGCCGCGATACTTGATGGAACCCAGGGTTTCGGTGCCGGCTTGCGGCAGCAGTTGCAGGATCGAATGGGCCGTCACCGACTTGCCCGAGCCCGACTCGCCCACCAACGCCAGGCACTCGCCAGGGCGCACGTCCAGGCTCAGGTTGCGCACGACGGTCTGGCCGTTGAAGGCGACGCACAGGTCGCGGATTTCGATCAGGTTCATACGCAGTCACTCATGAGCGGGGGTCGAAGGCATCACGCAGTGCCTCGCCGATAAACACCAGCAACGACAGAATCAGCGCCAGGGTGAAAAACGCCGTCAAGCCCAGCCACGGCGCTTGCAGGTTCTGCTTGCCCTGGCCGATCAGCTCGCCCAGGGAGGCGCTGCCGGCGGGCATGCCGAAGCCAAGGAAATCCAGAGCGCTCAAGGTGGATATCGCCCCGGTCAAGATAAATGGCAAATAGCTGAGGGTCGCGGTCATGGCGTTGGGCAGGATGTGCCGGCGAATGATCTTGCCGTCGCCCAGGCCCAGGGCGCGTGCGGCCTTGACGTACTCCAGGTTGCGCCCACGCAGGAACTCGGCGCGCACCACGTCCACCAGGGCCAACCAGGAAAACAGCGCCATGATCCCCAGCAACCACCAGAAGTTCGGCTCCACAAACCCCGACAGGATAATCAGCAGGTACAGCACCGGCAGGCCAGACCACACCTCGAGGATGCGCTGGCCGAGCAAGTCCACCCAGCCACCGTAGTACCCCTGCAACGCCCCGGCGGCAATGCCAATGACGGCGCTGATGGCGGTCAGGGCCAGGGCAAACAGGATCGACACCCGTGCACCAAAGATCACCCGGGCCAACACATCGCGGGACTGGTCATCGGTGCCCAGCCAGTTCACCGCCGACGGCGGGCTCGGGGCAGGGCGGGAGAGTTCGTAGTTGGGCGTGTCATCGCTGAACGGAATCGGCGGGAACAGCATCCAGCCGCCATCCTGCTTGATCAGCTTTTGCACGTAGTCACTGCGGTAGTCCGCCTGGAACGGCAACTGCCCACCGAACTGCTGCTCGGTGTAGCGCTTGAACACCGGAAAATACAGCTCGTTCTTGAAACTGAGCACCAGCGGCTTGTCATTGGCGATCAACTCGCCGCCCAGGGTCAGGATAAACAGGCCGATAAACAGCCACAGCGACCACCAGCCACGGCGGTTTTTCTTGAAGCGTTCGAAACGCCGGCGAGCCACGGGAGACAGGTTGAGCATCAGGCGTTCCTCGCGGCGAAGTCGATACGCGGGTCCACCAGGGTGTAGCACAGGTCACCGATGAGTTTTATCAGAAGGCCGAACAGGGTGAAGATAAACAGCGAGCCGAACACCACCGGGTAGTCGCGGGACACGGCCGCCTCGTAGCTCATGCGGCCCAGGCCATCGAGGGAGAAGATCACCTCGATCAGCAGCGAGCCGGCAAAAAACACACTGATAAACGCCTGGGGAATCCCCGAGATCACCAGCAACATCGCATTGCGGAACACGTGACCGTACAGCACCCGGCGTTCGCTCAAACCCTTGGCGCGGGCGGTGACCACGTATTGGCGGGTAATTTCATTGAGGAACGAGTTCTTGGTCAGAATGGTCAAGGTGGCAAAGCCGCCGATCACCAGCGCCGTTACTGGCAGTACCAGGTGCCAAAAATAGTCGGCGATTTTGCCCACGGTGCTCAGTTCGGCGAAGTTTTCCGAGACCAGCCCGCGTACCGGGAACCAGTTCAGCGAGGTACCGCCGGCGAACACCACGATCAGGAACATCGCAAACAGGAATGCCGGCATCGCGTAACCGATGACGATGGCCGTGCTGCTCCACATATCAAAGCTGCTGCCATGGCGCACGGCCTTGCGTATGCCCAAGGGTATCGACACCAGGTAGGTGATCAGCGTGGCCCACAGGCCGAGGGAAATCGTGACGGGCATCTTTTCCAGGATCAGGTCAGTTACCGTTGCGCCTCTGAAGAAACTGTTGCCGAAGTCCAATTGGGCATAGTTCTTGAACATCAACCACAGGCGTTCCGGCGCGGATTTGTCGAAGCCGTATTGTTTTTCGATGTCCTTGATCAGCTTCGGGTCCAGGCCGCGACTGGCTCGCGAGCCGCTGATGCCTTCGCCGGATGCGCCGGCTACACCACCGCCACCAATGCCTTGCAGGTGAGCGATGGCTTGTTCCACCGGCCCGCCGGGCGCGGCCTGCACGATCACGAAGTTCACCAGCAGGATGATCACCAGCGTCGGGATGATCAGCAGCAGGCGCCGTACGATATAGGCAAACATCAGTGGGCCTCTCCGCGTTTTTTCAACTCAGCCTGCATTTGTTCGTTCGTCAGCGGGGTGGGGCTGACTTCCCACCAGGTTTCCAGGGCTTCGTCGTTCTTCGCCTCGATGGCCGGGCGCCCGAAACGGTTCCACCATGCGGCGGAGGTGCCCGGTGGGTAATAGTTGGGGATCCACAGGTAATTCCATTGCAGTACGCGGTCCAGGGCGTGGGCATAGGTGAGCATCTTGGCCTGGGTGTCAGCCTTGACCAGGCCATGGATCAGGGTATCGACGGCCGGGTCCTTGAGCACGATGTAGTTATTGGCGCCCGAATCGAACGCGGCGGCAGAGCCGAAATAGTTGTACAGCTCCATGCCGGGCGAGGTGGTGACCGGGAAACCCGTGACGATCATGTCGTAGTCGCGGGCCATCAGTCGGTTGACGTACTGCGAGGAGTCGATGCGGCGAATATTCAGGGTGATGCCGATCTGCGCCAGGTTGCGTTTGTAGGGCAGCAACAGGCGCTCAACGCCGTTCTGGACGTTGAGGAAGGTGAACTCCAGCGGCTCGCCCTGGGCATTGACGAGTTTGTCGCCCACAGGTTTCCAGCCGGCGTCTTCCAGCAGGGCCAAGGCTTGCAACTGTTTGTCGCGGATCATGCCACTGCCATCGGTGACCGGGGCCTTGAACACCTGGGTGAACACCTCGTCGGGAATCTGCCCGCGCAGGGGTTCGAGGATTGCCAGTTCTTCCGGGGTGGGCAACTGGCTGGCGGCCAGCGGACTATTGGAAAAATAGCTCTGCTGTCGGATGTACAAGTTGCGCATCATCTGCCGGTTGGCCCATTCAAAATCCCACAACATCGCCAGGGCCTGGCGCACGCGGCGATCCTTGAATATCGGTTTTTGCACGTTGAACACATAGCCCTGGGCCGGCTGCGGCATCTCCTTGGCCAGGTGCGCGCGCTGCAGGCGGCCATCGTCCAGGGCCGGGCCGTTGTAGCCGATGGAGTAACCGGTGGCGGAGAATTCACGGTTGAAATCATAGGCGCCGCCGCGTAGCACTTGGCGGGCTACTTCGGTGTCGCCGAAGTACTCCAGGCTCAGGTGATCGAAGTTGTACAGGCCGCGGCTGACCGGCAAGTCCTTGCCCCACCAGTCGGGGTCACGGGTGAAGGTGATGGTGCTGCCGGAGTCGATCTTGCTGACCTTGTAGGGGCCGCTGCCCAGTGGCGCTTCGTAGCCGCCGCCGTTGGCAAAGTCGCGGGTCTTCCACCAGTGCTCGGGGAACACCGGCAAGGTGGCGATATCCAGGGGCAGGGTACGGTTTTCGTTGCTGGAAAAGTCAAAGCGCACCTGGCGCTCACCTTCGACCTCGACGTGCTTCACGTCGGCAAATAGCGTGCGAAAGCGCAAGCTGCCTTGGGTCATCAGCACGTCAAAGCTGTAGCGCACGTCTTGCGCGGTGATGGGCTTGCCATCGGCAAAGCGCGCCTTGGGGTTCAGGTAGAAGCGCAGTGACAGGCCATCGTCGGCGCGCTCCATCTTTTGCGCCACCAGGCCGTAGACGGTGTAAGGCTCATCCAGCGAGCGCAACGCCAAGGGCGCATACACCCAGCCGTCGACCTGGGATACGCCGATGCCTTTGTCGATATACGGCAGCACATGGTCAAACCGCCCCACCTCCAGCGCGGAACGCCGCAGGCTGCCGCCCTTGGGAGCGTTGGGGTTGGCATAGTCGAAATGGCTGAAACCTTCGGCGTATTTGGCGGGCTCGCCGTACACCGTCAGGTAGGTTTGCGGGGCTGCGATCACCGCAGTGCTGGCCATTAGCAAGGCCAGGGTGGAACAGAGCAGAGATGAAAAAGCCAATCGCATTATCAGCCTTGAGCGCCGGGTAAGAGTCATAAGGATTTGTACGCTAACGGCCTGGGCATCGCCAGTCATCAGATGCACAACGGCCCACCAAAGGGCGGGCCGTTGTTTATAGCATCAGCGCGGATTGAATCAATCCTGGCGGCTGGTGACTTCCAGCAGGTGGTAGCCGAACTGAGTCTTCACCGGGCCTTGCACGGTGTTGACCGGGGCACTGAAGACCACGGTGTCGAATTCCTTGACCATCTGGCCTGGGCCGAACGAACCGAGGTCACCGCCCTGGCGGCTGGATGGGCAGCTGGAGTTGGCTTTAGCGATTTCTGCGAAATCAGCGCCGCCTTCGATTTGGGCCTTGAGTTCGTTGCACTTGTCTTCAGAGGCAACGAGGATGTGACGGGCGGTGGCTTTGGCCATGGTGAGTAACTCCTAGAGTAAAAAACGGTGAGCGTACCGGATTCAGGCGGTTATTTCTCGGCAAAGTTCCACTGGGTTTCAGCCGGCACTGTTTTCGCCGTGAGGATTCAAGGCAGCACAAGGTAGTCGTTGCGCTGCACGATCGGGCGGTGCGCCGCTTGCACCAGGTGGATATAGCGGCCGTCCACCAGGTCGATGGGCAGGCAGTCGTCGATATCCAGCACCGCGTCGGTATGGGCCTGGGACCAGTGGCTGAGCATCTGCTGCTTGCCTTTGCCCATGGCCTCCTGTTTGTTACGGGCGACCACCAGCAGGTAGTGATGGGACTCGCCAAAGCTATTGGCTTCGTAACCGCCCAGGTTGATGAAGTACAGGCGGAGTGCATCGCCGTGGGGCGCCAGGTGGCTCAGTTCAACCTTCCAGCCGTCGACGCCATCGACGGCCATCCATGAATCGATGTGTACGCCTTTGGGGCTGCCGAACCAGGCGTCGCGTAATTGCGGGTAGGTGGCTTGCAGGGTGCCCGCCACGGCGAACACCACATCGTGTACTTCGATCCTGGCCCGCGGGTGCTTGCCCCCGAGCATGACGACAAACAGCATTACCGATGATTCCTGGGGAGGGCGGCCTGACAGCCTATCTGATCACTCCCGGCAATCAAGCTGTGGGAGATTTTATGGTTGAGGGGCAACCCTCAACCAACGTTACCGGGGAGCAGAGCAAGCGCTGCAGGCTTGTTTGCGCAATCAATGCATCTTGCTATGGTCCATCTTGCTGTGGTCCATGCCATCCAGCCCACGCGCCGTCGCCTTCACTTCGACGGCCTGCTTTTCACCCTTGGCATCTTCTACCGTAAGGGTCAGTGGTACCTGGTCGCCTTCCTTGATCTGGCCGGTCAGGCCCATCAACATGACGTGGTAGCCGTTGGGGTCGAGCTTGACGGCTTTGCCGGCAGGCAGGGCCACCGAGCCCACCGGGCCCATGCGCATGACGTCGTCCTTCATGCTCATCTCATGAATCTGCACGTCCTTGGCCACTGGCGATGCCACGCTCAACAGTTTGCTGTCGCTGTCGGCTGTGAGGGTCATGAAGGCGCCACTGGACGGTTGGCCCACTACGGAGGCGCGTACCCAGGCGTCAGTGACTTGTACCTGGGCACTGGCGTGGGCAGCGAGGCCCAGCAGGGTTAGACCGAGGGTGAGACGCTTGAGGTGTTGAACGGCAGTCATTAGCAGACCTCCATGACGGTGAGCAGGTCTTCTGCGCACTCTTGAGCGGTAAGGGATGCCTGCAAGCCAAGGCGCAGGTTGCCACGGGTGTCGAACACGAAACTGGTGGCGGTGTGGGAGAGGGTATAGGTGTCGCCGGCGGGGATCTTTTCATAAAAGATCCCGAACTCCTTGGCGGCCACGGCGATTTCTTCCGGGGTGCCGTAGAGCGCTTCGAAGCTTGGGTCGAAGGCCTTGACGTAGTTGTCGAGAATTTCGGGGGTGTCGCGCTCGGGGTCCAGGGTGATGAACACCACCTGCATGATCTTGCCATCGCGGCCCATCAGCTTCTTGGCCTGGGCGGCGCGGGCCAGGGCTGTCGGGCAGACGGCCGGGCACTGGGTGAAGCCGAAGAACACCACCGGCATCAGGCCGCGGTACGAGCTCAGGGTGACGGTTTCGCCGTCGGTGTTCTTGAGCTTGAAGGTGCGGCCCATGATCTTGTCACTGAGGTCCTTGCCGTACTTGAAGTTCAGCTTGGGGCTGTAGTCACAGCCGCCCAGCAGGCTGCCCAGGCCCAATAGGCCCATGCCGGTCAGCACTTTGCGGCGGGTGAATAACGTACTCATCAACTGTGCATCCTGTGAAACGCCTGTAGGGCCGTGGAACTGCTCCGCCAGGCTTTGAAAAGGAGTAACGAGAAGGGTGCAGAGTCTAGCAACCCTGGCCGGCGCGCGTAATCTGCGACGTTCTGCCACAGGGGCGCGTCGCATTGCGTCCTTTTATGGCTTCGGTGGTAGAGTCGCCGCCATGAAATTGCGCCACTCTGACCGCTCACTGATCGCCTGGGCCCTGTACTTCTGCGTGCTGATGAACCTGTTCGCCTGCGGTTTGGGGCATGGCCAGATGATGGGGCAGCAGCTCAACGGCATCGGCGGGCTGTTCTGTTCGGTGGACGGCGGGCAGTCGCCAATTTCCGACAAAGGGTTGGCGAACCCGTCCTCCAGCAACATCTCGAACTACTTTGCCTGCCCGGTGTGCAACGCGGTTACCGTTGCCCTGGTGTTTCTGATCGGCCTGGCCTGGCTGCTCGGCCTCACCCAAGCCCCGGGTGTCGCCCATGAGCGGCGCAACAAGGCGCCGCCGCGCTATTCCTGGCCCTCGGCCAACCCCCGCGCTTCTCCCGCATCCTGACGTGTGCCTTGGGCTTCCTGTAACCAGGAGGCATTCTCTCGTCACGATTGTGAGAACACTCTATGAACCCTCAATTGCCTGCCGGCGCCGGCCGCCTGGTCAGCAAGGCGTCGCGGCGCCTGCGTGCGCAACCGGCGCTGTCTGATTACCCGAGTAATTCGCGCTGCTTCGTGCACCTGGATGCACGCCTGCTGCCTCACTGGCATACCTTGTTCGACATCTGCCCGGCGTTGCTCAAGCTCGACCCACCGGAGGGCTTGAACCTGTTTCGCGCCTTCATGACCTGGGCCTATCGCAACCAGCCGCCGCTGGACTGGACGTACCATCTGAACGTATGCCGCTGGTTGCTGAGTTCGACGTACCGCACGCAGGTCGATGAGGAGCCGATCGAGGCCTTCATGGCCGCCGCTGCTGCGCGCTGGGTGCTGACGGATGACAGCCCGGCGGCAGGCATTGTCTTGAGCTGGCGCGATTGCACCCTGTTCGACTGGAAGGGCCACCCTTCGATAGCCGCGCCGCGACCGGCATTGCCGCCGCCCGCCTGGGATTTTGCCTGGTCCCCGTTGGGTGCCCAAGGTGCTTTCAGCGGTTGGCTGCCGGTGCCATGAAGCGCCGCGTCCGGTAAGCCTCACGACACCCTCGGAAGCGCCGCACACTGCGCAGCGTGCGGAGCCCGCAGGCTGGCACCGGCTTGATGACTAGGCTCTAGGCTTCTTTGGTTTCCAGGTCATCAGGTTATGTCTTCTTTGCATCACAACACGCCCACGCTGACGGTGGTCGACCCGCGAGGGTTGACCGTGCGCAGCGTGGCGTACCATCGCAATACCGCGCAGCAATCACCCAGCGCGCAGGTCACGCGGCAGGTGTTCGACGCTCGCGGCCTGTTGCAGCAACAGTGGGACCCCAGACTGTTCGAGTTGCACGCTGCCGATCCCGACGTGCGGCCCAATCTGTCTCATCGTTATAGCTTGGGCGGGCAAGTGCTGAGCACCGACAGCGTGGATGCGGGCCGTCAGACGCGCTTGCTCGGCAGTGGCGGCCAGGTCGTGCAACAGTGGGACAGTCGAGGCACGCGCCAGCGGTTCGAATACGACCCGTTGCTGCGCCCCGTCGCGGTATTCGAGCGCGCGGAGGAGGCGGCGGCTGAACGCTGTGTCGAGCGCATGAGTTACGCGGGCATGACGTCCACGGAGGCGGCGCGCAATCGCTGTGGGCGCATGATTCGTCACGATGACCCGGCAGGCACGTTGCTCGTTGAGCGCTACGACGTGCAAGGCAACATCACCGAGCAAACCCGGCGCCTGTGCACGTCGCACACCGCGCCCGACTGGCCGCTGCCCGTGAGTGAGCGGGATGCACAGTTGCAAGCCCAGACCTTCACCACCACCTGGCAGCACGATGCGCTGGGGCAACGCCTGGAGCAGGTCGACGCGCGCGGCAATCGCCAGCAATCTCAATACGGTGTCGACGGCCAATTGACGAAAAGCGAGATCCTGTTCAAAAGCGGAGCGCGCAAGACCCTGGTGGATCAACGCAGCGTCAACGCCTCGGGCCAGGTGTTGAGCGAACGCTTGGGTAATGGCGTGCTCAGCGTTGCCGAGTATTCGGACACTGATGGACGTTTGACACGCTTGAGCGCCCACCTCAAGGATTCGGCAGGCAAGCGACTGCAAGACCTCTTCTACAGCTACGACCGGGTCGGCAATGTGTTGCGCATCCGCGATGCGGCGCAGCCGACCCGCTGGGCCAGCAACGTGCAGGTGGAGGCAGTAAGCACATTCGAATACGACAGCCTGTCGCGATTGATCAAGGCCACCGGTCGTGAAAACGCGCGCAATACTGGCGCATCCGCACTGCCGGGGCGAATCACGTTCGGCGCCACAGACGACAATCTCTGGGGCAACTACACCCGCCACTATGCCTACGACTCGGCCAGTAACCTGACTCAGATGCGCCATGTGCCCAGCACCGGCAGCGGTTATACCCAACGGATGCAGGTGGGCGAACACAGCAATCACAGCGTGATTGCCCGCGAGGGCGCAAAGGCGCCGGGCCTGGGCAACGGCTTCGACCAAAGTGGCAATCTCCAGGCACTGGCGCCTGGTCAGGCGTTGACCTGGAATGGGCGCAACCAGTTGGTTCGCGTTGCGCAGGTGCTGCGTGACAATGGCGAACATGACGATGAGGTGTATCTGTATGACGGCACCGGCCAGCGAGTCATCAAGCGTCGCGTGGCACATGGCAAGACGCAGACTCACACCCATGAAGTGCTTTATCTGCCAGGGCTGGAGCTGCATCGCCACGGGCCGGATGGCGAGTGGTTGAACGTGGTGCTTGCTCCGGGCGGGCGGCATTCGGTCAGAGGGCTGCAGTGGGAGCAGCAGCGCCCCGACGAGATGCAGGACGAGCAACTGCGGTTCAGCCTCGACGATCATTTGGGCAGCGGCACTCTGGAGCTGGACGAGGCAGCCGGCCTGTTGAGCCAGGAAAGTTATTACCCCTTCGGCGCAACTGCCTGGTGGGCGGCAAAAAGTGCCTTGGAGGCGAACTATAAAACCCGACGTTATTCGGGCAAGGAGCGCGACGCCAGCGGGCTGTATTACTACGGCTTCAGGTACTACGCGCCGTGGTTGTTGCGGTGGATCAGCGCTGACCCGGCGGGGGATGTGGATGGGCTGAACCTGTATGCGATGGTGGGGAACAACCCCATGGGTTATGTAGACGAAGACGGTTTGCAGCGCCGCTCGATGCTGGAGGTGGTGACGGTTCTGCTCCTGGTGTTGTTGATCGGGCACGGAGTAGGGGTAGAGATAGGCTATAGGGCTGAACTGGCTTATTTCGGGCTGATTTCAGGTGTGGTGGGCGTGGCGCTTTACGCGCTTCAGCGATTAGGCACCACTGACGTTCAGCGCAGAGCGTTCTATGAGCAGTCCGTAACGGTCGGTGCGCAAGAGCTGGGCCGCAGACAGGGCGCTACCGAACATGAAGTCAGCGAGTTGGCGGAATTTTTCCTAGAACACCGTCTGGCTACCGCTGACACTAAGAGTCTGTCCTACGGGCTGACCCCGGCAGCGCGGGGCGGTCTTTATGGGTACGTTGGGCCCACCGAGCATCGGGACCGGGCTGAAACAGCCTCACGAACGGAGCGTAACCCTAGCTTTACGCTTGCCAGGTTGGGGTTTGTAGGCATAGAACTGCGCGCCCCGGCACGCAAAGTGGGCGCCAGCCCGCTGCCAGCGGCTGGGCTGACCCATACCGAAGTACAGCCGCAAACCAGGGTCACGAGCGTGGGCCGCAGAGGCTCCGCTTCTGAGGTGCCCGCCGCGCAACCGGTAAGCCCGGGACCTTCCTCCGGGCTGGTGCCTGAGCCCCTCGAGATTGACGTCACACCTATTCAGAATGAATTACATGGCCCGGGAGGTGAAATTCTCAGAAGGGTGATTGGTCGGCTGGAAGACCGCACACTGGATTTTCATACCGGCCATGCCATGGCGGGTGGGCAGAATGTCCGCAGTTTTGACTTGCCGCGTTATCGCGGGCAGCGCGGTCGTGGCGCCTATCGGGTGATGATCCAGCACATCAGTGGGCTTAACTATCGGGCGGTCAGGGTGATGGACCCTCACCGCCGTTAATACGCGCAACGTCAGGCCAAGGAGCGCGGGCCGTGTAACGGCCCGGCTCTGTTGTCAGGCCGGCGCGTGCGTGTCGTTTTCGTCTTCAGCGATGCTGTACCAGGCGTGGTAGGTCTGGCGCCGCGTGTCGCCATTGGCATTGAGCACGCGTACCGGGCGCCCCAACGCGTCATGAAAGTGCTGCTCGCTGGGACGCAAGGTGTTGAAGGCCGCATCGTCGATATAGCCGGCACGGTCGGTAAAGTAAGGTCGCCAGGTGCGCGCCAGGCAACCCTGATTGTCATACTCCACACGGCCGCTGATCCGCCAACGGCGAGTGGCATCGGTTGGCTCGGCACCCGCGCTCAACATACCGGCGTCATCGACTGCAAAGGCCGGGCCCGGTTGCGCCTTTTCCTGGGTTTGCCGCACGCGGCCAAAGCCGTCGCTGAAGGCGAGGGCTACCTGGATCTGCGCCGTTTGCGACGTGCCTTGCCAATGGTCGGCGTGCAGTACCACGACGTGCACCGGCACTTGCCTGGCCGCCTGAATCAGGCGCTTGAGGGTTTGATGATGGGGGAGCGCAGCGCTCAGGCTGTTCAGGCGTGCCAACGCCGAGGCACGAATATGCCCGCTGGGCAGCAGGTAACCGTTGCTTACCCATTGCGCCTGGATGCTGGCGGGTGGAATGCGCCCCATCCAACTGAACACGTCGTAGAAGCACGCGCTTTGAGCGTTGAGCAACGCCGCCTTCGGATCAGTCAGGGCCTGCGCCGGGCCCGTATCGGGCGTGCGGATGAAGGGTGTAGGGGCGTCATGGCCCACGGGCTTTCCTTGCTCCTCACCCTTGAGGCCGGTCGCCAGCAGCTGCCCGTGGGCGTCGTAGTGCGCGTAGCGTTGTGTACGCTGTGCGTCAGTCACCGTCACCGGCAGGCCAAGGCGGTAGTCGTACTGCGCCTGGGTCGTGCAGCCGTCCGCCAATTGCACTTTGATGATGTACAGCCCATAGCGGTCGTACTCGGACTGCGTGAACCCATGGCTCAGGCTTGCCTGATGCCGACGAGGCCGATAGAACATTTCGGCCTGGCCGTAGCGGGTGTAACCCTGGCCGAGGGACCACAGGGTGATGGCCTCGTCCTGCCCGGGGTTCGGTGACAGGAACGCGGCCATGGCCCGATAGTGCTGTGCACTGAGCGTAGCAGTGACAGTGCGGCCCTCATATACCTCCAGCGCTTGCTGATCGAGTTCGGCCGTCTCGATATAGGCAGGCAGCGCCTGAAAACTCGCGGTGCCGGCCGGCAAGGGTTCGGTGTGCTCCGCCACGCAGTAGTGCTGCACCGACAGCCCCCCCAGCCTGCGTTCGGCCGCTGTTCCCAATGGATCGGACGGGCCCTGCGCGATGAAGTGTTCATAGCTTATTTTTTCAATCGCTAACGCCTCTTTGCTCAGCACCAGCACGTTGCTTCGTTGCTGGTAGGGCAAGTGCAAGCGCCAGCGCTGCGCGGCGTCCAGGTGAATGAAGCGGGCACGGGTTTCGTTGAGGTAATACGTCTGCTGCGCTGAGTCGTGTGCGTCACGCCACCACTGCTGCTGGTGGGCTGGCCCAGGCGGTGGGGAGTCGCTGGCTGTCCTGCGACGGGCATAGTCGACCACCACGCTGTGCAGATTGCCGGCGTAGCGGTCCCAGCGCAGATTGAGGATGTGCCGGCAGCACGGGTCGTCCGGTTGGCGCTCGTAGCGACAGGTCAGCGACTCCAGCAACAGTGGCAGCAGCACCGCCGGTTCGCCGGCTTTGGCCGACGGGCTTAATTGCCGTATGAGATAGCGCTGTTGCTGCACCGAATACGGCACTGCCTGTGGTGGCGAATCGGCGGCGGCATACACCTCTTCACGCAGCAGGCTCCCCGCCAATGCACGCTGCATCGCGCGGCGGGTGGTTGCGACGGGCGTGGCGATCAGCGTGTCTCCTGTGCGCCCGGCCTCCAACTGGCCCAGCAGGGTTGGCCCCAGCGCGGGCGCCTGTGGGTCGCCCGGGTAAAAAGCCTCCTGCGAGGGCTCAAAGGTGTGGAACCAGCGTTTGGTCAACACCCCAGGCTGCGCATCGGCCGTAGGGGGTTGCTCGGTGTGCAACACCAGGCCAAAGCCGAGGAACTGGCGCTCCTCACGGTCATAGCAGGCTTGCCGGTAACGAAAATACTGGGTGGAGCGGTTGCCGCTGACCAGGTCCTTTTGCTGTTGCCGCTTGACCACCTGCACTGGGAACGCAAGGCTACTGCCTTGGGGCACTCCCAGGGTTTGCCCGTGCTGTTTTTCGTCGAGCCATTCCTGGGCGCTGCTGCGGTAGCTCAGCTGGGTGGTGGCCCCCCGGTTGTTGAGCGTGGCGGTTAACAAATACGGTTTGAGACTGACGAAGTCATACCGCCAGTGCTGGGGGGTCATGTGCGGCACGCTCAGGATCAGGCTGGAACAGCCCAGACCTTGAAGGTCGGCAAAGCTGACCTGGCACGTCGCGTCATGGCGCACGCCCTCGGGCCAAGGCAATGTCAGTGGCTCCGATGCCAGCCCGCTGCCGGCGCGGTTCATATAGATCTGTACGTGTTCAGGCGCCAGGTAAATCAGGTCCATCGCGCCTGAACCATCCAGGTCGGCGAGGCGAATATAGGCGGCATCGAAGCTGGCGTGGTCGAACGCCAGTGTGGCGAAGACAAACCCTTTGCCGAAGCGTCCACGGCCGAGGTTGGGCCAGCATTTGATTTCGTTATGGCGGATACGCACCAGGTGTTGTTGGCCGCTGCCCAGGGGGTCGCAAAAGGCGATCAATTCAGCCGGCGAATGGCTGAGGGTGGGTAGCCCCTCATCGTCGGGCGCATGGCGCACCTCCTGGCCAGGATCAAACCCGCCGTCCTGGCGATGAGCATACAGGCGCACGCTACGGCTGCCGATCAAGGCCAGGTCCAGCCTCCCACTGCCCATCAGGTCGGCCAGTTGCCCGTGGGGATGGAAAAACTCCTGGGGCATCGCCGCAAAAGGCACGAAACCCGACCATTGCCGCTGCGAGTCGAGGCTGAAAAAACCACTCAGCCCCGGCTGCGCCACCACCCATTCCAGATGCCCATCGCCGTCAAGATCCGCCAGTGTCTGGCGCGTGGCTTGGACGGTATCGGCGAGGGGGATGCGTGGCAGGGCCTGCCATGGACCATAGATCAGCGCATTGCTGCTGGCCGGGCCGGGGGCCCTGAGCGGCTCGCGGTAGTACCAGCTTTTATCGGTGCGGTGCAGGATGCCCGGCAAGCCGTCGCGGTACAGGTCCACCAGTTGATAATGCTGCCCATCGTTGACGCCCGCCATGGCGTCGAACGCTTGGTAGCGCGCGGCGTCCAGCGTCGGCACGAAGGCGCTGTAGGCCAGTTCCAGGGGCGGCCAGGCACTGGCGTTCCCCTGGGCGTCAAAGGCCTGGTTGTGCACGGCGTTCAGGCAACTGCCGATGGCGTGGCGATGGGTGTACTCCAGCAACAGACGCCGCGTCAGCACCGGCTCGGCGCCCAGGCTCGGCTCGTCGGGGAAGTAATGAAACATCAGCACTTGCTGGCACCGCCGCAGGGTGCCGAGTTCGAAGCCATAGGCATAACTGCTGATCGGGTCGTTGCGGACCGGCCAGGCGTGTTGTTCGGCATAGGTCGGCACTTGGCTCAGGCCGGTGTGGCGTTCGCCATAATCCAGCAGCAGTTCGAAGTGCCATTGCTTGTCAGCGAGGGCGTCCGCGCGCCACAGCGCCAGGTGCTCAAGGGGCTTGAGGTTGCCGTAGCACACCCGCGCCAGATAACGCTGGGCGCGATAGTCCCTGGCGGCGCTTGGCGGCTGGTCGTCGTGTTTGTAGTGGTAATAGATCTGCTCACCCAGGGGGTTGAGGCTTTCCTGCAACAGCCATTGGGCAACACGTAGATCGTCGTTCGGGTCTGCACAGCGCGCGATCAGAGTCTTGCCGAACAGGTGCACGCAGCCGTCGGCCCCCTGAACCAACCAGAACCCGGCCTTGTCGCTGTCGCAAGACCAATGCTCGATACGGTCGAAGCGCGCTTCTATCACCGGAAAATAGCGCACCACTCGGTGGGATTCACCCAGGGCCAGGCCGTTATAGTGGTTCCAGGTCGTGGCCTGAATTTCGCCGTCGGCATCACGCTCAGGGATCATGTCGATGCCTTGGGGGCTGATGAAACGGTCGTCATCACCGTAGGCCGGTACGCCTTTGCGGGTATCACGACTGATGGCGCCTGCCGACATCGCCCAGCCGAGGCCGAAGGGCCCGTTGCCTAGGGCGCTGCGATAACCCAGGCTCAGGGCCGGCGTGAAGCCACGGCCCGGCGAAATGGGCAAGGGCACCTCCAGGCACGCCTCACCCCGTGTGCCCACGGCGCCCCATTGCGCGCCGGGGCCCTGGATGGCGCCACCGCCCTTGGGCAGCGCCGGAATCTTCGGTTCCAGGAGTTCGGGCGGCTGCACGCTCATCGTTGACCTCCGGTGTTTTTAGCGGTGTAGCGCAGGTGCACGATGATATCGGTGAGGGATTCGAGCAGAGCGTTTTGCCGGGCATGGTTGGGAAAGGTCAGTTGCCAGGTGGAGATCGCTCCTGTGTATTCGAACGGCAGGTAACGCTCGTCGCTGTCGAAGTTCAAGGTGAACAATCCGCTGTCATTGAGCCCGCTGGACAGGGCGATTTGCTGTTTGGCGCGCAGGTCTTTTTTTACCGCGGCTTCGGTGTGTCTGGTCGCGGGGGTGACGTGCGTGGTATTGGCGGTTTGGGTCAGGATGGCCTTGATGTCTTCATAGGGCCCCAGCGTGGCGGGCAGGGACACACTGACGTGCTTGATACGCCGCAGGTAATGGCCTGGGTAGTCGTCGTCAAACAGCTTGAGGGTCAGTTCAAAGGTCAAGGTGCCGGTTTTTACCAGGTCGGCTTTAAGCGCGGCCCAGGGCATGTCGCGCGTGGCCATCGGGTCTTGGCTGTGCAGATGGCGCAGCGACACGGTTTTAGTGATCTCCAGCAAACGTTCGTTGTGGGTGACGTAGGCGTTACTCATGCTCAGTAGATTTTGCTTGAGCGCTTCGCCGGCGCTGAAGCCTCGATATTGATGGGTCCAATGCTGGGTTTGAATGAAGTGCTTGTCCCACTGAGCCCGTTCTTCCTGCCAGCAGGCCTCGGCCGCCAGGCACAGCGACAGGGTCGAGTCATAGGCTTGGTAGTAGAAAGTGGAAAGTTGGCCATTGAGCCATTGATACAGTTGGGCGTTGGTAAAGCGTTTGCCGAGCTGGTCGTACAGGCTTCGTGCCTGGGTCAGGCTGGTCTGGGCCAGGCCCAGTTGCAAGCGGGTATGGGCTTGCTGTTCGGTATAAGCCTGCAGTTGGGCGTCGACCTGGGCCAGCTCAAGGCGTGCCTGTTCAAGCGAATGGGCCCACTCGGCGGCGCGTCGGGCAAACAGGTCGGTGCGGTCCAGGTGGGCAGCGTTGGCGCGCTTTTCATTGGCAATGCCTTGGGACGCCGCGTGCAGGGCGTGAAAAGCGCCCTCGTAGCGCACGCCGCCGTTGGAGGTGCCAAAAATATTCGGTATCAGCATCGCCAGCCCCGCGCCGGCTTGTGCCACGGCGGCGGCGGTGTCCCAGCGCGCACTGTCCTGGTACTCCTGGGTGGCCTGGGCCTCGGCCGGGCTGATGCCTCGCTTGAGCTGCTGTTCGAAGAACGCCACCCGCGCTTCGACCATGCGGCGTCCTGCCAACAGCGCCTCCTGGTTCCTCGCATCGAACTGTACGGCCTGGGCCTGTTGCTCGACGGCCAGCCTCGCCAAGTCCCAGGCTTGCTGCTGCTGGGTTTCCAGGTACTGGGCCTGCTCTTTGCGTTCGAACAACGACAATAAGGTCGTCCCCAACTGGATCAGGTTGTCGACCGCTTGCAAGGCGTGTCCCAGCAGCACCTGGAAGCGATAGTGCGCGGCCTGGGCGGTGCGTAGGGACGGGCGCAGGCTGGCGCCGACCGCCCCTTGCTGGTACGCGGCAAGCAGCGTTTGAGGCGTCAGGGTCGCGGCGTACAGCGGCAGACTCAAGGGTTTGCCGGTCAGATCCAGGTGATGGCGCAGGTTGTGCAGGCGAGATTCGATCTTGTCCCAGCGCAGCAGCAAATCAGGGCTCAGGGACCGACACAGCCGCGAGGTGCCCGCAGGTACTGTCGTGCTGTCGAGCGTGGAAGGGTTTTGCAGTTTGTCCAGGGTCGTGGCTGCCCAGGGATCGACCGGGTTGAGCGGCGGCCTTGGCCCGAGCAAGCCCTTGACGCGGATGTACCACAACTTGGCGTCGGCCAGGCCGTCACGGGTCATTTGCCGGTAGGCCGCATCCCCGCGATTGAGCAGGATGTCGACGTACAGCAGGTACAGCGCCTGACGAAAATGTACCGCGCTGCTTGTCGCCAATGGGTGGGACACGGACGAGACGTCGTGGCGTTGTGGCGCACTGGTAAGCAGCGCAGGCAGGCGCCAGAACCCGGATGGGTGTACGGGATCGAACACGTAGCGTATCCACGTTTCGGCCTCGGCGTATTGTTGCTCCTGGTTCAGGCGTTGTGCCAACAGCCAGGGCAGGTAAAGAAACAACTCCCAGTAATAGGTGCCATGGGGGCCGTGAAAGTCCAGGGGACTGGGCTTTTTCTCGCCTGGCAAGGGCGGCTCGCGCCAGGCATCCGGCGCCAACGCAAACAGCTCATGCAAACCTGCGCCCGCGGTTTTTGCCAGCAGCCCGGCCACGCAGGTGTTGGTGCGTATGGGCGCTCGTTTGTTTTCAGGCTTATCGAGAGACTCGATAGTGGACCCGCTGAAGTCGATGAACTCTGCCGTGCCATAGGGCGGGGTAGCGAGTCGCCGGATAAACGGAGCCAGTGGAATGATGGGGGTGCTGTTATCGGGCGGCAGGGTGAAAGTCGCGGTTTTCAGCGCGTAGCCCAGGATGATGGGGTCGGGGTAATGCACATCGCTTTCCAATAGCAACACGCCGTGAATCAGCGTCAATGTGGAAGCCGTCGTGTCAGTGGAGTCCTCGTCGTAGGGGTGCAAGGTCGAGGGAGAGAGTTCGATCTGCGCCTCAAGCGTGTGCGTTTCGGAGAGTTCAGTGAACGTGTCGCGCAGGGTGCGCCGAGAGGCGTCTGCCAGGCCGACGAGTACCGTGTTATTGCGGTGAGGGCTTTCCGGTAAAGCGCTGTGTCCCTGTCTGGGATACATCAACACGGGTTTGTACAGGCGTTGTTTCTGCTGGACCTGGACCTTGTCCAGTACCAAGTCGTAGGCATGGCTGCTGGACTCCGCTTGATTGTTGTAGAACGAGAGAATGACGGTATAGGTGGCGTCCGGCGTATTGAAAAAATAATCGAAGGCTTCTTGGCTAATGCGTTGGTCGCGCAGATTGAATGTCGCGCTTTTCGGGGTTTCTTGATCTTTTTCAATCTGCGGCAGGGTAAAGGTCGTCGGCTGATTCGCTGCATTTTTTATGAATTGGGCATAGCTGACGCCGGTCTCGTTGCACTTGAGGGTCAAGTCGATGCGCACGTTGGAGAAGGTTGCCAGCCTGGCGCTCTCCAGGAAAATCTCGGCGGTGGGGCCTAACGCCAGCATCTCGTTCTGGGCAGGACCGCTGCTGCTGAGGGTGATGGTCAAATTGGCCATTGCGTCTGCCTTGCTGAACCTGACAGTGCGGTGCGGTTCGAAGCGTTTCGCCAGGCGGGTGGTGACCTCCAGTACTGACGTCGTTCGGTTGAACCGGATATCGCTCTCAGCCGAAAGACTGCGGATATGCTGTTGATTGTCTTCGTAATTCCAGCCATGGGTGGTGCCATGGGGCGCATTGTTGGTCAGGGAGTGAACTTTGACCTGGACCGTTTCGGGCGCCCTGAATTGAAATCTTGACCTGTTGTGGTGCCCGAACAGGGCCTGGTACCGCCCGGCCAGTTCAGACTCTTTATGCCAGGAGAACATCCGCCGAGTGCTGCCCAGAGTTTCCAGCCAATGGACGTTGAAGTGCTGATCCAGCCGTACCGCTTGAAAGAAATGCCGATGCACGCCGTTGTGCGAGGAAGCCGTTTGATGGTTCGGCTGTGCGCTCAGGCCCAGGAACAGAGACGGCGGTTGGCTTTTTGAATCGAGTACGGCGATGGACGCAGTGGCACTCATCAAGTCTTCCGAGCTCAATTCGTCAAGGCCCTGTGCAAGGCTGTATTCCTGAATGCAGGCCTGCGGCACGCTCCAACTGTCATCCAGTTTTTTATAGGAAAAGTACAAGCGCAACTGTAGATAGGTGGTCTTTATCCGGGTTTCCAGCCGTTGTTGGTATTCCCTCTCCGATTCGACATCACCTCGTCCAATCGGGGTGATGTCCCTCGACGACGACGTCGGGTTGATGCATTGGGCCCACACCACGAAGAGGCGCCCGTTGAACACCACCGGGCGAATCGTCTGTTCGGGGACGTTATCGTCAATCGACAGCGGGATCTTTTGCCAGGAGGACCAGGCTGGCGGAGTGGCCGCGTCGCCCGAGGCCATTTTCAGCGTGCGCCAGTAATAGGTGTTTTCCGGACTGGACTTGCCGGTGAAGTAATAAGTGCTGCTGGCAAAGCTGTCTTTATCACCGTCGATATAACCATTGAGGGTCTTGATGTTGGCAAGTGCTTCGAAGCGGCTGAGGTAACTGTGGACGGCTGTCTGCAGCGGCGCAGGCTCGATGCGAAATTGGTTGAGCTGGTTCTCCAGTTGCCTGAAGTTGTCGCTTTTGTCATGGCGCAATGCAGGGCTCAGGTAGGTGGCCGGGTAGTGCTGGAGTTGCTGGTGGGCACGCCACAGTGAATAGGACAGCAACTGGTCTCGCCACTCGGTCTGCTCGTCAGCGCTCATGCCCTGTTCGTCGTAGCCGGGCTCCAGGCCCAGGTAAATGCCTGTGATGTACTGCTGCAGGCTGGCAATGGCGCTGGCGATACGGGTGGTGGGCACCGTATGGCTGACCTGGGGGTCGAGCAGCCAATAGGTATAGATATCGTCTACGGTCTTGACGGTATCGGCCACTGCCGTGTCTTCAGGCAGCACGCTGTTGAGGTAGAACCCCAGCATCGCGTCGCGCAGGTGTTCGTTGAGGTGTTGGGTGAGGGTGTCAGACATGGTCATTCCTTGAACCAGGCGAAATACAACGGGGTTAGGGGGTTGTGGCGATCAATGCCGAGCCAACGTGTTGCCAGTCTTCATTCATCAAGGTGGCATGCAGGTCGGCAGCCTTGAGCAAGGCGCTGGCGGAAAGGCCGGTGAGCCTGACGGCTTCATGGCAACGCAGGAGCCAGTCCAGGTCGGCCAGGGTCCTCACCTGTTTGGCAGGCAGAGATTCAACGAGCAGGTTGATTTCATCGACATCCCACTTGAGCAATGCGGCCAGTTGCGAGGTGCAAGCCCCATTGTCAGTTATGGCGGAGCCTTCGACGGAGGATGAATTGGCGCATTGTAAATAGGCGAGCACGCTGTCCTGGGCCAGCCCGTAGGTGCTGAGGCAATGGGCAAAGCGTTGCAGCAGGTACAGCGTGCTCAGCGTCAGCTTGAGCAGCGAGGCCGCGGTGTGGTCCGGGCTCAGCCAGTGCGGATGGAGCACGAAGGTCTGCAAGGCCTCACGACTCACTGCCAGCCCCAAGGACACTTCGGCATCCGGCAGGCTCAGCAATACATTTTTGTGCAGCTCCGTGGTGGATTCGGCAGTGGCGGTTCGGGCAATTTGTCGAACCACGAGTTTGCGCCATTGCAGGTACGCGGCGGGGTCACCGGCAAGGTGTGAGGGAGCGTTGAGCAGCGTGTCGATTTTTGCTTTCAGCGGCTGCATTTGTTGGTAGAACGCGCCCAGCTTCTTGGTCACTGCCTGTTTGGCATCGCTGTGCAGAGCCGTGTTGCGTTCTGGGTCGAGGCTCAGGGTCTGGGCTTCGATAAGCTGCACCAGCCCATTGGGCAGTTCTTTGGGCGGCGCGGGCTTGAGCAGCGGTTGGCTGTGCAGCAGCCCTTGTACGATAAGGGCATGCCAGGCAATGGGCGCCGCTTTGGTGTCAGGCTCGGGCTGGGGCAATGACAGGTCAGCGAGGTCTTCTTGCGCCAACAGGCCATGGCGGGTCAGTTCGATTACCTCATCGAGTTGGGTGATGTACGTCTGCACGTGGGGCGGTGGGGATTGGGCATCCAATAGCAATTGGCGGCGAAGCTGATCAACCGTTTGACCCGTGTCGTTGAGCCAGCGGACCAGCCAGTCCATTTGCATCAGCACATCGAGCAGGTCGGCAGGGGCATTGACGCCGGAGCGACGCAGGCTCGGGTTGACCAGTTGTGCGGTGTAATCCTTACCGCCCAGCAGCGCCGCCACATGGTAGCTGTCGAGCACTGACAGCCCGAACAACCGCGCGATACGGGTTTGGCGATACAGCGCGCTATAAAACGTAAGCGTCGGGCAAGAAGCGGGTAGATGCAGGCGGGCCTGCTTGATCAGCCAGTGCAACGAGGCTGGGGTGTCGCTCAGGTGCAGGCCGGTGCAGAGCTGGTGGCGCAGGGTTGTCGGGATTTCCTCCCTCAAGGCCAGGGTCGGCCTGTCCAGGGTCAATGCCTGGCCTGGCAACGGGCCGGGATTGAACAGCTGGTCGTACAGCGACAGACGAGTGCCGGGTGCCCACACCGGTATCTCATCCAGCACGGCGGCAAAGGCTTGCAATGACAGGCTGTAGCGGCGCTCCAGATAGCGATAGACGCCCAGTGCGCGCAGGGTATTGTCGTTGGCGGGCTGCGCCGGGTCGCCCTCGTGTTCACGCCGCACCACGCTCGTCGACAGGGCGTCGAGTGCGTCGAAGGGCAATTGCGTCCAGCGTTGCAGGCGGATCATTCGGTGCAGGCGCTGATAACGTTCCCATGAGGTATTGAGCAGGCGCGCACCATCCTTGTCCTGCGCATTGATCGACAGGGGCGACTGGGTCGCGCCGGCCTCGGTGATCGGCCCGTTCACGTACGCGGCACCGTTGTGCAGGCGCAGCTTGGCCGGCGGCGTTGGCAGGGCGCTTGCCAGAACATTGCTCGACAGCACCGGCACATACTTGCCGCAGGCCAGTAGCGCTTCGGTCTGATCGGCGGTGAGTCCGGTTTTCTGCAACCAGTGGGACAACTCCTCAAGGGGCTGCTCCTGGGTACCATAGTGCTGGGTAAAAAAATCTTCTGCCTGTACGTCTCCCGTTCTTATTAACAAAGGCTCGATCAATAACACCTGCTGGGCAGGGCTCAGCCCGGACAGCAAACGTTGCGCTTCATAGGCCTCGTGCCGGACCACGCCGTAAGTGTTTTGCGCGCGCTGGCTGGTGGGCAGCTTGAGGCTGATGCGGTAACTGAGTTCGCCCAATTGTGGCTTGCCGCCGGACAAACCGAGCCAGCACTGGCGATGCGCGCGTTCGAACGGCAGCACGAAGGGGAAGCGTTGCCTGCCGAGCACCTCATCAAGGGAGCGGCCGCGGTATTCACGGCGGGTTTGTTTGAGATGAGCGTCGATCTGGCGGGACAGGGTTTCGTTGATCATCGAGAGTTGAGGAATCACAGCGCTGAGGCCGCGTTCGTCCAGGGGCAGTGTCTTGAGTTCGGGGCGTCGCCGGTCGAGGGTGATCTTGGGCTGTTTGCCTTTACCGCTTTTTTCCAGCGCTTGGGCAAACAGGTATAACGCCTTCAGGTAGGCGATCGGGGAGTCGATTGCCGCCATGGAAGAGGCCGAACACAGCAGGTGCCAGTCCTCTTTGAACAGGTGGGTATAGGTGGGGGAGTGCGTGTCCATTGTGATGAATCTCCTGAAAGCCCCCGGCCACTGCCAAGGGCAATGGCACGCTAGCATGGGGCGCCAGGCCGGCTCGGTCGGCCGGATCGCTGAGTGAGCGAGGAGAAATCATCGGTGCAAATCGATAGCGCGACAGGGCCTGTGGGGCACTGTCGCGCGAACCTTGCTGCGAGGAGGTAGCCGTTACGCCGCCAGCGGTTTTTTCGCCATGGCTTTTTTGTGCGCGGCCTTCATCGCTTCCATCTCGGCCCCCAGCTCTTCGAGCAGCGCTTTACCCAGCAGTTTCTTGGCCTGAGGGAACATCTCGGTTTCTTCTTCTTCGATATGGTGCTCAAGCAACTCCTTGACCACTTTGACGCGACCGGAAAACTCGGTGGACGAGGGGTCGGTTTTCTTCAAGTCCGGCAGTACCAGCGAGTCGACGGTACGGTGCTCTTCCTTGGCTTCGTGGTACATGATGTCCTGTTCCTTGCCACCAGCTTTCCTGAACGCGGGGTAGAGGATCTCTTCTTCGAGTTGGGTATGCAGGGTGATCTCCATTTCGAGTTTGGCCAACAACTCGGTACGCTTTTTTACCCCGCGTTCAGTGGATTCGCTTAACTGGGTCAGCAGGGTCTTGACGCGTTCATGGTCGGCTTTGAGCAGGTCGATGGCATTCATAGGTAACCTCACGGGGGGTATGCGGGCGTGTCGAAGTGCACGCCTCGTGGTGAGGAAGGTTGCATCAGGCGTACCAACTTTTATGGTTAAAAATTATCTTGTAAATCAGTTGGTTGTATTTTTCTGTGTGCTTGGTGGTCGTGCAGCTTGCATGGTCGGGCCGCGTTGAGATTGCACAACGCACAACCGGTTGCTGACGCTCCAGCGCAACGGGCGGCCCTAAAGGGTGGCCAGGAAAATTCTAATGGAACCCTTGGGGCATCTGCTTGACCTAACGCTTAGACTTCAGGAGGTGAATCATGCAAATTGAATATATCTGGATCGTATTGGCGGTGGTTCTGCTGCTCTTGGAACTCTGGGCGATCAATATCGTTTTGCGCAGCACTGGCGGATGGGAGACCAAGGGGTTGTGGGTCGTGGTGCTGGTGTTCGTGCCGCTGCTGGGGTTGATTGCGTGGGCGATGTTCGGACCCAAGCGTGAAATGGCGCAGCAGCGTAAAAGCTGAAGCGGTGAGTGATAAAAAACAGGCGCCCCATGGGCTAATGCCAGTCAGTTAAGACAGAATCGGTAACTGTGGCGAGGGAGCTTGCTCCCGCTGGGGCGCGAAGCGGCCCCAAAAATGGGACTGCTACGCAGTCCAGCGGGAGCAAGCTCCCTCGCCACAAGTCACTGGTTGTCTGCTCGAGCTCTTAACTGACTGGCATTAGCCCATGGGGCGCCTGTTTTCATTGCGGTCAACCGATCAGCCGCCGACGGCCTTGGCAATCGCCTCATTGAACGCCGGTAGATCGTCCGGCGTGCGCGAGGTGATCAAGGTCCAGCCATTGGCCTGGCACTCTTTAACCTCGGCATCCACCACGCCGGCAGCGCCGGCGTTTTCAAGGTCGATGCGCACGCTTTTATAGGCGGTCAGGGTTTTGCCCTTGACCACGCCAGCGTCGATCAGGGTCCATGGCCCGTGGCAGATCGCCGCGATGGTCTTGCCGGCCTGCACGAACTCATTGATCAAGCGCAGCGCGGCGGCATCCTGGCGCAGTGTATCGGCGTTCACTGTACCGCCCGGGATGACCAGCGCATCGAAGTCGGCGCTGACAACATCCGACAGTTGCACGTCTGATTCCACGGTCTGGTCTTTTTCCGTGTCGCCGACAAATGTCTGGGTTGTGCCGCCTTTGCTGGAGGCGTGCGTCACGGTCGCGCCGTAGCCACGCAGTGTCTCCAGAGGCTTGAGCAACTCGTCGCGCTCGATGCCGGTGTTGGAGGTGATGACGAGGATGTGCTTGCCGTTGAGTTGCGAGCTCATGGTCGAGTGTCTCCTTGGGTCATGGATGGATTAATGGGCGTATTTGGTTTGCAGTTCCTTGGCCATTTTCAGGTGGGCTTCAAGGGTGGGCAGGGTCTTGGTGGCGAAGGCTTTCAGCTCGGGATTGTCCGAGGAGGCCGCTTCTTTCTTGAACAGTTCGACGGTTTTTTCATGGGCCGCTACCTGGTTGTTGGCATAGGCCTTGTCGAAGGATTCATCGCGCATTTCCAGGATGGCTTTCTTCGCCTGGTCGGTGAGCGCAGCGTCATCGGGTACTTCGATATCGAGTTTTTTCGCCAGGGCCATCAGTTCCTGATTGGCCTTGGTGTGGTCTGTGACCATATGCTGGGCGAAGGTCTTTACGTCCGCCGAGCTGCTTTTTTCCAGGGCCAGTTTGCCCGCTTCCACCTCGGTGATACCGCCCTCGGCGGCGTTGTCGACAAAGTCGTTGGAGGTCGCCGCCATCGCGGTGGAAATCGAGCCTGCAATCAGCATGAAGGTAAGGCCCATCGGTTTCATCAGTCGAGTTTTCATGGTGTCTCTCCTTGGAAATGGCGGGATGCCGTTACCTGACTGTTGAATCGAGAGGCGGGTAAAAGGTTTAAATTTTTTTGCGCTTTTTTGCCCAGTGGTGTGGCGAGGCAATTGACTTGAACCAATCCGGATTCGCAGGGTTCTGCTGCATAGGGCCGCCATCTCAGGGGCCTGCCACTGCCAGGAGGATTGCACTGTGACTGATCGTAAAACCGCCGATAAAACCCCCGACCCCGTCAGCTCTGAAGATGCGCAAAAAGGTAATGCCCAGGCCACCAAAGGGCAGACGCTTGAACCTGCGAACCCCAAGACTGACACCATCGACAAAGTCGTGACGCCGACCTCGATCAAGGACATTGAACGGCAAACGGATGCAATCAACGAGAAACTCAACAACGGGCGTTGAACCTGCTGAGTTGATCGGTGGAAAAGGAACGAGATCCTGTGGCGGCCTGAAAGCTGCCACTGCTATTTTTTATAAAAAAATATAATAATTAGCTTAGATTAAAATGTGCTTTTTATTATTTATGACCATCCCCTAGTCTTGCCTGGAAGTCCCTTAGGTCATCCAGGAAGATTTGCCATGAGTAGCGTCACGCCGATTTCCAGTGTCTTGAGCAATGTGCGCCAGCGGGTCACACCGCAAGAGTGGGAGGTGCGGGTCAAGTTGGCCGCGGCCTACCGACTGGCGGCGTTGTACAAGTGGACCGATCATATCTACACGCATTTCTCAGCGCGGGTGCCAGGGGCCGAGGAGCATTTCCTGATCAATGCTTTCGGGCTGTTGTTCGACGAAATCAGCGCCTCCAACCTGGTCAAGGTCGATCTGGACGGCACCCTTGTCGATGACCCTACGGGCCTGGGGATCAACTACGCCGGCTATGTGATCCACAGCGCCATCCACGGCGCACGCCATGATTTGCAAGCGGTGCTGCACACCCACACCCGCGACGGTATTGCGGTGTCGGCGCAGAAGCAGGGGTTGTTGCCGATCTCCCAGCACGCTATAGCATTCTCGGGGCGTGTGGCTTACCACGGTTACGAAGGCGTGGCGCTGGACCTGGACGAGCGTGAACGGCTGGTGGCGGATTTGGGCGACAAGAGTGTGATGATCCTGCGTAACCACGGCTTGTTGACGGGCGGCGTCAGCGTCGAGCATGCCTTCCAGCAACTACAAAGCCTGGAGCGGGCCTGCAACATCCAGATTGCGGCACAGGCAGCGGGGAATGCCGAGTTGATCTTCCCACCGGCTGACGTGGTGGCCAAGGTCGAGCAGCAGGCCAAGGTGTTCAGCAATGGCGAAGGCCCGGGCGTGGCGCGGCATTGGAATGCGCTGGTGCGCCAGCTTGAGCGTACCGATACCGACTACAAGAACTGAGTCGGGTGGAGTGTTCCCACGCTCTGCGTGGGAACACAGCCCAGGACGCTCTGCGTCCCTAAGCGTGACGCGGAGCGGCACACGAGGCATTCCCACGCAGAGCGTGGGAACGATCATCAAAACCTCACGTCAAGGCGATAGTTGACACGTTGCTGTGCGGCCCGACGGTACTGGCTCGGTCTGCCAGGTAACGCGCCGGCGGTTGGCCCATGGCCTTGCGGAACATGGTGATAAACCCGCTGGCATTTTCATAACCCAGGTCCAGCGCCACGCTCTGCACACTCTCGCCGTTGGCCAGGCGCTGCAGTGAAAGGATTACATGCAACTGCCGGCGCCAGCGACCGAAGCTCAGGCCGATCTCTTCCAGCAGCAGGCGGGTCATGCTGCGTTCGCTCATGCCGATGCGCACGGCCCATTCGCCCAGGGTCGATTTGTCGCCGGGGTTGGCCAATAAGCTGGTGGCCAGCCGATGCAAGCGAGGGTCCTGGGGCATGGGCAAATGCAGGGCCTCGAGGGGGGCCAAGGCCAACTCGTCGAGTAACGTCGCCACCAGCCGGCCCGGGGCGCCGTCTTCGTCGTAGAGCTGCGGGAAGCTGACCGCCTTGCCGATCAATTCGTGCAGCAATGGCGACACCGACAGCGTGCAACATTGCCGGGGCAGGGCGCTGGCGGCGTCCGGGCTGATCAACAGGCAATATACATCTGCTTCGCCAGCGCCACGGGCCGCGTGGGTCACACCGCCGGGAATCCACAATGCGCATTGCGGCGGCACGATCCAGATACCCGCCTCGATCACACAATGCACCACGCCGCGCAAGGTGTAGATCAATTGCCCGTGTTGATGGTGGTGAGGGATATGTTCCCAGCGTTCGGACGTACTCGAGGCGCCCACTGCAACAATCGAGCGAGGGATCGCGGCGGCGTCCCGGACCCGGCAGGGGTCGTATTGGTCGAGGCGGTGATGAACCATGCTGATAACTGCCTTGGCTGGATTGCGAAATATTCTGGCTATTCTATGCAATGCTGTCCAGCGTCATGCGCCCTATGATGAGAACCAATCTCATCAAAGGAGCTTTGCCATGCGACTCGACAGTTCAACTTTCCCGGTGGTGAAAATCTTTTTCGACGCGCCTAGCGAGGGAGCGCCGGAAGACGCCTTCCTGACATTCGAACGTCTGCTGGCGCGTGAGCAGCCCTTCTTGCTGCTGCACGAAAAGGCCGTGGATGAGAACAATCACGAACACGCCCACGAAGAGCGCAAGCGCGCTTCTATCTGGATGAAGAAAAACAAGGCTGCCTTGCGCGCTTACGTCAAAGGCATGATCCAGGTGGAGCCCAGCGCTGCCAAGCGCCTGGCCCTCAAGCCCTTTGCCGTGACGTTCGGCAAGGCCTGGGGTTACCCGCTGCTGGTGGTGGAGTCCAAGGATCGCGCCTGGGCGTTGGCCCAGGATGTGCTGGATGCAGAAGTGTCGGATGTGGCGTATTTCTGAGCCTGGCCAAAGCTCGACAGCGTCCACAATTGAACTACCTTGATTGACGAGCCTTCCCACTCGGTACTCAAGCATGCGCACTTTATGGACGCGGTACCTGGCGTTGCTGGAAAACGACCTGAGCACGCAGATTTTCGACAATGTTAAAAACCTGTTGGTCTGCGCGTTGTTGTTTGCGGCGGGGACCAACGCGCTGGTGGGACCACGCGAGTTGCTGATCGGTATCTTCGCCTCCAGCGTCGCGGGCTGGGGCTTGATTGTGCTGTCCACGGTGCTGATGCTGTTGAACGTCAGCGACGGCATCCGCCGCCTGGCCAAGTTGCGTTATCACTTGGCGTTGCAACTGTGGTTGATCCTGATCTACGTGGTGATTGCCGAGCGGGTGGTAGAGATTGTGTGGGTGTTGCGCGCCCATTGACGTATCCTCCGCGCCTCGTTTACCACTGATTCGAACAAAGATGACAGGACAAGCTATGCAGGCGCTGCTGGAGTCGATCCTCGACGAAGTGCGCCCCTTGATCGGCCTCGGCAAAGTCGCCGATTACATTCCCGCGCTGGCCGACGTGCCCGCCAACCAACTCGGCATCGCGGTATACGGCAACGACGGCACGGCCTACTGCGCTGGAGATGCAGACACGCTGTTTTCGGTGCAAAGCATTTCCAAGGTCTTCAGCCTGGTGCAGGCCATCGACCATGGCGGCGAATCCATCTGGGAGCGCTTGGGCCACGAGCCCTCGGGGCAGCCGTTCAACTCCATGGTGCAGCTGGAATTCGAGCGTGGCCGCCCGCGCAACCCCTTTATCAACGCTGGCGCGCTGGTGATCTGCGACATCAACCAGTCACGCTTCGCCGTGCCGATTCTGTCGATGCGCGACTTTGTACGGCGCCTGTCGGGCAATCCGCAGATCCTGGTCAACAGCGTCGTGGCCGAATCTGAAGCCCAGCATGGTGCGCGCAATGCGGCCATGGCCTACCTGATGAAGTCGTTCGGCAACTTTCATAACGATGTGGACGCGGTGCTGCACAGCTACTTCAACTATTGCGCGTTGCAGATGAGCTGCCTGGACCTGGCCCGAGCGTTCAGCTTCCTGGCCAATGAAGGCGTGAGTGCCCACAGTGGCGAGCAGGTGCTGACGGCGCGCCAGACCAAGCAAGTGAACTCGATCATGGCCACCAGCGGGCTGTATGACGAGGCGGGCAATTTTGCATACCGCGTGGGCCTGCCGGGCAAGAGCGGGGTCGGCGGCGGGATCGTCGCGGTGGTGCCGGGGCAGTTTACGGTGTGCGTATGGTCGCCGGAGTTGAACGCAGCGGGCAACTCGCTGGCGGGGATGAAGGCGTTGGAATTGTTGAGTGAGCGGATTGGGTGGTCGGTGTTTTGAACTCGGTCCCCCTGTGGGAGCTGGCTTGCCTGCGATAGCGGTTTTTCAGTGCTGGATGTGCTGGCTGACACAGCGCCATCGATCACTGTAGGAGCGAGCTTGCTCGCGAAAAACGCCCAGGCTCTGCGGTCATCCAGGTTGCCCGCGTCATCGTTGACGATCTTCGCGAGCAAGCTCGCTCCTACAGTGGTTAAGGGCGCGGCGCGAGCATCAGGTCAAGTGGCTGGGTGGGTGTCATCCCGAGCCTTGTCCACGAGCAACTGCACACCTTCGAGCATGCGGCAGATGCCCAGCGCTACGTTGCGTTGGGTACCGTCGATTTCAAAGGCAAGATGAGTAGCGATGTCATTGATGGAGGCTAGATCCTGGGAGGCGTTGATCAGCAGGGTTTCGGTGCCTAGGCCGGGGCGCACGTTGAAGAGTTGTTCTGGTGGGTTGGGGCTGTCTTTGATCATGGTGAAACTCCAAGGGATATGGAGCTGCCACGGTTCGCGGTCAAACGAATTAGGGTGGCAGCTATACGCGGGTTGACCGACCGGTCCCAAGGAGCCCGGCATACCCGGAGGTATCCCGCGTACAGCTGCCGCGACACGATACAGCAGGCGTAAAGAAAACGCCTGATTCGATGTGGCACAGATGCAGTTGGGAGTCGGACGGTCAAATCCGGCCGCTGAATTGGCAGCGACGGCCCAGAGGTTAGTCAGTGAAGTTCCGAGCGACAACCTGAAACAGCTGTGGGAAATATCCTAACGCCGCAAATCCTCTGTGGGGGCTGGCTTGCCGGCGATAGCGGTTTTTCAGCGCCGCATATGCTGGCTGACACAGCGCCATCGCAGGCAAGCGAGCTCCCACATTTGATCTCTATTGTTCGTTGAACTGTAGGAGCGAGCTTGCTCGCGAAAAAAGCCCAGGCCCTGCGGTCATCCAGGTTATCTGCGTTATCGTTGATGATCTTAACGAACAAGCTAAGGTTGGCTATGGGCTTGTTCAGCCGCGGCACAGTCGTTCTACCGATAGCGTTCACCATAGCGCCACGCCTTGCGGGGCGCACTTTCTGGTGCCAATGCAGAGCTTGGAAGTGATCACTGCCTAGGCCGATGGGTAGGCGCTATCTGACTGGTGATCAAGCGTCAATTGTTGAGTTGGATTGATTTCTCGAAAGCCTTACCTTTGCGGGTTAGGGACAAATTGATGACTTGACCTTTCTTCGCATTAATCAAGCTCGATAGATGAGCCGCACTGCTGATGCGCTGGCCATCAAGCTTCTCTATAGTATCTCCGATCAGTAAGTCGGCTTTGAAAGCGGGTGAGTCATCGGAAACCATCGTGATTTTCACGCCATAGTTCGTCTGACGAGACTGACGTTCTGCTTCATCCAGTTCAATAGTGGCTGCGCCAAGGATGATATGTGCTTTGACAAAGTAGAGTGCGCCATAGGCTACTTGCTTCTGGGTAATCGGCACGTAATCCGTTGTAGTACCGTATGTCGAGGTGGTTGCCGAACCGTTCAGTTTGCCTGCCGTGACTGACGTAACAGAAGTGCTGGATGTAGGTCTGGATACTTTCGTCGTGGTAGTCGTGGTGCCTTGGTATTGCGGTTCGATAATGATTACTAGATCAGCCTTAATGGCCTTTGCCTGATCAATAGCTTGTTGTTCAGGAATCGGCATGGACGAATTGAATTCGGATTTACCAACAGCTGCGTATCCACGACGGAACCAAGTTCTTGCGACGTTTTCGTAGGTGCTTAGTGTGGCATGGTCGATTATCGGCACAGTGGGGGGCGGCCCTGAGCGCTCTGCCGCGATGATTTCTGGCGTGAATCCATTTGCCGACTGGTAATACTGCGTATAGCCATTAAGAGGTGGCGCCATTTTACAGCCTGCTAAACCTATAAAAAGAGCAGCAAGCGCCAGGGGCTTGAATGGGCGAGGAGTCATTTATCAACATCCTTGTTTATGTGGTGGGTTGATGGCGAATATCCGATGATACCAAAATAGTATCTCGGATTATCAAATCGCTTTTTTTACCTTCGTTGATTTCGAGGTCGATGCTCGCCCAAACTAAAAGTGTGCCCCTTCAGATGCATTTTTTGCTCTGTCAGCTATCGCTTGTAGGCGATTGCATCCTAAGCCCGATCGCCATTTCTGTTTCTACTTCGAGTCAGCAAGCCCGTCACATCCAGCGTTGGGAGGAGTGGCTCGGCCAGCAGCTCCTTGACGTTGGACATGTACTTCGTGTTCCACTCGTTACACGCAACCAGCAGCGCAGCAGCTACCGATGAAATATATGCCCTGGATTTGAGTGCATTCCCACGCAGAGCGTGCGACACACTCGAGCGCTAACGACGGGGCCTGTTGAGGCGTGGCACGATCATGCCCACCTCACGCTGATAGCGCCGATACCGCTCACCAAACAGCGCCACCAAATCCCGTTCTTCGAAACGGGCGCCGATGAAGAGATACACCGACATCCCCAGGGCAAACAGCAGATGCCCTACGGTCATATGCGGCGTTGCCCAAAAGGCGATCAGGAAGCCCAGGTACAGCGGATGACGCACGACTTTGTAGAGCAGCGGCGTCCTGAATGTCAGGCCTGAGGGTGGGGCGTTGCGCCAACGATCAATGGCCTGCTTCAGCCCGAACAACTCGAAGTGACTGATCAAACAGGTTGCCAGCACCACAATGCCCCAGCCCAGCCAGAACAGGCCGCTCAGCAATGCCTTGGCCCAGGCGGCGTCAACTTCCCAAACGGTGTGCGTAATAGGCCGCCACTGCCAGAACAGCAGCGCGAGCATCAGGCTGGAGAGCAACACATAGGTGGAACGCTCCACCGCTGCCAGGGCGAAGACTGCCAGCCAGCGCTTGAAGCGTTTACGCGCCATGGTGCTGTGCCGGACGCCAAACACAATGATCAGTGACGCATTGATCATGAGTGCCAGCGCCCAGTCGATGCGTGCGCCGGACTCGATGTGTTTGGGTACGACCACAGCCCCCACGAAGCCCATCATGTACAGCAGGGTGAATAAGAACACCAGGTAGCAGCAGGTGCTATAGACCAGGCCAGCCAAGCGTGCCGTGAGGGTGTTTGAAGAGGTTTGCCGTTTCATGGACGATTCCTTTCGCACATGGTGAATGGGTGAGCCAATCTATGACGGGCTCGCTCAGACTAACGGCATTCCCCTAGGCGGTAACCTGTTGGAATTGACAGTTGCAAGAGCGATTGGCGATCTAACGGACCTTCAACCTATCCAACAAGCTATACCAGGCCACGCCTGCGCCAATATGAGCCCCCGTGCTGTGGCAGTGCTCAAGGGCGCGGAATAATTCGGCGCGGAACCTGGAGTGAGCCGAAGCCCCGGATACACCGGCGACTCATTGTGGGAGCTGGCTTGCCTGCGATGGCGGTGGTTCAGTGGAAAAATCATTGACTGACAAACCGCCTTCGCAGGCAAGCCCGCTCCCACATTTTGAATCTGTATTGTTCTTTGAGCTGTGGGTGAGCCCAAACAAAAAATGCGCCCCTTGGGGCGCATTCTTTTGCTCGGTCAGCTATGGCCTATGAGGCCGTCGCATCCCAGGCCCGATCACCGTTTTCGTCTTTGATCCGAGTCGGTAAGCCCATCACATCCAGCGCCTTGAGGAACGGCTCGGCCGGTAGTTCCTCGACGTTGGCCATATGCTTCACATCCCACTCGCCACGCGCCACCAGCAGCGCAGCGGCTACCGGTGGTACGCCTGCGGTGTAGGAGATGCCCTGGCTGTCGGTCTCGGCATAGGCCTCTTCGTGATCAGCCACGTTGTAGATGAACATCTCACGCGGTTGGCCATCCTTGGTGCCTTTGACCAGGTCACCGATGCAGGTCTTGCCGGTGTAGCCCGGGGCGAGCGAAGACGGGTCGGGCAGCACGGCCTTGACCACTTTCAACGGCACCACTTCCAGGCCTTCGGCGGTCTTGACCGGCTGTTCGGAAAGCAGGCCGAGGTTTTTCAGCACGGTGAACACGTTGATGTAGTGTTCGCCGAAGCTCATCCAGAAACGCACGTTGGGCACGTCGAGGTTTTTCGACAGCGAGTGCACTTCATCGTGGCCGGTGAGGTAGAGGTTCTGCGAACCGACTACCGGCAGGTCGTCGGTGCGTTTGACTTCGAACATGGTGTTGCTGGTCCACTGGCTGTTCTGCCAGCTCCACACCTGCCCGGTGAATTCGCGGAAGTTGATTTCCGGATCGAAATTGGTGGCGAAGTATTTGCCATGGGAGCCGGCATTGACGTCGAGAATGTCGATCGAATCAATGCGGTCGAAATGCTGTTGCTGCGCCAGCGCGGCATACGCGTTGACGACACCTGGGTCGAAGCCCACGCCAAGGATGGCGGTGATGTTCTTCTGTTTGCACTCTTGCAGGTGGTTCCACTCGTAGTTGCCGTACCACGGCGGGGTCTCGCAGACCTTGCCCGGCTCTTCGTGGATGGCGGTGTCGAGGTAAGCCACGCCCGTGTCGATGCAGGCACGCAGTACCGACATGTTGAGGAAGGCGGAGCCGACGTTGATGACGATCTGCGAATCAGTCTCGCGGATCAGGGTCTTGGTCGCTTCCACGTCCAGGGCGTTCAGCGCGAAGGCTTGGATATCGGCGGGAACCTTGAGGCTACCCTTGGCCTTGACGCTGTCGATGATGGCCTGGCATTTGGAGATGTTGCGCGACGCGATAGCAATACGACCGAGTTCGTCGTTGTGCTGCGCGCACTTGTGGGCCACCACCTTGGCGACACCTCCTGCACCAATGATAAGAACGTTCTTTTTCAATTGCTTTATCTCTCCTTTATCCGCCAGCTCAGGACAGGCTGGACAGGTAGTCGTCGTAACCAAATTCACGAACCACCTCGACTGTACCGTCGAGTTGTTTCACTACGATGGACGGCATTTTCAGGCCGTTGAACCAGTTTTTCTTGACCATGGTGTAGCCTGCGGTGTCGATGAACGACAGCCGATCGCCGATGGCCAGCGGACGATCAAATTGATACTCGCCGAAGATGTCCCCGGCCAGGCAGGATTTGCCGCACACCATGTAGGTGTGTTCACCCTCGCTCGGCGCCAGTTTGGCGTTGAGGCGGTAGATCAGCAGGTCCAGCAGGTGGGCTTCGATGGAGCTGTCGACCACGGCGAGATTCTTGCCGTTGTAGAGAGTGTCGAGCACGGTGACTTCCAGGGAGGCGCTGTTGGTGATCGCCGCTTCGCCGGGTTCCAGGTAGACCTGCACGCCGTACTTCTCGGAGAACGCTTTGAGCCGTGCGCAGAATGCATCCAGTGCATAGCCTTCGCCGGTGAAATGGATGCCGCCGCCGAGGCTGACCCACTTGACCTTGTGCAGCAGTTCACCGAAGCGTTCCTCGATGGTGCCGAGCATCTTGTCGAACAGGCTGAAGTCACCGTTCTCGCAGTTGTTGTGGAACATGAAACCGGAGATCTGATCGATCACGCCATCGATCTTCACCGGGTCCCACTCGCCCAGGCGGCTGAACGGGCGCGCCGGGTCGGCCAGCAGGTAGTCAGAGCTGCTCACCTGCGGGTTCACACGCAGGCCGCGGGTCTTGCCTTCGCTGCGTTCGGCAAAACGCTGCAGCTGGCTGATGGAGTTGAAGATGATCTTGTCGCAGTTCTCCAGCATCTCTTCGATTTCATCGTCGGCCCAGGCCACGCTGTAGGCGTGCGCTTCGCCTTCGAACTTCTGGCGACCGAGCTTGAGCTCATACAGCGACGACGAGGTGGTGCCGTCCATGTATTGCTGCATCAAGTCGAATACCGACCAGGTGGCAAAGCACTTGAGCGCCAGCAGAGCCTTGGCGCCGGACTGTTCGCGCACGTAGGCAATCTTCTGCATGTTGACCAGAAGCTTCTGTTTATCGATGAGGTAGTACGGCGTTTTGATCATTTTTGAGAGCCTGCGGCGGTGCCTGCCAAAAAAGGACACGCATTGTGCCCGCACTTGGAACAGATCGAAAGGTTAGCCGGCGGATTTTGCGCGCCACGTTAAGCATAGGGCGTAAGTATGACCGTTCATAAGAATCATGCCGCCTCCTGTGGGAGCGCTCGAGCCTCAGCGAGGCCGCGATGACGGCCGTCCTGGCACCCCACACATCAACAATAGCGCCGCGAATATCCTGCTTACCTGAACATGAGTAAATCTTGTGATGATCTAGAACAGAATGAGTTTGTCTCAAGACACCCCTCTGTCGACAATGACCGCCATCAATCACACCATCGGAGTTGTAAGTCATGGCAGTCGCTCATTCCCTCGGGTTTCCACGCATTGGACGCGATCGTGAACTGAAAAAAGCGCAGGAAGCGTTCTGGAAGGGTGAGCTCGACGAAGCCGGCCTGCGCGCCGTTGGCCGTGATTTGCGCAGCACCCACTGGGCGCTGCAACAGCAAGCCGGTATCGACCTGTTGCCGGTCGGTGATTTCGCCTGGTACGACCAGGTGCTGACCCATTCGTTGATGTTCGGTGTGGTCCCTGAGCGGTTCCGCCCGGCGGATGGCCAGGCCACGTTGCATACCTTGTTCGCCATGGCCCGTGGCGTCAGTGACAGCTGCTGCGGCGGTGCCCATGCCCAGGAGATGACCAAGTGGTTCGACACCAACTATCACTACCTGGTGCCGGAGTTCAGCGTCGATCAGCAATTCCACCTGGCGTGGGACCAACTCTTCGAAGAGGTCCAGGAAGCCCTCGACCTGGGGCACAGCGTCAAGCCCGTGGTGATCGGCCCGCTGACCTATTTGTGGCTGGGCAAGGCCAAGGGCGCTGACTTCGACAAGCTCGACCTGCTCGAGCGACTGCTGCCGCTGTATGGCCAGATATTCCAGCGCCTGGCCGAATTGGGCGTTGAGTGGGTGCAGATCGACGAGCCAATCCTGGCGCTCGATCTGCCTCAGGATTGGAAGAACGCTTTCGAGCGCGCCTATAACCTGATCCAGCGCGACCCGCTGAAAAAATTGGTGGCCACTTACTTCGGCGGCCTGGAAGAAAACCTTGGCCTGGCTGCCAACCTTCCGGTGGATGGCCTGCATATCGACCTGGTGCGTGCGCCGGACCAGTACCCGACCATTCTCGACCGCCTGCCAGCGTACAAGGTGCTGTCCCTGGGCGTGGTCAACAGCCGAAACGTGTGGCGTTGCGACCTGGAAAAAGCCCTGGCCACCTTGCAGCATGCCCATGAGAAGTTGGGCGATCGCCTGTGGGTCGCGCCGTCCTGCTCGCTGCTGCACAGCCCGGTGGACCTGGAGCGGGAAGATCAGTTGGGTGCCGAACTGAAAAGCTGGCTGGCCTTCGCCGTGCAGAAGTGCGCGGAAGTGGCGCTACTGGCCAAGGCCGTCGATCAGCCCGAAGCCCCTGGCGTACTCACCGCCCTGGCTGCGAGCCGCGCGGTGCAGGCAGCTCGTGCTGCATCGCCACGCATTCACAAGCCTGCCGTTCAAGCTCGTGTAGCGGCCATCACTGCACGGGACAGCCAGCGCCAGTCGCCGTTTGCCCAGCGCATCGAAAAGCAACGGGCCGGCCTTAACTTGCCGCTGTTCCCGACCACCACCATCGGCTCGTTCCCACAGACTGCGTCGATCCGCCTGGCGCGTCAGTCGTACAGGGCGGGCAAGTTGAGCCACGCCGAATACGTCGAAGCCATGCACAGTGAGATCAAGCACGCTGTCGAGGTGCAGGAAAATCTCGGCCTGGATGTGTTGGTGCACGGTGAAGCCGAGCGTAACGACATGGTCGAGTACTTCGCCGAACAACTGGATGGCTACGCGTTCACCCGGTTCGGCTGGGTGCAGAGCTATGGTTCGCGCTGTGTGAAACCCGCAGTGATTGTCGGTGACCTGAGCCGCCCGAACGCCATGACCGTGGAGTGGATTCGCTATGCCCAAGGCCTCACCGACAAGGTGATGAAGGGCATGCTCACAGGCCCGGTGACCATGTTGATGTGGTCGTTCCCACGGGAAGACCTGAGCCGCGAAGTGCAGGCCCGGCAACTGGCCCTGGCGATTCGTGACGAAGTGGTGGACCTGGAAGCGGCCGGCATCAAGATCGTGCAGATCGACGAAGCGGCTTTTCGTGAGGGCTTGCCGTTGCGCCAGGCGCAGTGGCAGCACTACCTGGACTGGGCGACTGAGGTGTTTCGTTTGTGCGCGAGTGGCGTGGGCGATGAAACCCAGATCCACACCCACATGTGCTACAGCGAGTTCAACGATGTGATCGAGTCCATCGCCGCCATGGATGCCGACGTGATCACCATCGAAACCTCCCGCTCGGACATGGAGCTGCTCGACGCGTTCGAAGCCTTCGCCTACCCGAATGAGATCGGCCCGGGGGTCTACGACATTCACTCGCCGCGGGTGCCGGATGCCTCGGAAATGGCCAATTTGCTGCGCAAGGCCGCCAAGCGGATTCCGGCAGAGCGCTTATGGGTGAACCCCGATTGCGGCTTGAAGACGCGGGGCTGGCCGGAGACCGAGGCGGCGCTCATTCATATGGTCACCGCCGCTCGGCAACTGCGTGCTGAGTCAAACTGTAGGAGCGAGCTTGCTCGCGAAAAACGCCAACGATTACGCGTAGCTTCTGAATGAACGTGGCGCCTGTGAGTTTTTCGCGAGCAAGCTCGCTCCTACAAGGGGAGGGGGCAATATTCGCCCCCTGCATCAGGTCAGAGGTATTTGAGCCACGCCAGGTCCCGCCGCCGTGCTTTCAGGCCGGCGAACCAACGCACGGGCAAGTACAGGGCAATCGGCAACAGCAGCGCTGCCAGCCACACCGCACCGATATCGTCGAAGCCAAAGTAAGTGCCATGGTTGAGGCCAAACAGCGCAACGCAGGCCACATAGAGGATTTTCAATACATAGAGGTGCAACAGATAAAAGAACATCGGCGCCGCGCCGAACACTGCCAGCACGCCGATCCAGCGCTTATGCCCGGCGCGTTCAAACGCCAGCAGCAACAGCAAGCCAATCCCCAGAGTCAACGCCAGGAACAACAGCGAAGGCGGGTACTTGGTGATATTGAAAAAGCTCATCAGCGTCAGCACGCTGCTGTCATACGCCTGCCAAGGCTGCTCGCCATAGCCGTTGAGCGCTCGCAACAACCCAAAGCCCACCAACGCGCCCACCCCCGCGACCAGTAAATAACGCTGACGCACAGCCGGCAGCGTGGCATTGGCAAACCATGGCCCGAGGCCGTAACCCAGGGCAATCACACCGATCCATGGCAGCACCGGGTAGGTGGTGCGCAGGCGCAGGTTTTCAGAGACTTCAATCCAGTTGCGTTCATGCAGGATCGTCCACGGCACATGCAACATCGAACCCGGTGCGAAGTGCAGCCCATCGAGCAGGTTGTGCCCGGCGATAATCACCAGCGCCAAGCCGATCAGCCAGGCACGCGGTAGCCAGACCAACGCGGCGAGGGCGATCATGCTGATGCCGATGGCCCAGATCACTTGCATGTAGATCACGCTGGGCGGCAGTTGGAAGGTCCACGCGAAGTTGACCAGGGTGAATTCCAGCACCACCAGGAACAGCCCGCGCTTGAACAAGAATGCCGACACGTCGCGACGACCCTGATATTTCTGACCGTACAGCCAAGCCGACAATCCGGTGAGCAGCACAAACACCGGCGCACACAAGTGAGCCAGGGTGCGGCTGAAAAACAACGCAGGCTCGGTGCTGTCTATGCTCATGGGGTCGCTGACCTGGCGGTGCAGCAGGAAGGTTTCACGCACGTGGTCCAGCAACATGAACAGGATCACCAGGCCGCGCAGGGCGTCGATGGATAGCAGGCGTTTGCGTAAAGTCATAGCGTCAGTCATAAGTTAAGGATCACACGCAGGCAAAATATTGACGTTATTCTATAACATTAAGCGAGGCGCTGATGACAAGCATGACCCCACACTCGGCCGAAGCTGTAATCGCGTTCTGGAAACAGGCGGGGCCCAAGCGTTGGTTCGCCAAGGACGAGGGGTTCGATAGGGACTTTCGCGATAGATTCAACGCGGCTCATATGCAGGCTGCACGGCGTGAACTCGAAGGTTGGTTGACCACGGCGGATGGCGCGCTGGCGTTATTGATTCTGCTGGATCAGTACCCGCGCAACGCCTTTCGCGGCACGGCGCATATGTTCGCCACCGACCCGCTGGCGCGGTTTTATGCGCGAAAGATGGTGGACGCGGGATTGGATCAACAGGTTGAACCTCAGTTGCGCGCGTTCTGCTATTTGCCTTTTGAACATTCGGAAGACCCGCAGGACCAGCAACGCTCCCTGGCCCTGAACCAGCAGTTGGATGCCAGCACCTACCACTGGGCCAAGGAGCATGCCGACATCATCGAGCGGTTCGGGCGGTTTCCCCATCGTAATGGGGTGTTGGGCAGGGCGAGCACCGATGAAGAACTCGCCTTCCTCAAGGCCGGTGGCTTCGCCGGTTAGGCGTGTTCTGGCGCCAGGCTCTGCTGGGTGGCGACACGGCGAAACCGCCGCACGCCCTTGAGGTCTATCGCCCACCGCAACGCTTCAGTGGCTGAAGGACGCGGGCCTTGGGTGATCGCCTGTTCATCCTGGCCCAGTGCGTCGAGGTAACCCTGGGCACCGCCGCGTTCGCTCCAATAGTGAGTATGGCTGAGCCAGGACTTGGCCAGCCAGCCTTTGCCGTTGCCCACGGTCACCGGCAAGTCCAGCACGCCGCCGCCCATCACGGGCTTGACCGGGCCGCTGACGATGTCGCCGAACAGGCCGAAGGGGGCAGGGAAGTACAGGTTGGTCCAGCGCGTGACGGCAAAGGCTGCGGCGTGGTGCAGGTAGTGCGGGGTGAAGGGCTTTTGGCCGAGCATCAGCGGTTGGCGGGCGTTGTAGCCGTAGCCTTGGGTGTCTTCGGTCGGCGGGCAGGCCGGGGCTTCGCGGCGTCCCATGCGCTGTTTGAAGTCACTGACGCTGCGGCCCAGCAACAGGCTGGCGTGGGCCATCGGGCTGCCGACCGTGACTAGGTCGGTGATGCGCCAGGGGTTGCCCAGGCCGCGCTGTTCGGCAAAAGCTTCGGTCTGTTGCTGACGAAAATTCAACAGGCTGCTTAGGCTGCCGTCCAGCAAGGCGCCGGCTGCGGGCAGGGCCTCCTTGACCACCGGTTGCAGCGGTTCGCGGTTGGCATAACGGGCTGCCAGCTCACGGTTGCTGGGGGTCAGTTGGGTCAGTTTGTCGTGGTACTCATGCCAGAGGTAGCCGACGATGTCATAGGCAATCACGCTGCCCAAACTGTGGCCCACGACGATGATGCGCTCGTAGTCACCCTGATTGTGCAGAGCGCGCAGCAGGTCGACACCATCAGCACGGATCTGCTCGCGCACCATCACGTTTTGCGGGTTGGGGCTGAGGTAGCGTGCGGCGTCTCCCAGGTAGGCCAGCGCCGAATAGCGCAGCGCCAGTCCCATGGCCGCGAGCAGCAGGGGGATCAGCGCGAAGGGGTTGTCGCTGGGGGGCAATTGGCCCCAGGCCGTGGCCAATGTACCGCTGGCAACCAGCAGCAATAACACCAGCACCGTCCAGCGCGTGCTGCGCCAGATCGGCACGATGGCCTCGGGAATGTCGCGACGCGGGCGCTTGAAGATGTCCCACAGCCAGCCCAGCAGATGGCCGAACTTGGTGCCCTGCATCTTGTGGGCCCAGTAGTACTCATAGAAATCCGTCGAGGTACGGCCCGAGGCCTTCAGTACGCGCAGGTCGAAGTTGCGCGACAGCCGATCCGGCTTGCTCCAGTACAGAGGTGTGCCATCGGGGGTGTCCGTGGGGATCATCGCCTCGACAAAGCCGCGCAAGGTGTCCATTGGGCGCTGTTCGCCGATGCCGTGGATAACCACAACTGCTTGTTTCATGTGCTGTTCCTTCCTTGAAAATCAGCGTGAGCCATAATATTGCCACTAGCCGCGCTATTCCTGCCAGGAATGCCCCCATAAAAACCCTGCATTGTCTTTATCGGCCCTGATCTCGTAGCGTGATGCCTCACACCAGGAGATTGTCCATGAGCCAAGGCCCGCTGCACCTCTACGTTGATTCGCTGTTCACCAGCCCCTATGCCATGTCGGTGTTTGTCGCCTTGCGCGAAAAAGGCCTGGCGTTCGAGACCCTCACCCTGGACCTCGATGCCGGGCAGAACCAGGCGGCAGATTACGTCCAACGCTCCCTGACCCAGCGAGTGCCGACCCTGGTAGACGGTGATTTTGCGCTGTCGGAGTCTTCGGCCATCACCGAGTACCTGGACCAGGCCTACCCTGAGACCCGCGTGTACCCGGCGGATGTGCAGCAGCGGGCGAGGGCGCGACAGGTTCAAGCGTGGTTGCGCAGCGACCTGCTGCCGATTCGCCAGGAGCGCTCGACGCTGGTGGTGTTCTGCGGGCAGAAGAGGCCGCCGTTGTCAGCAGAGGCTCAAGCCGCCGCGACCAAGTTGATCACCGCGGCGCAAGCCTTGCTGGCGGATAACCGCGAGTACCTGTGCGGCCAGTGGTCGATTGCCGATGTGGACCTGGCGGTGATGCTCAATCGTCTGATCCTCAACGGTGACGCCATGCCAGCGCAGCTGGTGGCCTACGCGCAACGCCAGTGGCAGCGGCCGTCAGTGCGCGAGTGGGTCGAGCTGCGACGGCCCGCGCTCTAGCTCTGCCTGCTGGGCAACGCGCCGGTCGAGGTCTTCCCAATCGGCCATGCCCAACACGCGCATGGTGTTCAAACCACGCAAGTAGCCGCGCAGTTGCTCGGCGCTGGCGCTGCCTTTTGCGGCGTCGGCGTGTGAGTCCAGCAGCACGGTTTCGTACTCGACCAGGTAGTCGGCGACTCGCTCGCGAAACTCTGGCAGGACTGCCTCGCGAATACGATCGAAGATTTTCTGGTAGGGCTTCATGGCGGGTCCTTATAGATTTTATGGGCGGCCTGACACTATCGGTTCAAATGATAGTCACCATCAAGGATCACAAGTTCTGTTTTTTCGCCAAACGCGCAGAATCTGCACATCGAGACGCAGCTCAAGGAAAATGCGCGATGAGGACGATTATCCAGTTGGCTTTGATGGCCCTGATGCTGGGCACCGCGGTCATGACCACCCCGGCGATGGCCGATGACGTGCGTACAGGCCATTTGCTGCCACTGGTGGGTAGCGTAGACTCTCTGCAGCGTGCCCAGTCGGTGGGGGTGTTGTTCAGCGAAAACACCCGCGACAACCTCAGCTACCTTGAACGCTACCACGCCATGGCGCTGAACGGCGCCAAGGATGCCTTGGATGGGCGGATTCGCGAGGCGTTCGTCAACAGCTCCGACCCGGAACTGGCGATCGACTGGTTGATGCACTCGTTGCAGGGCACTTTTTTCTCGGTGACGGTTTATAGCAGCCTGGATGCCCTGGTGCAGGCGCACCCGGATGTGGTGGTGGTGCTCGATACCCATAACCAATTGCTGACCCAGCGTAATGACCGGGTCGAAGCACGCTTTGTCGCACGCTTCTACGACGCGAACCTGCAGTTTATCGCCAAGGCCGAAGGCTCGGTGGACAAGCACGTGCCGTCAGTGTGGGTGCACGACAAGGCGGCGCCGGAGATTGCTGCACTGATCGAGCAACAACGCGATGTACAGCAAGATGCCCTGAAGCAGTTCGATGCGTCGCTCAAGGCCCTGGTTCGCGCAGGTTGACCCGCGAATGGTTGTGAACCCTATTTGGTTATTTTCAGGAATGTTTATGCGCTCTTTCTTCGCCCCGGCCCTGGCTTGTGCTTCGTTATTGTTGACCGGCTGTATCACGGCGCCAAATGCCCCATCACTGACCCTGCAAACCAACAAGACCCCCGACGGCTATGTGCAATGCGTGTTGCCCAAGCTGGAAAAGCACGGCATCACCTCGACCGTCACCCAGAACTCGCGCCACGCCAAGGTGCTGTTGACCAGCAAGATTGCCGCCGATGATGTGCTGGAGGCCTACAAGTCCCAGGACGGCACCAAGGTCTTCCTGTACGAGCGCAAGCCGCTGGCTTCGGCGATCAAGCCATCGCGGCTGGAGCAGGCCGCACAGGATTGCAGATAAACCCAGGCACAACGCAAATCCAAAGGTGGGCGGGGGCAACCTTTGACACCCTGTAGGAGCGAGCTTGCTCGCGAAAGACGTCAACGGTAACGCGCGCTCCCTGAATAAACGCGGCGCCTATGATTTTTTCGCGAGCAAGCTCGCTCCTACAGGGTATTGGCCCCATTTGGATCAGGGCTTGGCTTCGTTGCTGAAGCTGTCGACAGTCTTGACCAATCCCTGCGCCGCCAACGCCACCAACTCACCGCCTTTCTCCACAGTAGCCAACGCCGGGTCCGAGCCCATGCGGCCGTCAGGGAAGCGCGCCCGGAAGTCCAGGGCCTCGCGGATCGGGCCGGTGTTGGCGATTCGTGGTGAGTAGTCGGCAGACTTGATCGCGTCCGGATACGCCCACTGCGTCACGGCAATTTCCGACGGCGTGGCGTGGCTGCCATGCCCGACCGGGAATTGACGCTGGGCCAGGTCAGTGACGCCTTCCAGGTCCCACCAGTTCACCAGCTTCAGCGCGAACCCGGCCGGGCGGCGGGCGAAGCTGGCTTCGGCGTACAGCTCGGAGAACGCCGCTTCAATCGTGGCGATGTTGCCGCCGTGGCCGTTCAGGAACAGGATCTTTTCGAAACCATGCCCGGCCAACGAGCGCACCCAGTCGCCAATTGCGGCGATAAAGGTGGAAGGGCGCAGGGAGATGGTGCCGGGAAAGCCCAGGTGGTGTTGGGCCATACCGATATTGAAGGTCGGGCCGACCAGGATATCGGCGTGCTTCTGGGCGTGGTGGGCGATGATTTCCGGGCACATCCAGTCCGTGCCCAGCAGGCCGGTGGGACCATGTTGCTCGTTGGAACCGATGGGAATCACCACCGTGCGGCTGCGTTCCAGGAACTGCCCGATTTCGATCCAGGTGGAGGTGTGTAGAAGCATGCGACGCTCTCTTTTATCTATGGGGACAGGCTATCCGCCACGGATTGTACGACTACTCGCCACCTGTTGGGGTTTGCAATTGAGGTAGGTCGACGACTTCAGCCAGCGCTGGTCGGGGTACCACGAAAACATGAACTGCCCGTCCTTGAGCTTGTCCACAACTTGACGGGCAACTTGCGGGCGCACGGCCGGGCAACCCTGGCTGCGGCCGATGCGGCCTTCGCGCTTGCTCCATAAGGGGCTGACGTAGTCGGCGGCATGAATCACGATGGCGCGGTCGCGGGCCTGGTCATTGAAACCGGGTTCCAGACCGTCCATGCGCAGCGAGTAGCCATGGGCGCCCAGGTAGCTTTCCTGGGTGCGGAACAACCCCAGGCTCGACTGGTGGCTGCCCTCGAGGTTGGAGAACTGGGTAGCGAAGTTTTCCCCGGACTTGGCGCCGTGGGCCACCAGGTCGCGCAATACCAGGGTCTTTTTGCGCAGGTCGAAGATCCACAGGCGACGGGCGGTCGAGGGCTGTGAGTAGTCAATAACCGCTAGGCGATCGGAACGTTCCTCGCCGTTATTGACCGCGCACTGTACGGCGCTCAGGGCGCTTTTCAGCACGGTGGGATTGAGTTCTGGAGCCGAGCGCGCCAGGCTGCTATACAGGGAAGGAGAGGTGCCATTGGCGGCGAGCGCAACATTGCTCAATAAAGCCAGGCACCCAGTGATCAAGCCCAGGCTGGTTAGCCTGAGCAGGCGTATAAAAGTCAGCATCTACAGTCGAGTCCCCGCTGTGGAGTGGAGCTAAGTCAATTGTTCAAAAAACACGCATGTTACTTGAGCATTTGCCTGCTCGTTGCACCATTGGTCGCTACAGCCGAAACGCTGCCGGTGGAGCCATTGCCCGTCACCACCCCTGCACCGGTCGCGCTGGCGCCACTGCAACAGGCGTTGGCCCAGTTGACCAGTGTCTGCCCGCACCTTGCGCCGCGTATCGATGCCGCCGCGTTGGTGCGCCTGCAAGCCTTTTACCTGCAGCAGGGCGATGCCCCGCTATGGTCGGCTGACGAACGCCGGCAAGCCTTGCACAGCCAGTTGCTGATGCTTGCCGACGATGGCCTGGACCCCACCCACTATAGCTTGCCTGCGGCGGATGCCACGGCCAACGTGCTGTGCAGCGATATCGCCAACAGCCAGCAGTACCTGCAAGCCCTGCAGGATTTGCATTACGGGCGCCTGCAGCAATCGCGCTTTGAGCCTCTATGGCATTCACAGCCGCCCAGTGGCGATCCTAATGCCGAGGTACTGGCGTTCGCCGCCACCGGCCTGCAAGACATGGCCCAAGCCTTCGATCAGGCGCGGCCCAGCGCTGATTTGTATCGCAGCCTGCGCAATGCCTACGCCGGCGTGCGTCAGCAACCGCTGCCCCATTGGGACCCGGTCGCCGAGGGCGCGTTGTTGCGCCCGGGCATGAACGACCCCCGCGTGCCGGAACTGGCGCGGCGCCTGCACAGCGGTGGCTACCTGGCCCAGTTGCCCAGCGGCAACGGCAAGCAATACCAGGGCGAACTGGTCAAAGCGGTGAAAGCCTTCCAGCTCAGCCACTCGTTGCAGGCCGACGGTGTGATCGGCGCCGGCACCGTGGCCGAACTCAATATCAGCCCGGCGGTGCGTCGTGAACAGCTGCGCATCAACCTGGAGCGCTTCCGCTGGCTGGCCCAGGACCTGGAGCCTGAAGGCGTCGTGGTCAATGTGGCCGCCGCGCAGCTGAGCGTGTATCAGAGCGGCATCCCGGTGTGGCAAACCCGCCTTCAAGTGGGCCGGGCCGAACGCCAGACGCCATTGCTCAAGTCGCGCATCACCCGGCTGACCCTCAACCCCACCTGGACTATCCCGCCGACCATCATGCGCGAGGACAAACTGCCCGCCATCCGCCTCAACCCTGAATACCTGCGCCAGCAAAACCTGCAAGTGCTCGACGCCGAAGGTCACCCATTGACCCCCGACCAAGTCGACTGGGCACGCCCCGGCAATATCCTGCTGCGCCAGCAGGCCGGCCCGCGTAACCCGCTGGGCAAGATTGTGATGCGCTTTCCCAATCCGTATTCGGTGTACCTGCATGACACCCCCAGCCAGCCCTTGTTCACCAAGGGCCCACGGGCGTTCAGTTCGGGGTGCGTGCGGGTCGAGCAACCGTTGTTATTGCGCGATCTGCTCGTAACACCCGCCGAACGCACCCGCACCGATGAGCTGCTGGCGACCGGTGAAACCCATGAATTCAGGCTGGCTACGCCGGTACCGGTGCTGTTGGGGTATTGGACGGTAGAAGTGGATCGCCAGGGCGAGTTGGTGTACGCGCCGGATATTTATGCGCGTGACCCGGTGTTGATCAAGGCCATGGGCAGCGTGTTATAGCGTCAGATGGCTTGATATGAATGTAGGAGCGAGCTTGCTCGCGAAAAACGCCAACGATAACGCGTGCTTCCTGAATGAACGCGGTGTCTGTGAGTTTTTCGCGAGCAAGCTCGCTCCTACGTTCTATTCCGGCATCAGTTGCTGGCGGCATTCCAGCACCAGGCGGGCGCCGCCCAACTCACTGGTGCCGACCTCCAGCTTGAAGCCATGCAAGTTGATGATCGCCGCCACAATCGACAGGCCCAGCCCAAAGCCGCCTTGCTGATCACTCTCATCGACCCGATAGAAACGTTGGAACACCGACGCGCGCTCGGCAGCTGGAATGCCTGGCCCGGAGTCGAGCACTTCGATGCGCGTACTCCCAAGGTCGTTGACTGCTCGCAGGATCACCTTGCCATTGGGCGGGGTGAACTTGATCGAGTTACTCAGCAGATTGGCCAGGGCTTCAAACAACAGCGCACGGTCACCGGTAACCCACGGCAGTGAATCAGGCGCCTGCAGCACCAACTCCAGTTCGCCTTCTTCGGCCAGGGGCAGGTAGAAATCATGCAGTTCGCGCAGCAACGGCAGCGGGTCCAGCACCAGGAAGCCTGAGCGACGCTGGTGGTCTTCCAGTTCCGAGATGCGCAGCAGCCCGCGAAAACGCGCCATCAGCGTGTCGGTTTCGGCGATGGCGTCATCGAGTTTTACCGCGTGGGCCGAGTCTTCCTCGGCTTGTTGCTTGATGCGGTAAAGCTGGGCGCGCAAGCGGGTGAGCGGGGTGCGCAGGTCGTGGGCGATGTTGTCGCACACGCCCTTGACCTCGTTCATCAGTTTTTCGATGCGGTCGAGCATGGCATTGACGATGGCGGCAAGCATGTCCAGCTCGTCGCGCCGGTTGGACAGCGGCAACCGGTGCGTGAGGTCGCCGGCGACGATGGCCTCGGCGCTGGCCTGGATCCCGCGAATACGCCGCAACGGGCGACGGCGCAGCAGGTGCCAGCCGGCAGCGCCAGGAATGATGGTCAAGGACAGCGCCCACAGCAGGGCGTGCCAGATAATCCGCGTTACCCCGAACAACGAGCCGTTGGCGCGTACCAACACCAGCCAGCGGCCGTCTTCGGTGTGGGTGGCCACGGCATCGCAGCTGTCCTTGGGCAGTTTGGGGTCATCGGATTGCACGCAATTGGTCAGGGCGTAGATCTTGCCATCCAGCGGCAGGTCCGGTGGCACGGCACGGATCGGCCCGCTCAAGGGGCGAAATTGCTCATCGAACAGGCCGTAGGCGTCCACGCCCTTCATGTCGAAGGTCATGCTGGTGGTCAGCGCTTCCACCAGTTCTTCGCCGTCGAAACGCTGGAAAAGATGCTGGCGCTGCAACAGGGAATGGCGCGACAAGTCGCTGAGGTAGCCTGAGACCTCGTAGTACAGCACCCCCATGAGGATGCAACTCCACGCCACGAACAACGAACTGTACAGCGCCAGCAAGCGGCTGCTGGAAGAGCGCCAGCCTTTAGAGGGGTTCAGCAATGACATAGCCCGAGCCTCGTACCGTGCGGATCAGCGGCGTGAGGCCCGGTGGGTCGATTTTCTTGCGCAGACGGCCGATGTGCACGTCGATCAGGTTGGTGCCGGGGTCGAAGTGATAGCCCCAGACTTCCTCGAAAATCATCATCCGCGACAGGATCTGCCCGGTGTTGCGCATCAGGAATTCCAGCAGTTTGTATTCAGTGGGCAGCAGCGTCAGCGGCTGGTCGGCCCGGCTGGCTTCGCGGCTGATCAGGTTCAGTTCCAGGTCGGCCACGCGCAGAGCGGTTTCGAATTCCTGAACGGTGCTTTTACGCCGCAGCAGCACCTCGACACGGGCGGCCATTTCATCCGAGGCGAACGGCTTGGTCAGGTAGTCATCACCGCCGGCACGCAGGCCGCGCACGCGCTCGTCGACATCGGAGAGGGCGCTGATCATCAGGATCGGCGTAGACACCCCAATGGTGCGCAACGTGGTGACGATGGCCAGGCCATCCAGCTCGGGCAGCATGCGGTCGAGGGTGATCAGGTCGTAATCCCCACTCACGGCACGGACCAGGCCCTCGCGGCCGTTGTCCACCCAATCTACGTCCAGTCCATGGCTACTCAGCTCGGCGACAATCTCGCGGGCCGTTACGGCGTCATCCTCGATGGTCAAAATGCGGGTCATAGGATTACCTGGTGAGCGTTCACACTAGAAGTGACGACATTTTGCCAAGAAGTTGCTGAATGTTTCCTAAATAAAACTTCATCTTCTTCAAACCGACATCGCCCTGTGGGAGCTGGCTTGCCTGCGATGGCGGCTTACCTGCTGGCATATTCGTTGGCGGTCATGCCGCTATCGCAGGCAAGCCAGCTCCCACAGGGGAGTGCATTACGCCCGCCTAATATCGCCGTTTATTGCAACCTGCATGATCTGGCTAAGTTCAATTTAAATAAATCATTGAAATTAAAGGAATTTAATTTTAATCGCCGCTGGCACGCTGCCTGCACTGTCCGTTTTGAGACTTGTAACATCATTTTTCGTGCCTGGAGCAAAACAACAATGATCACATCCTCAACCACGCTGCAAGAGTCAAGCACGCTCTCCGGGGTTTCCTGGGGGGCGATTTTCGCCGGTGCCGCTGCGGCGGCTGCACTGTCATTGATCTTGGTATTGCTGGGCTTCGGCCTGGGCTTTTCGGCGGTGTCGCCTTGGGCTGACAGCGGTATCAGCGCCAAGGGCCTTGGCATTTCCACAATTGTCTGGCTAGCGTTCACCCAGATCGTTGCTTCGGGCCTGGGCGGTTACATCGCCGGTCGTTTGCGGGTGAAGTGGGCCAATATGCACGGGGACGAGGTGTACTTTCGCGACACCGCCCATGGCTTCCTGGCGTGGGCAGTGGCCACATTGATCACGGCGATGCTGGTGGTCGGCTCGGTCAGCAGTGTGGTCAGCGGCGGCGTGAAAGCTGGCGCCAGCGTGGCATCGGGCGCCGCCAGCGGCCTCACCCAAGCTGCTGGCAGCGCGGCAAAAGGTGCCGACAGTGGTGACTTCGGTTATTACGTCGACAGCCTGTTCCGCGATGATCGCCCAGCGGCGGTCAGCGATGATGCAGCCCACGCCGTGGTCGGTCGTATCCTGACGCGTACGTTGAGCAACGACGGCCAACTGGCAGCGGAAGATCGCGCCTACCTGGCCCAACTGATCAGCCAGCGCACCAACCTTAGCCAGGCCGATGCCGAAGCCCGTATCGACAAGGTCTATGGCGACGCGCGCAAGGCCGTTGAAGACGCCAAGCTCAAAGCCAAACAAGCCGCTGACACCGCTGCGAAAGTAGCGGCCTACACCTCGCTGTGGACCTTCGTGGCCCTGCTCATCGGTGCGTTCTTCGCCAGCTTCGCCGCCACCTTCGGCGGTCGCCGCCGGGATGCCGTGGTGTATGTCGAAACCGAAAACTACGTTCGTTAATTCAAGGAGAACATGATGCGCTCATTACTGCTGTGGTTCCTCGGCGTGCCGATTCCGGTGATCATCCTGATCGCGATTTTCATGCACTAATTGTAGGAGCGAGCTTGCTCGCGAAGAACTGCTGGGCGCCGCGTTCATTCAAAATGGCCGCGGCGTTCTTGCGTTTTTCGCGAGCAAGCTCGCTCCTACAGTTGGAGGTTCAGTCGTCGAACCCGACCTGTTCGTGAATCTCATCCACCTTGAGTTCCAACCGATACGCCACCGCAATAAACAGCGCCTGGCACAGGCACAGCGTGGCGCTCAGCGAGCGGAAAGCAAACGAGGAACCTTCATTGACCAACAACACCGCATTCGCCCGCTTGGCCAGGGGCGACAGGTTGCTGTCGGTGATGATCAGGGTCTTGGCCTGGTGATGCTGCGCGATGCGCAGGCAGTGCTGGGTCTCTTTGCCGTAGGGCGTGAAGCTGATGGCTATCACCAGGTCATTGGCGCGCACGCTGCGCATCTGCTCGCGATAACTGCCGCCTAGCCCCGAGATCAGGTGGATGCGCTTGTTGGTGTGCTGCAGGTTGTAGACCAGGTAGTCGGCCACCGCAAAGGAGCGGCGCACGCCGACCACGTAGATGTTGTCGGCATTGACTACCAGGTCCACGGCTTTCTCGAAGGCAGCGTCGTCCAACTCCAGCCCCAAGCGTTCGATGCCCGACAGGGTGGCGTTGACGCACTCGCGCGCCAGGTCGCCGCCGCTGGCCTTCTGGGACTTGTTGGCGATCATGCTGCGAATGCGCTGCTGGTAGTTTTGCACCGGCGTAGTCTTGTGCGTATACGCCTCGCGAAACAGCGCCTGCATCTCACTGAACCCGCTGAAACCGAAGCGCTGGGAAAACCGCACGATGGCCGAAGGGTGCACTTCGCATTCCCGGGCGATGTCGCTGATCCGGTCGACCATGATCCGGTCACTCTGCTGACTCATGTAGCTGGCGATACGCTTGAGCTGGCGCGGCAGGCTCTCGTATTCGTCGGTGATCAGCTGCAACAGGCGTTCGGCATTGATCGGAGGGCTGGCGACAGTTTCTTCCAGGGTGGTCTCGGGATCGGTGCGGGACATGGGCAATCCTTCTGGCGTGTTCGTCTGATGCGCTGATAGGTGGCGCAAGTCTACAGGGTAGGCGCAAAAAAATACCCCGGCATCACGGCCCGCGTGGCCTGCTGAAACGATGCATGGGCGCTGGAGTGCCGCTATCCTGAGGTATTGGAAAAAATATTCCACTAAAAATAATTATGGAATAAATATTGATTGCTGCCAGCGGACGTTCTAGTCTGCTCCCACCAAGAGCGTTTGCCGTCGCCACGGCGGCACAACGCAGGCTGATAAAAATAACAGGAGCCAGCATGGGCCAGACTCGTTTTGCCAGTGGGCGTCAATTGGATCTGATTTGCCTCGGGCGCCTGGGCGTCGATCTCTATGCGCAGCAAGTCGGTGCGCGGCTTGAGGATGTGTCCAGCTTCGCCAAGTATCTGGGCGGATCTTCCGCCAACATCGCTTTCGGCACCGCCAGGCTGGGGCTGAAGTCGGCGATGCTGAGCCGGGTCGGCGATGACCACATGGGCCGTTTCCTGGTGGAATCCCTGGCCCGCGAAGGCTGTGATGTCAGTGGCATCAAGGTCGACCCTGAGCGCCTCACCGCCCTGGTCCTGCTGGGCCTCAAGGACCGCGAAACCTTCCCCCTGGTGTTCTACCGCGAAAACTGCGCCGACATGGCCTTGCGCGCCGAAGACATCAGCGAAGCCTTTATCGCCTCCAGCAAAGCGTTGTTGATCACCGGTACGCATTTCTCCACCGACGGCGTGTACAAGGCCAGCCTCCAGGCCCTGGATTACGCCGCCAGGCACAACGTCAAGCGCGTGCTGGACATCGACTACCGCCCCGTGTTGTGGGGCCTGGCCGGCAAGGCCGATGGCGAAACCCGTTTCGTCGCCGACCAGAATGTCAGCCAGCATGTGCAGAAGATCCTGCCGCGTTTCGACCTGATCGTCGGCACCGAAGAGGAATTCCTGATTGCCGGCGGCGGTGAAGACCTGCTCACCGCCCTGCGCACCGTGCGTGAACTGACCCCGGCCACCCTGGTGGTCAAGCTCGGCCCCCAGGGCTGCACGGTGATCCACGGCGCAATCCCGGCGCGCCTGGAAGACGGGGCCATCTATCCTGGCGTGCGGGTTGAAGTGCTCAACGTGCTGGGCGCAGGCGATGCTTTTATGTCGGGCTTTCTCAGCGGCTGGATCAATGACGCCAGCGATGAGCGTTGCAGCCAGTTGGCCAATGCCTGTGGCGGCCTGGTGGTATCGCGCCACGCCTGTGCGCCAGCGATGCCGACCCCCGCCGAACTCGATTACCTGTTCAACAGCCCCGTGCCCATCACCCGGCCGGACCAGGACGTGACCCTGCAACGCCTGCACCGTGTCACGGTGCCGCGCAAGGCCTGGAAGCAACTGTTCGTCTTTGCCTTCGACCACCGCTGGCAATTGGTGGAGCTGGCGCAAAAAGGTGGCCAGGCCCCTGAGCGTATCAGCGACATCAAGCAGTTGTTTATCCAGGCCATCGAACGCGTGGAGCGCAACCTCAGCGAGCAGGGCGTCGAGGCGGATGTGGGCCTGCTCGCCGACCAACGCTTTGGCCAGGATGCACTCAACGCCGCCAGCGGTCGCGGCTGGTGGATCGCTCGCCCGGTGGAAGTGCAGAACTCGCGGCCCCTGGCGTTCGAGCACGGGCGTTCGATCGGCAGCAACCTGATTGCCTGGCCCCAGGAACACATCATCAAGTGCCTGGTGCAGTTTCACCCCGATGACGAGCCGATGCTGCGCCTGGAACAGGAAGCGCAACTCAAGGCGGTGTACGAGGCGTCGCTGGTCAGTGGCCACGAACTGCTGCTGGAAGTCATCCCACCCAAGGATCACCCGTCCACCTACCCGGACGTGCTCTACCGCAGCCTTAAACGCCTGTACAACCTTGGCATTTACCCGGCCTGGTGGAAGATCGAAACCCAATCGGCCGAAGACTGGAAAAAGCTCGACGAACTGATCCAGGAACGCGACCCCTACTGCCGTGGCGTGGTGTTGCTGGGCCTGAATGCTTCCCCCGAGTTTCTCGCCGATGGCTTCAAGCAAGCCAGCCAGAGCAGCACCTGCCGTGGGTTTGCCGTGGGCCGCACGATCTTCCACGAGCCGAGCCGGGCGTGGATGGCGGGGGAGATTGATGATGAAACGCTGATCCAGCAGGTGCAGGCGACCTTCGAACAGCTCATCAATGCCTGGCTCAGCGCCCGACAGTAAATACGATCAAATGTGGGAGCTGGCTTGCCTGCGATAGCAATCTATCCGTTGCAAATGTATTGCCTGACACACTGCTATCGCAGGCAAGCCAGCTCCCACACAAAGCAGATCCCAGTGAATTCTGAAGATAAAAACAAAAGGTGCAGCCATGCCCGCAATCCGAATTGGCATCAACCCGATCTCCTGGAGCAACGACGACCTCCCGGCCCTCGGCGGTGAGACCCCGCTGAGCACGGCCCTGAGCGAAGGCAAGGACATCGGCTACGAAGGTTTTGAACTCAACGGCAAATTCCCCAAGGATGCCAAGGGCGTCGCTGACGTGCTGCGTCCTTATGACCTGGCGCTGGTGTCCGGTTGGTACTCCAGCCGTCTGGCCCACCGTTCGGTGGCTGAAGAAATCGAGGCGATTGCCGCCCATGTCGAACTGCTCAAACACAACGGCGCCTCGGTACTGGTATACGGCGAAGTGGCTGACTCGATCCAGGGCTCGCGCATTCGCCTGATCGAGCGCCCGCGTTTTCACAGTGAACAGGCCTGGCAGGCTTACGCCGACAAGCTTACCGAGCTGGCGCGCTTCACCTTGTCCCAGGGCGTGCGCCTGGCCTATCACCACCATATGGGCGCGTACGTCGAATCCCCCGAGGACATCGACCAGTTGATGAAACGCACGGGCCCGGAAGTCGGCTTGCTGTTCGATTCGGGCCACTGCTACATGGGCGGCGGCGAACCCATCGAGGTGCTGCGCAAGCATATCGAGCGCGTCTGCCATGTGCATTTCAAGGATGTACGCAAACCCGTGGTGCAACTGGCGCGTAACCAGATGTGGAGCTTCCCGGACTGCATCGTCAACGGCACCTTTACCGTGCCCGGCGATGGTGATATCGACTTCGCACCGTTGCTGGATGTGTTGCTCGCGGCGAACTACAAGGGCTGGCTGGTGGTGGAAGCCGAGCAGGACCCGGCCGTGGCGCCCAGCTATATCTACGCGAAGAAGGGTTACGACACCCTGCGTGCGCTTCTCAACCAGAGGACTTGAGTGATGAGCTTGTTGGTCAAAAGCAGCAAACGCGGGCAAACCATGGTTGCCCTGGAGGCGGGTCGCCTGGAGTACGTAGGCTTTGCCGCGTACCGCCTGAGTCTGGGTGAAACCCTGCCGGTCAGTGCGGGCGATCAGGAACTGTGCCTGGTGCTGCTCAGCGGTCGGGTGAATATTGAAGGCGAAGGCTTCAATTGGCAGAACCTGGGGGATCGCCAGTCGGTGTTCGAAGACAAGTCACCGTTCGCCGCCTATTTGCCGCCGGGCACTGGCGCCCGAGTCACGGCCCTGAGCGATGTGCAAATTGCCGTCTGTGCAGCGCCGGGTGCTACGGGTTTTGCCCCGCGCTTGATCCGCCCCGAGCAGTGCAAGCGCAGTGTGCGCGGCAAAGGCGCCAACACTCGCTACGTCTGCGACATCCTGCCTGACAGCGAGCCGGCCCATTCGCTGCTGGTGGTGGAAGTGCGCACGCCGTCGGGGCATTCCTCCAGCTACCCGCCGCACAAGCACGACACCGACGACCTGCCGCACCAGAGCTTTCTGGAAGAGACCTACTACCACCAGGTCAACCCGCCCCAGGGCTTCGTGTTCCAGCGCGTGTACACCGATGATCGCAGCATCGACCAGGCCATGGCCGTGGAAAACAGTGACCTGGTGGTGGTGCCCAAGGGCTATCACCCGGTCAGCGTGCCGTATGGCTACGAGTCTTATTACCTGAACGTGATGGCCGGCCCCAAGCGCGCCTGGCATTTCCATAACGACCCGCAGCACAGCTGGCTGCTGGACCTGTAAACGGTGTTGGACGGAGAACAAAAACAATGAAGTCGCCGCTACGTTTTGCCCTCAACCGCATGGTCGCCCCCAACCTGTCCCTGCCGGATTTCATCCAGTTGGCGGCGGCTCTCAACTGCGAGGCCATTGAGATCCGCAACGACCTCAAAAACCGTGAAATCGAATACGGCACACCCGCCAGCCGCGTGCGTGAATTGTGCGCAGCGCAGGGCATCAAGGTGCTGTCGATCAACGCGCTGTACCCCTTTGATGTGTGGAATGACCAACGCCGTGCCCAGGCAATCGAACTGGCCACCTACGCCCGTGAGTGCGGGGCCGAAGGCTTGGTGATGTGCCCGTTCAATCAGCCTGGCGATACGCGCAACGACGCGCAGCGCGCGGCTGGTTTGCGCACGGCGTTGAGCGAGCTGGCGTTGATCCTGCGCGAGTACGGGATTCTGGGGTTCATCGAGCCCCTGGGCTTCACCGTATCCGCCCTGCGCCGCAAGCGCGTGGCAGTGGATGCAATCAAGGCCATCGGCGGCCTGGATGTATTCCGGGTGGTGCACGACACCTTTCACCATCACCTGGCCGGCGAGCATGAGTTCTTCCCGGAACTGACCGGGCTGGTGCACATCTCCGGGGTGGAAGACCGCGAGGCGCCGCTGGAGTCGATCCGCGACGGCCACCGCGTGCTGGTGGGCGAGGACGATATCCTCGGGAATGCGGCGCAGATCGACACCTTGCTGAGCACCGGCTACAGCGGCTATCTGTCGTTCGAACCGTTTGCCGAAAGCGTGCACGGGTTGGCGAATATCCGGCAGGCGTTGGGCAGCAGCATGGCGTATTTGCAAAAGCCCTTGCCATAACGCGATCAAAAATGTGGGAGCTGGCTTGCCTGCGATAGCGGTGTGTCAGGCAATACCTGTGCAACTGATAGACCGCTATCGCAGGCAAGCCAGCTCCCACAGTGGATCGGTGTTGAACATTCCAATTGCATTCATACAAGGTGCAAGTGATGACCACAACAAGATTGACCATGGCCCAGGCCCTGGTGAAGTTCCTGGACAACCAATACATCGAAGTCGATGGCGTACAGAGCAAGTTTGTCGCCGGGGTGTTCACTATTTTCGGGCATGGCAATGTGTTGGGCCTTGGCCAGGCCTTGGAGCAGGGCAGCGGCGACCTGGTGGTGCATCAGGGCCGCAATGAGCAAGGCATGGCCCACGCCGCCATCGGGTTCGCCAAGCAGCACCTGCGCCGCAAGATCTATGCGTGCACGGCCTCGGTCGGGCCGGGCGCGGCCAATATGCTCACCGCCGCAGCGACTGCCACCGCCAACCGCATCCCGTTGCTGCTCTTGCCCGGCGATGTCTATGCCAGCCGTCAGCCCGACCCGGTTTTGCAGCAGATCGAGCAGTTCCACGACCTGAGCATCAGCACCAACGATGCCTTCCGCTCCGTGAGCAAATACTGGGACCGCATCAACCGCCCCGAGCAACTGATGACCGCGGCGATCCATGCCATGCGCGTGCTGACCGACCCGGCTGAAACCGGCGCGGTGACCCTGGCCTTGCCCCAGGATGTACAAGCCGAAGCCTGGGACTACCCCGACTATTTTCTGCAAAAACGCGTGCACCGCATCGACCGACGCCCGGCCACCAGCGCCATGATCGGTGACGCGCTGGCTGCGTTTCGCGGCAAGCGCAAGCCGCTGATCATTTGCGGCGGCGGGGTCAAATACTCCGGCGCCAACCAGGCACTGCAAGCCTTTGCCGAGCGTTTCGATATTCCTTTCGCGGAAACCCAGGCGGGCAAGAGCGCCGTGGTGTCCAGCCATCCGCTGAACGTCGGCGGCATCGGCGAAACCGGCTGCCTGGCGGCTAACCTGCTGGCGCCTGAGGCGGACTTGATCATCGGTGTCGGCACCCGTTATACCGACTTCACCACCTCCTCAAAATCGCTGTTCAAGCACCCCGAGGTGAAGTTTCTCAACCTCAATATAAGCCCCTGCGATGCGTTGAAGCTGGACGGCGTGCAAGTGCTGGCCGATGCAAAAGTCGCCCTTGAAGCACTGGCCGATGCCCTGGGCGATTACCGTTCGGGCTGGGGCGAGCAGATCGCCGACGCCAAGGCGCAACTCGACGCTGAAGTGGACCGCGTGCATCAGGTGCACTACCAGGGCGATGAGTTTGTCCCCGAAGTCGACGACCACCTGGACCGTGCCGTGCTGCGGGAATTCATCGAGCTGACCGGTTCGTGCCTGACCCAGAGCGCTGTGCTCGGCGTGCTCAATGCACGCCTGGCCGATGACGCAATCATCGTGGCCGCCGCTGGCAGCCTGCCCGGCGATTTGCAGCGTGCCTGGCGCAGCAAGGGCGTCAACACCTACCACGTCGAGTATGGCTATTCATGCATGGGCTACGAGATCAATGCCGCCCTGGGCGTGAAGCTGGCCGAGCCGAGCAAGGAGGTGTACGCCCTGGTCGGCGATGGCTCCTACATGATGCTGCACTCGGAGCTGGCCACTTCGATCCAGGAGCGCCGCAAGATCAACGTGGTGCTGTTGGACAACATGGCGTTCGGTTGCATCAACAACCTGCAGATTGGCAATGGCATGGACAGCTTCGGCACCGAGTTCCGCTACCGCAACCCCGAGAGCGGCAAGCTCGACGGTGGCCTGGTGCCAGTGGACTTCGCCATGAGCGCAGCGGCCTACGGTTGCAAGACCTACAAGGTCAGCACGCTGGAACAGCTGGAAGCGGCGTTGGCGGATGCCCGCACGCAAAGCGTCTCCACGTTGATCGATATCAAGGTGCTGCCCAAGACCATGATCCACGGCTACCTGTCGTGGTGGCGGGTGGGTGTGGCGCAAGTGTCCACCAGTGAACGTACGAATGCAGCGGCAAAAAAACTCAATGAACACCTGGCCCAGGCCCGGCAGTACTAACAACAAGAGGAGTGTTTGCATGTCTTTGAAACTTGGAGTGATTGGTACGGGCGCCATTGGCCGGGACCATATTCGTCGTTGCAGCCAGGCCTTGCTCAACAGCCAGGTGGTGGCCGTCACCGATATCAACCTTGAGCAGGCGGCCCAGGTGGTGGCGGACTTGAAGCTGGACGCCGAGGTGTACCCGGACGGCCATGCATTGATCAACGCGCCAGAGGTCGAAGCGGTACTGGTGACGTCCTGGGGGCCGAGCCACGAAGAGTTTGTGCTGGCCGCGATTGCTGCCGGCAAACCGGTGTTCTGTGAAAAACCGCTGGCGGTGACGGCCGAGGGCTGCCGCAACATTGTCGAGGCCGAAGTGGCACACGGTAAGCGCCTGGTCCAGGTGGGTTTCATGCGCCCGTACGACCAAGGCTATCGTGCCCTCAAGTCGGTGATCGACAGCGGCCAGATTGGCGAGCCGTTAATGCTGCACTGCGCGCACCGTAACCCCACGGTGGGCGAGAACTACAACACCGGCATGGCGATCACCGACACCCTGATCCATGAGTTGGACGTGCTGCGTTGGCTGCTCAACGACGACTACGTGTCCGTGCAGGTGGTGTTCCCGCGCAAGACCAGCAAGGCGCTGGCGCACCTGCGCGACCCGCAGATCGTGCTGCTGGAAACTGCCAAAGGCACGCGTATCGACGTGGAAGTGTTTGTGAACTGCCAATACGGCTACGACATCCAGTGCGAAGTGGTAGGGGAGAGCGGCATCGCCAGGTTGCCGGAACCATCTCAGGTGCAACTGCGCAGCGACGCGAAGCTGTCCAACGCAATCCTGATGGATTGGAAGGATAGGTTTATCGGTGCCTATGACGTGGAGTTGCAGGCGTTTATCGACAGCGTGCTGGCCGGGCAGGTCGGCGGGCCGTCGGCCTGGGATGGGTTTGCGGCGGCGGTGGCGGCGGATGCGTGTATTGAAGCCCAGGGCAGTGGGCAGATTGTGAAAGTCAGCCTGCCGGATCGCCCGCGCTTCTACGGCTAACTCACTGCAGAAAAGTGGTTGACACTGTGGGAGCTGGCTTGCCTGCGATAGCGGTCTATCAGTGACAGATTGATTGCCTGACTCACTGCTATCGCAGGCAAGCCAGCTCCCACAGTTGATTGGGTTTCCAAATCAATTCTGGAGTTGAACATGCGAATCGGACTAGTGGGCTACGGCCACGGCGGACGCTTTTTTCATGCGCCGTTGATCGCCACCCTGCCTGGCGCCACCTTTGTCGGCGTGGTGACGCGTTCACCCGAACGTCGCAAGCAACTGAGTACTGACCTTCCGGGTGTCAAAGCCTTCGACTCCATCGGCCAGATCGTCGAAGCCGGCGTCGATGCCCTGGTGATTTCCACCACCCTCAAAGGTCGCCCGGCCCTGGTGCTGGAAGCCATCGAGCACGGGGTGGCGGTGGTCAGCGATAAACCCTTTGCCGCCAACGCCGAACAAGCCCAGGCCCTGATTACCGCTGCCGAACGTCAGGGCTCGTTGCTCAGTGTTTATCAGAATCGGCGCTGGGATTCGGATTACCTGACCCTGCGCAAACTGATCGACGCTGGCGCCCTGGGCACCATCACCCGCTTTGAATCCCGTGTGGAACGTTACAGTCCGCAGGCCGTGGGCAATGCCAGCGGTGGAGGATGGCTGCGTGACCTGGGCAGCCATCTGGTGGACCAGGCGTTGCAACTGTTCGGCCCGGTGGAGCGGGTGTTCGCTCAATTGCACTACACACCAGAACATCCCACGGTGGACCACGGCTTCTTTGTCTCCCTCACCCATGCCAATGGCGTGATTTCGCACCTGTGGGGCAACGCGTTGCAGAACAGCCAGGCGCCGCGATTTCGCGTCAGTGGCAGCCTGGGCTGCTACACCGTCGACGGATTGGATGGCCAGGAAGAAGCGCTGCTGGCCGGCAAGTCACCGAAAACCGAAGGTGAACACTGGGGCGCCGAGGAGCATCGGCGCTGGGGCTGGTTTGAGCAAGGGCCGGAGCGTGAGCGGGTGCCGTCGGAGAAGGGCTGCTGGCCCCAATTCTATCGGCAGTTGCAAGCGGCCGTGGTGGGGCAGGGACCGCTGCCGGTCAATGCCTATGACGCCCTGGAAACCACCCGTATATTGGACGCCGCGCGCCTGAGTGCCGAGCGTCAGCAGGTGGTTTCGACGAAAATAGAATAAAATTCTAAAACAGGTTGATATGGAAATTATTTTCTAATACAGTCTTTTCCAGGTTGCATAAAGTACGTCCCGGAACCTACGGGCGACTCAACAAAAACAAGATCAAAAACAACCAGGTACCGTCAGATGAAAATCTTCAACGCTGTACTGCGAGTTTTACGCCCCCTCCAAGCGCCACGCGGACTGCCCCGCGCCCGGCCGTTCTACTTCTCCTTCCTGAATGTGCTGTGCGTCGAAAACCAGGGCGCGCTGGTGTGCTGCATTCCAGGCGCGCCGGTGGTGCGACTGACAGCCGAGTCCTGATCAACGCAACGTCGAAAAAAACCAACAAGAAAGTGGAGACAGACCGTTCATGAAGACCCCGATTCGTTTTACCGCCCTGGCCTTGTCCATGCTGCTGGCCAGCGGTGTGGCCTGCGCCGCCGATCTCAAGGTGGGCGTGACGATGTCCGCGTTCGATGACACCTTCCTCACCTACCTGCGCGAGGACATGGACAAGCAAGCCAAGTCCTATCCAAAAGGTGATGGCGTGCAACTGCAATTCGAAGATGCCCGCGCCGATGTGGTCAAGCAATTGAGCCAGGTCGAGAACTTCATCAGCCAGAAGGTCGACGCGATTATCGTCAACCCGGTCGATACCGCGTCGACCAAGAACATCATCAGTGCCGCCACCAAGGCGGGTATACCGCTGGTGTTCGTCAACCGCCGCCCCGACCAGAAAGACTTGCCCAAGGACGTGGTGGCCGTGACCTCCGATGACGTCGAGGCCGGCCGCCTGCAAATGCAATACATCGCCGAAAAACTCGGCGGGAAGGGCAAGATCGTGATCCTTTTGGGTGACCTGGCGAACAACTCCACCACCAATCGCACCAAGGGCGTGAAGGAAGTGCTGGCCAAGTACCCGGACATCAAGATCGAGCAGGAACAGACCGGCATTTGGTTGCGTGACAGGGGCATGACCCTGGTCAACGACTGGCTGACCCAGGGCCGGGAGTTCAATGCGGTGCTGGCCAACAACGATGAGATGGCGATCGGGGCGTCCATGGCCCTGAGATCGGCCGGCAAGGAAAAAGGCAGCGTGTTGATTGCCGGTGTCGACGGCACGCCCGATGGCTTGAACGCGATCACCAAGGGCGACATGACCGTGTCGGCCTTCCAGGACGCCAAGGGCCAGGCGGTAGGTTCGGTGGAGGCAGCGCGCAAGATGGCCAAGAAGGAGCCGGTCGAGCAGAACGTGGTGATCCCGTTCCAGTTGATCACCCCGGACAACGTCAAAGACTTCAAGTAGCCCCAACACAACAACAAAAGCTGGCAGGGCGGTCACGGCCGCCCTGCAGATGGAGTACCTCCCTATGCTTGCTCAAGCCGCCACGTCTCAGCCCGCCGCCCACCCGGCGCTGGCGCTGGACGAACCCTACCTGCTGGAAATCCTCAACATCAGCAAAGGCTTTCCCGGTGTCGTGGCCCTGGACGATGTGCAGCTGCGGGTGCGCCCCGGCACGGTGCTGGCGTTGATGGGCGAGAACGGTGCGGGCAAGTCGACGCTGATGAAGATCATCGCCGGCATCTACCAGCCCGACGCCGGCGAAATTCGCCTGCGTGGCAAGCCGATCACCTTTGAAACGCCGCTGGCCGCGCAAAAGGCCGGGATCGCGATGATCCACCAGGAACTCAACCTGATGCCCCATATGAGCATCGCCGAGAACATCTGGATAGGCCGCGAACAGCTCAACAGCCTGCACATGGTCAACCACCGCGAAATGCACCGCTGCACCGCCGAGTTGCTGGCGCGCCTGCGCATCAACCTCGACCCCGAAGAACAGGTCGGCAACCTGAGCATTGCCGAACGGCAGATGGTCGAGATTGCCAAGGCAGTGTCCTACGACTCCGACATCCTGATCATGGATGAACCCACCTCGGCCATTACCGACAAGGAAGTGGCCCACCTGTTTTCGATCATTGCCGACCTCAAGTCCCAGGGCAAAGGCATCGTCTATATCACCCACAAGATGAACGAAGTGTTCGCCATCGCCGATGAAGTGGCGGTGTTCCGCGACGGCCAATACATCGGCTTGCAACGGGCCGACAGCATGAACAGCGACAGCCTCATCTCGATGATGGTCGGGCGTGAATTGAGCCAGCTGTTCCCGGTGCGCGAAACGCCTATTGGTGAGCTGTTACTGTCGGTGCGCGACCTGAGCCTGGACGGCGTATTCAAGGATGTATCGTTCGACCTGCACGCCGGCGAGATCCTCGGTATCGCCGGGCTGATGGGCTCCGGGCGCACCAACGTGGCGGAAACCATTTTTGGTATCACCCCAAGTTCCAGCGGGCAAATCACCCTGGACGGCAAGGCGGTGCGCATTACCGACCCGCATATGGCCATTGAGAAAGGCTTTGCGCTGTTGACCGAGGACCGCAAGCTCAGCGGCCTGTTCCCGTGCCTGTCGGTGCTGGAGAACATGGAGATGGCGGTGTTGCCGCACTATTCGGGCAACGGTTTTATCCAGCAGAAAGCCTTGCGTGCCCTGTGTGAAGACATGTGCAAGAAGCTGCGGGTGAAAACCCCGTCACTGGAGCAATGCATCGACACCTTGTCCGGCGGTAATCAGCAAAAGGCCTTGCTGGCGCGCTGGCTGATGACCAACCCACGCTTGCTGATCCTGGATGAGCCGACGCGTGGTATCGATGTGGGCGCCAAGGCTGAGATCTATCGCTTGATCGCCTTCCTCGCCAGCGAGGGCATGGCGGTGATCATGATTTCTTCCGAACTGCCCGAAGTGCTCGGCATGAGCGACCGGGTGATGGTGATGCACGAAGGTGAACTGATGGGCACCCTGGATCGCGCCGAGGCGACCCAGGAAAAAGTCATGCAGTTGGCTTCCGGGATGACCGCAGTCCACTGATCTATAGAATAAGAAGGTGATGGGTTATGAACGCAATAACAGACAACAAGCCGGCAACCGCGCCGGTCAAGAACCGTCGACGCATGCCCACCGAGCTGAGTATCTTCCTGGTGCTGATCGGTATCGGCCTGGTGTTTGAATTGTTCGGTTGGATCGTGCGAGACCAGAGCTTTCTGATGAACTCCCAGCGCCTGGTGCTGATGATCCTGCAGGTGTCGATCATCGGCCTGCTGGCCATCGGTGTGACCCAGGTGATCATCACCACGGGCATCGACTTGTCGTCCGGCTCGGTGCTGGCCTTGTCAGCGATGATCGCCGCCAGCCTGGCACAGACCTCCGACTTTTCCCGGGCGGTGTTTCCGTCCCTCACCGACTTGCCGGTGTGGATCCCGGTGGCGATGGGTTTGGGCGTAGGGCTTTTAGCGGGGGCAATCAACGGCAGCATTATCGCGGTCACCGGCATCCCGCCGTTTATCGCAACCCTGGGCATGATGGTCTCGGCCCGTGGCCTGGCACGCTATTACACCGAAGGCCAGCCGGTGAGCATGCTCTCGGACTCCTACACAGCGATCGGCCATGGCGCGATGCCGGTGATTATCTTCCTGGTGGTGGCGGTAATCTTCCACATTGCCCTGCGTTACACCAAGTATGGCAAGTACACCTATGCCATCGGCGGCAATATGCAGGCGGCGCGTACTTCGGGGATTAACGTCAAGCGTCACCTGATCATCGTCTATAGCATCGCCGGTCTCCTGGCGGGCCTGGCCGGCGTGGTGGCCTCGGCACGTGCAGCGACGGGGCAGGCCGGCATGGGTATGTCCTACGAGCTGGACGCGATTGCCGCCGCAGTGATCGGCGGTACCAGCCTGGCCGGTGGAGTAGGGCGCATCACCGGCACGGTGATCGGCGCGCTGATCCTTGGCGTCATGGCCAGCGGGTTTACCTTTGTCGGGGTGGATGCGTATATCCAGGACATCATCAAGGGCCTGATCATCGTGGTGGCGGTGGTGATCGATCAATACCGCAACAAGCGCAAGCTCAAGCGCTGAGTACCTGCCCTTGTAGGAGCGAGCTTGTGTGGCGAGCAAGCTTGCTTGCGGCGGGCGAAGCCCCCCCAAAAAGCCGGAGACTGCTGCGCAGTCGGCGGGAGCAAGCTCCCTCGCCACAGCAAGCTCGCGCCTACAGGGGATCAGGCACTTTCAACCGTTTGTCTTCTATATAGCTCCACAACACTGAATTTCTTGCTATAAACGCACTCCGATGACCGTTCGCCAAGCCCGTCCTGGTGCTTTTGGGGGTTGATCGGGAAAAAATGCCTGTCTTTTCAGTTGCTGCGCCCTCAAGTCGGCCTTAGACTGCCGCCCCTCGTAAATTGAGTGCCGGGTGGCGCTTGGAATGGATGGCGCCCTTCCGAGACCTGCACAGGTCGGCCGGAACGCTCCCTAATTCGCCTTAATGCACGTATTTTTTATAGAGAAATCAATGACAAAGGAAAAGTTGCTGGCCATGCCGGCGGATGACTACATGAATGCCGAACAGCACGCTTTTTTCGAGAAGTTGCTGCAAGACATGAAGGTGGAGCACCACGAGCGCATTGAGCAGAACCGTATCGCCATTGAGAGCCTGGACACCCCGGCCGACCCGGCTGACGCGGCTTCTGTCGAAGAAGAGCGCACCTGGCTGGTAAACGCCATTGACCGCGACCAGCGCATGCTGCCGCAACTTGAGCGTGCTCTGGAACGCATCAAGGAAGATTCCTTTGGCTGGTGTGACGACAGCGGCGAGCCTATCGGCCTCAAGCGCCTGCTGATCAGTCCTACCACCAAGTACTGCATCGAAGCGCAAGAGCGCCACGAGCAGATCGACAAGCACCAGCGTCAAGCCTGATGCGGTGAAGGGGGCGGCTCTCTAGCTGGCCGCCCTGGATCGGCATTGTTGCTGTTTATGCAATGAAGCTATTCCGTGGATAGCTTTTTCCAACTGGAATAAAGCCGTAGCATGGCCAACATTGTTAGCCAGCTAACTAATGCTGCGGAGAAGCTCCATGCAAAACAAAGTCGATGTGGCCGTAATGATCGGCAGTGGCGTACCCCAAACCCTGCGAGCCCTGGGCCAGCGAGCTTGCTGGGTGGTGTTGCTCAACGGTGAGCAGCGCGGCACTGCATTCGCCAGCCGGGACGAGGCGCAGGAATGCCAGGCTGCCTGGCAAGCGCTATTGCGCAGGGAAGCGTCAGACAGCCTGCATTGATCAAGCGCGGGGAGGCTCATGCAGCAACGCATTGAGGTCATCCACTGCGGGAGCCCATTCTGCGTCGACCTGCAATTGTTCCCTGAGGAAGTTCGCCTGCTGTTCGCTCCAGAATGGCGCGTCGATGAGTTTTACATCATCGGGCAGTCGATGTTCGGCGGTAAAACGTTCGATGGCTTCCTGGCTGGAATCCAGCCCCAGTTGTTCGAACAGGGTTTCAAGGGTTGGGGTGGTGGTGTCCATAGCGTTCTCCATGCGGGCTTATCGTCATGCATGTGAGGGGCAGGGCACGCCAGAGTTCTATCGGATTGTCAGGTATTGAGCGCGCCGCAATCCACGGCGGTTTTCAGTGCCTTGGCCGCCTCTTTGCCAGCCACGGCCGCTGCGTCGGCGGTTTTGAACCAGCGGTCTTTCTCCACCTGGTGCGCGGTGACCTTGTTCAGCGGTGGTTTTGCTCGCATGATGATGACCGCTTGAAACTCACCGTCTACTTCCCTCGCATCGCCGTGGATAATAAATTCGCCAATATCAAATTCCGTCACGTATGGCTTTCCCTTCAAGGTAACTGCGTTGATGAAACCTGACCCGCGGGGGGCAAACTTCCATGGACAGGCCAGTATGGCAGTTGTTGAGGGGCAGTGGCGCGGTAAAGTCATCCAGGCGACGAAACGATCCCGCCGCCTGAGGCGTATAGCTTGGCTTCAAGGGACTTGGCCAGTTCGCAGGCTTTGATGTGATCGCTGCGAAACCCCTTGATCTTGCCGCTGGGCACTTCAAGAATATGAAAAAAGTTCTTTCCTGCGGGTACAACTTGGTAAAGCACCGAATTGGAGTACCCATTCAGGTTCAGCAGGCAGTAGTATTGCTGTTCGTCGGGACATGGTGAACGAGTGTGGAAAGACGTAGCGTCGTGTTGACGTCGTTGCATGCTCAGCTCCTGTCGATCGATCCTGATAGCTTGTCTGCGTTGTTTCGGGTGGTTTTCACCCTGGTTGCTGTTCTAGTATTGTCGTCGGTAGTTCGTGACTGGTTCCATGCCCAGATGTTTTTTTGTGTTGGGGTGTCGGAAAACTGCATTTTTAATTGGGTTATTCTCTGAAGTCGGCAGACCCGTATTCTCGGGTCGTTGAACCTGTGATTTGCTGTATCGCGGTTGACTTCCCATGAGGTCCGCCGTTGAGGTTTGTACTAGCCTTACGAGTTCTCTTCAGTTTTTTAATGACTCTGTATCGTGTCGTAACGGCCATTTTTTGTGCTGTTCGCTTTGGCGGTCAGTGCTTTTTTGATGTGGGGGCGTTTCCTTGGCAGTCAGTAATCTGGATATGCACGCGTTATTCGTGCTGGGTGATTTGCGCGCAAAGTTGGTCAAGCAGTTTCAATCTCGGTTTGTCTACGTCACTGAACAGACGCCGGAAGGTATTTATATCGCCGAAATCGATACCGAAACGGCGCTGGTCGTGGACGACAAGCCACGTCTGGAACTCAAAGTAGGTGACCATTTTCGCGCAGCGGTATTACCCAGCCGCGAAGGTGGCAAGTTCGAATTGAGGTTTCGCGATATCAAGTTGACCGTCTACGGCCTCGGCGACTATGCCTTTGTGTCGTCGAACGAAGGCCAGGGTATTGTGTTCAAGGAAGGCCACAGCGTGATGCTGGTATTCGCCGCCCATGAGCAATTGCAGGAAGGGTTGACCAAGACCCTGAAGGCCGTGACTGGCAAAGCCGCCAAATGGCGCAAGGGTGAACTGGTGACCTTCAAGGCCAGCGAGTAGGCGATAAATACGCTGTGCATCTTTGTCTTTTGGAACCTCTACTACAGTTGAGTTGACTTAACTATTCAGAGGCTTCGCGCATTCGCAGCAAAGCCGTTCGCCATGACTGCGAAAACGCGAGGTGCACAGGCATGAAAGGATTGAAGTCACTGCTGGCGGCGGGCCTGACGACCCTGAGTCTGTCATTGCCGGTATCGGCTGCCCAGGCACCGGTGCATTTTGCCGACCTGAACTGGGAAAGCGGCAGCCTGATCACTGAAGTACTGCGTTTTATCGTCGAGAAGGGCTATGACCTGCCCACTGACACCTTGCCTGGTACCACCATTACCCTGGAAACCGCCCTGGCCAAGAATGACATCCAGGTGATCGGCGAGGAATGGGCAGGCCGCAGCCCGGTATGGGTCAAGGCTGAAGCCGAAGGCAAGGTGGCGGGCCTTGGCGATACCGTCAAAGGCGCGACCGAAGGCTGGTGGGTGCCGGAATACGTGGTCAAGGGTGACCCCTCCAAAGGGCTAAAACCCCTGGCTCCAGATCTGAAAAGCGTGCAGGACCTGGCGCGCTACAAGGACGTGTTCAAGGACCCTGAATCTCCGGGCAAGGGGCGTTTTCTGAACAGCCCCATTGGCTGGACCTCCGAAGTGGTCAACAAACAGAAGCTCAAGGCTTATGGCCTGGACGACAGCTATGTGAACTTCCGCAGCGGTTCGGGGGCGGCGCTGGATGCGGAGATTGCCTCGTCGATTCGCCGGGGCAAGCCCGTGCTGTTCTATTACTGGTCGCCGACCCCGTTGATGGGGCGCTATAAATTGATCCAGCTGGAAGAACCGCCATTTGATGCAGATGCGTGGAAGACCCTGACTGACGCAGACAATCCGAACCCGAAGCCGACACGCTCATTGGCTTCCAAGCTGAGCATTGGCGTGTCGACGCCGTTCCAGCAGGAACATCCACAGATTGCCCAGTTCTTCGAGAAGGTCGAGTTTCCCATCGAGCCGCTTAACAAAGCCTTGGCGACGATGAGCGAGCACCACACGCCGCCTCGGGAGGTGGCCCAGGCGTTTCTCAAGGAACATCCGCAGGTGTGGAAGGCATGGTTGACGGAAGATGTGGTGCAGAAGGTCGAGGCGAGCCTCAAGTAACCGGGGTCTTTGTATCGAGTGAAGATCAAGATGTGGGAGCTGGCTTGCCTGCGATGACTGAGTGTCAGACAACATATTTTTATGCTGACCCACCGCTATCGCAGGCAAGCCAGCTCCCACATTCAATTGCATTTCAAGTCAACGGTCGTTGCAGCGTTAGAACTTGGTCTGTACGGCCAGCTCAAAGGTCCTCGGTGATCCCAGATAATACGCCGGCGACACATGGGCAAACTCGGCATACACCTCGTTAGTCAGGTTGCGTACGCGCCCGGTTATCGAGGTATGCGCATCCACCTTATAGCGCAGGAAGGTGCCGAACAGCGTATAGGCCGGTACGGTCTGGGTGTTGGCATTGTCTGCATACACCTGGGCGACATAGCGCGCATCCACCCCACCTTGCCAATTCTCGGCAAAGTCATAGGTCAACCACAGGTTGCCCACGCGCTTGGGCACGTTGGTTGGCGTATTGCCCTTGCGCGACACCACGGCGCCGCTGGCGATTTTCTCGTTGAACTCATCGTACTGCGCGTCCACCCAGGCGAAGTTGCCTTCGGCCAATAGCCTCGGCGTGATGCGCAACGAACTGGCCAGTTCGATGCCCTTGGACGACTGCGCGCCCACCGGGATGCTGCTGGTCGGGTCCAGCGGGTCGGTGACGGCGAAGTCCTTGCGTTCGATCCTGTACGCGGCGACCGTGGCGGAACCGCGGCCCTCCAGGTAATCGAACTTGCTGCCGATTTCCCATTGCTTGCCGGTGGACACGTCGAACACCTGGGTAGTGGTGTTGGGCTGTTCGACGGCGGTGCTGTATTGCACATAGACGTTGGCGGAGGGGATGAACTGATAGGTCAGGCCCACCCGGCCCGTTACCGGCTCCCAACTGCGCTTGAAGTGTCGCGGGTTGGTGGCGGTGATCGTACGATGGTTGGTCACGTCCAGATCGATGGCGTCATAGCGCAGGCCAGTCAGCAGCGAGAGCTTATCCGTCAGTCCCAGACGGTTTTCCACGAACAGTGCCTTGGTCGTCACCTGGTTGGTCTTGTCCTTGACGAAACCTGGCCGGGTACCGGGAATATCATAGAAGTGCCCCGGGTCGTAGTGGTTCGGGTCTACGATACTTTTGCCCGGCACGTTCAACGGGCTGTTAGTGGTGCTGTTGATCTTGTACTCAAAACCGCCGGACCAAGTGGTGGCGAGGCCGAAGACGCTCGTGTCATGGCGCAGTTCGAACTGGTTGCCGTTCTGCTCGCCCTGATGCCGCACCTGATAGGCCGTCGAGCGGTTCACCGCGCTGTTGTCGGCGTTGTATTGGTAGGTCTCCAGGTTGCGGTAGTCGCGCTGGCTGTCGAGGTGGTAGAGGGTATTTTTCAGTGTGGTGCTGTCGTTGATCCGGTAGTCGATGATCGAGCGTGCCCAGATCGTGCGTTGCTCATAACGGCCGTCGGCTACGTTGTAGTTATTGAAGCGGTTGTGCTTGTCGATCTTCAGCTCACCGGCCTTGGGGTTGAGCACCGGCGTGCCCCAGTACGGGCTGTCTTCATGTTCGTCCTGATACTCCAGGGCCAGGGTGTGGGACAGGTTCGGGGTGAGGTCGCTGAGCAGGGAAAACGCCACGCTCCAGGCATCGCGCTGGTCGCGGTCGATGTAGCTGTGATTGGTGTTGCGGCTCACATCCAGCCGGGCGTAGTGCTGCACCTCGGCGCCGGGTTCGGTCAGCGCATGGTTGAGGCCGAACGCCATACCGGCGGTGTCGTAACTGCCATAGCTCAGTTGGCCCTCGATGGCCTGTTCCTCGCGGCTTGCCAGCTTGGTCACGTAGTTCAGCGAGCCACCCACTGAGCCTGCGCCGTTGATCAGGGAGGAGGGGCCGCCTACCAGTTCGACGCGGTCATAGATCCACGCATCCACCGGTCGCGCCAGGCCCGAGGCGACATTGATGCCGTTGAACATCTGGGTGATCTGGCTGCTGGTAAACCCTCGGTAGGAGACAAACCCGCCAAACCCAGGCGGCGCGCTGGCGTTGACGCCGGGCAGGGTATTGGCCGCATCACGGAAGGTCTTGGCGCCGTGGCGCTCGATATCGTTGCGGTTAGCAATGGCCACCGACGCCGGCGTTTCCCGCACGCTCAGGCCCAGGCGCGAGGCCATGCCGCTGGATTGGTCCAGGGCCAGCCCAGGCTCGGCACTTTGCTCGCCGTCAATGGTGGTTGGCGCCAACTCAAGGGCCGAGGCGCAAACAGGCAGGCAGCCGAACAGGCCCGCCAACAGGGGTAAATGTTTCATGGTTGAATCCTGAAAACTTGGCTCGAAAACAACGCACTGCTCCCCGTACTCCTTACGGAAACGAAGCGGTGCAGATCAGAACGCGCAGGGATCAGGCGAAGGCAGGTGGCGCGCGCGGATTAGCCGCAGGCCAGGTGAAGCGGGCGGGAATGTCGGCGGCGAGCACCACCGCTGCGGGCGGCGCATGGGGTTGCGGCAGGACTGCCACATTCAGGTGGGAGTTGAGCGCCGGGCCCATGCCGCCGGTAGAGCAAAGCGGGCAACCAAACGCCTTCGACAGCGTTGGCAGGCTCTCATCCGTAGAATTGCTGGGCAGGGGCGCCTGGGTACGTGGGTCCACCGTACAGAACTGGCCGCTGATGCCGTTGAGCTGCATCCCCACGATTTGCCCATGACCAATGCTGCAGGCGAACACATTGAACAGGACGCAGCAGTAGAGCGTCCAGGCAATGAGTGAGCGGTCGGCACGGGCGAGTTTCATGGGGCGGCACTTTATCATCAGCGACCGACGAAATGCCTGCAAAAAAACTCAGGGCGGCTATCCTCATGCGCACATTTTTGTGGAGCGCCGACCATGAGCTTTGTGATTGCGCGGTGGATCGTCGGGGTATTTACCTTCATCAGCATGGTGCACCTGTATTGGGCTGCGGGTGGCAAGCTCGGCAGCCTGGCCGCTATCCCGCAACTGCCCGGAGAGTTTGCCAGCGGGCCGCGACCGGCGTTCAAGCCGTCGGCTCTGGGTACTTTTCTGGTGGCGATGGGGCTGGTGGCGATTGCCTTGCTCGTGTGTCTGCGCGCCGGGCTGTATTTCTCGCCGGTGTCCCACGGGGCGTTGCAGTGGGGTATCAGCGCGATTGCCGTGCTGATGTTTGCCCGGGCGATTGGGGATTCGGAGCTGGTGGGGTTTTTCAAGAAGGTCGGCGGGTCGAGGTTTGCTCGCCTGGATACCTATTTCTATTCGCCGTTGTGCCTGGTGTTGGGCGCCGGCTTGCTGGTGGTGGCGTGGAGCTGAGCCTGAGCCCACAGATACCTGGCTGACACCGCGCAATCCAAATGTGGGGGCTGGCTTGCCTGCGATGCAGACACCTCGGTCTACCAGCCAAACCGGGTTGATCCCTTCGCAGGCAAGCCAGCTCCCACCTTCAACCACGCTCGACAGGTAAGCCCGAGCGCCACCAAGCCCCTGTGGCCGCCATTTGATTCACCTCCAAGTATTTCCCAGACAAAAACACACCCCCCGGTTTTATAGCGCTTGACCTTCCCAGTATGGCAAGCCGGATAAAAACCCCACGTGTCGGTTTGTCTTGAAAATTCCAAGGAGGGTGAACGATGTGCACCAAACCAGTAAGCCTCATTACCGGGGCGTTGGCCGTAGCATTGATGCTCGGCGGATGCTCGGACAATGCGCCGCCAGCTGCAGCAGCCAAGCCACCCGGCGTGCCGGTCGCCCAGGTGGTGGCGCGTGCGGTGACGCCGTTTGTGGAGTACACCGGTTCGTTGACCGCCATCGACCAGGTTCAATTGCGCCCGCGAGTCAGTGGCTATCTGCAAAGTGTCAGCGTGCCCGAAGGGCAGTTCGTGGCCAAGGGCAGTCCACTGTTTGTGATCGATCCGCGCATGTTCCAGGCGGCAGTGAACGCAGCCAAGGCACGTCTGCGCGAGGCCGAAGCCAATGCGTTGCTGGCCCAGGCCGAGCATGGCCGTGCCGAGCAGTTATATGCCAAGAAGGTGGTGGCACGTGATCGTCTCGACACCGCCGTTGCTTCGTTGAACGCCGGCAGAGCGCAGGTGGAGGCCGCCAGGGCTGCGTTGGATACGGCCCAACTGGACCTGAGTTACACCCGCGTCACCGCGCCTATCAGCGGGCGCATCGACCGCGCATTGGTGACGGAAGGCAACTATGTGACCCGCGGGGAAACACCCCTGACCACGATTGTCTCCATCGACCCCTTGCATGTGTATTTCGATGTGGATGAACGCACCTACCTGCATTCGCTGGCGGCGACGCGGCAGCACGCAGGGTCCAAGGGCGAGCAAGCTGCCAAGGTCATGGTGGCGATGCTCAATGACACCACCTATGCACGGGCAGGGCGCGTGGACTTCCTGGCCAACTCGGCCGACCGCAAGACCGGCACGGTGCGCGTGCGTGCGGTGGTGGAGAACCCGGATGGGCGCTTGACGCCGGGGCTGTTCGCCAAGGTCAAGCTGGATACCGGCTCGGCGCAACCCCGGGTGTTGATTGCCGACCATTCCATCGGCACCGACCAGGGCCGCCGTTATGTGCTGGTTGTCGGTGAGGGCGACAAGACCGAGTACCGCCCGGTGGAACTGGGCCCGGTGGTCGACGGCCTGCGGGTCATCGAACAGGGCCTGCAACCGGGCGAGCGCATTGTCGTCAAAGGCCTGGTGCGCCCCGGCATGCAGGTAACACCACTGGCTGCCAGCATCGAGGGCAAGCCGCTTGAAGCACCGCTGGCGGTGGGGGGCGTGCAATGAGCTTCCCACGCTTTTTCATTGACCGACCGATCTTCGCCATTGTCCTGTCGGTGTTGATGATGATCGGCGGCATCGTGGCCTTCTTCCACCTGCCGTTGAGCGAATACCCGGCCGTCACGCCGCCCACCGTGCAAGTGACTGCGTCGTATCCGGGGGCCAACCCGCAGGTGATTGCCGAGACGGTGGCCGCGCCGCTGGAACAGGTGATCACCGGGGTTGAGGGCATGCTTTACATGACCTCGCAGTCGGCCACCGATGGCCGCATGATCCTGACCGCAACGTTCGCCCAGGGCACCAATGCGGACATGGCGCAAATCCAGGTGCAGAACCGTGTTTCGCGGGCTTTGCCGCGCTTGCCCGAAGAGGTGCAGCGCCTGGGCGTGGTCACGCAGAAAACCTCGCCGGACATCCTCATGGTGGTCCACCTGCTGTCCCCCGACCAACGTTATGACCCGCTCTATATCTCCAACTATGCCTACCTGCAGGTGCGCGATGAGTTGTCGCGCCTGCCGGGGATCAACGATGTGCTGGTGTGGGGCGCGGGTGAATACAGCATGCGCCTGTGGCTCGACCCGGACCTGATCGCCGCCCGTGGCTTGACCGCCGGCGATGTCATCACCGCCGTGCGCGAGCAGAACGTGCAAGTGGCGGCCGGCTCGGTCGGCCAGGCACCGGATTCCACTGCGGCGTTCCAAGTCACGGTCAATACCCTCGGGCGCCTGACGGATGAAGAGCAGTTCGGCGATATCATTATTCGCACCGGCGATAACGGCCAGGTCACGCGCTTGCGCGATGTGGCACGTATCGAGATGGGGGCCGATGCCTACGCGCTGCGCAGCCTGTTGGACGGCGAGCCTGCGGTGGCCTTGCAAATCATCCAGAGCCCGGGGGCAAACGCGCTGGATGTGGCGCAGTCGGTGCGCGATACCATGCAGCGTCTGCAAACCAACTTCCCCGAGGGGTTGGTGTCGCGGATTGCCTATGACCCCACCGTGTTTGTGCGCGCTTCGCTGGAGTCGGTGGCCATCACGCTGATGGAAGCGATCCTGCTGGTGGTGATCGTGGTGGTGGTGTTCCTGCGCAACTGGCGCGCGTCGCTGATTCCCTTGATGGCCGTGCCGGTATCGATCATCGGCACCTTTGCGGTCATGCACCTGATGGGCTTCTCCCTCAATACGTTGTCGCTGTTCGGCCTGGTGTTGTCGATCGGCATCGTGGTCGACGATGCAATCGTGGTGGTGGAGAACGTCGAGCGGCATATCGAGAACGGCGAGGAGCCGATGCAGGCTGCGCGACGGGCGATGAGCGAGGTCACCGGCCCTATCATTGCGATCACCTCGGTGCTGGCGGCCGTGTTCATTCCCACCGCGTTTCTCAGTGGCCTGCAAGGCGAGTTCTATCGGCAGTTTGCGCTGACCATCGCGATTTCCACCATCCTCTCGGCGGTCAACTCGTTGACCCTCAGCCCGGCGCTGGCCGGCCTGTTGCTGCGGCCACGGCATGCCGCTGTGGTGCATGACCCGCGCAGCCTGCGTGGTCGTGCCGCACGGCTGTTGGAGGTACTGGGCCGGCCGTTCCAGCGTGCGCCGCAAGCCTATGGCAACACTGTGCGCAAGGTCGTCGGCCGTCGTGGCGTGGCGCTGTTGGCTTACGGCGGCTTGCTCGCATTGACCTGGTTCGGCTTCAACGCGGTACCGGCCGGCTTCGTGCCGATGCAAGACAAGTACTACCTGGTCGGTATCGCCCAGCTGCCGAACGCGGCCTCGTTGGAGCGTACCGATGCGGTGGTGCGGCAAATGTCGAAAATCGCCCTGGATGAGCCGGGGGTCGAGAGTGTCGTGGCGTTCCCGGGACTGTCGGTCAACGGCTTCGTCAACGTTCCGAATGCGGCGGTGATGTTCGTCATGCTTGATCCGTTCAAAGAGCGCACCTCGCCGGATATGGCGGCGGTCGCCATCGCCGGGCGTCTGCAGGCCAAGTTTGCGAGCATCCCCGACGGCTTCCTCGGCGTGTTCCCGCCGCCACCGGTGCCGGGGCTCGGGGTAACCGGGGGCTTCAAGCTGCAGGTCGAGGACCGTGGCGGCGTCGGGCTGGAGGCGCTGGTGCAGCAGACCCAGGTACTGATGACCAAAGCCACTGAGTCAGGCCAGGTAGCCGGGCTGATGACCAGCCTGGACGTCAATGCGCCGCAACTGAATGTCGACATCGACCGCACCCAGGTCAAGAGCCAGGGCGTGCGCCTGGCGGATGTGTTCGAGTCGCTGCAGGCCTATCTGGGGTCGCTGTACGTCAACGACTTCAACCGGTTTGGCCGCACCTACAAAGTCACGGCCCAGGCCGACGCGGACCATCGCATGCAGGCCGAAGCCATTGGCCGCCTGCAGGTGCGCAATGCCGCCGGGGACATGCTGCCGTTATCAGCGTTTGTCACGGTCACGCCGAGCTCCGGGCCTGACCGGGTGATTCACTACAACGGCTATCCCTCGGCGGATATCTCTGGCGGCGCGATGCCAGGGGTCAGCTCCGGGCAGGCGGTTGCGCTCATGGAGCGCCTGGCCCAGGAGGTACTGCCCGAGGGCGTGACCTATGAATGGACAGATTTGACCTACCAGCAAAAGCTCGCCGGGTCATCGGCCCTGTTTATTTTCCCGCTGTGTGTGCTGCTGGCTTATCTGATCCTTGCCGCGCAGTACAACAGTTGGCTGCTGCCGTTGGCGGTGTTGCTGATCGTGCCCATGTGCCTGCTCAGCGCAATCCTCGGCGTGTGGCTGGTGGAGGGCGACAACAACGTGTTCGTGCAGATCGGGTTGGTGGTGCTGGTGGGCCTGGCTGCGAAGAACGCCATCCTGATCGTCGAGTTTGCCCGCAGCCTTGAAGCCGAAGGCGCCAGCCCATTGGAAGCGGTGATCCACGCCTGCCAATTGCGCCTGCGCCCTATTTTGATGACGTCCCTGGCGTTTATCGCCGGCGTAGTCCCGTTGGTGTTTGCCAGTGGCGCCGGGGCCGAGATGCGCCATGCCATGGGGGTTGCGGTGTTTGCCGGGATGTTGGGCGTGACGCTGTTCGGTCTGTTCCTGACGCCCGTTTTCTATGTGGTGATGCGCAGCCTGGCGCTGCGCGTGCAGCGTCAGGGGGCGAGTCCGACGGTGCAGCTAAAGGAGAGCGCATCATGAAACAGGCGTATCCAGCTTTTCTGTTGTCGTTGACCCTGTTGGCCGGTTGCGGCTCGGTGGGGCCGGATTATTCCGCGCCAGTGCTGCCCGCTGCGCAGCGGGCGACGAGCTTCGGCGCGCCCATCGCCGGGCTTGGTCCGGGCGAGGTCGAAGTGCAGTGGTGGCAAGTGTTTGACGAGCCGGCATTGAGCCAATTGATCCAACAGGCACTGGCGGCCAACCACGACATCGGCATCGCCGCCGCACGCCTGGACGAAGCCAAGGCGCTGTTGCGCGAAAGCCGTCAAGGCTTCCTGCCCAGCGGCGGCGCCGCCCTGGGCTACGAGCACCGCCAGCGCAGCGAGGTCGAGACTCCCTTCGGCGAGCAGCGCTCTATTGAAACCACCCGTGCGGCGGTGGATGCAGCCTGGGAAATCGACTTGTTTGGGCGCGTGCGTCGCTCGGTGGAGGCGGCCCAGGCCCAGGCGGGGTCGCGTCAGGCGTTGCTGCGCAGCGTGCAAGCGAGCGTCGCGGCGACGGTCGCGGCAACCTGGTTCGAGCTACAAGGGATCGAAGCCGAACAGGCGGTGGTCGCGGATATCAGCCAGAGCCAGCGCGACAGCCTGGGCCTGGTGGGGCAGATGGTCAGCGTCGGCGCCGCCACCGAATTCGACCGGCTGCGTGCCGAGGCCTTGTTGCGCAATGTCGAGGCGGTAGCGCCTGACCTGGAGCGACGTCGCGCCAAGTCAACCAACGCGCTGGCGGTGCTGCTGGGGCAAGCGCCCCAGGGGTTCAAGCCACCGCTGGCCCGGCCTGGGCGTGAAACCTTGAACCTGCGCACGTTGCAGGTGGGAGACCCGGCCGGCTTGCTGGCGCGCCGTGCCGATATTGCCGCGGCCGAACGCACGCTGGCGGCTGCGACCGCGCAGATTGGCGTGGAAACCGCTGGCTTGTATCCGGATATCCAGGTGCAGGGTTCCATCGGTTTGCTGGCCGGAAGTCTCAGCGCCCTGGGCGATGCGGGCATGCAGTCGAACTTTATCGCGCCGGTGATTCGCTGGTCGTTGCTGGACACCGGGCGCGTACGAGCGCGGATTGCCGCCAGCGAGGCACGCACCCAGGCGGCATTGATCGCTTATGACCAGACCGTGTTGCGGGCCCTGCAGGAAACCGATGATGCGTTCCAGGCCAACCGTACGGCCGGCAACGCCCTGGGCTTGCGGCTGTTGGAGGCGGCCGCCAACCGTGAGGCAGCCAGCTTTGCGCGCGAGCGGTTTGCGCAAGGCGAGGGTGTGTACCTGGATGTGCTTGAGGCCGAGCGCGCGGACTTCACCAGCCGCCGGGCATTGACGGCGGCGCGCACGGAACAGCGCTTGGCGGTGGTGGGGATCTATAAGGCGCTGGGTGGTGGGTGGGAGATCTGTGAGAGGGCGGGGCAGGCGTGCAAGGGGGCTACGGTGTTGCGCTAATGTGGACCTGTGGGAGCTGGCTTGAACTGCGAAGGCGGCCCGCCAGCCGACGCCTATCTACCCGACACCCCAACGATCCAAATGTGGGAGCTGGCTTGCCTGCGATAGCGGCCTGACAGCCGACACAGGTGTCAGACCGAGTACATATCCATTCCTGCGGTAACGGCCACTTAGGGTTCCGCTCTTACAGCGGGTCACTTTTGGAAAAGAGCCCGGAATGCCGGCCCAGCCAAAAGTAACCAAAAGGGCTCTTGCCCCACCACTCGGCACCTCGCCCAGGCTCGGTGTGCCCGTAATCCGCCAGTGATTTGGGGGGCCGCCGCCACGCGCCATCCATGGCGCGGGGCGGCTAAACCGGCATCCCTGCCGGTTTACCCCCCAAATCCCTGTCGAATTCCGGCCAGCGTGGTTTAACGGGGCGCTTAAGATCAAAAGCAGATCAAGAGCAAGATCAAGAGCGGCTCGCTTCGCATCGTGGT